>Ga0129324_10001505_pt1 | contig 14882 bp, 26 predicted proteins | sample CPBDNA_7_FD_96879 | JGI IMG/M metagenome (GOLD analysis project Ga0129324, IMG submission 96879) | Freshwater to marine salinity gradient microbial communities from Chesapeake Bay, USA - CPBay_Spr_15_0.2_DNA | ecosystem: Environmental > Aquatic > Marine > Coastal | place: USA: Chesapeake Bay... | reverse complement strand
GGCACGATCCCTACATCAAACTTAAACCCCGATGCGTAATCGTTAATATGAGTTAAAGGGCTAGTCATAACACGGCGCGTTGCTATTCCCGTTACCTCAGCGAACGATGGTGCATCAGGGCTGTGGCCTGCATGATGAAAGTACAGGTTGTGTTCTTCGAGGAAGTTAGGTAGCCATTCACGCAACTGCTCTAAATCGTTGTTCCTGTAGTTAGTTGCACCTGCCCACCCAAATACAGGTTTCTGTGTTGTGTGTTTCCTACGCTCAAACTGTCTTATTGATACGCCATTCCGTATCATGTACACGTTTTCACGCTGCTGAGAGTAAATGTCATACAAGAATGGTGTAGAGACTGTTACTGCGTCTGCTGCCTCAATGACCTGCTGATAAAAATCACGGTTAGCAACTTTATTTTTTTCTGGGTGAGTTTCAGCGTAGGCTTTATTCGCTGGTGTAAGAGCCTCATGGTAATCATCAATGTCCACAATGATTTTCTGTCCAAGAGCCTGCGCTAACTCTATTTGTTTCGGTGTCCAACGATTCATTAACAGTTTCAGTACTACCGTGTTGAACCCAAAGATTCCTGTGTCTTCTGTTTCTTTAACACCGAAACCTTGGTTAGCATCCCACGCTGGTAAACCCATGCGTCCTTTAAGACCAGCGACAGACATTGGTAAAAGGCAACGGTAGTAGGCGCACCCATTGGGAACCATGTAAGGGAATTTACCACTGTAGTCTGAGGTGATAAATGCTATTGCCATTAGCCTATGAACTCGTGACAACCGCATTTACATTCAGCATTACGGTGAGCATGACTACAAGCGATACATTTAATTGTTCGCTCATGCGTCTCAATAGGTGCTGCCACACGTGTTTTTTCATACGCCCCCGGTTCTGATTCTCCGGGTGTGGCGCAGTCGAGGTCGTCCCATTCTTTTGAAACCATGTGGTTTCCGGGGTGTCCAGCGGGGTGTTCGCATCGTGAACCGTGCTTATGGAAAGCCCAACATTGTCTTATTGTTTCAGTCATTTCTATCACCTTAAAATAGGGAGCGGTCCTCAGGAAACAGGTGGAAACTGAGGACCGCTCGTTTATCCTAGCAGAAACAGGAGGAATCCGCTAGGAAGTTCTGCGTTTCCGAACATCTAGTCGGTCGTGGCCTGAGCGTTCGTAGGCTTTCATGGATGATGCACCTACGTGTACCCATCTTATTTGGTGGGTTTGTGTTATGCCGTTGACGTTGGATAGTTTTTCGGAGGCTTCTTTCTTCATTTGCTTGCCTTCGTTTTCCATGTCCCTACCAGCGACATACATTTCTATAGTAGATAGGAGGTATTCGTCTTGGATGAGTTCTTGCCCATCGTTGACTTCTAACCCTCCACGGCAGATAGTGAAGAACTCGCAGATTTGCTCACATACCGCTGCTGCTACGTCTCGTGATGCGTCTTGGTTATTTTTGACTGCATATATAACGTCTTCTACCCATTGATCTATTTCAGCGGTGAGGCTGTTATCCATCTCTTCAATGAACACTATGGGTGTTCCTTCTTTACCTGACCTGTCAAAGTACACGTTTCCTACCCACACGGGTTTCTCTGGGTCGAATAGTCCTGACTGGACGCATCCCATCGCATACAAGTGACGCTGATATTTGTGTGACATGGAGGGTCCGTTGCGTTTAATCCATTGGAATCCGTTGACTGTTTTAATGTCTAACACCATGTTTGATTCTGGAACAACAATGTCAGGGTGTCCAGATATTTTTGCACCACTTGGTAGTTCAGCGGTGGTACGTATCTGGTCAATGCTTCCTACTAACCATCCAAGGTTCTTTTTAAGTGCAGCCTCAATGTAGGTGTGCATCGCTGTCCCTACGGCAGCCGACCATTTAGGTGGATCATCTGTTGGCTCTGTCTGCTTGGATACGAGGGTTGCTTTCTGTCGGCAGAACCCAATGTCTGATGGTCCAAGGATGCCTTCACGGGACTGCATGGTGCGTGGAGTTCTGTTTTCTTGGGCTGCTAACGCATCTATTACTGAGCGTTGTATTTCTTCGTTGAGGCTCATATTATTCTCCTATCGGTTCCACGAGTGTTTGTTTAACTACTGGCGCTGTTGAGCCATTGTTGTATAGCGATAGGCCGAACTGGTCACCAAGGTTTATTGCTGCTCTTCTGAAAGCATCTGACTCAGCGGTTTTGATTGCCATGTCGTGTGCTTCTCCTCTAGATGGTAGCGTGGAAGACCCTACTGCTGCTTCTGTATAAGAGGCTCCGTTAACTTTGAGGGTAAGGATTACTTTGTAGGCTACGTTCCAGCGACCGTCAGAGTTTTCTTCGTATGCTAATTCAGCGATACTGACATCTGATGACCAGTTAAGGAACCCGAAGATGCGGTTCATGTGGGCTTTTACATCCCATGCTTCTAGGTAAGAAAGGCTACGCCCTCCACCGCCTTTACGTTGAGCGATACGCTCACCATTTATTCCTTTGAGAAGGATTTCTTGCTGCCTTGATGTAATCATTTCTATCACCTATTTCCTGTTTGTAGTTACATGGTGTACTTTACTCTCTATGTATCACTATGTCAATCATCAGTCCATCAATGAACTATTTAATCCTCTAGAGGTAGAAACCGATCCACGAGCCAGACTTGAACTAATAAAAGGAATCAAATCAGAAGTCATAGACAGACTCGTCAACCAAATCGCTACCACTTGTTTTGAACTTAAAGTACTGGGCTGGTCAACTGGTCAAATAGCGGAAGCCTTTGACATCAGCGAACGAAAAGTTAAAGCCCTCATCAAATATTATTCAGATAAAACTAACAGGCACAATCCACTTGTTCGCCATAAGGCATCAGACATTGTTGATATTAGTTATCTAGTGTCAAAGAGTGGCGTGGGACTGGCTTCCCCTCCGAATCCCACGCCTCCTCTAGCGTAGTCGTTGTTCCATCGTTGTGCAATAGCACCCACCCCAAGTAGGTAAGTACAGGTTTCTTATCGCTCTGCTCTTGCTGTTTAACAAGATAACCAAGGTCATAAGATTTTTCCCTGTTGCTTTCTACCCACGCATGGCATTGGAAATGCAGATAGAGAGCGTTAGCAGGGCTACGACTATCCGGGTTCTTAGTCCCTCCCATACCCCTTGGCTTACGATGGTGCAAGTTAGGGTTGTTTACTGATGACCCACATATCTCACACTTATGGTGTGCCCTTTCAAGCACAAGGTCACGTGTTTTTGTTGTGAACTTCATTTCTTAAACAGGAAAACATAAACTCCGTATAGGAGACATCCCGCTAATCCTGCCATTAGTATTAAATATTCTGGCTGAGTCACCATGCTAATCATTTGTACCCTGCTTTCTTGATGAGTTGCACCAACATTTCAAATGGGAGCGTGGCGTATTGATCTTCAGGTTTCGCTGTTCCATGTTTCTTGTGGACAACAACACCGATGTCTCCTCCTGCGTTAGCAATCTCACGTTCAAGTTCCACGATCCATCCGGGAAGATTGTCTCGTCTGTGGTTCTTGCACTCAAACGTGAAAGGATTGCCCTCGCTGTCGGTGACACCATGTACATCACCCCTATCATCAGTCCACCCAGCGCGAGTCCTATCAGCGTCAAAGCCAGCACTTCTAAGATAATTAACAATACTTCGCTCATACGCACTCCCTTTGTTTTTCTGTGGGTTGCTCATTAGAAGTATCTTCCGCACTCAATACTGTTGCAGCGATACAAATAATGGTTAGTCGGATATCCACTGGTATAGCAATGAGGACAGAATGTATCTTCAACATACCTTGGTTTTGGCTTTGGATCATACGTGTCAGGGTTAAGCATTACCTCTCCTTAGTAGCACCTGTGCGCTTGTAGTGACCAATGCTTCTTACCAGCACCATGCCTCCATGCTGTGAAGAAAGACCGATCTTGATAGTAGCGATTCCATTTATGAATTGGCTTGTTACGAAGAGATTTTATTTCTTTCACATTTCCTCCTTCGTCAAGCATCATCCAAACTAACCCTTCTCTCCATTGAGAATCGAGAAATTGGTACGCGCCTCTCGCTGATGATGTTTTGTTTTTTGCCCTGTAATTGAAACGAGATTCGTGGAACATAATGCACTTGCGTACTTTTTCCCATTTAGGGTGATACCACTTGCCTTGGTAAGAACTTTCAGCGTATCCAATTGTTTGCGTTGATACTTGTACAGGTGCTACTGCGATAACGGCAGCGAGTAATATAGCGATCATGTTTACTCCTAGAGTTATAGGGAGTGTCCACAGTTGGGACATTCCTTTGGCTTTCGGCCTTGCATGTCGTGTTCCCTACCGTTTAAGTAATCGGGATAGACATAGACCCGACATCCTCCTCGGCGTTCTTTTAACCGATAGATACGTTCTGCTTTGTGAAGAACGCTCAACACACCTGATGATGTGCCATGATGCCATCCTGTTTGTTCCGACAACTCCTTCCAAGTCATACCTTTTTCTAACCTTCCGTACAAAGAGCCTAGCGTATAGGCTTGAATATCAGAAGTTTTACCGCTCTTGTCGCTAGTTGCGGCACGTTCTTTACTGGTATCTGTGCCACTCCAACCTGATGTCCCTGCATAGGGCAATACTGTACTCATTCCATACTCCTGTCTGCTCGTTCTTCAATTGTTTCTTCAATGATTGTGCGTATTAGTTCCTCTGAAGGAATTGAATCGTAAGTAATTTCCCCATCTTGAATAACATCTGCATCGTTAAGTGATTCCAGTCGGTAGATGTTGAGTGTGTATGTGTCATCTGACCATTCGATAACGAGTACCCGATAACCCAATACATCTGGTAAGAAAGTTTCTTGCACTTCTTCAGGCCAGTTTGGTTCTAGTGGCCCATCTGCTGCGTAATTCATTTTGTTCTCCCTGTTTCTAGTCGGCTGTTCCGTAGAGTGCTTCCCATTCATCATTCATTATTGGTTGCCACGGTAATACGCTTCCACGGCGTAGTCCCGTAGGCCACTGGCGATCATCACTTCTATTTCCACGCCAGTTCTTTAACTCTATATTATTTGATTGCTTATGTCTAACCATTCCAAAACCAAACTCAGGCCAACGTAACCACATAGATGAACCGTAAGGACGCATACCGTTACGATCATTACTCAAACCATGCCCAGCGTGAGCCTCCAGCAAAACACTTGAACCTGTTTCAGAACGAATACGATCTACTGTCCGTGAAATATGTGTGAACGCTGCATCAACCTTGTCTCCTTCAGGAGCAAGACGATACAGAGAACCCATATACATGAGTTGAGGTCGTTTTTCTTTAGCAATACGAACAACTTTTTGCTGCTCAACAGGATCAGATAGATCCGTGTACTGGCAATCTATCCACTCTATGCTAGGTTGAACGTCATTCATTTCTCGTAGTGTCGGGTAAATCTTTCGCATGTTGTTACGCACTTGTAGTCGGTCGTTCTCAACGTCAAGCATTAGCACTCGTAACGGCTCATGTTTATCCAGCCCTGCTGACAGCGTGTTAATACCCATAGATGCGCCTAGACACATTTGTGCAACGAGAACACTCTTACCACCACCTTCAGGCCCAGTAATAATCATGCGCTCATTAGTTCGTAGCATGTTAGGCATAATCCACGGACGTAAATCATCCTGCGCATTAATGACATCATCGAAATCAACTGTCGTTAATCCGCTAGATATGTTTGCGTGAGTGGCGTCAAGTTCTGTAGTGAGAGTTGCAAGAATCTCATCAACGTCACGATTCATATTCACAGACATGCTTAAAGCCCTGTTAAGTGTTGACTCTAAACGCCTACGGTTCGCTGCTTCACGAACACCGTTAGCACAATACGTTGCTGTGCTATACAACTCTTCTTTCACACTCACCATGAACCAAGTCATTAAACCCTTGGCATGTTTAGATGCTTCACTAGCGACAGCCATTTGATCTACTTTATTTTCAACAAGTAGTTTCACAATAATCTCAGCGATACTTTGTTGCTTACCAAGTTCAAAGTCTGCAACATCAACAATACTGAATACTGTTTCTGCGTTCTTGTTGCTAGTACTTGCATGGTATAAGGCTGATAACTGTAATTGTTCTAGAATCTCTGTCATGTTTTTTCCTTTCCCTGTTTTTTTCATAGTCGCCCTACCTAGCCTTGGCCTTCACGAGCGTAGTGCTTCCTCCGTCATGCTACGCAGTCGTCTCCCCAATACAAACAACGCCAGTTTGGGTATGCCTTGGCTCTTATAGAACTACACTATGATTTCCTGTTTCTTTCTGTGAGGGGACGCAGGCTAACCTACGCCCCCCACAGTCTTATGTCAATTAACTGTCTTGCTTTGATGCAATAAGCGCATAAGCAGCGTTAACCCTACCTGTTTGTGCCTGTTTACGTGACCTACGTTTACGAACATTGATCTCTCGCTCATCATAAATGCGCTGTAGAATCATTTGGAACTCGTCATCATGTGCATAACGCAGTTCAGATGACGCATCTTGATACGCTTTTAACATTTCTTTACGTCTTTCATCCATCAGAATGGTGCCTCATCACTTTGGTCTTGTACAACTCGTTGTACTGGTGGCAAGTCAGCAGCCCTAACTGGACCGAACCGTGGTGTCAACCCGATTGAGTCAGCAAAAATACTGTATGACTTCTGTTTTGTTCCTTCATTACTTTCCCATTCACGGTAGTGGAGGCTCCCATTTACTGTAATGGTTGAGCCTTTAACTACTGATTCTGTTGCGTGTTCACTGAGTTTCCCAGAAACAATGATGTCAATGAAACATATCTCTCCATCAACCCAGTTCCCACTGGCATCTTTTTTGCGTGAGGTGGCTTTGCCTCTTATTTTTAGCCAGCCTCTACCGTCAGCGTTGAACTTCAACTCTGGGTCTTGTACTACTCCGAACTCACCACTAATTGTTGGTAACATCGTTCCACCTTTCCTTGTCTGAATCCACTAATGCTTTAAGCATTGGGACAAATGTGCCCATTCGCATTATTACGAGTGAGTCATCTATTGAGTCACCATATCTACGGTTAGTCGCAAATATAACAACCTGTTTACCATCTGGATTGCGTTCATTTTCATATTTTCTTACTGTTTGTGGCATAAGTTGCCACATCTTATCTTCATTATAAGGATTAAGTCTTGCAAATAGATGTCCTGCTATACCTTTGTACCGTCTTGCTGAATATGACCAGCGAAGAGGCACACCATAGGCTGCAAAATATCTACTTAATGTGCGTTCCCATCGTTCATTACCTTCTTTTGGTGCTTTCATTATTTCCGTTTCATGTAAAGACGGGCTTGAGTACGTGACCCAGCGACCGCTTCTGTCCAAATAACGTACAGGGAGGGGGCAATATAGGTATACCTACCCTTCTTTAAGTGCGTTCTGATTGACTGATCTACAACACCTATGAACGCATTCGTTTGTGGTGGTAGTGCATCTAGTTCGCTTACGACACGTTGCCAGTCAATCTTGCGTACTCGTGGTTTTACTTCAGGTCGTCCGTCAATGCTGTCCATATGTTTGGTGGAACCTCCGATGGATCGTTAGGGGGTGGGTCTTTTGCAAATATACACACCATTGATGGGTCGGTTATAACGTGTGAGTATCTTGGAAATTCAGATACCCAATTTGCTATGTTACTTTTTTGTATGTCAGTTAGCATAATTACCCCTTTCTATGTAAATAGTATCGCTTGTCAACCCTTATGTCAAGTAGAATGATGCATTCATGCCACAACCAACATGGATACTTAACAGAGCAGAACTCGCACGACTCCAACGCCTCATCAAACCCAACGAAGAAGGATGCTGGGAATGGCAAGGAGACGCAACAAGCAACGGATACGGCAAATGGGCCAAAGCCAGCGGTGCATCAGTAAGAGCAATACACAGAATCACCTATGAACACTACCGAAACATGCAAATACCACTTGGCTTACAACTAGACCACCTATGCAGAAACCGCAAATGCTGCAACCCAGACCACCTCGAACCCGTAACTCCCAGCGAAAACACAATGCGTCAAGACCACGCCGAAAGACGTAAGACACACTGCCCTAAAGGTCACGAATACAACGAAGCCAACACCCGTATCACCCAACAAAACAAGCGAGTATGTCGTGTTTGCGACAGAGAAAGACGCACAGACACGTAACCAATGTCATACGTCCCGCGTATGGATATAAAAAACCCCTACCCAGCCATGTCGTGCTGGATAGGGGCGGTCGGGTAAGGAGTCAACCCGAGTCTTTTATGTAATCGGTAAAGAAGTCTTTAGCAATTCTGTCGAAAACGTATAAAGGAATGTTATAGCACATTTGCTGAACTAGCATGTTGCCTACTGAATTTTGTGCCGTTTCACGTGAAACATAGTCAATAGACCTGTTATAGAAATCTTGTATTTTGTACGCGAATATGTTAATTGCTACAGCGTTGGAAAGAGATTTTTTCTTGGCTTCTTCTAATGCTTGTTTACACATTGTGTGCATCATTAGGTGCGCTGTCTCATTGTTGTCTAGTACAAGGCTGATGTCTATGTAGAACTGGTCAAAAGCATCTGGTGGTGTGTCTTCTGACAAGTGTAGGTCTTTAAGTTTACCCATTTTGTTTCTCCTTAGTAGTGGGGTTGGTAGGGGGGAGCGAGTCGTTGGGGGTCGCATACCCCCCTACCAAGATTAAATAACTTCTACTTCGATGTGGTCCCATCCATAGTATGTTGCTTCTTTAGCGAGTTCTTCTGGAGTTATGTAAGACTCAGGGTCGTCAGCAAAGAATTCATCGGCAGCCTCTTGAGATGAAGCCATAACCATGACTGTACCTGAAGTACTGATTGATGCTGTGATCTCGTACTCAACCTCGTGCTCTTGCTGGAAAGGCTCAATGTAGTGAACATTAAAACCATCGTTAAGTTGCCAAATGATTTTATTGGTTCCGTCATCACACCAGCCCTCAACATCTTTGACATCGCGCATTGTTTCTGTGAAAAAGTCAATGTCATGTTGAAGTTTGTCTCTATGTGTACTGGCAGCAACATAAGAACGAGACACTTGGTACAGATCATCTGTAAGTTCAGCGACCTGTTCTTCTAGTGACATGCCAGCGTAGTCATCTTTAGGTGGAAGAGGTTTAGGCATAGTAGGGATTAGTTCAAGGTAGAGTGTCTGCATCCACAAACTTACTGTGTCATCGAAGTCAATGAAGTAACTATGGACGGCCTCTCCTGCCGTAGGTTGGTTTATATGTACTGTCGCTTCCATTCCGTTGCGTACATGCTCTGGATAGTTGACTACTTTTACTCTGTCTCCTGCTTTGAATGTGTTCATGTTGTTTCTCCTGTTTGGTTGATTTGATATACATATACTACACTATCTTGATACTTAGGTCAAGAGGTTAATCTTCTTCTCCATAAATAACAGCCTCATGCTCCAACTTGGCAAGCAAATCAAGGCAATCATCAAGAGCCCCCTGCTTACCCTTCATCGAACGCTTATACTTCTTACCAGTCAAAGGCTCAATCACATTAACGATAGCGTTTTGCGCCCCGTTACGTGTTAATTGCATTTTGCCTTCTGTGTTAATGTAAATCTTTAACGCACTTTTAGCCGTGATAAGACGCAGCCGTTCGATAGCGAGACCACCGTTATGAAATGATCCACGCTCATCAAATTCGGACATGCTTCCGTCTTTGTATATAACTTCCATGTCATGCCTCCTGTTTCATTAGTCGTCTTTGTTTCTCTGTTGTGCCTCCCCATATACCGATCATGCTAGGGAAAGTGAGTGCAAAGGCCAAGCATTCAGTCTTGACCTCGCATTTATCGCATACTTTTCGTGCTGTTTTACTACTACCTCCCGCATCGGGGAAGAATAATTCGTAATCAACTTCACGGCATAAAGCGTTATCCATCCACTCCATGTCAGGAGTCACAGTCAAAGTCACTAAGACCACAAACACTGCACACGCTTACGAAACAATCAGCGTGTCCTTTAGTGCAGTCTTTCCATGTGATCTTAGTACCGCAATGCGTTAGTTCACCGGAACTATTAAAAACATATCTGCTCATGTTACGCCTCCAATTTGTTTAGAAAGTAGTCAATAAGTTCTCTTGATGTTTCGTTGTAATGACGTTGGCATAGATCATGCCAGCCATGTCTAGGTGTCCATATCCCATGTTCAGCGGGTTCATAGCACCAAGGGCATTGTTTCATGCTGTTGTCTCCTCTGCTAATAGTTCGTCAAGGGTCTCGCGGATAGCGTCTTGTAGAGCCATGTACACGCAGTATTGCTGTATTTCTGCAACACTTTCGTGACCACAGTCAATAGCGTCCTGTTCGTAGTCGCGTATGTCTTGGCTGTCAGCCCATAGTTCACGTTGGTAGCCGTAGTAGATGACGCAGTGGCTGCTGTCAGCGGTTTGTGTGGCGTAGGTGAATATGCCGTCCTCTGACTTGTCTATGTCACCGTTTTCCCAGTCAATTAGGGCATAGTTTTCGTATTCTCTGCGTATTTGGTACCAGTTTGTGTCACACATTGTGTTCTCCTGTTTCGTTAAGTTGATAGTACAATACTATCTTATATATAAGGTTAGGTCAAGGGCTACTGAAACCCTGCATCACTCATCATGCAAGCGATAGCGTCAAGATCATCACCCATCAGGTCAATCATCACGTTCATAGCGTCAGCAGCACCACTATTCCTACGCTCACACCAGTCACTTGTGTACCCAGTCATAGCCTTACAACCTTTGTTATAGAAATCGTTACGCACAATGTCGTAATTGCTGTCATAAATAGCACGATAAGCCTTGTACTCCTCACCGTGAGTAATTCCGGGGAACTTAGTGGCAGGCAGCGAACCTTCCATCATACGTTCGTCAATTACTTCGTGGAGTGTGTCTGTGTCCCACGGTTCTCCGCATGTTGTGCAATACATATCCATGATTAGTTACCTACTTTCTCGTCAGAGTGCATCAAGGCACCGAATGATTCTGAATAAATAGTTTCAACATTTTCTTTAGTAAGAACGAGACTAATGTCCCCTGCTCTGAGGTAGAACAGGTTGGGTGTTCCGCTGTATTGAATTTCTAGTTTGTCGTCTAGGGTTAGTGCGTGAGTGATTATCATTATTCCTCCTGTTTGGTTGATGTGATATAGTACACTATACGCTATATAAGGGGTTAAGTCAAGGCTCTCAAACCAAATGCCGACCCACCCCCACCAAAACCTATGACCTCATAACACCAACACCCCCCACACACCCAACACCATAACACAATGACACGCCCCACAAAAAAAATCACCCCCAAGGGCTATGACCTAGTAATCCCAACACAAAAAAAACCGCACCACCTTGACACAATGGCACGGACGCTATGTTTTAGTGCCGTGGCGGGTGTGGAAGGGGGTCCCGCTAGGGGAGCCAACGTGACCACGGACGGGTAAGGGGTGCAGGGAGTAGGGGCGTAAGCCCCTCAACCCGCCGACCAGCGAACGAGGAAAAAGAAAGCCCCCCTCCCAACCATTGTGGCTGAGAGAGGGGCGTGTCCTTAATCTATCGGATTAACGTGAATCACGATGTCGTCATAGAGTTGACGCATAACGTCAAGCGCACCAAACAACGTGTCCCGTTTCTTGGTGTAATAGCCTGCGTCATCAACAGCGAGAACGAGATCCACGTTGTTTTGTATCGGGTAGATGTGAAGTGTCATGCCATAGCCTTAACACTTGCCTCGACATCTTCGGGAAGCATGAGTTCCAAGTTGAGGAACTGGCACAAGCCCAAGATAGCCTTGACATCTGCTGGAGTCGGTACGTAAGCCTCGCCCGCTGCTTTCGCGATAGCCTTAGCGTCCTTGAGCGCAGCCTTGATGTGGAACTCCACAGTCTGTGGCGTGTTAGCACCACCGTCTGATTCCGTGTCACGCTGCTTGACCGTAAGCCCTAGACCTTCTGTGATCTGCGGGATAGCGTCAATCAACGTCCCAGCCGTGGCGGGTTCGGCCTGAGCCTTAACAACCTTGTTAGTCTCCTCAACTACCTTGATGATGGTGGCAGCACTGGGAGCCTTGCCATGCTCGGTTTGATACTTACCTGTCACTTCCTTGGTAAGAGCAGCGACCTCCAACTTCTGAATCTTGGACTCGCTGTCACCTGTACCTTTAGTGCATTCCTGCACCGCAGCCTCGGTAAGATCAGCGGACCTAACTGCTGAGATTGTGCGTGTCGTCTCCTGTGTACGAAGCACCGCCATACCTTCTATGTACTTGCGAACAACTGTACGTTCCGCATAGTTGGTACGTTGCGCTATCTTGGCGTTAGTCCAACCGCGCTGCTTGAGAACATAGATAGCCACCGACTTCTGCGACTCAAGCGTGTCAATCTGCTCATCATTGTGTGCGAGCATCTTGAAGATAGACTCGTCAGTCTTTAACTTAGTCTGTGTCAGACCAACGACTGACAGTGCTTCGTTAGATGGAATGAACTTCGGATCTTGTGTTGTACTCATGTTATCTCCTGTTATTTGTAGTTAGATACCAGATAGGTATCGCAACGACTCGGGCATTGCACCCGAGCCGAAGCGACAGCGATCTAATCTTGTTCTGCATACGCCCAGATACAGTCACCAATTTCGTGATCGCAACTAGCGTGATGGTAGATACTTGGATCGGGTACGTAATTGCACCCTAAGCCGTCTGTGTGACCGCAACACGGATAGTCTTCACACTGTTCGTTACGCATAATCAGACCCCCAAATTACTTGATCGTCTGAACTATAAGTGTTATTGCTGGAACCTCTTGAGTGTGTGGTATTTACTGCTGCGTCAAACCCTGCGTCCCAACCTTCTTGAAATGCTGCATGTGTATCAAGAAAGTAAACTTGAAAGTAATTAGCAGCGGCATCATTAGGCTTGAGGTTTGTTATCCACCTGAATGTATCTACTGTTACGTCACGCATTGCTGGAACCCCACTTGTCACGAGGCCCGAAGTGCCATTGAGCCTCGTCACGTAGTCCCTGCCAATCATCAAGATAGTCATCCAAGTCAAGACCCTGATCGTCACCAGTAGCGAGACCCTTCCAAAACTTCATGTCCTTTTGCATATCTAGGAAGTTGATCTCGAAGTTGTCACGTTGCTCTATGACATCGTTACGTTCCTTCCAGAACATGAAAGCCAACGCAGCGGGTATGGACATGCTCACCATAGCGAGTATTGCTAGTATTTGAATGTCGTTCATGTTATCTCCTTAGTTATGAGATTGACTGTTCTGTCTCTCTCGGTCTACATCTGTCTCTTATCTACCCTTCGCTGTCGCTGTTAATGCAGGCAGGCTGTAATTAACTACTACCTCGGCTTTGTCCTATTTGTGCGGGATCGTTTATAACAATTGGGTAACATTGATCTGTTTGATGTTACGCAATCGTTATCAACAACAGGGTGGAGGCAGTCGCTAGGAGCGCGCTGCCGATGGGCGCACATGCGTGTGACTCGCAAGTTCCCGACACAGCGACAAGGCACTAAGAGACAAAGAGCCATAAAGGGAAACGAGACACTCCATGTGCGTACCCGTCCCGTGACAAATCGAGACAAAGTGGGGGTAGAGCGGGTAGCCGCGATACCAAAGGGACACGCGAAGAACGGTGAAAAAGGTAGACCGAGAGAGAGAGGTTCGTAGCGACTCCCCCCAGTCATGGGGGGATTGAGCGGAGAACTAAGAAGCCAGCCAATAGTCTTTGGGGTATCGGGGTAACACCCCGGAAACCAACCACAACACAAGCCCCGACGTCGCAGGTACGGTACACACACACAAGTCAAACACAACACACACGCGACCAGCGACACATGAGTCACCAACCAGCGTAGGTAGTAACACACACACTAGGGTCACCCTCAACACAAGGTAAGACACACAAAGGGGAGGGGCAAGCCACACGAAACAACCCACACCAACCCTAGGTAACGCTCATTGGGGGGGGTGGTTGGGTGGAAAACCATAGGGAGGGGGGTGGTTGGGTATGACCGGGGCCTTGCCGAGGCTGGTACCCCTCCATAGGGGTATATATGCGGACAGTGTTGTTTTGTCATTGGGGTTCGGTGTGTGGTTCTGCTATGGTTTGTGGGTGAAGAGGGTTGATTTGGATAGGTGGGGTAGGTTTTTTGAGGCGCGTAATGGTGGGTTGGGGGTTGAGCAGGCTGCTAGGCGGGCGCGGTTGAGTGTTTCGTCTGCTTATCGTTTTGAGCGGGGTGATCAGGGGTCTTCTGGGTTGGAGGCTGCGTCTGTGCTTGGTGTGTCTGTGGTGGGTGGGGTGGTTGTTGCTCCTCCTTTGAGTGTTGAGGCTCAGCGGGCTTTGGAGGATTTTGGGTTTTTTCGTTTGCGGTATTTTGGGCGTAGGTCTACTCCGTGGCAGGAGAGGGCTGCGTATGAGATTTTGCGGCGGTTGGAGTCTGCGGATCGGGAGTTTGTTGTGATGAATGAGCCTCCGGGTTCTGGTAAGTCTACGTTGTTTACGCATGATATTCCGTGTTGGATTATTGCTCGTGATCGTTCGATTCGTATTCAGATTGGTTCGCGTACTGAGCGTCAGGCGCGCATGTATGCGGGTCGTATTAAGAAGAGTTTGGAGCGTGATGCTCCTTTGCGGGTTAATGCTGATGATTTGATTCTTGGTAAGTCGTTTGATGCTGAGGCTACGTTGCAGGATGATTTTGGTATTTTTAAGCCGGAGGGTCGTTCAGATAAGTGGCGTGGTGATGAGTTGGTGGTTCGGCAGTTGGATGGTACTTCTCTTGATGATAAGGAGGCTACGTTGTCGGCTTGGGGTCAGGATAGTGGTTTTCTTGGTGGCCG
>Ga0129324_10001504_pt1 | contig 14883 bp, 14 predicted proteins | sample CPBDNA_7_FD_96879 | JGI IMG/M metagenome (GOLD analysis project Ga0129324, IMG submission 96879) | Freshwater to marine salinity gradient microbial communities from Chesapeake Bay, USA - CPBay_Spr_15_0.2_DNA | ecosystem: Environmental > Aquatic > Marine > Coastal | place: USA: Chesapeake Bay... | reverse complement strand
GAAACATTAAACTCCCTGAATATACCAAACAAAACAACATTAAACCCCCTGAAAACACCAAATTTAGAAACATTAAACTCCCTGAATATACCAAACAAAACAACATTAAACCCCCTGAAAACATCAACATATTCGGTGGGTGAAGTCGATAGGAACGAGAACAATATTAGTTGGATCTCAAACTTACTAGGTATGTTTTCATCATTATTTAATTTTTCTTCTTCGCCAGAAAGAACTCAAAACGTATTTATTCGACCATCGATACTATCAACTTCATCCAATATTCTCATATTAATATTTATCGTCATATTATTTGTAGTATTGATAACATATTGGGCATATACAAAGAGTAATTGGGAACAGGTGAAATGTAAAGATGGACGTTTTTGGATCGCCCCTTTATTTGGAAAGAGTGCAGAAGATACAATAAAGGAATGTACATCAAGTGAAATTGAACTAACAGTTAACAGAGAATTAAGTGCGGATCTAGAACGTCTGCAAAAACTAGAAGATCAGGTCGATGATTTATCAGGTAATTTAGCAAATATTAGCAATGATGCTACTGGATTACAGAATAACACAGGTTCTACGCTGGACAATATTACAAATATATTGGAAAGTAATATCACGTATGTAAAAGAAGCATTATCAACAATATTAGCATCTATTTATATAAGTACAAATTTAAACAAGGGAGCATTGACATCATACGCGGATTTACAACAGAGTGACATCGCAGAAATAATTGATAGATATAATAACGTTGATATGGAAAATACGAATATGAATTTTATGTAATATATTAAAAAAACATGTATTAATATATTAGTATGTCTGAAATAAATTATGTGGAATTCAAAACTGAACCATATATATTACCAGCAGTAGTAGTGATTATTTCAATTGTAATAATTATACATTATTTTTATACGCGCATTTATGGTAAAAAACATGTAAACAATAAGGACAAACATTATAGTGATATACGCAGTTGGTATTATGGCACGTATGCGAATCCATTGGATGTTCAAAATTTAGTAGAAAATAAAACGGAGGATCTACTTTTACAAATAGATGCTAGTTTGAACGAATTGGAAGGTATAATGGATGTATTATTACAAGAAGAAACTACTGTAAGCCAGTTGATAAAGGACACATTGAAGGCCCAGATTATACAACATGCTCAAAATGTAAATATTACAAATGAACAAATTGTACAAACAAATGATTTAATAATGAAGGTCAGTGATTTACAGGTCGAGAATGCGACATCGTTGGATAATATTAAGGAAGTTTACATTCAAAAGATGCATAAATATTTAGACGATTTAATACATTCGTTGAGTGTAATACAGTATCAATATAATATTTCTTCTGTCACGTCATCAATGAATGGTGCTATGGGGCAATTATCAAATTTATATAATGCTATACGTGGTACAATTGTAAAATATATAGACAATGGATTCATACCTACATATATTGATGGTGAACTGGACGATGCCGATAAAATACCAGAATTGGAAACACGGCGAACATTTGATAGAAATTCTATCCAAAGTAATTTCGGAAGTATTGGTAGATCATTCCAACAATATGGATATACATAGGTATATTTTTAGAAACAAATAATTATAAATAGATATAATATATAATGAATACTTATGTCATTGTAATTTTTGTGTTATTATTACTATTATTGTTGACTTTAGCATGTGGATGTATGAAGAAGGATCTAGTTCCATATGAAGGCTTTTCTGGAAAGGTCAAAGAAGGAAATACAAATCCTCTTGACACCAGTAGTAATGATGTAGATACCAGTGGTAATGTCGTAGAATCAAGTGGTAATGTCTTAGAATCAAGTGGTAATGTCTTAGAATCAAGTGGTAATGTATTAGAATCAAGTGGTAATGTCTTAGAATCCAAGGAAGGTTTCGCAACTTTGGGTTATGCGAATATCGATAATATTTCACAAATTGACACATTCAGTACAGTAAATGGTAGTATGAACTGTTTGACACAATCATCAAATTTAACAAATTCAATGGGACCACTTTGCTTGTCAAAGGAGCAACAAATGGCTCTACAGACACGTGGAGGAAACGCCTCTTGTCCACCAATGTAAAAAATTATTTACTTTAATATGTAAATAATTTTTCTATTAGATTATTCTTTTCCTTTTTTCTCTTTTCCTTTTTTCTCTTTTTTAATTACTCATAGTAGATTTTATTTATACCAGTGAAGATTTAAAATGGAACGCCTCTGGCGTTCTGGATTTTAATTCGTTACTGATATCTGACCCTTAAACGATTGAAAATGTCCCATTTTAAATCTTCAAGGGTTTAAACCGATTGGGCAGCGAGAGATGCTTGAGACTTAGGGAAGTGATGCTTCATGTATCTCTGAAGATTGAAGTAGGTTAGCTCCTCACCCTTACCAATGTTTAGAAGCTTGGTTAGTGGACCATCGGGATGGATCTTACGACCATTCTCCTTGTCCTGAAGCTGTTTGGTTCTAATGTATTGGTTGATTTCCTTGCTTACCTCGGTTCTGGCCATCTCGGAACCAATGGCTTTACCTAGAAATGTAGCGAGTTCGTCGCTAATAATAGTAGGCTTAACGAATCCAGAAGGAGCTCTGTTGGTAGAGACCTTTCTCTTCTTTCCAGACTTCTTAGCAGCATTCTTAAGCTCTCTAGTAACAGACTTCTCGAGAGTCTTGAAATCAGTCTTTAGGGAAGAAAATAGGTTGCTAAGTTGGAGCATCTTAGCGTTGAACTCGGTTAGCTTATTCAATACAGTGACTTCACTAGATTCTTCGACGACAGTCTCTGGTTCAGTAGGCTTAACCTCTTCAACAGGGGCGGCCTCCTTCTTGGTGGTCTTCTTTGCCTTGACGACAGTGTTTTCGGGAGCAGTAGCAGTTTTCTCAGATTTGGTAGTACGGACCATTTCCTATACAATATATTAGGTGTTCTATTTATATTGTTTATTAAAATATAATTTATACACACCATTTAGGAGACAACGTTTAGGTGCGTTTGATTTAATGTAATGATTCATAGTAAAAAGGCATTTTTTCACGCGCATCATTTGAAACAGTTGTTAAAGCAGTTAGCACGATTATTGCTCCCAATTGTTTATATTCTTCATTTATTCCTGTGTAAATTAAATTTTCCATAATAGTGATAGATGTCTTTTTCAATACTTCTATATCATGAATGTCATTATTACGGACATTTATATTATGTACACCTTCGATGAATGGATTAAAATATGGACATATCCTTTTTTTTGTTAAAATCGGCATATTTGATCGTATATTCCATATCTCTAAAATCTGTCGCAAAAATGTAATGCAATCATCGCTCGTCATGTTATGGAACCAATTCATTGATGTATAATTTCCAAGCAGATCAATTTCGTAAAATAAATCTCGTACTCGTTCATTTGTTTCTTTATTTCTTATTATATTCATTCGTTCAATAGTTTGATCTCGTACAGTTTGTTCACTGTTAAAATAATCGTTGTTTATATTATGAATTTGTCTATTTAATTTTGATATCACTGAAATATTGCGTATTGTATCAAAATTCATAACAATACGATTGTACGGGTTATGTATAACACTTTTCTTTCGCAACAATGTAACCAATGAATTTATATCGAACCCATAAACAAAGCCTTCATTGTCTTTATAGCTGTAAAAATCATGATAATTAATATTTTCGAGTGGTTCAAGTGTATAAAAATCCGTTTCATTTGTACAAATTTTGCGATTTCGCAGAGCGGGACCCTTCATTTTATTCATATTTTTTATAATATGACGTCTCATTATTGATTGGATTTTGGAGACATTCTTGATCTTCTTGAAATAGTCTGTTATTCTTCCTATTAATATTGGTTTTGTACCAGTAACATGTAATTTATATTTTTTAGCGATATTCTTTAATTCATATACTTTATATGTAGTCAAATTAATATTATCTCTATAAAAATCTTGATAATTTATAATTCTATTCATCTTTGATTGAACTTGCATATCCATTTATATAATATATATATTTATATATTTATCGTCGTATAATTATATAATATATTGTGTCCTACTGTAATAAATGTGACCATATTATAAATTATAAAAAAAATTGATTTAAAAAAATGATTATGTAATATAAGTATAATACCCGCTTGTTATATGACTGAAAATACTATGAACGCAACTACTTGGAACGCAACTAACTTTAAGTACATGCCAATGAATAAGAGTGACCGAGGAAGTAAGTCCATTCAACTACAAAATTGCGATACTAAGCGCGCAATTAAGTTGAGATCACCCCTAATGATGACTTGGGGTATTCAGGACTTCTTCGATAAGGTTACTGGAGTAAGTGATGGCAAATTCAATATTACACTAAATTTTCCCAGAGATGAAGACGACCATAAAAACGAAGACACCGATATGTTTCTAGCGAAACTGAAGGAATTTGAAAATAAGATTATCGATGATGCGGTTGAAAATTCAGAAGAATGGTTCGATGAATCATTGCCGAGAGAGGTGATCAAGCACAATTACTTCTCATTCATTAAGTATCCTAAGAATAAGGACACAAACAAGTTTGACTACACCAAACCGCCATCAATCAAGGCTAAGGTACCATGTTATGACAATAAAAATGACGGCACTAAGGATTGGAAGGTAGAGTTGTATTCATCTGTAGATGAAGAATGTCTCTTTCCAGATCCAGCTAATCCAAAATTGGTCCCTCAAGATTTTGTACCAAAGCTAAGTAAGGTGTTTTGTTTCATTCAATGCAATGGACTATGGTTTGGTGGAAAGGGATGGGGAGTCACATGGAAGATGACTGCTGCTATTGTAAATCCTCTTAAGATAGAAGGATATAGTGGTACAACTAAACCTCAGCTTGGTCTCACTCAAAAGGAGAAGGAACTTATTGGAATGACATCTTCATCCGTAGTTGAAGATACAGTTTTCAAGCCAGCGGTTGTTGAGCCTGTAAATACGGAAGTTGTAGATAGTGATGATGAAACGGCAGTTGAAGATGCGCCCGTAGAAGAACCAGTAAAGGAAGCACCGAAGAAAAAGAAGGTGATCAAAAGGATCGCCAAACCATAGATTAGATAGATTTTGATATATAGCTAGGATTAGGATAATAATTAATACTTTTTTGTTTGAAAATATTAATAATCGCATTAATATTTTCATCGTTTGACTAATGGAAAGGTTATATGTATAATATTACATTCAATATTATGTTCCCTTTTTTATTGACATCAAACACATTTTTTGTATTTATTTGTGGAAGTCCTTGGTTATATAGAATCAATTGTTGATTAGGTTTCATATATAGCAATTCGCTATCGAAATATAATGAATCGTAAAAATATAAGTAGTTATCGCACCATATATCAGATAATTTATATCTTATATTGAATATCAAATTGTTATCAATAATGTGTATATTGTCTTCTAGATCTGGTATCATCTTTATTAAATACTCGGTGTTGTTTATTTCATAAAGTAATTCTTCGTGCCATAATGGTACATTCACTATAACTTCATCAATTGTCAGTTTATATACATTGTTTTTCAATATATCATTAAGACATGGACTTAAAATAATAATTTTTTTCGATTTACGTTGTTTGATTTGTTCGAATATTTTCATAAGTTGGTCATTTATTTGTATCGTATCTACATTTTTTATAATGAATTCCTGAAATTTCAATAATAATTCATATTTTTCACCATTACAAAACATGGTATAAATGTTTTTCAAATCATTGAACGACATTTGAGATAAATGTGTTCTTAGAAAATCACAAATATTCTGTTTTTCATTTGATTTATTGGCATTGTCTAATAAAAATTCATATGCTTCTTGAATTTTTATGAATTCATCCTTATTACCCTTCTTATCTGGATGATGTAATAATACCTGTTTTCTATATTTATCACGAATTTCTTTATGGTTATCATTTTCTATATTCAATATTTTTTTCGCTTGCTCATAATCCATGTACCTCTTTTAATATATATATGAAAATATTTTCTAAATGGTATATTGGTCTATAGTTATTGTTATAATAACATATATTTGTATACATATTCGCATTTATATTAATGATTTGATTCTTTGTGAAATAATCATTTATTATAAAATAACTATAAATATACCATATACATTCCAATACATCCAAATTATAAGTGAGTATGTCGTATATCAATTCTCGAAGATTCATGAACTCAAATTTCTCTTTCTGCATAGCGTCAATAATTGGATCGCATATCTTATTGAATATATCATCCTGTAAATCGTTCTCGGTCTTGTTCGATAATATCTTCATTTCCTTTATATTCGTTATATATCCTGGATCTAAATTTATTGCTTTTGGAACAATGGTTGTGTTTTGTAACTTTTTTAATAGCGAAGCAGTATTTTCTATCTGCATATATGATGATATTATTTGCCCATAGTCCTCTTTGGAGGGTCGTTTCACATTGATAGTAGTAAATGATTGTAATATATTATCTGGCAAAAAACTCATATGCTCAGTTATTATTATGAAATGTAAAGTCACATTCAGATCCATATTCACTTGTTGAATATAACTATAAAATATATCCAATAATTCGTTGTTTATTTGATGGAAATTTTTACATACCAAAAATCCTATTTTATCGCTTTTCATCATTAATATATCCATTATTTGTACAAACGCTTCGTGAAATAAAATCTTTGCATTACATCCTAATATATTCATGTCTATTTCGAAATGAATGTCGCTCATATGAAATGAAAAATCTTGCTTTTCGGAACTGACAAAGACTTTGGTCTCATATTTTAAATTACTCGCACTATACTTTCGTAACATATATAATACTTCACTGTATTTACCAACGCCAGGTGGTCCAAAATATATCATGTTCTTCATTTTTTCCTTTTCTGGAAATTTTATTTTTTCTATTTCTTTGTGAATATTATAATTTCCTTTTGAAATGATATAATCTTCAAATGTTGTTTCGTAATATTTCATTATGTACTATGAAATATTATGTTTCTATATTTTTTAACGCAGTGTTATTACACCAATTTTTTGAATAGTGGTAAGTCAATGCCAGCGAATATTCCCTCTCCTACCTCTATATCTTCTGTATTACTTGTTCGTTCTGGTGTTTCTGTCGAAGGATCATCAATTTCGTCTTGTATATCTTCTTCCATACCACCAGCACATGAACCTTGTGTAATGCGCCTGTATTGATCGTTTGTTTTCATGTTGAAACGGATCAGTTTATATAGATCATATGAATCGTTTAACGCAACATAACTCAATATATAACTCACAAATAATGATGCGGCACTAATGGTATTGAATGTACTGGATTCTTTCACAGTGCTTCCATTTAAATCATCCGTTTTTGTTCGTTTTGTCCTTGTTAACAAGATGAATGTCGATATGATTGTAAGTACTACGGATAATAACATTCCTTTGTAACGGTTTAATATTCCTCTATATTTGGACGAAAGATTCAGTTTTCCTGTTGGTGACTCTGAACTTAAAGTAAATATCGTTACCATAATCATTATCAGTGACAACAATGTAGTTAATACTGGTAGACTAAACAAAGTATACAGTTGAAAGTAACCTTCGCCTGCTTTCTTTGATGGCATAGAGAATAATACATACGCCGCGATCAATAAAATATTAATAAATATCGCATTTATCTTAACCTTTGAATATAAATATAATACTACAAATACGAACAACATTACTATTAATACCAACAGCGTTAATGGATTTAAAAATAAAGATGTTATGAAATTTGTATTTTCACCAAAGATTTTTGAAAAATCTATACCTAGTATATTTCTATACTCATATAAATCTAATATTAATTTATATCCACTCATTGCGGTCAATAAAAATAATAAAATAAAAACTAAACCTTCGACACTTTCAAAGAAAAGAAATACTAAAAATATTATATACATTATGATTATTGCTGCGTAGAGCAAAAAATTCAGCTTCATTTATTATATCGTTATATTATAATTTTCTTCTAGCCAATTTAATAATACATCTTTGTCACAGTACAATAAACTCTCGCCGAATTTTTTTGTGTTGACAAACTGAGGTTTCAACATTTTGTCCGTTTTGTAATATATATACAATCCAAATTTACCTTTGCGTATACTTAAATCCGTATTTATTTCCCGCATTATATTTGCGTTTGATGCCTCTTTAAATACATGCTTTATATCATCGAAAGTAACTTGTTCTACAGGTTTGCGTAATTTGATTGCTTTGGTATTTGACCCCCAGCTCAAATAATAACCGTATTTACCATTTTTAATATATAGTGGCTCATCTTCATGTGTTCCCAATGAAATATCTTTTTCCAATAAATCGTCTAATGTATATTCTCCTTTCTTCAATTTTTCTAAATCTATTTTGATTTTTTTCACTGACTTAAATACTGGATCTTCACCCTTCGTTCTCAACACTGCACCGTTCTTGGAAAACATAAACACATGATGTTCATCTATATCATACACTTCTTTTGTTAGATGTTTCAAAGGTTTTGATAATTCCTTTATTTTTCCTTCACATTCTTTACATATTTCTGTCCAATTATTAACGTCTTTGACAATGACATCCAATTTCTCCTCCATATGTTTCGTATATAAATAAGAAAATAACTCTTCGAAATGTCGTAAAAGAAACTCCATGATCAATATTCCCACTGGTTGAATCACTAATTTATTTTTTTCTTGTCCTATGATTTTTTCAGTTGTTTCAAAGATTATATCTTTATTCATTAAAATCAGGGTTTTTATATCATATTTTTCACCTTCTATATCCATCTTTTTCACATAATTGCGTTGGACTATGGTATCGACAAAGGTAGCATATGTTGATGGACGACCTATCTCCAAACTCTCCAACTTATTTATCAATGATGATTCACTATAATGACTATGATGTTTATCAAAGTGTTCTGTACACATCACCTTATTGTGTCTTATTTCTTTGATTGAACGGAAGAAAAATAATAATCCATTGGCTTCACTTTGGGCAGCGTTCAAAGATTTGTCTTTAATAACGCGAAAACCTAAGAATTTTGGTATTTCTATTACATATTTATAATGTAAATCATTCGGTGCACTAATCGTTATATCATATATATCATATTCTGCTTCACTCATCATACTCTCGATCGTATGTTTATAAATCATATTGTATAATGTATTTAATTTACCATCTTTGTCAATTGTCTTTTTATCTATATCAGTCACTCGAATGGCTTCATGGGGATTATCACTCTGTGCTGTCAAAGATTGGATATTACCCACGTATTTATCACCATATAATAATTTAATATGATCTTCACCTATTTTTAGAAAATCTTTACTATATTTCTTATTTTCTGTTCTCATGTATGTAATGTGACCTTCCTGATATAATATTTGCGCCAAACTCATGGCGTCTTTCGGTGATAAATTCAAAGAATTATTACACATTTGTAACAAAGAAGATGTGTTTAATGGAGGACTTGGTTTACGTTTCGATTGCTTTAATGTTCCAATTTTAACCGAATAAATGAAATCTTTGCTCTTTGTCAAAAAATCTGTACATTCTTCTTCTGTGTTCAAAGATTTATTTAATTTACATTCCAAATTCTTATTTGTGAAATACCCTGTGACTCTGTATTGCTTTTCTACTTTTTTCGATAACATTTCTTTATGATTATCGTAAATTAATCTCAAGGCTGGCGTCTGACATCTACCTGCCGATAAACTATTATTTTTATCATTAAATGCGTATTTCCATAAATACGGGGAAATTTTGTATCCAATAATCACGTCGAGTACTTGACGCGCAATTTGACTTTGGACTAAATTCATATTTACTGTCTTTGGATTTTGAACGGCTTCTAATAAAGCAGTGCGTGTGATCTCATTGAAAATTATGCGTTTGGTTGTGGTCACATCAAGACCGAAAATATCGCAAATATGCCAAGCAATGGCCTCGCCTTCTCGGTCATCATCACTGGCTAATATAATGTTTTCTTTGTCATATTGGTCGATGATATTTTTCATTTCTTTCACATGCGTTTGTTTATCTTCTATAATTTTGAATTCTACATTGTAGTCTTTGTATGTATCTAAATGACGTAAATGCCCTTTAGATGAAATACATTTGTACAAAGAACCGAGAAATTTCTCTATTTTAGCACATTTTGATGGCGATTCTACTATCAATAAATATTTAGAACTGTCTTTGTTAAATTTGAAAACCTTTGCTGTCTTGTATTTGCTCATTGAATATTTATATATTATTATTTCTAAATAATAATGTATTGTATTTATATATGAAGAAATATACAATTGGAAGGGGGAAGGAACCAAAAAAACATAATAAAAAATCCGCAAGAAAAGCGGGAACAAAAAAATGGAAAAAAGAACAGCAGGTAATATGGGGAAATCACAGAAATAAACACCCCGGTGCTACATCTATTAAGGGTATTACTGACATGTCTAACTTCATCTACGCACACGATCGGCAACATGAAGGAAAGAAGAGAGATTTTCCGGAAGATCTTAACGCTGTTGGGGAGTTTGGTAATAGTATTAACTCGTTGAGACAAGAGATACCAAGGTATTCAATTGAGGGTGATCTAGTTAATAACTATAAAATGGAAGAATCGTTAACTGATGCTTTACGTAAGAGAGGAGAAATACAAAAAGTAACGGAACAGGTTGTTACATCCAAAACACATCTCGAATTGCCTGAAATTATCAGAAAAATAAATAGTTTGACAGCTCCAACAAAATTTATACTCAAGAGTAAATATCAAGGACTAGTTAATGTCGACCCAAAAGTGGTCGAAGTGATTCCCCATGGTACTGCTAGACGACTCGGTGGAAAAAAAAATAAGAAGAATAAAACAAGAAGAAAATAAAAAATTTAAATATATAATTATTCAAATTTTTTAAACAACTGGAAAACTTGGATCCATAGCAATACCGCAAATTCCTGGGTCATTCATAGAATCTGAACGGCCGATCTTGACATATCCATCTTCACCCCATGAAGTGCTCCATGAATTCTTCACCAACCAATATTTGACGCCGTTTTCTTCGCCATATCCTACAGTTAAAACACCATGATCTAATTGAGTTCCACATTCAGCGGAATCTAAAACACCATTGGAATACATCTGGAAATAACGAGTATCGGCTTCAATTGCCACAGCAACTGGTTGCTGAAATACAGCATTTTTCAAGGAAATTTGATCATTTGGCTTCACATCGTAACACTTACTAATTTGGGCAACAGGATCACAGCTCATACATTCGTCATTTGAAGTTGTAGTTGTACCCGAAACATAGGGATATTCACTTAAAGCACATTGACCATTCTCAATTACATACTTGAAAGCACCTTCCATTTGACCGCCATTACATCCATGAGAACCATACTTGTATCCAGTCGCACAATCCACCAACTCTTGCTCAGATAAATCGACTAAATAGTTCTTGTAAACAGCCATAGCTCCCTCAATTGCTCCAGTAGCACTGAATGTCCAACAAGAACCACATTGTCCCTGGTCTTTAACTGATGTAACAGCTCCATCAGTAACCCAATTCTTAGCATCCGCTGCACCGCTTTTATCATTTTCATAGGCGCTACATCCATAACTTCCTACATGTGCTCCACCAACATAAGCAGAACGATATTCTTCATTTGTCAAATCAGTGAATTGATTCATTCCCAATGAAAAGTTGCTAAAAGTATTCAAATTGTGATCCAAAATAAAACGCATATTCTCTCTGAACACTGAAAATCTGTGCTCAAACTCTTCGATTGACCCGTAAACCTTATTGAACTTTTTCTGGAAAAAACCGAAATCCTTCCAAACATTTTCCGACTCTTCCTCGTAAATGAATCCCATGTCATCATTAGATGAATAAGAATTTGTGTCGTAACACCAGACACGAGAAGATATCAAAAAGAATAAAAACGTGAATATAGTACGCATTATAATATTTACTTATATAAAAATCTTTATATTCATCATTTAAATTATACTATCGCATTTCCACTAGCATCACTTAATTCCTTGGCTTCGACTATTAATTCGTTGGTTTCAATCGATAAATGGTCTGATGGTGCGATGAGTTGCTTTGTATTTGATTCAATGTCATCTTGACTAGTCTTAATTGTATTTTTTGGCATTTCTTTGTGATGGTTACTAATCAAAGGACTATCATCGCCTGCGTGAATTTCTGGAATAGTTACTTTTAGATTCTCAAAATTTAATGGCCCACTATTAATGCTTTTTAAATCGAGATCCGCTGGTCTAGTTTTTGATCTATTTTTACTAGTATATTTCATATCAGCTTGAACCTTTGTTAGTAAATCTGTATGCATTTCAATATCTAATAGATTAGACGATTCGCAAAGTTTTGTATAAAGAGAATATTTATCATTCAAAAATTCCTTACCATCATCCAAACGATTCGCTCTTTTTAACGCTAATGTTTTGTATAAATTAATGGCTAAAGTGTAAAATTCTTTTGATTGTTTTAATTCTAATTCCATTGACGATTGAATGCCCAAATATAGTTCAAGTGAACCAATTATCCCCATGATCATACCAATTAAACATGTAGTGCCGCTAATTATTTGTTGTTCTAAATAAGGCTGCAATCCAACCGATGCGGTACTATTTAGGGATGCTAAAATAATAACAGGTAAACGAAACCATTTACCGAATGATTTAAAATGGTAAAATCGCCGTCTGTGATATTCACTCAAATTCACACAGTTTACGCGTAAACGTTCACATATTTCTTCTATTTCATCACTCCAGTGATTCATTATATATATATTATTACAAAATGTTTTATGATAGTTATTTGAAAAAATAATCCGCGTATAAATAAAATGATATTCTTTTATATTTTTATTGTATTGGGCGTTTTAACGCATGGATATAAATTCAATTTGAAATTGCCTGAAAATTTATTCAACTATGATGAAAAATATAGTAATATAATATTACGAAGAAGCAGATTATTATATAATCATAACAATTATACAACATTTGAAAGAAAATACAAAGAAAGAGTGTTTAATCTGACACCTGCTGGTATTAATGGTTTTTACATGTTGGGTATTATCAAACATATGAACGAAATTTATAATATGGATGATTTTATTTTTTCGGGTGCGTCTGCTGGAGCATGGAATAGTCTAATATTATCATCATATAAACGCGACGAGATTTTCAATAATATTGAAAGCAATCCAGATTTCTTTAAAAACAAAAAATTCTACGAACTACAAAGATATATGAAAAATTACTTTTTGACTAACTATAATACTAAGGATTTTAACTTTACGAAACTTTTTATAGGCGTTACACAGTATCATGGATTTCATATGTATACTAATATTTTTTCCGATTTCTATAATTTAGAAGATTGTTTAGATTGTTGTATTGCGAGTTCCCATATTCCCCTTATTACAAATGGACTCATACATAAATATGATGAAAAATTTACATTTGACGGCGGTTTTAGTAGTAATCCTTATATAAAGGCAGGTTATATTATTGCTCCAAATATGTATAGGGAATTGGCGGACGGATTGAATTCTGGAAAGGACGCGAGACAATTATATAATGAAGGATATAATGATAGCAGCGAAGATAGATCGAAATAAATTGACTTTTTTTTTATTATCTATAATACATCTATAAGAAATTATGGAAATTATGAATGTTAAAAAGGACGGACGTCATAGTGCGCGCGCAGATGAATCAATCAGAATCAATAAAATTGCCAAATATATCAATGAAAATACCGATGTAGGTCGTAAAATCAAGGATTCGTATACTACTCAGTTTGGTAAAACCGTTGCGAATATTGGTCTGGCAGGTAGCAATAGAGATCATTATGATATAATTATTTATCATGATGATGGTACAATGACACGTGTTGAAGAAAAACATAGTGATAAAGTTTTGGATAAGGATATGGTACCTTGGAAATATAGTGTACAAGTACTCAATGGTGTAGGTAATCATTATGAAGTAGGGAGAAAATATGCTCGTATATTTTATGATAATATTATTTCGAAGCTAAATTGGGGTGAGCTATTGAAGTGTGATGACATTCCTGAGATTCCGAAATATGAAGAATGGATAAAGGACGCATTTCGATGTGGTGATCCAAAGACACCTTTTGTCATGAAACTAAAATCCTTGTGTAGGGAAACCCATGGCGCAAAATCTTCTTTTACTGGACAAAATGGTACTTTGGATTTGCGCTCGATGTTTCCCGAATTTATATTGACAGAAGAGGAAACTGCTCTATTTTTATTAGAAATAAACACGAAGCTAGACGAAGTTATGTCGCAAAAAGATTGCTTTTTACAAACAAAGGGTGATATTGACGGTCATGATTTTGAATTCGTTTGGAGGGAGCGCGTGGAATGTCCACAATTTATAAATATTAAAATTAGACGAGAAAAGGATATATTTATCGATTTAATATGTGAAACTGGTGAAAACTTTTCGGGAATTTTGAGATGGGGTAAAGGATGTGGATTTACCAATATCCGCTTTGATGTAAGATAAACACATTGTTTGTAAAAAGGGGTTCGCACAAGGGGAGGATCCCCTTGTTAAAACCGCCGTATAAATTTGTTCTCATGTAAATAATGAAAAAAATTGTAAAAATAAACACCCCCGCTCGACTAATTAGTAAAAAGTTGTTTCGCACAAGGGTAGTATTCCCTTGTTAGCAATAATATGAATAAGTGGAGGAGGAACGGCATTGCCGATTTGCTT
>Ga0129324_10001503_pt1 | contig 14884 bp, 13 predicted proteins | sample CPBDNA_7_FD_96879 | JGI IMG/M metagenome (GOLD analysis project Ga0129324, IMG submission 96879) | Freshwater to marine salinity gradient microbial communities from Chesapeake Bay, USA - CPBay_Spr_15_0.2_DNA | ecosystem: Environmental > Aquatic > Marine > Coastal | place: USA: Chesapeake Bay... | reverse complement strand
CTTCAGTGGGAAAAAGTTTTTATGAAAATATAAATCATAAATTCACTAATAATTTTATTAAAAATTTTCAACCTGATATTGTTCATGAAACTTATTTTTCAAATAAAAATTATTATAAAAAATTCAAAACTGTATGTACAGTTTATGATATGATCAACGAAATTTATCCTAAATATTTTCCTAATTCTAAAATCGTTTCAAAGATGAAGTTAGAGACTATAAGAAGATCTGATAAAATTATATGTATTTCTAATAAAACTAAGGAAGATTTAATTAATCTTTTTTCAATAAATGAAAATAAAATTGATGTTGTTTATCTAGCTTCAGGATTTTCAAACAATAATATCAATATTAATTCAAAAAAAAAATATAGTAATTTTCTACTTTTTGTAGGTAGTAGATATGGTTATAAAAATTTTGAAAATTTTATTAAAGCTTATTCAAGATCGTCAATTTTAAAAAATAATTTTAAACTTTTATTTTTTGGGGGTGAAAAAATCAGTAAGTTTGACCATCAAGTATTGAATGAAAATAAATTAAATTTGAATGATATTTTATTCTTAGATGATTCAAATTCAAATTTAGAGTTTTTATATAAAAATGTTGCAGCATTAATTTATCCATCTCTGTATGAAGGTTTTGGAATTCCTATTTTAGAGGCAATGACATTTGGTTGCCCAGTTGTATCCAGTGACGGGGGATCCTTGAAAGAAGTTGGGGGTGATGGAATAGAATATTTTGATCCAAATCAGATTGATGATATTTCTCATAAATTAGAAAAAGTTCTTTTTTCGGAAGAAATTTTAAGAAATCAAATAGAGTATGGAATAAAAAGATGTAAAAAATTTTCATGGAAAACATGTGCAGAAGAAACACTTAAAATTTATAGATAATAATCGTCATGAATTACAAAAAAAAAATTAAATTTTCAATTATTGTTGTAAGCTTAAACACAAAAAAAGAATTCATAAAATCAATAAAATCTATCCAAGATCAAAATTTTAAAAATTTTGAAATTATTGTAATCGATGGTAATAGCGCAGATGGCACAAAAAATGAAATTCTTAAAAGAAAAAAAAATATTTCAAAGTTTATCATTGAAAAAGATAAAGGAATTTATCATGCCATGAATAAAGGCATTAAACTTTCAGAGGGTGAATGGATAATTTTTATGAATTGTGGGGATGTATTTTTTAGAAATAACATTTTAGGTAAATTTTTATCAAAGGATACTAGCAATTATGATATTGTTTATGGAGACACTCAAATTCTTAATAAGAATTTGAAATATATTGTTAAGTCTAAAACATTTAATTATAACACTTATTTAATGCCATTTTGTCATCAATCAGTATTTGTAAGATCAAATATTTTAAAGAAAAAAAATTTTTCCTTAAAATTTAAAATTTCAAGTGATTTTGATTTTTTTTATTATTGTTTTATTTCAGGAAAAAAATTTAAAAAACTAAATCTTATAATTTCAAAAGTTAAATCAGGGGGATTGTCTGACACACATAGACAAAGAGTATTCAATGAGAACATGATGATTATCAATAAAAAAGGCAATAAAGTTTTAGTTTGTTTATTATTTTTAAAAAAATTAAATCAATATTTAAAAGACTTATTAAAGATTATTTTACCCAACTTCACTCAGAAATTTATATTAAAACAAAAATATAAAGATTATTTAATTAGCTAATATGATTGTATTAGGTTTAAATGCTTATCATGGCGATGCATCTGCGTGTATATTTAAAGATGATATTATTTTGGCAGCTGCAGAAGAAGAAAGATTTTCAAGAGTAAAACATGCGGCAGGCTTTCCAATAAATGCAATAAAATTTTGTCTGGATACTGCTGGAATATCAATAGATCAAGTTGACCATATTACTATTAATAGAAACCCTAGACAAAAGATTATCAAAAAATTATTATTTGCATCAACCAAATTATTTAATTTTAATTTTATTAAGAATAGGCTTGAAAATTTAAAAAAAATAAATTCAATTAAAAACGAATTTGAAAAATATTTCAAAGTTGAATTAAAATCAGAAATACACAATATTGATCATCATACCTCTCATATTGCTAGTTCTGTTTTCTTTTCTGGTATGAAAAATTCAAACTTTATTTCTGTAGATGGGTTTGGTGATTTTGTAAGTACAGTTGTTGGTTATTACAATGGCAAAAAAATAATTAAATTTAAAGAAGTGCTCTTTCCTCATTCTCTAGGTCTTTTTTATACGGCAATGACACAATATTTAGGTTTTCTGAATTATGGAGATGAATATAAAGTTATGGGACTAGCGCCTTATGGTACAGATAAATATAAAGATAAATTAAAAAAAATAGTTACCTATGACAAAAAAAAATTGTTTAAGTTAAACCTAAAATATTTTTTACACCATCTTGGAAATGTTGATATGACATGGTTAAATGGTGAGCCAAAAATTGGCAGAGTATTTTCTAAAGATTTAGAGAATCTTCTTGGAAAACAGAGAAAAAAAGATGAGGATATTAACCAGTTTCATAAAGACATTGCAGCTTCTACTCAAAAAATTTTTGAAGAAATATTAATTAATATTGCTAATGATTTATATGAAAAAAATGAAAATGAAAATTTATGTATATCAGGTGGATCTGGAATGAATTCTGTTGCAAATGGTTTATTACTTGAAAAAACAAAGTATAAAAATGTATACATTCCACCTGCACCAGGAGATGCGGGAGGATCTTTAGGGTCTGCAGCATTTCAAATAAATTCTTATAAAAAAACACCCTTGCAGTTTGATGATAATCCATATTTGGGACCTAGTTATTCAAATCATGAAATCCAAAAAAATATTAATGATCATTCTAATTTAATTAATGAAAATGCAATTAAAGTGATTAAATTTGAAAATTTTAAAAAATTAAGCCTTAACATCTCTAGAGAACTTTCAAACGGAAAAATAGTAGGCTTTTTCAATCATAGAATGGAATGGGGACCAAGAGCTCTAGGAAATAGATCGATTTTAGCTGACCCTAGAAATGACAATATGAGAGAAATATTAAATGTTAAGATTAAAAGAAGAGAAAAATTTAGACCATTTGCCCCATCAATATTGGAAGAAGAGACAAAAAATTGGTTTAAAATAGAAGACAAAGTCCCCTTTATGTCAAAGGTATTTCAAGTAAAGAATGAAAAAAAAAATATAATACCATCGGTTACCCACGTCGATGGATCTGGAAGACTGCAGACAGTATCAAAAGCTTATAATCCTCAATTTTATATGTTAATAAATGATTTTTTTCAAATAACTAACGTTCCAATTTTACTCAATACCTCCTTCAATGAAAATGAGCCAATAGTTTGTACTCCCAATGAAGCTCTTAATTGTTTTTTAAGAACTAAAATGGATATTTTAGTTTTAGGAAATTACGTTTTATATAGATAGATATTTTTAATGTTCCCAATAGATTTAGCAACTAAATTTGAAATATTTGGATTGATTTATTCTTTAATACTATTTTTAGGACTTTACCAAATCGGTAGCTTGATTTTTAAAATTAAAGTTTTTAATAATATATTCTCTCAAATTAGTGAAATTAAATATCAAAAAATATTAATTTCTACTAATTTTATACTATTAATTTTTTATCCAATAATTTTATATTCAAATAAAATTAATTTTATTCCAGTTTTAAGCCTATCTATTTTTGCTTTTGGTTTATATAAAATTTCAGTTAAGTTTAAAAATAAGTTTAATTTTCAAAAAGTAGAATTTAAAAAAAAAAATATAGATAAATATCTAGTTTCATTTTGTATATTAAGTTTATTTTTTTTATCATTATCCCCAAATACTCACGGGGACTCCTTAGGTTATCATTTTGTAGTTGCTCAAAAACTTTTGTCTTCAGGCAAATATTTTTCTGATATTACTCATTTCCACTCTCTTTTGGCTGGCTCAGGTGAGATAATTATAGCTATTGGTTTATTTTTTGGCTCTGAGCAATTTGGTAGCCTGATTCAGTTTTCAGGTTTAATCAGTATTTTTGGAGTAATAAAAAAAATTAACAACAAGGATAAATATTATTATTTACTTTTAGTCATAACATCTCCAATCATATTGTTTCTCTCGTCTACTGCAAAACCACAATTATTTCATATTTGTTCATCCGCAGTTGTATTTGCTTTATATTTTTTTATAAGTTCCAAGAATTTAAATAATAAAGACAAAATATGGAGAATATTTTTAGCTTTATTAATTTTGACAGTTTCAATTCATGTAAAATTTAATTTTATATTAAGCTCATCCTTGTTAAGTATTTATATTTTGTATACGTCTTATAAAGATAATAATTTTAAATATTTCTTATATTGTTCTATCCTAATTTTTTCATTATTTTATTTACCAATCGTTATCTGGAAATACATAAATTTTGGTGGAAATTTTTATCAGTACTTTTATACACCAGTTCCATTAAATATTACTGGTTTAGAGGAATTTAAAGAATATTTAAGCGGATATGGAAGAGGTAGTAATTATTTGAACATTATAGTTCCAACAAATTTTAATCAATTTACCAATTCTATTGGAATCGCATTTGCTTATATCTTGATATTAAATTTTAAAAAAAGGTTAGTAAGGATAGTTTTTATTATTGTATTGTTGCATGTTTTTATGAATTATTTTTTTGGACAATTCATTGGCAGATCATTTTTAGAACCTTTATTTTGGATTTTGTTGATAACAGCAAAATTTGGGCCCTCTATAAAGTTTAAAATATTTGAATATTTATGTCGATTGCAGTCAATTATTGTAATAGTTGGAATTTTATTTGGAGTAATTACAATATTTCCAGGCTCCATTAACAATCATTACAAAGATATAGTTCTAAGTAAAAACGCAAATGGATATTCTTTATTTAAGTGGGCAAACACTAAACTAAAAAAGGATGATGTTCTTTTTTCTACTCATAGATCAATATCATTTGGTAAATCAAATTATATAGCTACTGATTTTGTATCTTTTGTAAATTTTAAAGACAAAAAAAGCACAGTATTTGTTGACGAGATTTACAACAAGAAACCAAAATTTATACTCACATATGGATATTCTGGACAAAAACCAATGTTAGGAGATTTTAAAGATTGTGTGGGTGATTTAAAATATTATAAAAATTCAGTTGGAACATATGAGGCAAGAAATCCATTTAACAGAGGAAAAATTTATGATGGATATATTTTTGAATTTAAATTATCTGTATTTCCAATGTGTATGCGTAGATAAAAATGTCAGAATTCATAATTCTAGTAACAATTTTTAATTTATTAATTTTTAAAAATAATATTAAGATTGCAAATTTTCTTAACTTATATGATAGACCTGACAACTTAAGAAAAATTCATAATCAAAATATACCACTGACTGGAGGAGTAATAATATTATTTAACATAGTGATATTATTTTTTTTCTTATTTATTCAAAGTTTTTTTTTAATAAAAATGAAATTTTTCAAAATGATCTAGATTTACTAATTTTTATAAGTTCGATTCTAATATTTTTCTTTATTGGCTTTATGGATGATAAGTTTGAAATTTCTGCAAATAAGAAATTTTTAATGATGATATTTTTTTTAATACCAATATCCATCTATAGTCAAGATTTGCTAATTTATGAAATTAGAATATCATTTTTAAATATAAAATATTTTTTGCCAACATATTTAGCAATTTTCTGGACGGTATTATGCTTCCTTCTTTTTATTAATGCTCTAAATATGTTTGATGGTATAAACTATCAAGTATGTATTTTTTCTATATTCTTATGCACTTTTTTTTTAATTAATGATTATTTCATAATACTTTTTATTATTATCATTATTTCTTTGTTTAACTTTTTTATTCTAAACCATAATAATAAGGCATTTCTTGGTGACAACGGAAGTTATCTACTAGCATTTCTTTTTAGTTATTTTTTTATTAAAATGTATAATCAAAATCATGAAATTTATTCTGATCATATTTTTTTAATAATGATTATTCCTGGAATAGATTTAATTAGATTGTTTTTAGTTAGAATTTCTAAAGGCAATTATCCATTTACACCAGATAGAAATCATCTTCATCATATTTTGCTAAGAAAGTATAAATTAGTGAATGTTAATATTATAATACAATCATTAATTATATTTCCATCAATATGCGGTTTTTATTTTGGTTATACTTATTTATTTCTTCTAGTTCAGCTTTCAGTTTATTTTTATTTAGTTTTTATTAATATAAAATAATGATTATTTTTTCTTCAATATAACAACATAATATTGAAAGTGATTTACAAAGAATTTTTCAAATTTATCTTCTAGAATAAATAAAAAATTAAATAGTTTTTTTCCAAGATAGTTATCTGGAAAAAGAATTTTTTGATGGTCTGATGAAAAAGATCTCCAAGGTTTGATAGAAATTTTTGCATCTTTATTAAATCTTTCCCACCAATCAATAGGATGGCAAAAAAAATAAAGATCATTTTTAGTTTTTTTTTTTGATGTAAATAATCGTTTGATACGACTCAAAAATGTATTTGGATTACTGTATACTATTATTATAGGGCTATTTTTTTTTGAAATATATAGAAGTTTATTTATTGCATTAGACTGTAAGTTTTTATCTATGTGATAGATTGTATGTAAACTTAAAATACAATCAAAATAGTTTTTCTTAAATTTAATTTTAAAAAAATCATTACAATAATATTTTCCTCTTTTGCCAAGTTTATTTTTAGCAGAATTTATAGCCAATTTTGAAAAATCTACACAATGACGTATTTTAAAATTTTTAGAATAGTCTAAATATTCTCGATATTGTATTGGTCCGGATGCAAAATCTAAAATATTTTTACCTTTTTTGGGAATAAATCTATTTAATCTTAATCTACATTTTGATACATATTTTTTTGCACAAGATCTCAAATCCTCAAATAAAGTTGCATCTAAAGTGTCACCCCTAGTCTTGCTCCAGCCAAATTTATTATAAAATGTATTAACATATTCTATTTTTTTGTTTGTCATGATATTTAATTAATTCAAAATGCAGGTATTACACGTTACAGAGGAACTATCAAAGAAAAATTATAGTGTTTCTTCATTAATTTTATTTTTATCAGATTATATAAGTCAAAGATATAAAATCAAACATAGCATTCTCACTACCAAATTTCAAAATAAAATTTTTAGGAAAAATGCTAAAGTTAAAATTTCAAATCTAAGCTTATGTAAAAACTTTTTAATGATTAATAAAATTATTATGCTTAATATTAAGAATGCAGATTGTGTGCATATACATGGTTTATGGAAATGGATAAATTTTTTATCTATTTTTTATTGCATTATAAATTCTAAAAACTTTTACATTCATACTCATGGTATGCTTTTAAAACCTGCTCTAAAAAATAAAAGTTATATTAATTATTATTTAAAAAAATTTGGAATTTTTATTTATAAAATATTATTAGTAAATAATGTAAAATTTGTATCGATTACCAAAGAAGAGTCATTAAATATTAAACATCATTTTAATAAATCGCTAATAAAACATATACCAAATCCAATACCATTCAAATTTACCAAAATTCAAAAAAATCATATAAACAAAACATTTGTGTTTTTTGGAAGAGTGCATCCTATCAAAAATTTAGAACTAATGATTAATTCATTTGTTACAGCTAAATTGGGGAAAAAATGGCATCTTCATATATATGGTATTGAAGATGATAAAAATTATTTTTTGAAAATTAAGAAATTAATAAAAAATCACAAAAATATTAAATTAAAAGATGCTGTTTTTTATAAAAAAAAAAAAAAAATTTTAAATTCATCTTGGGTAAATATTTTATTGTCTAAAAGTGAGGTATTAAGTTTGTCTGTTTTAGAAGCTGCTGGAATGCATTTACCAAGTATTGTTAATAAAAAAATACAATTAAATAAATTTACACAAAAAGGTGGCGTATCTACAAAAGAAAATATTAGTGAAGTTTCAAGAAAAATTATTGATGTATCTAAATGGTCACTTCAGGAAAGATTAAAAAAAGGAAAATTAATTGGCACATTTTTTCAAAAAAAATATTCGATAGAAAAAATTGCAAAAAAATATTTAGAAATTTATAAAATTAATTATTAGATATTATTTTTATTAATTATTATGAATATTAGTGATTTTTAATATTTATTAATTCAAAATTACAGCAAGTAAACAAAAAATAATTTTATTGAGAAAGAGGGTAATTGCTCATTTGCAGCTGTTAACTAATCCAGATATTATTTAAATAATTAATAAATCATTATATTAAGTTTTTTAGATTAAAATTCTTTAGGTTTTATATTTTTAGAGTAAAATAAAAATTTGTTATGATATTTAAAAAAAAAATTGCTTTAGTTATACCCGCTTATAACATAGGTAAAAATATTGTTAAATTTTTAGATTTAATACCTAATTATATAGATCAAATTTATTTAGTAGATGATTTTTGTCCACTAAAAACAGGAAATTATGCTCAAAAAAATATTAAGAATAAAAAAAAATTGCACGTTATTTTTAATAAAAAAAACCTAGGAGTAGGTGGTGCCATGAAATGTGGCTACTTAAAATGTTTAAGCTCTAATGTTGATATAATTGTTAAAATTGATGGTGATAATCAAATGAGTCCATCCGAAATCAATATGTTGGTGCATCCAATTATTCATGAAGATTATGAGTATGTGAAGGGTAACAGATTTTTGAATAATAATAGTATCGATAACTATCCAAAATCAAGATTTTACGGCAACATTTTCTTATCTTTAATTACGAAACTATCAAGTGGATATTGGGATATTTATGACCCAATTAATGGCTATACAGCGATCAAAAAAGAATGTTTAAAAAAATTAAATTTGTTCAAAATTGATGATGGTTATTTTTTTGAAACAGATATGTTATTTAATTTATACAATCTAAAATCAAAAATAAAAGATGTGCCAGTTACAATTAAATATCACATCAATCAAAAACAAAATCTAAGTGTAATAAAAGAAAGCTTTAATTTTTTTTTTAAAAATTTGTCAAGAGTTTATCAAAGAATTAAAATTAATTATTTTAAAAATAATTTTAGCTTAGGTAGTTTTTTTGCAACGTTTTTTTTATTATCATTTTTTATGACCATATTTTATGGTGGTTACAACTATATTTATTATCAAGTATCACAAAGTTTTGCACCAACCGGTGTTATTTTGATTAGTTCAATATCCTGTCTTATAATGTTTTTATCTTTAATGATTTTTTTAATAATAGACAGTTTTAATAATCCAAATAAATGAATTTAAAAAAAATAAATTATCAAAAATTTTTAAGTGATGGTAATTCAATTTTGATAATTTTTTTTGTTGCTATGTCAACTATTATTTTATCAAATTATATTTACGCATACGAAGAAGAGCTTTCGCTGCAAGATGCTTCTGCTTATATTGCTATAGCAAATGATCCTAGAAATTATTTTGTTTCACCACAACAAGAGTCTATGAGATTTTTTCCAAGTCTTTTAGTTTTTATTTTAAAAATTTTTGGGGTTCCAGTTGCCTTTGGTTTTAAATATTTAACTTATGTGATGTTTATCTTTTTGAATTTAAAGGTTTTTTTTTTACTTAAAGAATTTCAATTGAAAAATTTTTTTGTTCTACCATCAGTAGCTATTTTAATTTATGCAAATCATTCTGTAATCTATACAGTTTTTAACTATTATCAATTAATTGATCTTTTTACTTATATTTTTATACTTTACTTTATTCAATTAAATAAAAACGTAAATTTCATTAAACTATTATTTGTAAGTTTGCTATCAATTTTAACCAAGGAATATTTGTTGGTTCTAGCTCTGTTAACATATCTAAATACTTTTAAGAAAAATAGAGTTCATAATCTCAAAATTCATTTGTTATTGATTCTGATTATATTTTTTTCTAATTATTTTTTTGCTGCATCAGCAAGTGACATAAAGAATACTACAAATTTATACTCCCTAATACTGTCTTACTTAAAATTATTTTATACATTTTACGACTCGATTATTAATTGCTTATTTGTTAATAAAAATATATTCTTATTTTTACCATTTGGAATTTTGTTCTTTTCAAAAAATTTTCTAAGTTTTTTAGTAAAAAATTATCCATTAATTTTATTTTCTATTATCCCTATTAGCTTTGCTTTATTTTTATTTAACATAGTGGGAAATAATTTTTTTAGAGTATTTTATCATGGGTACTTTATAATAATATTTTACGGCTTATTATTTTTAAGCAATATTATAAATAAAAATAAAATTCATATTTTTTTATTTTTTATTTCACCTCTATTTTTTTTAATTGATTTTGCTTATATTCTCTCAAATATCAATCAATCAGGTTTTTTTAATTATTTTCAATACGAAAGATATCAATTTTACTCAGGATTTTATTTTTTTAATTTTATAATAATTCTTGTTTTTTTATTAAACTTTAAAAAAATTTTTTATGATAAAAAATAAAAAAAAAAATTTAGTTATATTTGAAATTAATGAATGTGATTTTAAGTTTATTTTAAAGGGAGCGAAAAAATTTAATTATCCATTAATTAGTAATTTTTTTAAATATAAAAAAAAAACGCTTACATACACTAATGATAAGGTTGAAGGTTATAATTTAGATCCATGGGTTCAATGGGTTTCAGTTCATACAGGGTTAAACTCTTCAAAACATAAAGTATTTAGAATTGGTGAAAAATTAAATTTAAAATGCAACCAATTATGGGATCTCATTAAAAACAAAAAAATTAAATTTACTTTATGGGGTCTTTTTAATTCTAATGTAAGAAACAAGCATAATATCGATTTATTCTATCCTGACCCATGGAGTTATACACAAAAAGCTTACCCTAAAAAATTTAACAATTTTCTCAAATTACCCAGATATTATGCATTAAATTATCCAAATATAAATATTTTTAAATTTTGTCATTATTTCTTTTTATTTTTTAAAACACTATTTATTTCTAAATCAATTATTTATTTTTTAAAAAATTTAAATAACTTTTTAATTATTTTTATTAGAAGTAAATTTAAATCGTTTAATTTATATTTTTTCTTAGATTTGATATCTTTAGAAATTATCTTTAACCGAATAAAACAAAAAAAATCTCAAGTTACTATAATTGCACTTAATTCTTTAGCTCATTATCAGCATAATTACTGGGATGAATTGGGTAGCCATAAATTTTATTATTGGTATTTAAACGAAATGATAAAAAAAATATTGAGTATTGAAAAAATGTACAACGCTAGTATTTGTTATAATGGTTTTGGACAGATAAAAATAAAGCCGAAATATCATTTAAGACCCAAAAAACCACAAATTTTCCTGAAAAAATTGAATATCAAGTTTAAAAGCATCAAACCAAATATGACATCTGGTGCACAAGTATTTTTTGAAAATTATCAGGATAAAAAAAAGTGCATTCAAATTTTATCTAAAATTAATTTAGATCAGAAGTATTTTTTTAATATTCAGGATTATAAGGAAAATAAAATATTTTATAAATTTAATGTTTATTCTAATAAAAATAAAATTAATTTAGATAGACTTTATGTTAGTGATTTTGATGAGTTTTTACCAAACTTCAATTCAACAAATTTAAGTTCAAAAAAAAAGTTGATAAAAAAAATAATAAAAAATGTTAATTTTATTAAATCGACTAGTGAACATGATAATAAAGGATTAATTTATTCTAAAAATTTTCAGATTTCTAAAAATAGAATAAAAAACATTGAATTAATCAAATATATAACTAATTACTTAAATAATAATTAAAAATTTAAAAAATTGAAAAAAAAAGCATTAATATTTGGTGTGACAGGTCAAGATGGATCTTACCTAGCAGAATTTTTAATTAAAAAAGATTATATCGTACATGGTGTTAAGAGAAAATCTTCCTCTTTAAATACTTCAAGAGTTGATCATTTATATGACAATTATCCAAAATTATTCAATCTGCACTACGGGGATTTAGCAGACTCATTATCTATTCAAAAAATAATTACTGATACAAAGCCTAATGAAATTTATAATCTAGCAGCACAATCACATGTAGCGGTATCTTTTGAACTCCCAGAATATACCAGTGATATAAATGCAATTGGAACTTTAAGAATATTAGAATGTATAAAATTTTTAGGCTTAGAAAAAAAAATTAAGTTTTATCAAGCAGGCACGTCTGAAATGTTTGGTAAAGTTTTAGAAAATCCGCAAAGAGAAAGTACTCCTTTTTACCCAAGGAGTGCTTATGGTGCTGCAAAAGTTTATGCATATTGGATAACCAAAAATTATAGGGAAGCATATGGAATATTTGCATCTAATGGAATTTTATTTAATCACGAAAGTCCAAGAAGAGGTGAAACCTTTGTTACAAGGAAAATAACTATTGCATTGTCAAAAATTAAATTGGGTCTACAAAAAAAACTCGTGTTAGGAAATATTTATGCAAAAAGAGATTGGGGACATGCTCGTGATTATGTAGAAGCTCAATGGCTTATTCTCCAACAAAAAAAACCAGATGATTTTGTCATTGCTACAGGCAAACAATATACAGTTAAGTATTTTATAAATTTAGTTGCAAAAGAATTGGACATGAAAATTTTTTGGAGAGGGAAAGGTTTGAATGAAAAAGCTTATGATGATAAAAATAAAGTTATTATTGAATGTAATAAAAAATATTATAGGCCTACAGAGGTTGAAACGTTGTTAGGCGATCCATCAAAAGCTAAAAAAATATTAAAATGGAAACCAAAAACAAATTTAAAAATGCTAGTTAAGGAAATGGTTAAGGAGGATTTTAATAAACTTTTAAAGAAATGATAAAAAAAAAAGATAAAATCTTTCTAGCAGGACACAATGGGCTAGTTGGTTCGGCAATACTTAAACTGTTAAAAAAAGAAAATTATCAGAATATAATTACTCAAGAACGACATAAATTAGACTTATTTAATCAAAAAAAAGTTAATAATTTTTTAAAAAAGATTAAACCAAAAATTGTAATTATTGCAGCAGCAAAAGTAGGTGGAATTAAAGCAAATAATAAATATAGAGCAGATTTTATTGTTGAAAATTTACAGATACAAAATAATTTAATTTACGGAAGTCATCGTAACGGAATTAATAACTTGATTTTTTTAGGTTCTAGTTGTGTGTATCCAAAATCATGTAAGCTGCCAATTAAAGAAAAATATCTTCTAAATGGCCCACTAGAATATACAAATGAACCATATGCTATTGCTAAAATTGCAGGTATTAAAATGTGTGAAAATTATAATATTCAGTATGGTCGTAATTATATCTCCTTAATGCCAACAAATACATTTGGTCCGAGAGATAATTATAATCTCAATAATTCACACTTTATTCCAGCTATTTTAAAAAAAATTTATTTAGCAAAAAAAAAAAATAAAAATTTCATAAAGTTATGGGGAACCGGCAAACCAAAAAGAGATGTAATATACGTCGACGACTTAGCCTCTGCCGTTATTCATTTTATGAAAATCAAGACAGATTATAACTTAATTAATATTGGTTCTTCTGAAGAATATTCAATAAAAGATTATGCTAAAAAAATTATAAAAATACTTAATCTAAATATGAGAGTAAAATTTGATAATAATAAAAAACTTGATGGCGTTTATAGTAAAATACTAGACACTAAAATTGCAAAAAAATGTGGATGGAAACCAAAAATTCATTTTAAAAGTGCGATTTTGGAAACATATAAAGATTTAGTTGAAAACTATGAAAATACTAGAAACAACCAGAGAAATTAACCCAACAAAAATTTATTATTATATCTAATGGAAATTTACTTTGTTAATTGTAAGATTTTATAGATATAATTTTTACAGCTTAAAATATTAAATTTTGAAAAACAAAGTTACAATTATAACACCTGTTTTTAATGCCGCAAAAACCATAAAAAGTAATCTTGAATCAATAAAAAGACAATCCTATTATAATTGGGAACACATAATCATAGATAATCAGTCAACTGATAATTCCCTTAAAATAATAAAAAAAAATTCTAATAAAAAAATTAAGATTATATCTGAGAGAGATAATGGCATATATGATGCAATCAATAAAGGAATTAAGATTGCAAAAGGAGATATTATCTCAATTTTACATGCAGATGATCTCTATTTTAGTAAACATGTACTATCATGCATAGTAAACAAAATTAAAAATCATAATGTTGATATTGTTTTTGGAAATTTAGTTTATGTAAAAAAAAATAATTTACAAAAAAAATTAAGATATTGGAAAAGTGGAAATTATAAATTAGGATCATTTAACAAGGGTTGGTCACCACCACACCCATCTTTTTTTATGAAAAAAAAAATTTACAAAAAATTTGGTCTCTACAAAACATTTCATGCAGCTGATATAGAATTAATGCACAGGATGCTAGAGAAACATAAAGTCTCAAATTATTATGTTAATAAAGTTTTAATAAAAATGAGATATGGAGGAACCTCAAATAAAAATTTATCTCAGATTGCTAGACAAAATATACAAACTCTGAAATTTTTAAAATTAGACACGCTATCTAAAATTTTAAGATTTATTTATTATAAAGTGATTAATAGATTGGCACAGTTAATGAATAGAAATAGGGTATATGATAAATAAAATAAGTTTCAATAATTTTCAATTCAGTCTTTTAGCTATTTTGCCAATAGCCTTTGTGGCTGGGCCATTAATTGTAGAATTTATTGTAAATATTTTAAATATATTTTTCATTTATAATGTTTATAAAAATAGAAATTTTAAATTTTTAAAAAATAAATTATTTTTTTTT
>Ga0129324_10001501_pt1 | contig 14904 bp, 10 predicted proteins | sample CPBDNA_7_FD_96879 | JGI IMG/M metagenome (GOLD analysis project Ga0129324, IMG submission 96879) | Freshwater to marine salinity gradient microbial communities from Chesapeake Bay, USA - CPBay_Spr_15_0.2_DNA | ecosystem: Environmental > Aquatic > Marine > Coastal | place: USA: Chesapeake Bay... | reverse complement strand
TATCAGCAGCGCGAAGATAGGCAACGCCGCAGTAGACACGGCACAGATAGCTAACGCTGCAATTACTAACGCCAAAATAAATGACCTCGACGCTACTAAGATAAACGCTGGGTTTATAAGCGCGGCACGAATTCAGGCTGGCTCTATAAGCGCCGACAAGATCGCTGCGAATTCTCTAACGGCCAACCAAATAGCAGCTGGTGCTATTAGCGCGAGTGAGCTGGCTATATCCGCCACCAATGATGGGACTGCGAACTCTATATTTATGGACGCGGCTGGTGCGATAAAGGTGTACGATGCTAGTGGCAACCTTAGAGTCAGACTTGGCAACTTGAGCACGTAACTCAAATAGGTAAAACAAATGTACGTAATACACGAAATAAAACACGACGAGAACTACATCGTTACAGCTGTGGCCTTTACAAAATCGCTATCAGAAACAGTAACTTGCAACGTTATGTTTGAACTTCTCCCCGGACCTAACGGCTTTATACCCTACGAAGATCTCACAGAGGAAACAGTGATCACGTGGCTTGAAGAGCACGTAGACATGCCGAACGTAGACATGGTTTTAGAAAAAACTCAGAAGCAACAAAATTGGATATCTGCTACGCAGTTTCCTTGGGGATAGTGTAAGTGGCAACATTTTACGTAACGGTTGACTTTCTTGGGGGTGACTCTCCCGGGTTAACGCGCACGCAAAATGTTACGGTTGGCGACACAGTTATTGTAAATTTCCGTGGTCTTGGCCCGGAAGATCTAATTTTTGGCACTAATGCAAATTGCTCAGTTACAAACAACGGTGCTGGAAGCCCTCCGGGCGCTACTCAATTTACTGTAAATAGCTTTAGCGGCTCTTCTTACTCTGCTCAATTTACTGACGATGACGGGCAGACTTGGACGTTAGTGGGGTCCGTTACAGCTGGTGAGATTTACCCCGCATCCCCAACTGCCAGCAATTACAATATATCAACTAGCGCGACTTCTTTAAGCGTCCCTATTTCTGGCGGTGTGCCTACAGCCGAAGCATACAGTCTATGTGTTACGCCGGGGCTTACAACAAACGTACAAGTAGTAGATGACCGCATAAGTGCAATGACCCCATACAGTGCGGGGGCTACGTTTTCTATAACTGGCGGTGATCTACCGACCTACGGTCAGACAAAAAACTATTATATATACAGCTACCGATATCCAGCCTACGGCGGAGCTGGGCAGTATTACTACGCATCTTCTTTCTACGTTTTTAGGCCGTTTATACCGCCATCAACGAGCGCCACTTGTTCGAACACAACGATAGCTGCTACATACACTGGGTCTTTGACACTGCCGCTTTTAAACGCAGACTTTGCGGACGAAGCGTATCGACTATGCCGAACCGGCGGGTATAAGACATACAGTCAGATTGTAGCGGACCAGATCGGTTCTACGATATTTCGCGGAAGCGCTACAACTTTTACAATTATTGACTCAGAGCTTCCTACAGCTGGAAACACGGAAGACTATACTGTATACGCTTATCGTTATCCTGACGCAGGTGGGCAGGGTGTATATGTAGAAGCGGGAACCTTTTATGTTACTCGTAGTTCTGCTTCTGATACTACCCCTGACGCATTTAACCTTGGTGGACCCGTAACAGAAGCAGAGCTTTCTACTTCAGTTTTCTCGGACACAATTACAGTATCTGGGATAAACGCGTCTACTCCGATATCTATTAGCGGCACTGGCTCACCTACTTACAGCATAAATGGTGGTGGCTTTACCTCTGCGTCGGGGACCGTGTTAAATGGCAATACAGTACAGGTCCGCGTAACTTCATCAGCTTCAAACAGTGCGTCGGTAACAGCAACGTTAAACATTGGCGGAGTCACTGATACTTTTACGGCCACTACTCTAGCTTCTGGCGGCGGCGGGGTAACACCGGGCAATAATACTTATGGTTTAGAGGTATTTGGCCCTAACGGCTCTATAGTTTTTAGCCCTAACTTCAAAGTGTGTAACTTAGCTATACTGACGGCTTTTAGTTTACCCGCTGGAGGGTTTCAAGATTTTGCCTGTGACTCTGCCCAATTCGCCAACAGAGTAGTCACTATAGTGGACACCGGCAGTAGGCTCAGCAACCAGAAAATTGTTGTTACTAGGCAGACAAACAACATACGGCTAACGAATACACATACATCGGCTATTGCTGGTCAGCTAGTAGCGATAAGGATTGCCTAATGGCGTATGGTATACAGGTTTTCGGTAGTGATAGTAGCGGTGAGTTCTTGCAGGTGGATTCTACGCTTGATCTTGTCCACTATGTAGTTAGCCATTATGGTACAGGCTCGTCTGTTAACATTAGCAATGTTTCGGCACTAGATACTCTGGTCTTTGTACGAGGGCAGAACGACGGCAACATTATTTGTTTTGATCAGTCTGGGTCCACGATATACTTTAGAAAGCCGGATGGCACGGGTGCAGGTGCCCCTATAGTAGTAGAGTACATGGTTGCTGTAGATGTAGCGGGTGTCGCTAGTACTGGTGGGTACGGACTTCAGATTTTGACCTCTGCTGGGGGTATAGCTTTTGATTCAACTAGGTACTTGCAGAACAAAGGGTTTTCTATAGTCGAGTATGTCCAGCCGTTTACTATAGATGGCAGTGAGTCGGTCATCACAACTGACCCAAGTTTGTTTGTTGAAATTGGCACGTGGTCGTACTTTAATAGTTCAGATCCGTTTGATGCCAACTACGCTGGTGTTGAGTATAGGTCTGGGTCGATTCGGCACTGGGACCTTGAGGTCCAAGAGGAAGGCCAAGACGAAGAAGTTTACGTTACAATTTATTGGGACAATTTTGGCACGATACTACTAGCTGATGCCTACCCGTAGAGGAAGTTATGATTAAATTTATAGTTCACGTTCAAGAAGATACAGGGCAGATTTTACGCATTACTTTTCCCCAACGCGACCTGCCCGAAGAAGGTGTAGAAGATAGTGTTCGCATCGTGCACGTTACAGAAGACAACCTACCTTCGGAGAGGTGCGGCAGTGATCTGCGTTACTTTATAAATGAGCACTGGTGGGTTAATGAATTTGTTCATCTAGGGGAAAAACCTAACAAGCATGCTACGTGGGACCATATAACAAGCGCGTGGGTGTGGGATGCTGAGCTGCTGTTAGCTGATGTACGTACGGCTAGAAATGGCAGGCTACGGCAGTCAGATTGGACACAGATGTCAGACTCACCGCTAAACGGGGAACAAAAGGCAGCGTGGGCAGCGTACCGCCAAGAGTTGAGAGACTTACCAGAAAACTGTAGTGGAATCACCAGTTTAGATGACGTGGTATGGCCTACGCCTCCAAATTAGGGCATAATCAGCACATGGAAAACATGTCAAGCGAAAAAGCCGTGCTTGTGTTCGACAAGAAAGAACTTGTCAGCGCATGGGTCGCAGAACAAGTCAGCCACAATGCAAGCTGGGGCGACTTCTACGCTATGGGTGTTATGAAAGGCGATAAAATTACAGCGGGTGTCGTGATCAACAACTTCAATGGCGCTAACGCTACCTGCCACATTGCCATATCAGAGTTCAGCAAAAAGAATATCGAACTGTTTAAACATGTGGCAAACTACGCCTTTAATGTATGTGGCCTAAAGAGGCTTACCGGCATGGTACCAACTAACGAACCCAAGACCATAGCGTTTGATAAGCACCTTGGGTTTAAAGAAGAATTTGTAATGAAAGACGGCGCTCCCGGTGCCGATATGATGATTCTTGTATTGTGGCCAGACGGATGTCGCTGGCTTCAGGAGGCATAAACTATGGGTGGTAAAAGTCAAAAAGCACCTGACTACTCGGGCATGGAACAGGTTGCTCGCGAGCAACTTAACTTTGCTAAACAGCAGTACTCAGACTTGCTGCCAATCGCTCAAGAGATCGGTGGGTTACAGGCAGACGCTCAAAGGCAACAGATGGCGCAAGCGGGCGACTACTACAACTATATGCAAGAGACTTTCCGTCCTGTAGAACAGTCGCTGGTATCACAAGCACAAGAATTCAACACCGATGCCTATCGGCAACAGATGGCTCAACAGGCTTCTACCGCTGCGGCTCGTGCGTTTGAACAATCACAGGCTATGACAGGTAGGTCTTTAGCGGCTAGAGGTGTTAACCCAGCTTCGGGAGCTGCTCGTGGAGCAGACCGAGCCACTTCGTTACAGCAATCTGCAATGCGCACACAGGCCATGACGGGTTCTAGACAACAAGCTGAACAGATGGGCTACGCACGGATGCTTGACGCCGCAGGACTTGGTCGTGGTTTGGCTGGGGCTTCTACGGCAGCTTACGCAGGTGCGTCTGGCGCTGGCTCTGCGGGCATGAACACATACATGGCACCCGGCAATCAATATCAAGCTGGACTTGCTAACGCTGGTCAGACATACGGTAATATGGCCAATATGCAGAACCAAGCATTTATGCAGGGTCAGGCTAACGAGGCTGGCATGTTTGGCTCACTGGTCGGCGCTGGGGCTACGTATGCCACTTTCGCTTCTGATCGCAGGTTGAAGGACGGTATTGAGTACGTCGGCACAGATGATGTTACTGGCTTGAACTTGTACGAGTTTAACTACATAAGCGACCCAGACACGCGGTACATTGGTGTGATGGCAGACGAGGTTATGGAATACAACCCAGATGCTGTTATTGAGCAAGACGATGGTTACTTCGCGGTTGACTATGACATGCTCGGCTTAGAAATGGTGGAGGTGGAGTAATGAGTTTCGCATCGGGTTTTGCAGCGGGATCAGCCGCAGTATCACGTGGACTAGATCTCAGAGACTTGCGCCAACAGCGAGAGATAGAAGCAGCTGAGCGAGCACGTCAGGAACAACTTAGACAGGCAAATGCTGGCTTGGCGCGGCAACAAGAAGTAGGGATGCAGGCCCAAGCTGATGGTACGGGCTTGGCTGTGTCGCCCGTGCAACAACCACCAGAACAATATTCTCCCGAAGTGCAGGCCGCTCTTGGTGGCTTAGGTGGCACCCCTCCTCAGATGTCCGCGGTCCAAACGCCGGTACCGTCGCAAGCTGCAATAAGCTCTGGTTTGGCGCAAGCCCCCAGCACTGCCCCCGAGGCTTTGAACACAGCTGAGATGTTTCGTAGACAGGCGGCACTTCAGATGCAGTATGGGGACCCCGCAGAGGCTACTAGGCTTCTTGGTCTAGCTTCCGCTGAAGAACGCGCTATGGGTGCTGAACAACGCGCCGTGCAAAGTGCTGAGCAGCAGAGACAACTTACTGACCAACAGCTAAAAGTAGCGGGCTATGAGATAGAAGATATAGAGGCTGTACGAGGTTTTGAATCGGCTTACGTTAAAGCGCAGCAGGACGCAGCGGCGTCAGGTAATGTTTTTTCAGTTGGTCAAGCTAGTAGTTTACCTGAGTTCGTCAGCTTAAGCCCTAAACAACAGCGGGCGGCTATTCAAGACTTAACTGGGCTTACTATAGATGAACAACAACTTGCTACGGCGGAAATTTCTAACCTAGTAAAGGGCAAAACATTAGACCAGCTAATAGCGGCACATAAGGAAAACTCTCTACTAAGCCCCGGGCAGTACTACGACAAAGTTTTTGAGACAGACGACGAAGGTAATCAAAATTTTGTTGGGTTGCGCATGTTTAACGACGACGGTACACCAGCCGGTGAGATACAGCGACTGGGCTCAGAAAACGCAGCCCTGCAATTTATCAATAAAGCTTCTTTAGCTCCTGTGGCTGGTGCGGAATTTGCTACAAACCTTAGCTCAGCAGCTGCTGACTACCAGTTAAAACTGCGCAGACTTGGCATTGATACAGATGCGAACAGCATTAAACAGCGACAGCTTCTTGTTGATGCCGTAGATAAAGCTGAAAAAGTTATTACCGATAGACAAGCTACTGGACGACCTCTAGAAGAAGGAGAGCGGCAGCAGATATACGCACAATATTTAGGTGCTGCGGGAATTAAATCTGAAGCTTCCAGTGGTATTATGGGCTGGGACGGAACCTCTGGTGGGGCTACTACTCCTGATACTACCCCTGCTCCTGATTACACGGGCCCCCTAGGGGCTGTACAAAAACGTAAGGACGACGAAGCTGCGAAAGCAACAGCTAAGCAAGAAAAAATCGGGCTTAAAGAAGCCGCAGAGCAAAAGGAAAGGAACGACGTTAACACTTTGATTGAGGGGTATGACCGCGGCGACTTTGACAAAGAAGACCTCAAGGCTGCGCGATGGGAAGTAAAAACCCCAGCTCTAAGACGGCAGTTAAATGATATTATAAGCAAAAAATAAGGGGGGGTTTTATGTCTATCTACACCATTGAACAGCTACGCGAAAACGCACCCCAGCAGTTTAAAGATTATTCCGACGAAGCGCTTGTTGTAGCCTATGGACAACAAACAGGGCAAAACCCTCAAGATATCGCTAAATATCTCGGCGTCAAGACAGGGCAAGACAGCTCTGCTTTTGGTGCAGGTATTAGTGCTGGTGTAGACACGCTACAAGGTTTGGGAATTAGCGCAGCTGCTGGTGCGGCTGATATTTTTGGCGCTGATGAAACAGCGGCTTCTCTACGTGGGGCTGCCGAAGAACAGCAGTATGAAGCGTACCTTGCCGGACGCCCAGAACTTGAGCGCGTAGAAGACCAAACACTTGGATCAGCTTTGCCATACCTTGGATATCAATTGGGTAGACAGCTGCCTATTATGGGTGGTATTGCGGCGGCTCAGTTTGTGCCCGGCTTGGGTCAGGCAGCGAGTGCTACTGGCTTAGCAAGATTAGGAGCTATGGCACCTAGGGCTGTGGGTGGTGGCGGTGTTTCGCGTGGGGCTATGTCTCGCGTAGGGCCTATGACTGCGGCAGAAACCGCGGGAGTACAACAAGGGGCCGCCCTTGCAAAATCTACAATGGTAGGTACTGGGCTAGGTTTTGGTTCGCTCTACGAATCTTCTGCGGCAGATGGCGATCCTGATCCTTGGAAAGCTTTGGCTCTATCTCCATTTTATGGTGCGGCAGAAGCGGCTGTCCCTGCTGCAATCACCGGAGCGTTTAGATTAAAAACTGGTGGATACACCGGCGGTTTAGCTTCTCGCATGGCGAAAGGCGGTGCTGTTACTGGCGTTGGTGAGACAGGTACTGAGCTTTTCCAAACTGAGCTAGAGCTTTCTTTAGATCCTACACTTACTTCTGAAGAGCGGCAGTCGGCAAGGCTTAACGCAGCAGTTGCTGGTGGTCTTGTAGGTGGCACACTGGGTACTACTACTGGCCTTAGAGCTGGACCGGAAACGCAGGCTAATATTAGAGAAAACGAAGTCGGCGAAACCGATATGGCACCTTCTACAGCGCCGCCAGCTCCACCCATGCAGGAGCAACTAGACCTTGGGTTAGAATCCACACTTTTCCCTGAAACTTTCGATGAAACTGGCGTGCCACAAGCCCGCCCTATTCCGGCTGAAACAGAGGTAAGTGCTGAAGTTGAAGACGCCGTAGCGCCAACGGATCGCAGGCAGATGAGCTTAGATCTGCAAATGCCAAACCCGCAACGTGATTTTATGGAAAATCTGCGTGCTCAGTCGCGGCAGGGGCTTATACTCACACCCAAAAAACGAAACGAGATCGCGTCAAAGATTGAGGTTAAGCGGCAACAGATTGCTAACCTAGAAAAATTTCAGCCGCGCACTAAAGGCGTAGCAAAAACAACACAGCTGGCTAACCGCCAGAAGAAAGTGGAAGCTCTAAAGGCAGATATACAGGCGCTTGAGAACAACCTCTCGGAAGCAGACGCACGCATAGACGCACGTGCAACTTTAGAAAACTTCCAAGGTGCCCTAAGAAATCTGACTATTACGCCAGAGGGTGTTGTTACGCCGAAAGCCGAACTTACTGAACCACAGTTAGCTGCTTTGGAACAAGGTGCTCCAGAGTACTATGCGCAGTTAGCTGGCGAAGCTGTTGCCGAACCTGTGGCTTCTACTGCCGAACCAGTTGCCGAACCAGTTGCCGAACCAGTTGCTGAGCAACAAAAGACTATAGAGCAGCTGAGCCTAGAGCGGCAGTTGATGGAAGAAGCAGGGCCAGATACAAAATTTTTAGATGACACTGAAGCGGCAGAAATTAGCAACGCCGTAGATAAATTAAACGCAGCGTACCAGTCTACCGAAGGCAAAGCTGGTGGCAGAGTTACTCTACCCAAAGGTGTTATTACGGGCATTGTCACTATGATACGTAGCCCTAGCCTATCGCCTATTTTACGCGCTTACGAAGATGGCACAGCTAGAATTAGTAGCGAGTACTTAAACCAGTATGGCGAGCAGATGCGGAATATTCATAACGCCGCGAACAAAGTTGTAGAGCTTGGTCAGAAATCTGCTAACTTAGCTGCTAACGTGAACAAAGGTAGAAAAGCAGAGCAAGAGATCGGCGAAAAAGGTTGGAAGTCAGTTGGCGAACGACTGCGTGAGTATAAAACAAGCCGCGGTAAGTTGCAGATGGCTATGGACGACTTTATTTTTGCCGCTGGTGGTCCACAGAACGCAGAAGCGATCATCGCTGCAACTAAAGTAAGAAACGAGAAAAATCGTAGCAGCGCTAACAACCCACAGCGATTTTCTAAACAAGCGGCCAGACTCAATAAACAAGACGGGATTGCTAACCAATCTGAATTTGAGATGCTGCTTGATGTACAGCTTTCTAATGCGTTTAAAGAATACAAAGACGGCACTTTGGGGGACCTAGATGTAGTTCGTTCAGGTGCTACGCGGGGTTCTGAAGCAGAAAAAGAGGCAGGCGTAACACCGCCGCTAGTGCCAGTTGATGCCACAGGGGGAATTGTTGGTATTCTCAACCGTGTCGCTTCGTTCTCAGGCGTTTCTTCGCCCTATGCTAAGTCTTTAGCAAATGAGATACGACGAGTTTTTGATACCATGAGCCAAGATGGCTCTGCGGTTAAGGTAGAGTTTTTGGAGGATAACGGCCAGCCGAATCCTAACTATGACCCCAGCACAAACACAATATCTATCCACAGAGAAGCTTCGCAAGAAGAGATACTGCACGAGTCACTACACGCAGCGATGCAGTTTTTTGTGTACCAAAATCCCAACTCTCCCTATGTCGCCGCACTGTCGGACTCCTTAACAACGCTCTTTGACTTTATAGACGCTGGTGGACTGGACTCTGCGAACATGCCGGAAGCACATAAGTCCGAAGCCCTTAAAGTTACTAACATGTTGCGCGGGCTACGGGAATCTGGCAACGAGCTAGACGCGGTACTTGAGTTGTCCGCCTACGGCACGACTATGCTTGATTTTAAGAACTTGTTGTCTTCTATTAAAGAAGATCCTTCGCCAGCTACTCAGCAGTGGAAAGCGACTCTAGAACAAGTGTGGCAGGGGCTTGTGGATTTGTTTAAGCAGCTATTGGGCGTAAGCGACACCGTTGCGAACAACGTCTTAGACAACACTTTAGCAATTCTAGACAACGCCAATTATGACGAGCGAGACCCTAGTGTTGGCGGCAACCGCTTAGACATGAGCATACTGCATCGTGAAACCGACATGGGACCTGTAGACGCTGATGGTAGGCCTGTTGGTAGTATGTACGCGAAAGCGGCAGAGAAAGGGCAGCGTAATGGTGTTCTTACTACTCAAGTGGTATTTGAGGCTGTTGGTCTAAACAAAGATCAGTGGGCTAAAAACAAAGAAGGCTTCGACTCTAAACTGGCGCAGATGGCGGATTTTATACGTAAAGAGCTACCGTTTCTTGAGCGTAGCATTACGTACTTTAACTCTAGGTTTAGTTTGCCAGCTAAGTTAAACGGCGTATTTGATATTTTTAAAGAAGAGCGCAACTCCGTATATATGGTCATGGAGCGACTAGCTACTTACGTCGAAAACCAGTCGAGAGAAAATGTGATCGCTCTGATGCGCTACTTTGATGGCGATATAACAGCGCTAGATGGCATAAAGAACTCGACTAAACTCCGCGAAGAAGCTGACCTAGTGCTGGCGGGCATGGAAACATACATATCTGGCTTACCAAAAGAAGAGCGCAAATACTTTGAGGAGCGGCCATTTAGTGAATACCTGCTATATGTAACTGGCGAAAACACTGTGTCTACGCAGTCGCTTGGTATGGCTAGCGTTGGGGATCAGATTAAAAACCAAGGTCTTAAAATTAGCAAAATAGACTTTGAGCTTAACACTGACTTGTTAGACACAGACACTAGTGGCGAGCCTATCCTCACTGGAGAATTCTACAAAGTCATCATCAAGCCTAGCGCTGGCAAGCCTTACACGCTTATGGTTAGCACAGAAGTGCACGAACGACGTGGCGGGCAGTTGCCTATAGTTGACGGAGAGTACACCGTAGACACCTCGCGCGAGTGGGAGATGCTGCCGTTTTCAGGGAAAGATTATCGGTTTAAGTCCAAGTTTAACTACGCCGAGGCGCTGGACTCACAAAAAGCCGTGGACCTTGCAAACGCCATGCGCAATACCGCGGGTGGTTTAGCTAACTACTATTCTTCGAAGAACTTCCTAAGCTCTCTGGCTGCGCAGGGTGCTGAGCTAAACGTTGTATACGATAGCGAAGAAGCTTTACGTTCTGACACTGAGATAGGCTTTGGGCCAAACCAAGAAGTATTCAAGCCCGGCAAGATGGACAGCGAAGTTACTAAATCAGCTACTCGTAGGTCTGGAACATGGGTGCAAATCCCCGACAACATTCAAACTTATGGCGATTTAGCAGGTAAAGTCGTACATGGTCCGGTTTGGCACGCTATGAGGGACATGGCCAGCAGGCAGCCGCTAGTTGACTCGCGCGCGTACAATGGGTCGCTAAGGTTTTTCAAGAAGTCTAAAACTATTTACAACCTAGGAACCCACATAACCAACGTTGCGTCTAACGTTACTTTAGCGATGTTGCATGACATACCGCTATCCACAGTGCGAGATGCCGCTAGGTTAATGTACAAGTATGAGGTTGCCTCGGACTCGCTTACCAAAGAAGAGCTGGCTGTTATGAGAGCCTTCATGGGTTCTGGTGCTATGTTAGGTAACTACTCTAGCGTCGAAGTTAAAAACGTCATGTTTAAATCTATGGCTAAGCACCTAAAACCTGAAGACGAAAACGTGATGAGTAGGGTCTCTTCGTTTTTTAACATGGAAGCTGACAAAGGCAACATGATCAGCCAGTTGGCGAAACGTGGTAAAAACATAGACGAGCTAGCGCAACAAGTGTACTCCGCAGAAGACAACGTTTTCCGCCTTGCGGCGTTTGTGAAAGCAGCGGGAGACTTGGCAGCTAGAGAAGGCGTGCGCACTCCTACGGACACAATGCTACAAGAAGCCGGACGTTTCGCACGCAAAGCATTTTTAGATTACGACATCGACGCTCCAGCAATCAAAACCTTGCGGCAGTCATTCATGCCGTTTGTGTCTTGGACATATGCGATTACCCCTGTGCTCGGTCGTATTGCAGCTAACCAACCTTGGAAAGTAGCGAATGTTCTAGCGGCTTATTATTTGATAGACATTGGCATGTCTGCATTGGCAGGCGATGATGACGAAATGCGGGAGCTTGGTCCTGAAAGACTAGACGATAGAATGTTTGGTATAGGTCCAAGAATGTATATACGTATTCCATTTATGGGAGACGACCAAAACCCAGTTTACTACCGCCTCGGTGACTATGTGCCGCTTGCTTCTACAGCCAAAGGATTACCCAACGGCTTTATGGGGTTGGATTGGTTTCCGGGAGGACTTACACCAACTGGGCCTTTCATAAACGCTATCATAGCTGCGGTAGGCGGCGTAGACCCGTACACTGGCAAGCCTCTACACCGCCCAGAAGAAGGGTCACTTAGTAGGATAGGTAATGTTGCTAGATATGGATACGACCTGTTTACTTCGCCTATGATTCGCTCGGACAACTTCATTAAAGTTAAAGACGTTATAGAAGGTAAAACAGGGATTACCGGTGAACTGCCGGGGGTTTCTAACTTAATATTTGCCCGCATTGGCGGCTTAAAAATGTTTGACTACAACGTTAATGAAGAAGCTGCGTTCCGTGATATCCGTAGCAAGCAAGTGTTTAGAGATTATAAAGCTGCTATTTCACGAGCTAGGCGCGAAGAGCTGCGAAGGGGTTACCCTGACTACGATGCGCTAGACGCAGAAGTGCAATCTCTAACTAGGGAAATGTACTCAGAATACAACAAGATATACAAGATAGATGAGGAATAGACATGGCAACAACCAAAGATCCACGCTTAGCGCGCGCAGGTGTATCTGGTTTCAACAAGCCAAAGAGAACACCAAGCCACCCCAAAAAGTCTCATGTAGTGGTGGCCAAAGAAGGCGACAAAGTTAAAACCATTCGGTTCGGTGAGCAAGGTGCTAGTACGGCTGGCAAACCTAAAGCTGGTGAGTCTGAACGTATGAAGAAAAAACGCGCCTCGTTTAAAGCTCGCCACGGCAAGAACATTGCCAAAGGTAAGATGAGCGCGGCGTACTGGGCCGACAAAGCTAAGTGGTGATAGTATGAACAAGAAGCCTACAAAATCTAAGGTAAACCAAGCTGGTAAGCAAATGTCTAAACAGCCAAAGAAGATCGCGTCTAAAACCACCAGATATCGCTAGGAGATTATATGACCCCGTGTAAAGGATGCCCTCATCCAGCCAAGTGCAAGAAAGCAGGTAAGTGTCTGATGAAAGAAAAGAGCATGCCGAAGCGTGGCATGCGAGCTGCAAAAAACAAAAGTAAAAAGTAATGCCTGTACACAAAGTAGCGGGTGGCTATAAGTGGGGGAAGAGCGGCAAGGTCTATAAGACTAAAGCCGAAGCTGAGAAACAAGCTAAAGCTATCTACGCCTCCGGTTACAAAAAACCCAAGAAGTAGAGTTTATATCAGCGGTACCAGACGACCTAGTAACCCCATGCCGCGTGTGTGGGGTTACTTCATTTTAGCGGTTTTGGTTCTGGCGAAAGATCGGTTCTTAGACTTAGGCTTCACTGCTAGATTACTGCGCCCGTTGCCGCCACCTTTAGCCATAGGCTTTTTGTGGTCCACGTCTTTGCCATCACCCTTCTGAACCTTGCCTTCTTTTTCCATCTTGCGACGGGCAGCGTTGCGGGCTGCACGGTTCTTCACCTGCGCTGGCTTACCCTGATAATTGTCGTACTCTTTTCTATAGTCTCTAGGCATTGCTGTCTCCTTGTAACCCTTGCAGAACCGCTAAGGATAGGTTGCTCTGCTTCTTGATTTTGGTCCCAGATATAGCATCAACGAATCTAGGGTGGTTTAGATTCACTATTATACAATAGGTCTGGCTAGGGTTACTAACACCACCACATCCTTTATACAGTGTGACTCGCGTGTTGTGATGCACCAGTGCCCCCATTTCTCGCAGTTCCCGAATAACGCGGTCTTCGGCATCGTTAGTGTTCTTAAGAAACTTCTTAAACGCTGACTTGTTTATCGCTATCGTACTGCCCGGCATAATCGGATTGTTTTCGTCGTACACAAACTCTGCCCGCATAAGCCCAGTCATTGGGATTGGGTGCTGTGCTTGCGGCTTATTGTCTGGGCCATATCGCTTGGTTACTGTGATTATCTTGTCGTTGTTTTGCTGCATGAACAAGCTTACTACATCTAGTGCGTCTATCTTGGATTCTTTGGTGTCTGCCCGCAGGCTTTCTACACACTCAAGCATTTCAAGAATTGTGCCCTTGACGTCGAACGGTATAAGCCCTAACGCCTTAGCTATCTTGCCCACTGTCCATGACGATTTGATTAGGGCTTCGTAGAATCTTTCTTGGGGCTCAAATTCAAATTCAAAGTTTTTTCTAAAGTCTTTACGCCCAGCCTCGGCTACATTCTCAGGACCGCCCAAACTGCAAATAGCCTCTACGATTTCTGGCATCGCCCAACCGTGGTTTTTTATAAGTCTGTTACCAAACTCTGATGCAAGTGATTCGCCTGAATTGTTCTTCAGTGAAACGAACGTCCTGTCGTCTTGCCTAATCTCAAAAGTGCGCACTCGTAGTGGCTCTGATTCTTGACGAACGTTAGAAAACTTCTCCATTAGGGACGTATTCGAGGACACAAACGTTGGGCCATCCCATGTCGCAGGTTTTCGCATACGGCGATCTGAAGTAAGTGTAGACTTCTCTTTGCCTTCACTGAACGAATAAGCCATGGTAGCAACGGCGTGGTCGTCCGCCATAGTTAGCTCGTCGATAGTCATGGGCAAGTTGTTGAGCGTACCACGCGCCGAGTACATAAAGTTTATTGTGTCTTCACGCCCTTGAATAAGATCTTTTGGGTGGCCAAACAAACTGTTAACTGCAAATAAACCCATAGTCTTACCAGTAGTTGATAGCGACGAGTACACCGAAATGATACTTGAGCCGTTGCCGTTATATTTAGCAATAAGCCCAGACATCGCGGCTATTGTACACATACGTATCAATTTAGTGCCGGGATTGTTCAGCATTTCCATAGCTTCCACAAAGCCTTCACGCGTGCCCACTCGCTGTATGCGATCTAAGTAATCCTTAGCGCTTCCAGTAATTCTACGGTCTGTTGTGTTGTGGGGTGCATTGATTATGATACCACCACATATGAACGAGCCGTCTTTTTGCCAGCCGAAGTTATTGTAGTCGTAGCCTGTCGCCACTCGTTGTTGCACCATCTCTAAATAGTCCATCAAATAACCTCTTAGCTTCTCTTGCTGTGGTGCGGTCTTAAAACCAAACACCTGCGTATTAAGTAAGAACGAAGAAAACTCTTTGCCCAAGCTCGACAGTACTTCAACTGGGAACTCGTGCTCTTCCCACCCACGGATGGGATATTTTATTGCAACCTTTATAGACGTCTGCAT
>Ga0129324_10001499_pt1 | contig 14908 bp, 11 predicted proteins | sample CPBDNA_7_FD_96879 | JGI IMG/M metagenome (GOLD analysis project Ga0129324, IMG submission 96879) | Freshwater to marine salinity gradient microbial communities from Chesapeake Bay, USA - CPBay_Spr_15_0.2_DNA | ecosystem: Environmental > Aquatic > Marine > Coastal | place: USA: Chesapeake Bay... | reverse complement strand
CCTTAATTTTTAATCCACTATCCAACGCTTGCTTCTCTGTCATACCGATACTTGCAATTTGTGGCATTGAGTACGTACAGCCCGGAATATTACTTTTATCCATGGTATGAAGGTTCTTTTTGCCTGCAATTTTTTCAGCAACCAAAATTCCTTCATGACTTGCTTTATGTGCAAGCCATGGTCCATGAACTACATCGCCAATAGCGTAGATTCCAGGCTCATTAGTTTCTAGATATTTATCAACGTTAATTCTGCCTTTTTCTACTTTAACTTTTGTCTTTTCAATACCAATATTTTCAATATTAGCAACAATTCCTACAGCCATTAAAATCTTTTCTGCTTTAATGCTCTTTTCCTTTCCACCAGAAACCAAAGTTGCGGTTAAATCAGCTTTATTCTTTTTAATTTCAGTAATTTGACTGGAAGTGTGAAGATTCATTCCTTGCTTTTCAAATGCCTTATGCGCGATCGCTGCGATCTCTTCATCTTCAGCTGATAAAATTCTATCCGCCATCTCAACTATTGTAACTTCAGCGCCCATATTACGATAGAAACTAGCGAATTCCACGCCAATAGCACCAGAACCAACCACAATTAATGATTTAGGCATTTTCTCTGGCGTTAGAGCCTCTCTATAACTCCAAACAAAATCTTTATCTGGTTCAAAACCAGGAATCACTCTTGCTCTAGCACCTGTTGCTATAATAATATTTTTTGCCTTAATGCTGGTTGTCTTTTTATCTTGAGTAACTTGAACATTCCCAGGAGACAAGATCTTTCCCTCTCCCATAATCACTTCAACTTTATTCTTCTTGAGTAGATGAGAGATACCAGAGCTTAGTTTTCCTGCAACATCTCTAGAACGTTTGATTATTTTATTAAAATCAAATTTAATATTATCTGCACTAAAGCCATATTGATCTAAATTATGTAATAGGTGATTAATTTCTGAGCTTTTAAGTAGAGTTTTAGTTGGAATACATCCCCAGTTTAAGCAAATGCCACCAAGATGTTTCTTCTCAATCACAACGACTTTTAATCCAAGCTGAGCTGCTCTAATTGCTGCCACATATCCACCAGGACCAGCTCCGATTACTGCTATATCAAAATCACTCATAATCCTTATCCTCTAATTTTCTAATCTAAATTCATCAATATGCTGTTTTAAAACTCTTGTAACAGCTGTTATACCTTGTTTAGCAGCGGAAGAAATAGCATAGACATCTTTTTTAGTATGCTTCTTAAGCTCTTTCTGTTTCTTTTTAACTTCATCTTCAATTAAACTATCACATTTACTAAGAGCAATAACCTCTATTTTCTCTGCCAAGCCATATTCAACTAGTTCTGTACGAATAGTATTATATGCCTCAATAATATCATCTTGAGTAACGTCTATCAAGTGTAACAAAACCCCGGATCTCTCAACATGTTTTAGAAACTTATCTCCAAGACCAATACCTTCATGGGCACCCGCAATAAGTCCTGGTAAATCTGCAATAACAAACTCAGTATCATCAACATAAACAACTCCAAGCTGCGGCTTAAGTGTTGTAAATGGATAGTCAGCTATTTTTGGCTTTGCTGCCGAAACACTAGCTAGGAAAGTTGATTTCCCTGCATTAGGAAGGCCCACAAGACCTGAATCAGAAATAAGTTTTAAACGTAGCCATACCCACATTTCTTCACCAGGCCAGCCTTGTGTTTTTTTTGTAGGAGCTTGGTTTGTGGATGATTTAAAGAAAGCATTACCATAGCCGCCATCTCCACCTTTAGCTATCATCACTTTTTGACCAACTTCAGTAAAATCAGCAATCACATGCTCACCATCTTCAGTTAAAACTTCTGTTCCCACCGGAACTTTAATTGTCAAAACATCAGCAGAAGCTCCGTGACAATCTTGCCCCCTTCCTGCCTCACCATTTTTAGCTTTAAAATGCTGTTGGTAACGAAAGTCAATTAAGGTATTTAAGTTATCAACACATTCGATACAAACAGATCCACCTCTTCCTCCATCACCACCATTTGGTCCACCATGGGAAACAAATTTTTCACGCCTAAAAGCTCTACATCCAGACCCACCATCTCCGCTCTTTATAAATATCTTTGCTTCATCTAAAAATTTCACTAATTTTACATCCCATTTACTTAAGTTATAGTGCCATTGAACTTAGCATATTTCTCTCAAATAATAAAGCAATCATATTGTTTGAATAATCTAGGTGATTTTATATAAATATAATTAAATTATGAATATAATCCATTACAAATAATATCTGCATTGGCTTCAGCACCTAATAACTCACATAACAATTTTATTCTACAACTCTAGATGCTGTTGAGTATAGACTTGAGTTATTGTAAAATTTCTCTTCATAATAAGTGAGTCAAGAGCAGCGCCTAAGATGCTTGAATTCATTAAGTGTATCTATGCAATTAAGGCCCTGAATATTAACTTCAACACTTTATATGTCTAAGGTGCTATATATTACGGTTGACAATTAACACATAGACAAGGCATTATTAATATACCGATTTAATTAAATTAATTTACCAAGAATGTCTTATAAAAATTTTATCCTCGCTTTATTATTTGCAGTTATACTAGCCTCATACTTAGGAAAATGGTTCTGGATATTTGATATATTATCAAGCTTTAGAATCTATTATATTGTTATTAGCGTAGCATTTTTTCTATTTTTTATAAGATTTAAAAACAAAACTAGCTCCGCATTGTTTTTAACAGCAATAATAATACAGATTTTTACAGCTTATCAGAGCTATAATCGTCCTAAAATAATAAGCAATTATGTTATATCTGAAGACATCACCTTATTGCAATATAATGCTTATTATTTAAATAAAAGCTCTAATGAAATAGTAGAATATATTACAAAGAATCACGCTCAGCTGGATATAATATTTTTACAAGAAGTAACAAGTGAATTAAAAGAAGAACTCAAAGCAATTGAGAAATATTATCCATATAAAATTACAAACAATGAGAAATGGTTTGACCGAGCTTTTTATAGTAAATTACCTATTTTAAATAGTGAAATAAAATTTTTTAATAACTTAAATATTAATCCTAAATCAAGAGACCCATATTATAATTCACATATCCACTATATAACTGCTCATCTTGAAAGCAGCAAACATTCAATACCACTAACTATTTATGGAATTCATGCTAACGCTCCCTTATCAAAGAAATTTGCTAATCTTCGTAATATCGAATTAAATATTATTGCTGATGAAATTAAGAATGATGTTTTAAATAAACATAAAATTTTAGTTGGAGATTTTAATACGACACCATTTTCTTACTGGTATAATCTGTTAGAAGAATCTAGTGGGCTTATGGGAACAGGTTTCCATAATACTTGGCCCGACTGGATTCCTTTTAACTTACTAAAAATATCTATAGATAACACCCTTGTATCAAATAATATTACAATAGAAGAAAAAATAACAAAAAATAGCATGGGATCTGATCATCTACCAGTAATTATAAAATTGAAACTACACTCCGATATAGAATTATCGCAAGAATAAATTGCGATAATTCTCATTAGAACAAAAAACTCACTCTTAATCCAAAGGCTGGGACCAACTAGGATCAGATGCATCTGTTGGAAGATTTAAAGTCCGCTCAAAGTTACCAGTAATATCTACTGTACATAAAGTTGATTTAGTTGCCTTACCATCTCCTTTATATTTATCTCCACGAGCATACATGATAACTCTTCCATTAGGAGACCAAGTTGGGCTTTCAACTAAATAGCCTTGAGTTAATATTCTCTCACCCGAACCATCAGTGCGCATCACTCCAATATAAAAGCTTCCTTGAAAAGATTTGGTAAAAGCAATAAAGTCACCTCTTGGTGACCAAGCTGGGGTATAATAACGTCCTTGACCAAAACTAATTCTTTTTTGATCACTCCCGTCTTTATTCATAATATATATTTGGCTAGCACCACTTCTATCTGAAATAAAAGCTATTCTCTCACTATCAGGAGAAAAATATGGTCCAGTATTGATATATGCTCCACTAGTTAGCTGCTTTGGTTTTTTAGCTGAAATCCCCATAACATATATATCGCTACTACCTTTACTGGACGCTGACATTGCAAGATCTTTTCCATTTGGTGCAAATCTAGGAGCAAAAGTCATTCCCTTAAAGTGACCTAAAATCCTATCATGTCCACTGTTAAGATCTCTAATATGAACCTTGGGCCTTTCATTAACATAAGATAGATAAAGTAACTTTTTATTATCTGGTGAAAAACGAGGAGTTAAGGTTAAATAGCGCCCATCACTTAAATATTTAAAATTAGCTCCATCTTGATCTATAATAGCCAATCTTTTAATTCTATGTCTAAATGGACCAGATGCTGAAATAAAAACAATTTTAGTATCAAAATATCCCTCTTCTCCTGTAATACGCTTATAAATATCATCAGCAATCTTATGCGCCACCCTTCTCCAATCAGAACTTTGAGCTTGATATACATGCCCCCGCAGAGAAGACTCTGTGTAGGGATCCCATAACTGATATTCAACTCTAATTTTATCTGATCCAATACTATGAACTTCCGTTACCAAAAGAGCTGCCGCATTTACCTGTCTCCAAGCAGAAAATTTTGGCGTCTGTTGCACTTGATTAACCGCCTCTATATAAGCCTCTTTATCTATAATTCTAAATAATCTTGTTCCTGCTAAATCATCATTTACTACTTGCAACATCTCTTTACCTATTTCTCTGGCCATAGGGTCACTACCAGAGAATTCTAAGTTTGCCAGGGGAACTGGCTCTATATTACCTTTAGTTATATCAATTTTTTCAATTGCATATGACGCAATATTTCCGAATAATATAACTAAAACGACTATTAGATTTTTCATTTGATTCCTTCTATTTATCTAAAATAATATTCAATTTCTTAAGACTTAAGTCAATCATTTCATACTCTATTATGCTTTGTGATCTTACATTATTAATAAAGCGGTCAAATAACTTAATATGCTTCTCATTCTTATGATACCATTTTTCTGTACTATTATTATTCTTCATCGCAGACTCAACTGCAGAGATAGTAATTTTACGATGCACATCATAAAGCTCATCTTTAAATCCTCTAACTGCTAATTTTTTCCAATTATTATCAGTGACTATTTCATTAGCTCTATTTCTTAACCAGTTCACATAAAAACGCTCACCTAGCTCAAAATAAATCTCAGCCACTTGTTTAACAGGAGCCTTAGATCTATTTGATACCTCAGCTATACTATATGCTGATGATAAAGGACCTAAAATAGCAATCTTACATGCTAATTCTTTAGGGATATTCATAGCTAATAGCTCATCTTTTTCTATGTCATGATTATATTTAAACTCTCCAATAACACATTTATCTATCACTGCATATAGCTCAGTAATTCTTTCTTTATATGTAGAAATTATTGATGCTATATCAAGTTTTCCATGATAGTTACGTAGCAACCAATTAGTTGAACGCATAATAAACTTTTTAATTACAATATATAATTTAACCTGCTCTTGAACCTCAATTTTTCCATCAAGAACATTTATCTTTTTCCATAAATTACGTAAATTAAATAAATCTCTAGTCACCGTATAAGCTCTAGCAATATCACAAAATTTATGTCCTGTAGATTCAGCAGTTAAGTGCAAATAAAAAGTATCAACTCTATTGATCATACTATTTGTTATAGACGTAGCTATTATCTCTTTGCGCAAAGGATGGTTTGCAATAATATCTGCAAATCTATCTTGCATCTCTGTGGGGAAATATGACAATAACTCCTGATAGAAATAATCCTCTTCAGGTAATTTTGTTTCTATTATGTCGTTATAAACAGCGTTTTTACTATAAGCCAGTAATACTGATAATTCCGGACGAGTTAGACTTTGTTTATTTGCCTGGAGTTGAGAAAATTGTTGCTTTGATGGCAAGCATTCTATTTCACGATCTAAAATTCCATATTCTTCAAGAAGATTAACAAAATATTCTTGTTGTCCTAAAATATCAAAACCTTGTTGCTGAGCCACAGTTAAGGCTCTAGTTTGAGTTTGATTATCTTTTAATACTAAATCTACAACCTCACTAGTCATCGACTCAAGAATTTTAACCCTTTCATCTTCAGTAATTAACCCTTTATTAATAGCTTGATGTAATGCTATTTTTATATTTACTTCATGATCTGAGCAATCCACACCAGCAGAGTTATCTATAGCATCAGTATTTATTCTTCCGCCATTTCTAGCATATTCAATACGACCATACTGAGTTAGTCCTAAGTTTCCACCCTCTCCAATAATTTTGCACTTTAAGTCTTCACCATTGCAACGCAAGCTATCATTAGCCTTATCTGCAACTTGCTCATTAGTTTCAAAGCTTGCTTTAATATAGGTACCAATACCACCATTCCAAAGCAAATCAACTTCCGCAGAAAGCAATATTTTAATTAGAGCATCTGGCTTTATTGTGTCAGACTTAATTTTAAATAACTCTTTAATTTCTGGAGTTAATTGAAGGACTTTAGCTTTACGGTCATAAATTCTTGCACCTTTGGACAAAGTCTTAATATCATAATCTAGCCAGGTTGACTTAGGCAATGTAAATAGTCTTTTTCTTTCAATAAAACTTTTTTTACTTTCCGGATTTGGATCAATAAATATATGCATGTGATTAAAAGCAGCTAATAGCCTAATATGCTCAGAAAGAAGCATTCCATTTCCAAATACATCTCCAGCCATGTCACCAATTCCAACAACTGTAAAATCAGTAGTCTTAATATCCACACCTAATTCATAAAAATGACGCACTACAGATATCCAAGCGCCCTTAGCTGTGATTCCTATTTTTTTATGATCATATCCTTTTGAACCACCTGATGCAAACGCATCACCAAGCCAACATTTATACTCAATAGATAATTTATTCGCTATATCAGAAAAAGTAGCTGTTCCTTTATCTGCAGCAACAACTAAATATGGATCATTTCCATCATAGTGAACTATATTTTTAGGATGCTTAGTTTTCTCATCAATAATATTGTCGGTTATATCAAGAAGTCCACTAAGAAAGTTTCTATAACACTCAACTGCCTTTGCTTGCAACTCCTCTCTATTTAAACCTACTATATTTTTAAGAATAAATCCTCCCTTTGATCCTGTAGGAACAATTACGGAGTTTTTCACTATTTGAGTTTTCATTAAATCAAGTACTTCTGTGCGGTAATCTTCTGCTCGATCAGACCATCTTAATCCTCCTCTAGCAACTTTTCCGCCTCTTAAATGAATACCCTCAAAGCTAGCCGAATATACAAATATCTCCCTGTAAGGCCTTGGCAAGGGCATACCTATGATATCCTCAGAATTAACCTTAATTGATATATAACTCTTAGGAGTGGCAGATACGTCATGAATGAAATAATTAGTTCTCAGAATATTTTTTATTAAATCAATAACACGCCTAATAATTAGGTCTTCAACATTATCACTAACATAGGTAAGAGATTTTTCAAGATCGTTTTCTATTTGTTTAGTTTTTTCCTTACGCTCCGCAATAGTGTATTTATTAGAAAACTTGGCATAGAAAAATGCAACTAAATTCTGTGCAACTTCAAAATGCTTAGTAAAAACCTGACCAATATATTCTTTACTATAACCAATTTTAATTTGATATAGATATTCAGCGAATGCTCTAAGCAAGTTCGCTTGTCTATAACTTAAATTAGCTTTTGTAATTAACTGATTATATGGATCATTTTGACATTTACCATGCCACATAGCTAAAAATGCAGCCTCTATGTTATGCTTAGCGGTTTCCAAAAATTTTATATTTTCTTCGTCAACTTTTAATGAAAATTGATGCAACCATACCTCTGAATTATTTAGAGGTTTTACAACATAAATTTGTTCTACAACAACATCAAAGCCCATATTTTGTAGCATTGGCATAACTGTTGAAAGATTTAGCTCACTCAAATGATATATTTTAAACAAAGCAATATCTTTTCTCTCGATAACAGTTGGAATAATATTAACGATTATTTCTGATGATTTTATAACATTTGATACGGTTTCTATATCTTCAATAATAAGTTGGCTCTGCTTATTATCGTCTTTATAAGCAAGAGTAAATGCCTGGCTATAGTTATTAAAAACTTTAATCCCCTGGCTTTTTCCATATTCATTTATTAGCAACTCATAGAAGCCAGATTCCCAAGATTTAGTTATAGATAGTAATTCTTTTTCTACTCTACTAAAATCTTTTTCATTAACATTCTTTCCTTTAGTATCTATAAAGAAATAATAATAACATAGCTTAGAATTATTTATTTGAGCAAAGTTATACCCTATAATAACTCCATATTCATGAGCAAGAGCGGCTTTGAGTCTTTTAACATTGTCAGACGCATTTGCTTGTTCAATTGGCATAAATAATAAGCAGCTTAATGTATCTCCTCTAGTGCGTATAAACAACCTTAATTCTGGAGAAAATAATAACGCATATATTTCCATAATTAATGGATATAGTTTCTCTGCAGAAGTTTGAAACAGCTCATCTCTTGGTAAAGCCTCAACTATAGAAACCAGTTCCTTTCCTGCATAACTATTAGGGCAAAAATTAGCCTTCTTTAAAATATAATCTAACTTACCCCTAATTATAGGAATCAATGTCGCACTCTGGTAATAAAGAATAGAGGTAAACAAACCAACGAATATAGTAGCTTCCTTTACTCTCCCCTCACTATCTAAAGTTTTTAAACATAGATAATCTAAATTGGCATCACGATGAATCACTGAAATTTTATTTATCTTCCCAATAAAAATTAAATCACTAGATCGTTTAAAGAAACTTTCAGTAAATATAGTAGAATAAAATAAAGGCTCATATTCATTCAATTCAGGCTTTAAAATTCCTAAAGTTAATTTATTTTGCTCTTGCGGTTTATTATCTGCATCAAAAACATACTTAGCACTACCTAAAAAGACAAAATATTTACTTTCCATTAGCTCAAGAAATTCTTTTTGCTCTTCTTTATCAAGAGTAGCCGTTTTAATAAAATCATTCTTATAAAGAGTCAACTGTGATACTATCTCTTTCCAATCATTAACAGCATAACTAACCAATCCTAGAACATATTTTAGTTCAGATCCAACTCGTTTAATCAATTCATTGCTAAGGCAATGAGCGGTTCGAATTTGAATTAATAACTCTCTATTTCCATCATTATCAAAGTTAATAATTTTTCCTGTTTCATCTCTATTAACATAAATATTTGGATGAGATACTTTTTCTACCTCAATATCTAAACGATTAAGTAAACACATAGTTGAATCAAATAAAAATGGCTTGTCACTGCTGAGTATCTCTATAATGCTATGCTCAGAATCAATGCTATTATATAAGTGAATTTTAATTTCATTTAAGTTATGTTCCTGGACAAACTCATGGGCATTTTTTACTAGTTGAGCATATAGTTCATATTCGGCATTTGTAAGCTCAAGCATCGGAACAGTGGCATAAAATTTACGTATAAATGACTCTTCTACGTTACTTGCTTGTAAAATACCAATAATTTTTGTAATATGGTGATGATTTTCACCATAAAGATGATTCTTTGTAAGGTCGTATTTTTCCATTTTTTTTACCAGAAATAATTATGTTTGATGACAAAAAGACAATATTCGCACTAGCAACTTCACCAGGAAAAGCTGGTGTTGCAATAATTCGTATTTCAGGACCAGAAGCCCATAGCTGTCTTATTCCTTTAACCAAAAAACCAATACCTAAAGTTCGCAGGGCTACTTTAAGAAACTTAATTAATCCTATAACTAATCAGCTTATTGATCAAGCAATAATATTAACTTTCGAGTCTCCAAACAGCTTTACAGGTGAAGATATTGTTGAATTAAATATCCATGGTAGCCGAGCTGTTATTAATATTCTACTTGAAGTTTTAGCTGGATTTAATAATTTCCGTTTAGCCGGCCCTGGTGAATTTTCAAAAAGAGCCTTTTTAAATGGAAGAATGGACTTAACTGCAGCAGAAGGACTGGCAGATCTTATAGAGGCCGAAACATTAATACAACAACAACAAGCAGTAAGACAAGCTCATGGGGAGCTAGCTAAATTATATGATGTTTGGAAAGTAAAATTAATTCGTGCATTGGCTTTACTTGAAGCATATATAGACTTTCCTGAAGAAGACATCCCAGAAAATGTGATGGATGAAGTTAGCAATATCGCCATTTCAATGAAAAAAACTTTGATTCATCACCTTGATGACAAAAAACGAGGTGAAATAATTAGACGTGGAATTCACGTTGCCATTATAGGGTCGCCTAATGTAGGCAAGTCTAGTTTGCTAAATTACCTAGCCAAAAGAGACGTAGCCATAGTTTCAAATATTGCAGGAACCACCAGAGACATAATTGAAGTAAATCTTGATTTAGAAGGATATCCTGTCACCATCTCTGATACCGCAGGAATAAGAGAAAGCGAAGATCTTATAGAGCAAGAAGGTGTTATGCGCGCATTAAATAAAGCAGAAAATGCTGACATTAAAGTTATTATGTTAACCGCTGATGATTGTGAGAACAATAAAAGCTTGTCCTTAGCCGATGAAAATAGCATCATATTAGTTAATAAAATTGATATAAAATCTCTCGATATAAAAGATGCACTTCCCATTTCCATTCACCAAAATATTGGACTAGATATGTTTTTAACTAAATTATTGGCATTAGTAAATGAAAAATTCTCACCCAGCAATGATCCATTGATTACCCGCAAAAGACAGCGTTATTATCTAAATCAATGCCTAGAAAATCTATCAACTTTTAGCATAGAAAATGAGATAGAACTTAGCTGTGAAGACTTAAGGCTTGCGGCTAGGTCTCTAGGAGAAGTTGTTGGCAATATTGATGTTGAAACCATACTAGATGAAGTCTTTATTAATTTTTGTATTGGAAAATAAAGTGGAAGAAATTATCAAATCTTGGTGTGATTTCCTAGTTAGCGAGAGAGGATTCTCAGAACATACTTCTGATGCATACATAACTGACTTGAGGTATTTCATAAAATTCATTATAAACCATAAGTCAAAAGCATGTGATATAAATACTTTAGAAAGCTTATCTCTCCAAGACTTCCGTGGATGGCTTGCTTATAGAAAAAGAGAAAACTTTGCATTCTCTTCAACAAATAGAGCTATAGCTGCAGTTAAGAATTTCTTTAAGTATATGATTAGATATCATGGCTTAATAAATAAGTCTATTTTCAATTTAAAAAGCCCAAAACAACCATCTTCACTCCTAAGAGCCCTAAGTCAGGAACAAACAAATGACTCCTTAAAAGAAGCAGCAGATCTTGCTAAATCTCCTTGGCTGGCTCAGCGAGACCAAGCCCTGCTTTACTTACTTTATGGATGTGGACTTCGTATTTCTGAGGCTCTATCTCTTAAAGTAAAAGATTTAAAGAAGAGCACTTTAATTATAAAAGGAAAAGGAAATAAGGATAGAATTGTTCCCATTCTTAAAACTATAGTTCAGCAAATCCAGCAATATTTAGACTTATGCCCTTATCCATTAGAAAAGGATGACTTTATCTTCATTGGCAAGCAAGGAAAGAAGCTAGATCCTGGAGTTTTTCAAAGACAAATTCGCCTTCTTAGGAATCAGCTTAATTTACCAGAATCCACTACTCCTCATGCATTTAGACATAGCTTTGCAACGCATATACTTAAAAATGGAGGAGATCTAAAATCTATTCAAGAACTACTGGGACATAAAGACTTAACCACAACTCAAAAATACACCAAAGTAGACGCAACTCATTTACTCAATGTCTATAAAAAAGCACATCCTTTAGGATAACTTTTAATTATTTCAATAATAGGTTTTTTAAATCTACTGGGAAACTTTGTTATATCACAAAATACTAAATTCCTTTTAGCAATACTTAACAAAATTACAGAGCCAGATTAATTTACTAACAATAATTAACTTAATAGAGATGCAATATAATGTACCACACATAAATCAAGTACAAAGAGAAGATATAACTAAAGATAATAAAAGCACAACCGATAAAACTTCTTTTATCAACCATCAAATAGGATCTATTAAATACTATTATAATAAAGCAGTTAACAACCCACATGAGTTTTATTTAGCAGCCTCACCATATGCAATTATCATTATCGTAATACCAACAATTTACATTGCATCGATACAATATAAAAAAACCAATCAAATGCTAGACTTACTTGGTACTATAGACAATTTACATGAACGTAAGTTACTTGAAGTTGAGAGGGTTTTTAAATTAACAACTAGCCCAGAACCTATTATTTTTTTATTAGATAATGGGGATAAATCTTTATCTCCAAAAGATCTATATTGCTTAGATACGCTATCACTTTTGTACGAACAAAAATCATTAATAATAGAGCAAATCAACTTAGTTTGGGAAAAGAATTTTTTGGAAGCAACAATAGCAGGTTTTGTAGGAGCAATAACCATGGGAGTGATTTTAGCAGATAATAATCCTATCTTTTTTGATACATATGAACAATAGTACAAAAACCTCTAATTGAAAAACTCATTCTACATGAGCACTAATCATTAAATTTTAGCGGCCATTATAATATATCTAGATGACTATCAGGACCTTCTATATCCCAATTTAAATAATCAACAAGTTATTGACGAAAGAATAGAAGCTGCTTTAAAAACATAGGAAGAACATTACAGTTATACTAAAATGAAATTAATTCTTTTTCTCAAATCACGGTTAATAAACCAATTACATATAATGATTTATATTATACCCCATGAACTAAATAAACTGAATATTTACAAAGACACTTCATTTGCTACACATATCACACCTCCTTTTGAATATTTTATAGCTACTCTATGAGCAAGCTCACCAAGAAATATGCCAAGCATTATTTAAAGATTTTTATACAGAATATAGCTATATTATTATTTACGTAACAAGACCTCCATTACTTTTCTTTTGTAAATAATTGTTCATTTCTTGTTAAAATCGTTACTGGCACATAACGAACAATTAAGCGCATTGATTTATCACCATCTATATCTTTTAATTTATCTTCTATTTCTCCAACTTGCTCAAATGTGAGTACTTTTGGCCCCCTTATTACTGCACGCACCGTTATATCTAACTTTGTTTTATTAGTTTTAAACTCAACTAAATAGTTTCCAGATTATTTTTTAAACTTCCTTCAAATATATTTTCTTTCATTACATCAATTATATTTAAGGTTAGAGTTGTTCCAAGTATTAATAATATAGAAATATCCAAAATATTTGGAATAATAAAATATTTATCTTTTGCCCTTCTTAGGCCTCTAGCCCACATGATAACAGTACCAGAGATTTGAATTGCGACGATATTAATTAAGGTAAGAAAAAGCGCCCCATAAGCTAAACTTATTTCTCCGTGTGATAATAAAATACCACAACTAGCTAGAGGAGGAACTATAGATGTAGCGATAGGAACTCCTAAGAATGGAAGACCAAACCGTGTAGATAATACAGCATAAGTTCCAGCTGCTCCACCTGTTAAGGATATTAACAAATCAAACAAGCTAGGCTTGGTTAGAGCTAAAACTGCATTGCTAATTAGAATATTTTTAAATACAAGCCCTAATATAAATGAAGTTGATAAGACTATTAATATTCCTAATAGAAGAGTAAAGAGAGATTTTATTAATAAATTTTTATCACCTTTTACTAGACTGAATTATATCCCTGGTATTGGCCCATATATCATTGCTATAATCATTGCTGCCACTACAACACCAGAATTATCAGCCAGTAATCCAAAAACCGTAATAGACGCTGCGAAGAAATTCATAAGAATATATGTCGTATTACATTTACTATAATCATTAATAGTGTCACGTAATTCAGTATATATATCAGGATGTATAGAGTTTTTCATAGCTTAAGTTGCCTTATCGATATTTTAATAAAATTTAATAGTACTATCTCATGGAAGACAGTATTTTGAACTTTATCAAAAATATAGAATAATAATAAGATTTAAACAATAAATATAATGATGAATAAAATATTAAATTTATTTATATTTCATGAACCTATTTCTTCTACTTAAAAGAGTCTTCTTTAAAGTTTTCAACAATACCATCCAAACCTATAAGTAAGGTATAAATATCTAATTCTGGAAAATTATTTTTCATATATTTTCTAGCTTCTTTAAAAACCTCTTTATGAGCTTTAGTTTCTACTTCTTTATTGGCAACCGCATCTTTTCCTTTAAAAAACTTATACGCACCACAATCTCTGTGATCTAAAAATACCACTCTTTTAATGTGATGTATTTTTTTTAGTACATTCACTACTTCAGTAATAGTTTTCCCCCAATGAGGATAAGCTCCTTCGACCAATGCCAAACTTGCACCGGGAAGGGCTATCTCATCATAATCCCCTAAAAGACAGAATATATCATTCATTAACTTACCAATCTCTCCTCTAAACCTGAAATCCACACAAGTAACCAACAAAGTATCTGTATAACGGTGATTTTCTAGATCATCATGGTTTAAGTTTATTATGAATCTGTCTAGACTCATTGCCTCATCAAAACGCTGTCTGATAGCTTCTTTCTCTGCATTACCAAACATCATATTAGAAAATTTTTTAAACATATTTATACAACCTTACTTTGAATTAAAATACTTAAGTACAGTATGTAGCGAGGAATAAAATAAAAACACACTCAAGGTTATTGCAATGATTGGAAATAAGTTAAAGGTAAACATTGTCTTGATTAAAAGAAGAGTTACAATAGAAACTAACAATGTTAAAAAAGCTTTATTAAAT
>Ga0129324_10001496_pt1 | contig 14927 bp, 15 predicted proteins | sample CPBDNA_7_FD_96879 | JGI IMG/M metagenome (GOLD analysis project Ga0129324, IMG submission 96879) | Freshwater to marine salinity gradient microbial communities from Chesapeake Bay, USA - CPBay_Spr_15_0.2_DNA | ecosystem: Environmental > Aquatic > Marine > Coastal | place: USA: Chesapeake Bay... | reverse complement strand
TGGTTGCGCTGGAACCCCACAATGTCAGCTGCTGCAAGTCCCTCCAGCAACTGCGCATGTTCCGGCAGCGCTGCAAGAGTCTCTGGCTGGCAGAAAGGAATGTGGTGAAAATACCCGATGGTGACATCGGGTCGAAGCTCTCGAAGTAGTGCCGGGACGAGCATCATCTGGTAGTCGTGAACCCAAACGATGCCTCCCGGGTCTGTTACCTCGGCCGCGCGAGCGGCACACGTCGCGTTGACCTCGCGGTAGGCCTCCCACCAGGAGGAATCAAACTCTGGCTCCACACCAACATCGTGAAACAGGGGCCAGAGTGTGCCATTGCTAAAACCCTCGTAGTGACGCTCCACAAGGGATGCGCTGAGCGACACCGGAAAAAGCGTAATGTCTTCCGCAACAAACTCGTCGGTTTCGCCAGAATCGGTTCCGTCCCACCCCACCCAGGCTGAGTTCTTACCCCGCAGAGACGGTGCCACAGCGGCAACAAGACCACCCGGGGACAGAGTCGGGACCTTCGCACCACTCTCATTGACTGAGAAGGACACCGGAAGCCGATTCGACACCACCACCAAGTGAAAAGTTGAGGAAGTCACGGCATCCGACACACTTCGGAGAGTAGCAGGGTCGAGGGGATCGCTCTCTTTTCTCTCCAAGGCTTCGCGGCTACCTCAGAGCAATTCGCGAAAACCTGTTCAGTGCCTCAATTCGCATTGCCCTCACAGCAGGACTTGGGTTGTTGTGCAAGACACTGCAATAATCACTGCGCTTGCGGGCCCAGTCACTCTGTGCGAGCTGGGTGGTCATTCTCCTCATTTCAGTTCTCGCAGTGAAATGAATTCTGAGTTCCACAATCTAGCAGGAGAGATTTACCCAAGAAACATGGAAAAGGCGATGAAGTGAACGCTTAGGCTCCTCTGAGCTTGGCTCGATCCATTTCAATGGTGACGGAATGGCCGCTGACTTAAGCAAATTAGGCCGATAGAAGACGCTTTCGCCACAACAAGCCCTTGTTTTGGAGACAGGATTAACGCTGACCAAGACGCCCAGTGCCAACTTTGTGTTTTCAAACTTAGATAAACCTGGGAGAGAAAAACCCAATCAAAGGGGAGGGAAGGAAAGGGCTCGAATTAACATGCGTCCGAGTTGGGTAGGTTAGAAGATTGCGATCCCTCTTGGATTCAGCCCGCTCAGCGCGGAAAGTAAGTCCTCTCGCCTATTCTGACCAAGTCCGACACATGAGCTAGTGGATTTCGCATACGATGCCCAAATCAATGGTGGCTCTTGAGAAAAAGGTTAGGGGATTCTGATGCCATAAGGGCGGCTTCTTTCGACTTTCATGCTGTCATAGTCGACAGTTTTTGCGTCTCGTATAGTCTGCGGTCAAATCGCGATCGACTCGAGGAGCCCACAAGATTTCTTGGGCAAGACCCGATGTCTCCCGGCTCGCTTTGCAATTCCAAGCTTCTCTATGAGTTAAGTCAAACTAAAACCATCATCTACCGTAATTGTCTGTCCGGTGATGGCCCTCCCCGCCGGAGAAAGAAGCAACAGGATTGCTCCAATGATTTCTTCAGATTTAAGAAGTGCACCTCGACCTGTCTCTCTGCCGTAGTTCTCTTGAAATAGTTGCGGCTGATCAGCCAGAATTCCTCCTGGTGCCACACAATTCACCCTCACTCCTTTGGCAAGATATCTAGAGGCCAAGTATTGGGAGAGGTTTTCAACCCCGGCCTTTGCAGCCCCATATTCGATCGGCAGTGACAGTCCCGTCTCCTCATAGATGCGAAACTTTGGTGACATGCGACCGTACATTGAGCTCAAGTTTGTAATAGACCCACCACCTGACCGAGCGGCGTATTCAGCAAAGTGAGTAGATAAAGAGAGGAAGAAGCCCACATGTTCCCCGACAAACTTTCCCCAAGATTGTTGCTCTCCTAAACCTCCAGGTCGGTTGGACAAAAGCTGTTTCCCCGGATAAGCCGCATTTACCAAGTGGTTGAAGGAAATTTCGTGGTGCACCAAATAGTTGACGAGCTCTAGTCCAGGGTCTCTTTCTGAAGGGTTCAAAGTCATAGAGTATATTTGTGGGCCCCCAAGAAAGCGCAGAGACTCTTCGAGGCTATTGATTTGGGCTGAATCGACATCAACAATGAGAAGCTGACTCTGCTGTCGGGCAATTGCTGCAGCAAGTGGTCGCCCAATCGTGCCCAGAGCGCCAACAATTACCATTCCCCCAGTGGCGCCACCATTGGTGCCCGCGGGCTGCGAGGCCTTCACGAGTGTGACCCAGCAAATTCTACGATTGCATTTGATACTTGTCTCACTTCCGCAGGCCCCACTCTTGCGCCTGACGGGAGACAAAGAATTTGTCCACTTATGAAGGATGAACGCTCTGGAAAGGCCCGACCAGAATGATACCCGGCGAACGCTGGCATCTGATGCAGGGGTTGGAAGCCAAGTCGACTTTCAATGCCGGCGCCACTCAGGTAGGTACGAAGCTCGTGACGTTGCCTAGCTAAATTACCTGAGAGGATCGCGACAGACAACCAATGGGAATTGGTGTCCCCACCCACGTCACCCCGGATTTTGATGCCCTCTGTTGCTTCCAGCGAAGAACGATACATTTCAGCAATGCCCCGCTTCACTTCAACAATCTCGTTTATCCGCTCTAGTTGGGCGATGCCGAGTGCTGCTTGAAGGCCCGTCATCCGCATGTTGCTACCCTGAACTGCGTGCCAATAGTGCTCGTTCGAGATGCGTGAAAGCCCGTGGTCTCTGATTAGGAGGGCTGACTCGAGGTGTTGGTCGTCTCGGAAGGTCACGTACCCTCCCTCGCCCGTTGTAATGGCCTTGTTTGCAAAGAAACTAAAGGTGGCAGCATCCCCTACTGACCCCACGTGGGACCCTGCGCTACGAGCTCCGATGGCTTCAGCACAGTCCTCAATAAGGAGTAAATTATGGGCATCACAAAAATCCCGAACTGCCTCCGATCGGGCGGGCGCGCCGTATAGGTGGACCAAAATTACTCCCCGCGTCTTATCCGAGACCGAATCGGCAAGTAGGCTCGGGTCGATTCCCCAGTCATCACCTGTGACATCGATAAAGCGAGGAATTGCGCCGACGTTTAGCACCGCATTCGCTGTTGCCCCAAAGGTGAGATCGGGCACGATGACCTCGTCTCCCGCGCCGATCCCGAGTGCACGCAACGCCAATTCGATTGCCACGGTTCCATTCGAGACGCAGGCTCCTTGTTTCACGCCTATGTATGCCGAAAACGCTCCTTCAAACTCAGAAACGAAGGGGCTGTGAATCGCCCTGGGTTTTATAGAGACCCCAGAGTTGTGTTTTCTGCCAAGGCATTTGCCTGACGGTTTTCAGCATAGAACGTCTCTTCGAACTCCGCTGGTGGGACGTCCCCGATGAACCCGTGGAGGCGTTCATTGTTATGCCAGTGGACCCAGCCGAGTGTTGCGAGTTCTAGTTCTTCGACGCTTTTCCAGGGTCCGGGGTGTTCTGGCCCGCGGACTAGTCCAGCCTTGTAATACCCGTTCACGGTTTCAGCCAGCGCATCATCGAAGCTGTCACCAACGGTCCCAATCGATGGAACAGCGCCGATCTCAGCGAGACGCTCCCCATAGCGAATAGACGTAAATTGACTGCCGGCGTCGCTGTGACACCGCAAACCAGGGAGCTTTTTGCCCCTGGACCAACGAGCCATTTCAATGGCGTCCAACACTGTTTCTGTTTTCATGTGTGAGGCAACCCGCCAACCGACAATCATCCTGGAGTACGCGTCGATGATGAAACACACGTAAGCAACACCCGCCCAGGTTGGCACAAACGTCAAATCCGTCACCCAGAGTTGGTTCGGAGCAGTCGCTGTGAAGTCACGCCGAACAAGGTCTGAGTGTCTGGTTGCTGCCGGGTCTGGTCTCGTTGTCTTTACGCGCTTAGACCGCTTGACGCCTTCAATGCCAAGGGATCGCATGAGCCTGGCTGTCTGATCCCGTCCGATGCTGATTCCAGCCCTGCGGGCCGTTTTCCAGAGTTTCCGCACCCCATAGACCTTCCGGTTTTTCACCCAGAGGGAATACAACTCCCCGGACAGCACTGCATCACTGAGTGTTCTGGCTGATGGGGCACGGCACCTTGCCGCATAGTAAGTGCTTGGCGCCACCTGCAAGACCTTGCAGATGGACTCGACACCAAGCTTGCGCCCCTCAACGACGTCGTTCTTGTTCGCGTCAATAAAGACGACTACATCTTGTGTTGGCGGTCGAGCTCCGCCCCGAAGAAACTCGCAGCCCGCTTGAGGATCTCGTTCGCGCGTTTCAGCTCACGGTTTTCCTGCTCCAAGCGGCGAATCTCGTCCGAACCATCTGACGTCACACCACCTATGAGCCCGTCGTCAATGTCCGCTTGTCTCACCCACGACCGGACCGACTCCACCCCAAAACCCAGCTGCAATGCCACCCGCTGAGCCGTTCCACGCTCTGTTCCTAACTCAGCACGCAGGGTCCTCACCATCCGAACCGCGGCCGCCTTTTCTTCAGGCGAATACCGCCGCCCGGTTTTCCCGTTTTTGTCCATGACTCCATCCTCGTTTCCAAAGTATGGAATCTCCAACAAACCCAGGACGGTTCACAGGCAGCTGCGTCTAGGCTCAGGACATGCGCAACCTCATTTTCAATACATCCATTGCCAGAGCGCTGAGTTTGGGTATCACTATCTTGCGAAAGACACGGAGTTCTCCTCTGAGCTGGTATGGAGGGCTGATCTGGGCCAGCTGGGTAATTTACCTCTTCCTCGTTTTAATCACCATTCGAGACCGAAACAGTTCCGCGCGCTAAGACTTTATTCCCCTCGGCCTCAACGCACACCATCTGCACTACGGCTTCCCTACCCACAAATTCCTCTCCCAGCTTGGCCAATCTCACCCTAATTGAACTAGCCTGACCTGCAGTTTCACCTACCACGTTCACTTCGCTGCTGCCGGGAGAGACTGCCGCACTCTCGACACTCTCCTTTCAGTAATACGAAAACGAGGCCTTCCAAGGCCCCTTTTAGGAGTTTCATACCGAAACCAATGAAAGCAAGGCCACAAGTCTCGATACCGTCAAGGAAAGATCGTAAATTGCACTTAGATATCTGCTCGAGTTGGAACTCGACATTCGAGCGTTTCAACTCCAGTTGAAATTGCTTTTCATTCGATCGTGTCATAGCACCGAGCAAGTTTGAAGATCAGCCGCGACTGAAATCTCCATGGCTAGGCCGAATCACCAAGCCTCGTCGTCCTTTGAATCGATAGGCCACTGAATCTTGCAATCCAAGAATTGACCGCATCTCCTCTACTCGAACTTTCAGTGCCCTCCTGCTTATAGGTGGGCGTTTATGGTTTTGTTGGGAACCAGCGGGCCGACTGGTTTTTCTCCCGCGATCAAAAATAGGAATCAAAAACGGGAACGCAGAGGCCACGAAGTATTTGCGTTCTTCTATCGACGTAGAGAGGACTGAGCGTTTCGATGACCTCTGAGGGCCAATCTTCAGTGCCCTTTCCCATGAGTCGACCATCCTCTCGGCAGCAAGCTGATTGTCGTCGTAGTGTACTTTCCTACTGACATCCGCTCTGGAAGAGCTTGGCAAGGGCCAAAAGTTTTTCTGGAGTTCTGGGCGAAGAATGCCACCAACTATCGCTTGCACTTCCTCCTGCGTTTTGGCTTGAAAACCCAGAGTGTCTGCGAAACCACGATCTCTGTGGGGCGTCTCCACCGGCTGAAACGAAACCAATGGCGTATCCGACAGCACCACCTCAAATGCCGCCGTGGACCCGCTTGTTATCACCGCCATACTCTCTCTAATGAGCTGAGAGGTAGGGGTTATTTTGTCAACTTGTACTCGATCGGTTTTGCCCAAGAGACCACGCCATATCTCAGGATCCTCGCCGGGATGGGCCTTCACAATTATCTCAAGACCTGGAAAATTGAGTGACAACGAACGAACTAACTGGAGGTAGGCAAGCATCAGATCGGCACCTTCTTTGTAATGGCCAACGAGCTGCGACTCCATTTCAGGGTGGCGATCGAGGTAGCCGTCTATTCTGCGTCGAATCAATCGCTCATGGAGCCGGTCACGCAAAAGCGGACCCTGGAGGCTTGAAAGCACTAAAACAAATGGTCTTACAATTCGTTCGGGTTTGACGTACAAACTCGCAAACCTTGGCCGCCACAAATCCACGCGGGGAGAGCCTGACATAACGATTCTTTCGCCGTGCTTGGGGTAGAGCCTTCTCAAAGTCTCGCAGTCATCACGACCCCAACAAAAGATCAAGTCAGCACCAGACACTGTCTCTTCTGCATAACGGACTTCGGCAAAACTCTCATATGAGATCCGCTGGATTCCCGCTTCTTGGTCCATGCTCGATACCTGGAAGCCAAAGAACTTGAAGATGCTATGAAAGATCGAAGTCGATTTCCCTGGGGTCAGCGAATTCATATGAACGAATCCGGGCTGTCGATGTCGTAGCAGTATTCCTCTCATCATCATTGGCCAGTCGCACACTATGGCCCTGTGTCCCCTGCTCGCAGCGATGAGACCGGTAAGAATATTGGCATCAAGCTCTCTCACTGAGATTTCGTATCTAAGAAAGATGTCCACTACTACTATCCCTTGACTCTCTTGGCGACGAGAGCCTCAAGGTCAGTGCATAACTCTTCAAGGCTCAAAGAACCATCAAGCTCAACAGTGTCTCGGCCAAGTGTCTTTTGATATTGGAAAATCAATTCCAGCTCCTCTGTCTTCGCAGACACATTGACCGGCAAGTGTGCTCGGCCGGACTGTGCACGCAGCTCAATTAGTTTTGGGGGCGTACGAAGCATAACCACGGTCCGCTCGGGCGGAAGACTGCGCAATACTGAAGCAACGAGTTCAAGTTTCTGATTCGATGGAGCTACCATTCTCGTCACAGTGGAAAATACTGATTGCGATAGGCCCTCATCAACAAAGCAAGAAGATGCAGAGGTGCTTTTGACCACATCAGAAAAAAGGGATGCCCTTGACCGCCAATAATTGAGAAGAATTTCTCTCTGGCGGGCGCCTGGGTTGACGGTTTCGAGACAAAGGAATATTCGAGAAAAGAGTTCCGGATATTCAGCTAAAACTCCCATCTGCCAGTAGTCATAGGTGAGATTCTTAAGCAGTTCTGCCCTCGGCACCCCAGGCTCCCTGCCCGTTAGCCCGCGCAGGAAACTAGGATGTCGATGTCCAAACCTGCGCAAAACCATGGTCCAGTCTTCAGAGATGACAGATTTTCCCTCTTGCCGAGCGGAGGCTCGGGCGCGAAAAAATCGCAACAGAGCCGTTTTCCCACTGCCAGGCAGTCCAAGCAGCTCAAAATACTTCACTTCTCGATACCCCTAATGTCCATGAATCTGTTATTTCTACTGAGTCCCCTGTGCGTCTTCGACCGCGCAGAGCAGGACAAATTCATTCTTCGACTCATGTGGCATCGGTCCGATGTTCTTCTGAATGCGCAGGCCTTCAGCCACCAGTAAATCCTGGATTTGTAGCCAGGTCAGCTTTCCACGCATCGTCTCGCGAAGCTTGGGATACGGTCCTTCAGGCAAACCCTCGGGCCTGACATCAAGGTGGAGCACCGCAAATCTCTTCGTGACCCGAGCTATTTCAGCAATCACGCGCTGCGCGTCACCAAAACTGACTATCGATTGCAAAAATCTGAAACACACAACCACATCAAATTCTGAGTCAGGAAAGGGAAGGGAAGTTGCTTTCCCCCTAATCAGGATTGGCTTCGTCGGCAGAACCCCATGGGATCGCGTGCGAGCAACTTCGAGCATCTCTTCCGAAACATCCAGACCTGAAACGCGCCAGTCAACGGCGCCATAAAGAGGAAAAAATCTTCCCGAGCCAACAGGAACATCTAACACTGATAAACCATGACCAAGTTCGGTTGTAATCTTCTGCAAAGCCCGATACTCTGCGGTCCAAGATGCTTGATGCAGTCTCTGCTGGTCGTAATCGCGAGCTCGGTCTTGATAGTAGCGATTGCCAAACGGCCTATCGAGAGAATGTCGAAATAGACGCGATATTCCTTCTGGCACCATTGGTAGCAATCGACGGATGAGTTGTTTCCGAATCCAATTTCTAGCCCTGTGACTAAATGACATGTGGCCCTTCGACTAGTGGGTAATTAAAATAATAAAATAGTTAGGCCTTTGAACTAGCATTTGGTCTAACCTTGACAGTCCCGACACTACTTTATTTCAGGGGTCTGTTCGGAAACTTTTGATGTGGCACTTTGCCTGCTCTATTGTTTTAATTGATAGTGGCCACCATATGTTTCTCCCGTATTCGAGTCGGCAGGTCGGCCCAAGCGTTGGGAAGAACCATCTCCAGCCAATGAAGAGCAAACATAGGGTGGCAAGCTTCGAGAAAACCTTCCTGGTAAACCCGGCGTCTCCCGTGCTGTCTCGGTCGCCAACGGCGACTCTGGAGCATTTTGTCGAACGAGAAGGGCGTTTTCGACGGCTTTCTCGGCGCAGTTGGCCTCAGAAAATTCGAGACTCTAAAGCGATTGTGTCAGTACTTAGCAAACTCGGTCTCCGTTAGGCCAAGACTGCTCCCAAAGAAGCTGCGGAACGGTAGCCTCGAAACGAGGATAAGTTTCTATTTGTGATTGGTTGCGGGTCGGAAGAAGGAGTTATGGAAGATTCCCCTAGGAGGAAAAAGTGGGTTCGCAGCGAGGATACCGGTCGTGAAATTAGATCGTGGGCTCCCTCAGAGCTCCTATTTCGCGAGACTGGACTATTGGAGCTTGCCCAGTTGTTTGAGGAATTGGAAGTTCCGTATTTTGTCGCGGACGGCACATTACTCGGAGCAGCACGGGACGGAGACTTTATTCCGTGGGATAGCGATGTTGGGATTTGGATAAAGGCTGAGGTTTACCGCACAGACAAAGATAGATTATTAACTCAGCTTGCGTCCCGAGGATTTACTGTTGATGAGATAGGCGGACGCAATCCAAAACTTAATGCGCACAAGTATTCCGAAAAGTTTGAGCTGGAATCATGGAGATTGTTCGGAAGATATCGCGTTCGCGGTGGCTACAAGATTCCGGCGCACCTCCTTGACAACCCTGGTCAAATTGAGCTTAGGGGAAGATACTACCCATGCCCCAGTCCCGTTGAAGATTTTCTGTTCCATCGTTACGGGGAAGATTGGAGAGTTCCGAAAGTTCTATCAGAGAGTTCAGTATTTTCTAAGACCAGATGGGCAGTCATGAAGATTAAGTTGCGTCGATTCAGCCCCAAGTGGCTGATTCACTCCCTAAGCAAGAGTTGAGGAGCCCAAACCCTATGAGGCTCGAGACACTTGGGGCCCCAGCTCCCAAAATGGCGAGGCTCGCACCCGGCTTCGCTCACCCGATTTCTGCGGAATGCCGAAGGCGACATTCAGCCAATCAGGCAGGACCATAGACAGGCGTGGGGCCGGCTACGGGACTTGAACCCGTAACCTTCCGATTACAAGTCGGATGCGCTACCAATTGCGCCAAGCCGGCACGGTGGAAAGACTTTCCCGAAGGAGTCTCGTCTCCTAACCTTAGTCACTTGGCTGTCCCAGGACTCCTCTCTCCGAGGCAAGCAACCGAGGGAATACGTCGTACCTAATTCTGGCGAGCTGCGAATCGGTATCGATTTCACCCCAAATCAAATCTTCCACTAGGCAAATTTCCACGGGATAATCCCTGCAATGTTGGCTAATGAAGGCCTCGTACTCTGACGGCTCGGTTCTCTCTGACCCAACCTTGACTGCTCGTAGATTGGTCAGAATGTCTTTTCCCAACTTTGATATTCCGACAAACTCCCCCATCAGATTGGCCCTCGCGTCAGGGGTTTTGCTTATTTTCTCCGCCCGACCTTTGTCTCCATAGACCCAGACTTCATCGCCCGCGCCTGTGACCCCCGATACAAGCACGGCATTAGCTTGTTTGGAGGCGATCAAAACTGAGATGCTTTCAAAACCGTAAACTATGTCAGAGTCAAGAACAATGAGGTCGGAACTCGCCCACTCTGCGGCAAGAGCAAGAGAGCGCGTGCTCCCGCCGGAACTATATTCGCGATTGTAAAGAAGACGAACGGATGGAAATGATTCCACAGCGCGTTCATACATCTCAGATTTGTGTCCGACAACTATCGAGATATCTCCGATTCCTGCCTCTTGAAGTAGACGAATAGAGCGGTATACAATTGGCTCTCCTCCAATTTCGATTAGTCCCTTGGGTTGTCTGCGCCCTAAATCTCCTAACCGGCTCCCAACTCCTGCAGCTAGGATCGTTGCTTTAAGGTTCACACCTATCCCAGTTCTCGATGTAGAGATTCTCAAGAATTTCACCGGCTGAGTCCCTGCCAAGGTGCACCTCTCCAAGGTGGCACACGACTGAGTGGCTCAAGTTCCCTCGAGGTTGATAAAGGACGACGTCTTGGTTCTTAGTCCGAACACTGCCGTATAAACCAGTGCAGAGAAGTGGCTGCAAATTTGAAGGAAAAACCAGGCTCTCTGGAAATCGATGGATGCACTTTTCCTTATTCACCATGACAGAGTGTTTTAGATCGTCGTGAACACGCAGAGAGTGTGTCAAGGAAAGGATCGCGTGATAGGGCCCAGTCATCCGCTTTTCGGAATAGGAACTCATGTCTAACGAAAACGATGAGACATCGTTGGTTGGGGGTTCTGAATAGGCAATGAAGGCCGCACCCGTGAGGCCGAAGAGTCCCTTACATGAGCTGAATGCGAGCACATCAGCCAAATCATGGCTATTGTGAAGGCCTATACTTGCGGTTGCGTCAAGCATGAGTTTGGCTCCAATTCGTTCAGCGTGGGATTTGATTTCACTGATTGGGAGCCCAAGGCCTTTGCTTGTCTCCACCGGAACGGCTATCAACCAGTCTGCAGCTCCAGACAGGGCCTCAGCCCTATCCCACGGTACCTCGGAAATTTCTCGCACAAAGCCGAACTGAGCTCTCGCGTTCTCTACCATATTGAGAACTCGCTCCGAGTAGTAACCAGTGTGGATGACGACGACGTTCCCATAAAGAAAGTTGGAGATCATTACCTCAATCGCCAAGCTCGCAGCTCCCTGAAGCCTCACGACTTTATCTTGGCCAGCGAGATTGGCTATGCCTTGAAGGACTTCCGACTCCTCAAGGTCATACCTTGAATCCCCCCTACCAAATGCGGGACCGAGTCCCATCACGTTCTCCATCGTCAAGGAAGCAGGACCAGGCGTGAACAGTAACTTGGCGCCATTCTTTTCCCGAATTAGGTCACTGAGTAATGAGTCTCCAGCCATCAAGAAGCCCTCAATCCTGTCAAGAATGACGAAAAGGAAGCAAAATTATCTCCCGGGGTTTGACCTGGGCGACCCAAGTCAGTGCGATAACCAGGACGGCACAGAATCTCAAGAAACGAACTTAGTGGTGAAGTTAAAGCTTCCTCTACGGAGTGACTTATCTCTTCAGAACTGGTGCAAAGACGGTAGGAACCATAGCCTGCCCCATCGGCGATTTTATGAAAGTCCATCGACTTGGCAACCGTTTTTTGCCCTCCGACCGAATCGTGCACCCCATTGTTGAGCAATATATGAATCAGAGATGAGGATTGTGCGACGTGTGGCAACGCTCCCATATGCATCAAGACCCCTCCGTCCCCATCGAGACAGACCACTTTGCCAATTTTTTTGCCTAACCCAACCCCCGCGGCAACCGAGGAAGCATGACCCATTCCTCCCACAACAAGAAGGTCTGAATTCAGTCCTTGTCCCCTCGCTTGCTGAAATTCGTGGACCTCTCGGCCGATCATTCCGGTTGCCGCCACAACAGGGACGCCCGCAGAACAAGACAACAACACGGCACTGATCGCTTCCTCACGACTCATGTCCTGCGAGGGCGGGGGCCCTACCTTCGCTTTATTGCATGAAGAAAAGGTCCCTTTCCGCACAAGTATGGCCACGGGACCCTGCTTTTGTCGCGCAATTTTCTCTAACTCATTGAGGAATTCTCTGGAATCCTGACTCTCAGGCATCTCAAAAGCGGGAATATCCAGGAGTGCCAGCAACTCTCTAGTTATTCTGCCCTGAAGCAGATGTTGCGGTTCATCTTCGATTTGCTGACCATCGTCGAAAAGTTCACCTCTCCAGCCGATGAGAAGTATCATCGGGCAGCCGAAAACCCCAGGGTGTGCAAGCGAAACTATTGGGTTAATTGCATTGCCTAGGCCAGAATTTTGCATGAAGACAAGTGAGAGACGGCCCGAAGCAGCGAAAGAGCCAATTGCGAGGCCAATTGCGGTGCCCTCATTAGCGACAACCTTAAATCGTGATCCATATGCATCCTCCAGCCTCCCCAATACAGACTTGAGGAGAGAGTCCGGGACTCCCACAACCTCCAAGATTCCGCTGTCCCGAACCGCCTCCGAAAAAAGTTGTGGGTCGATCATCGAGTTCCCGGCACCAGTGACAAAATCTCCGAAATTGGAGTCAAGCTTTCATCAATTTCGGCTGAACGAGAATGATGGAGAATTGACTCGGCAGTCTTCATCATTGCTGGGTATGAAGCTCTCAAGAGATGATTCGCATAAATGACAATGTTGAAGCCCGAACTCTCGAGAAGTTGTTCCGACACCGAGTTGTAGGTAGTGGGGACACAAACTAATGGTGTCGAATCATCCCAATCCCGGAAATGTCGGGCAAAGGCAATGACCTCACCTGGGGAGGAGGCGCGGGAGTGAATCATGATTCCGTCCGCACCGGCCCCTGCATACGCCTTGGCCCTCAACAAAGCATCCTCCATTCCTCGCTCAAGAATCAAACTCTCAATTCGAGCGATAAACATGAAGTCAGCAGAGGACTTCACTTCTACCGCAGCTTGGATTTTGCGGCAAAAATCGCCGACCGAAGCCTGAACTTGCGGAACTGATGTCCCGAGAAGAGAATTCTTCTTTAATCCTTCCTTGTCTTCAACAATAACCGCAGACACTCCCAGCCTCTCCATGCTCTTAATATGTAAAGCGAGATGCTCAGGCTGCCCACCTGTGTCGGCATCAAAAATCAAAGGAAGAGTCGTTACTTCGAACATCTCGTTAATTCGATCAAGGCGACTTGCAATTGAAACCACCTCCGTGTCTGGCTTGCCCAAGACCGTGGCATCAGTCAGGGAACTCGACCAAACGCCGTCGTAGCTCCGAGCATTTCCAGCAAGGTTCACGGAAGCGTTCTCAGCAACCAATGCCGACAGCGGACTATGCGCCTCAATGAATCGGGATAAGGCTTTTGAACCAAGACTGCGCCTTAGCATCGATCGACGCACTTCAGGAGTTGTAGAAACCCCCATTGCGTCTCTCCTAAGGGCGCCCGCGGAGACACCGCTGGTGTACGGCACCTCAACGAGCTTGCCGCCGTAAGAGTCCAAGGCATCAATGACCCGCGACCTCACGGAAAACTCGGTTCCTGTCGTCCAATCATCCCCATGCACAAAGAATTCTGGTTTCAGCGAGAGGATGTTTTTCTCGTAGCTCCATTCATTCTGGGCGACGACTGCATCCACCACCTTCAGCGATTCGATAACAGACCTACGTTGCTCATAGGTCAAGAAAGGTATCTTTTTTCTCTCCGCCACCGCACGATCGGTCAGGAGCCCAACCGTCACTGGTCCAAATTCTGAAGCTTTTTGGAGCAGGTTGATGTGGCCGTGGTGCAAAAAGTCACCGGACATTCCGACATACACCGACGTTTTCAAACATGCCACCTTTCAAAATCCAAAACTCAAAGAGCCGCTGGTCGGTCCGCCGGCTGATGTCACAACCTTTTTGCCAAAACAGTCATTCTTAGTTTCCCTTGAGCGTAGGGGAAGACGCTCTCTCTCAATATTTCAATCGACCAGCCGCCAAGGAACTCGGGTTCCTCGAGCACCGACTCAAATGTACTTCCGTAATGATAGTGATGGCGCAACGAACGGTACCGTCGCTCATACAGCTCGGCCCCCAGAGATTGCCGCCGGAAGTCCTCAATTTCTGCAAACCGGTCCGCGTCGGGTACGTCAGAAATCAATACCCCCCCCCTCGCTACTCTTAAGGCCTCTCGAAAGAGACTAGTTGCGTTGTCGGGTGAGAGGTACTGGAACAAACTGAGGGCCACTATAGAATCCCAAGTCCCCGCAATTTTCCGACCGTTTTGACCAATTCCTGCCAGATTCATAGTCTTGAACCGAGCAAACGGAGCAGCGCGGGCTGCCACACCAACCAAATTCCCCGAGATATCAATTCCCGTGATTCTTAATCCGGAGCCTTCGCCGAGGACAAAAGCAAATCCTCCGGACCCACACCCCAGGTCAAGGACTTCATCTCCCGAATTCATCGACAACAAGTCGCTGACACGAAATATTCCCTCAGAATATTCCGCGTCAGACAAGCACCCAGCCCCTGAGTCGTACCCAGCTAAACTTATGAGTTGCGAAAGGGAAAAGTCTCCAGAATCTCGCAAAATCTCAGACCCTCGTGACATCCAAAGATTTTCCCAACTAGGACCTGGTTTAGACAAAACAACGCACCCCTAAATCGTCCAGGGGACTCATGACAGTCTCCACACCCTAACATTACTACCGGCACGGGTCACGGCGGTTACGTCCCGATTACCCAATGAAAATTAGGGGGAATGGGTCCATGAACGCCGTTCGCGTTCCAGACATTTGAATGGAAGGAAAGACCGTTACTCGCTCTCCTCCAAAGACGCTACGAAGCTAGCCAAATCACTGTGAATCTCGGGCTGATATTCCTTACCGTTGACCAACACGGTGGGGGTTCCGACAACCAGGGGAATCTCGGAATTCCGCACCGACAGCGGTCCTGTGCTCATCGCA
>Ga0129324_10001495_pt1 | contig 14932 bp, 8 predicted proteins | sample CPBDNA_7_FD_96879 | JGI IMG/M metagenome (GOLD analysis project Ga0129324, IMG submission 96879) | Freshwater to marine salinity gradient microbial communities from Chesapeake Bay, USA - CPBay_Spr_15_0.2_DNA | ecosystem: Environmental > Aquatic > Marine > Coastal | place: USA: Chesapeake Bay... | reverse complement strand
GTAAACATGGTCAATAAATCAGACTCAGATCAGATACAACGTGAATTCGGAGCAATTTGTGGAGTAATTGATCCACGGTTGATCGTTCGTTACTTGCCTAGCGATTCAAGTGCAACCGACATGATACGTAAGGCAAGCACTTTGGGTGAGCTGAATGCTCGAGGGGGGCTGGTGAAAGCTATTGGCGAATGTGCCGATTCGTGTCTACGGGGAAGGGAGAACGACGACGGTGTCGCCGATTTCAGCCCACTTGTAAAGTTTCTTAGCATCTTTCGCAGCCATGCGAACGCAGCCCCCAGTGGCAATGGGTAATCCCAACTGATCGGTTGAGTGCATCATGCTGCCGTCGTAATACTTGGGAATGCTATGAAAACCTATAGCGGTCTTGCCATCCATCCCATAAGCGAATCGAGTCATGTGATCGAAGGTCACCTTGGAATTGGGATTACCACTGCGCTGTGACTGGGAAAAAATCTTGTATTTCCCTTTAACTGGGCGATCCCACCGTCCAACAACGGGAAAGCGGTAGACCACTTCGTCTAATTCGTCCATGACCCACACCGTCATCAATGTTTTGTCATAGACGATCCGTCGACCTGTTTGCTTATCTAGTGGACGTTCCGGAACATTTTTTGCTTTGCGTTCGCGGGTCGCAGCCTTTGGCTTCTTGGGTTTTACCGGGGTGGCAACAGGCGTGGCTGTAGGGATCGCTGTAGGCGACGCGGCAGTAGTCGCGGCAGGTGTGGCTGCAGGAGTCTCTGTGGGTGTTGCGGTGGGTGTTGCGGTGGGTGTTGCGGTGGGTGTTGCGGTGGGCGTTGCAGTGGAATCACCCACGCCCTCATCGGCTGCTATAGGTTGCGCGGTTGCACTGGGGGAGTCCGCAGTTGCGACCAAACCAATAAGGAGACCCGCAATCAGGCAGACTCCAAGAATGGGGATGATAAAAGAGGCGCGAATGAATCGCACCCACGTGGGAGAAGGCACATGCGTATTGTGCCACGAATGGGTGAAAATAGTCGCTTTGGGCGGTACGGTGTTAGCGGCGTCGGCGTGAAAGGACATATCTGATGGAGCGGCTGAGCAGTCTTGACGCATCATTTCTTTACATCGAGAACGCTGAGACCCCCATGAATATTGGCAGTGTGTCGATTTTTACCGCGCCCGATTCTGGCTTCGATCATGAAACTTTGGTCAAATTAATTAGGGCTCGTTTAGCGTTTGTGCCTCGGTATCGTCAACGGGTCAAGGACATCCCATTAGGCATGTTTCGCCCGGTTTGGGTCGACGACACATCATTTGACGTCTCCTATCATGTGAGGAGATCGGCGTTGCCCAAGCCGGGTGGCCGGGAACAGCTCGATGAATTGGTTGCGAGGTTAATGAGTCGCCCACTGGATCGAAGTCGTCCCCTATGGGAGATGTACTTAATAGAAGGACTCTCTGATGGCCGATTTGCAATTGTTACCAAGAGCCATGAAGCGCTTGTTGACGGCCTTGCGGCACTGGACATTTCCCAGGTGATCTTCGATAGCGAATCTCAGGTTACTGTGGGTCCTCCGAGTTCCTGGCGCCCAGCGGCAGAACCATCAGGCATTGAATTAGTGAGTGCCGCAGTTACTGAAGTATTCACCCACCCCACAACGGCGCTAGAACTTGCGGTCAGCACAGCGGGTGAAGTGATGGCGGGGACTCAAGCAGTGGTGGGCAGCGCGGTCAACGGTGCCCAGTCTGCGATGAGTGATCTCATCTCTTTGGCTCGTTTTCGTACTCGATCGCCCTTAAAGACAAAAATTGGTGCACAGCGTCGATTCGTGTCAGTTGATGTTGATCTGCAGGAGTTGCGGGAAATTCGGCGATCCGCAGCCGCGGTATCGGGACAGAGCATAAGTGTCAATGACGTCATTTTGACGGTTCTCACGGGCGCCTTGCGCAGTTGGTTGATCAGACGCGATGGAATGCCAAGCGGTCAGGAGAGGTTCAATGCGTTGGTCCCAGTGTCACTTGATTCACGAGTTGAGCAACCGACGTTGGGTGGCGCGGTCAATGCCTATGTAATTGAGTTGCCGGTTGCACAATTCGAACCGGTGGAGCGACTACTCAGTGTTGTTGAACAAATGTCTGATCTGGACCCAACCGGCGAGTTTTTGGGTGCTCGAGCAATTATCGACATCGCCGGATTTGGACCAGCTTCGGTTCACGCACTGGGTGCTCGAATGGCATCAACCCTTACGCGTCGCGCATATGATGTAACAATCACGAACGTTCCAGGGCCACAACATGCACTTTATGCAGCGGGATCCCAGATGCTTGCCTCTTATCCATGCGTGCCGCTAGTGCCCGGTCAAGCACTGAGCATTGGGTTATCGAGTTACAACGGTGGTCTTTACATCGGCCTTATGGCAGATCGCGACGCTCTCGAGGACCTTGACGTGATTGCGGTCAATATTCGCGAGTCAATTGTTGGTTTACGTGCATCACTGGAACAAATGCGTAATTCACCTGGTGCTCCGGGTGAGAAACACCTTCGGGTTGTCGCCTCCTAATGTCACGTCGCGCAATCGTCATCGGTGGCGGAGGGGTCCTGGGTGGAACGTGGGCCGTTGGAGCATTGAGTGCCCTTGAAGCCGAACTCGGTATCGATGCAGGTGATGTTGACCTTTTAGTCGGAACATCGGCTGGTTCAGTATTAGCAGCACTGATTGCAAGTGGGGTCAGTACCGGTGAACTTCGCCAAGAGTATGGACAAGAGAAAGTAACAAGCGGCCCGCTGGCAGGCTACGAATGGAATCCCGTACGTGCAACAGGCGGATCGCGACCCGGGTGGCCTCGGATTTTGAGGCCGGGTTCTCCCAAGTTGCTTGGTTCAGGTCTACTCAATTTGAGGGAACTACCCATCACTGCAGTGTTATCGGGTTTACTCCCCCCTGGGGGTAAAAGCCTTGAGCGGGTCGGACACTTGATTGATGCAGTTTCGCCGCTAGGAGAGTGGGCCCAAGGTGGTGCGAATTCACTGGGCAAAAACCCAGCCGTTTGGGTGGTCGCAATGGATTACGAAACGGGTAAGCGAGTCGTGTTCGGAAGAGCGGGTGCACCCCACGCTTCTTTATCAGAGGCCGTCATGGCGAGTTGTGCAATTCCGGGTTGGTTTTCGCCCGTAAAAATAGGAAATCGAACCTATGTTGATGGGGGAGCCGTGTCCGCGACCAGCATTGATGTGGTGAGTCACGAGGGGTATGACGAAGTGTATGTAATTGCACCAATGTCGCTCACAGAATCGGATCATCCGAAAAGTCTCACTGCCAAATTAGAGCGGCAGTGGCGCGGAGTCGTTGCCCGAACTGCAGCGAGTGAAATTACCCAGGTTGAATCAGCGGGAGCGCAAGTATTCATTGCCAGTCCAACAGCTGAAGACCTAACCGCGATAGGAACTAACCTGATGGACTCAACCCGAAGGAAACTCGTCCTACAAACCTCTATGCGTACAAGTCCCGCGACGTGGACTAAACAAGCGGTTTAATCACATCACATTTCAGCGCGAAAGCCACTCGCCTGCAACACGTTCTTCTGCAGATAAGTAGCGCTGTGTTTGTTCGACAGCGACTTTTTCAATCTTGCCACCAATAAACGGAATATTTGCGGTGAATGTGCCACGGGTTGTAATTCTCGTTTCACCCGATTGAGTTGGGGTCAGTTCTAGAGTGCCGGTAAAGCCCATGGGACCAGAGAATTCAACCGTGATAGTTGCCTCACGCCCCCCACTGGGATCTGACGCGCTCCACACCTGTGTTTCGGTGACCGTGATCGTTTCCCCAACGAGAGATTTAGCAGGTGCTGGCAAATCAGCGGGCAAAACTCGAACGCTCGTTATGGTTTTCCCCTGTTCAGCAGCTGCTTCACCGACTCGCGCCTGGGTGGAAAGTGAGCCAGTTGCCTCGCATTTAGCTAAAATAAAGTCTTCCCTGACCAGCAAGGCGAAGACTTCATCTGGGGTACCTGAAAAATTCTGGGTATATTCAAAGGTAGTTGGCACGTGAAATTCGTCTCCTTCATCCGTGGATCACTTTTCAGTACTAGCGTAGGGGGGTGAGTTCCCCAACCGCATCGGTGCCGGATTTCCTCCCATCGGTTGCACAGCAGATCTTTCGGGATCAGTCCAGCGCAGATTTAGGTTTTGAACCCAATGATCCAATAGCAATGGAACAAGCCGCAGACATGGTGGCATGGGCGAATATCCGACGCAATGGATTGCACGGGGAGACGTTGGTTCGAGCTTGGACTCCAGATCAACCGGGAGCGAGTTACTCCGTTGTGGAAATAGTCACCGATGACATGCCCTTCTTGGTTGATTCGGTCACATCAGAACTAACACGCGAAGGACGGGCTATTCAGTTAGTCGCACACCCGCTTTTTGCTGTGACGCGTGATGAAATGCATCGGTTGACTGCGGTGCATGAACTCGACATTAATGAGATTAAGAAGGGAATGACATCGGAGTCATGGATGCGAATTCATGTGGAGCGGAATTTTATTTCTGACAACCTCGAAGAAGTCGTTTCTGGAGTTGAACGGGTCCTGGAAGACGTGCGCAAGTGTGTCAACGATTGGACACCGATGCGAAGTAAGGCCATTGAAGTCTCTGGTGATTTGCGCCGTGTGCCGCCCTCGGGAATCGATCCCACCGAACTTGAAGAAGCCATCGCACTTCTTGAGTGGCTAACACAAGACAGTTTCACATTCATCGGGTACCGGGAGTATGACCTCGTTGAACAAGATGGCGAAGACATCCTGCGCCCAGTTCCTGGTTCAGGATTGGGTGTGTTACGGCAGAAAGCTGACGAAAAAATATCGAAGAGTTTCGCGATTCTACCGCCGGCCGTGCGAGCCAAGGCTCGAGAGAAGACTGTTTTAGTCTTAAGTAAAGCAAACTCACGATCAACTGTTCACCGGCCAGCATATCTGGATTATGTCGGTGTCAAAAAATTTGATAGTTTTGGAAATGTCGTTGGTGAGCGGCGTTTTCTTGGACTTTTTGCCGCTAGAGCCTATTCGGACAGAATCATTGATATTCCTGTATTGCGCGCGAAATACCAGAAAATTGAAAGAAGTCTTGATTTCGTCGCTAGGTCCCACAGCGCAAAGGATCTTGAGGAATTCTTAGATACCTACCCACGCGATGAAGTTTTTCAAATTGACGTTGACCAATTGACTCAGATCGCAAGATCGGTTTTACAACTACAAGAGCGACGCCAAACGAAACTGTACATCCGATATGACCCCTATGAAAGATTTATATCAGCTTTGGTTTATTTCCCCCGGGACCGCTACACAACAGCTGTCCGGTTGAGACTAGAAGCTATTTTGCGCGACGCATTTGGTGGAATAAGTGTGGATTACACCGCGCGCGTTTCAGAGTCCGTATTGGCGAGATTGCATTATGTAATTCACATGCCCAGCGGGGTCGAAATTCTCCGACCAGATCTGGGAGAACTTGAGGCACGCTTAGCCGCAGCCAGCAGGAGTTGGGTGGATGAGTTTCAATCACTTGCGCTCGCTGGCGGTAACTCAAATCTAATTCCAGTGTATGCAAACGCATTCCCTGAGTCTTATAAGGAGGATTGTGATCCCAGCGTTGGCGTGAGTGATTCCTTGGTTATCGAAAAACTTGAACCAGGCGAGTTGGCTTTAGAGCTCTACGCGCCAGTGGTCAGTGATTCTCGTGAACTTCGATTTAAAGTGACGCAAGTGGGTCCAGCCATGCCGTTGACGAAAATCCTGCCGATCCTTGAACGTCTTGGCGTTGAAGTTTTAGACGAGCATCCTTATGAAATTACCCGCAATGACCGCGCTATCGCATGGATTCTTGATTTTGGTCTCGTCCTTCCTAAGGGAGAGATTTATTGCGCAGACACACTTTTTACTCGATTTGAATTGGCATTTGATGCTGCTTGGCACGGTCGGATTGCAAGTGACTCATTTAACGCCTTGGTCACCCGTGCCGGTTTGACATGGCAGGACGCACAGTTGATTCGAGCATATGCCCGCTACATGCGCCAAATTGGCTCCACTTTTGGCCAGGGTTACATCGAGACGGTGATTCTGGAAAATTCAGAGATCACACGTTTGCTCATCGAATTCTTTCGAGTCAGATTTGATCCTGCATTCACCGGCGACCGCGACAGTGAGTCAAATACCGCCCGCGAACAATTTGAGGAGTTTCTGGCGCTTGTCCCATCACTGGATCATGACCGCATTTTGCGCCTGTTTTGGTCCCTATTTGAGGCAACAGTGCGCACCAACTGTTTCACCGATGCCCAGACCCTCGCATTCAAGCTGGTGCCAAACATGATTGCAGAAATTCCATTGCCTAAGCCTGCGCACGAAGTCTGGGTGTATTCGCCGCGGGTTGAAGGTGTGCACTTACGTTTCGGTGGGGTTGCTCGAGGTGGTTTGCGCTGGAGTGATAGACGTGAGGACTTCCGCACGGAAATTCTTGGACTGGTCAAGGCCCAGGAAGTGAAAAACGCAGTGATAGTGCCTGTTGGAGCAAAGGGTGGGTTTTTCGCCAAGCGGCTGCCGGATCCATCCATTGATCGAGAAGCATGGCTAAATGAAGGGATTTGTGCTTACCAAGATTTTATTAGGGCTCTGCTCTCCTTGACCGACAATATTGTCGACTCCGTCGTTACCCCACCCATAAACGTCGTTCGACACGATCTCGATGACCCGTACCTCGTGGTGGCGGCAGACAAAGGTACGGCAAGTTTTTCTGATATCGCAAATGCAATTTCAGTTGAGGAAAACTTTTGGCTGGGTGACGCATTCGCATCCGGTGGATCTGCCGGCTACGACCATAAGTCAATGGCGATCACGGCACGCGGCGCATGGGAATCCGTCAGGCGACATTTTTTCGAAATGGATATTGATACCCAACGGCAGGAATTTACGGTAATCGGTATTGGCGACATGAGCGGTGATGTATTTGGCAACGGGATGTTGCTCAGTGAACACATCAAACTAATTGCAGCATTTGATCACCGAAATATCTTTATCGACCCAAGCCCGGACGCTGCCGTAAGTTTCGAGGAACGAAGGCGATTGGCCATGTTGCCCCGAAGCTCATGGGCGAATTACAACACAGAATTAATTTCCACCGGGGGCGGAGTTTTCTCCCGAAGTGCAAAAAATATAGTTCTCGGTCAGGAAATTAAAGATGCCCTTGATTTTGATCTGGATTCAGGTTCATGCACGCCCGACCAACTCATAAATGCGATTCTGAAAGCTCCAGCCCAGTTGTTGTGGAATGGCGGAATTGGAACTTATGTAAAAGCCAGTACTGAAACGAATGTTGAAGTGGGTGACAAAACGAATGATGCAATTCGGGTAAACGGTTGTGAGTTGCGAGTCCAAGTGATCGGTGAGGGGGGAAACCTTGGCCTGACTCAACTTGGGCGAGTTGAGTCTGCTCGAAACGGTGTGAGACTAAATACCGATGCAATTGACAACTCCGCGGGGGTGGATACCTCTGATCATGAAGTCAATCTGAAAATTTTGCTGGCTCCATTAGTGGCGAGTACTGCGTTAACACTGAAAAAGCGTGATGATCTCCTGCGTAGCATGACTGAGTCCGTCTCGGGGTTGGTCTTAGCCGATAATTTCAATCAAAATGTGGTGCTCTCGAACGCTCGTGCTGGAGCTGCGAGATTGATTCCGGTGCACCAAAGAATGATTCGTGAACTGGAACGCCAGGAATTAATGAGTCGAGCACTCGAGTATCTGCCCGACGATGCGGACTTGGAATTAAGGCGGATGGCCGGGGAGGGACTCACCTCGCCGGAATTAGCAGTGCTGTTGTCCTACGCCAAAATTGATGTGACACAACAACTCAATGCTGTCGGCCTAGGCAAGGATCCTTGGTGCGATCAGATCGTGATCGAATACTTCCCGAAAGAAATCCAGGAAATCTATCGCGAGGAAATCAAGGCGCATCCGCTGCGCTCAGAAATCGCAAACACCATGATGGCGAATGAATTGATCAATATTGGTGGCATCAGCTTCGTTTTTCGAGCGGTTGAGGAGACGGGGGCGAATACGGTTGAGGTTGTCAAAGCCGCATTCGCCGCCATGGAAGTCTTCGGAATCAGGAACTTGTGGCGCTGGATCAATACACTTCCTGAGGAAGTACCCGCGAGTGCACGAACCGTGCTTCATTTAGAGGTTCGACGCCTCCTCGATCGATCTGCTCGTTGGTTTTTGCAAAATCGGGGCGCAGGGATTGAGGTAGAAGCAGAGATTTCCACTTTCGTCGAAAGCGTCGCACAGTACGCAAGGGGTGTGCCACGCGCCTTGCAGGGTCAGGACTCCGAACGATTTGAAAGGCTGTCGCAGAGGTTCATTGACGCGGGGGCGCCAAAGGACCTGGCCGACCGTGCGGCAAGTGGACTTGATGTGTTCTCTCTTCTTGACATCACCAAGTTGGCCATCTCCCTTGAGGCCGAAATGAGTGATGTGATTGGACTCTATTTCGCCCTTTCCGAGCGTTTCGATATCGATCGGTTACTCGTCCGGATCTCGAGCCTCCCACGGGGGGATCGCTGGACTTCCCTAGCGCGTCAGGCTCTGCGATCAGATCTATATTCGGTGATAGCCGAATTAACGGGCCGTGTTTATCGAGCAACCGAGGGTGGAGAGGTGTCGACACGGATCAGTCAATGGGAGGAGCAGCGCACCGAGGGAGTTACCCGGACGAGAGCCACACTCGACGAAATCCTGCAGGTAGAGGAAGTGGATTTGGCGACTTTGTCAGTTGGACTCAGAGTCCTACGAAATTTGGTTGCTCAAGCAGTATGAGTTCGGACACCGTGACCCGTGAGCAATTAGTGGAATTATTACGCTTGCGCGAGCGTGGGGAGAGCGAATTCACTTTGATTGATATTCGGGAGGAGTACGAACTGTTTCACGGATATATTCCAGGTGCAATTAATGCTCCCCTGTCAACTTTTGATACGGACAGACTGGAGGGGGACGTTATCTTATATTGCCAAGCAGGGATTCGTTCTGAGTATTTGCTACATGAACTCGCGGCACAAGGTTTCTTGGGAATCAAGCATTACATTGGCGGTTACCTAGACTGGGTGAATCGATCCTCAGATTGTTCCTAGAGCAGGTTCTTCCTAGTGAGATAGGTGAAGGACCAGTAGCCGGGAATTGTGGGTAGCCAGAAAGTAACCAAGCGGAAAAGTAATACCGCGGAAACGGCTAAACCGGCATCAAGACCAGCGGCGGTAAGGCCTGCAGCAAGGGCAGCTTCAACCGCTCCAAGCCCGCCCGGAGTCGGAGCAGCCTGACCGATCGTTGCACCGGCTAGGTAAACGACCGCTACCACCGCGATACTGAGATTCCCGTCGAAGGCCGTGACACAGGCGAAGAGCACGGCGATGTAAGCCAAGTTGAGAAGAACAATCCCACCGATACCCTCAAGTAACTTGGTTGGCCGTTGAGCAATCGTCACTAGTCGAGGAATCACTTCCTTAATGAGAGGTCCGATCCTTTTGCCAATCTCACGTCGTACGGCCGGAACGGCGAGCAGGGCCAGAAGGATCACCGCCACCGCGGTAACTCCCACCACTGCCCAAAGCGGTGGATCAAACGTGAAGTCTGCTTGGGTTCCTGCGGCGATACCAAATCCGAGAAGCAAGAGAATGTGGGTGGAGAATGCCGCAACTTGGGAAACCCCCACGCTGGCTGCGGCGAGGGCCGGGTGCAGCCCTGATTTTTGCAGGAAACGAACATTAATTGCGATTGCGCCCAATGTTGGTGGTGACACCAAAGTAGCGAAATCGCCGGCCACTTGAGCCAAAACCGTTTTCCCAAATGACAACTTCTCGGGGACAAAACCAGAAAGCGACCAAGCCGCACCGGCATAGGTAATCAAACTAAAGCCAAGTGCTGCCAGTACCCACGACCAATTGGCGGTGCTAAATAGGGTCGCAAGGTCAACCGAGGTTAGTTGTGACAGTAGGACGTAGCCAGCGATCGTCCCGACCACGATCATGACCAGAGTTCGAGGCTTTATTCGCTGGAATTGGATTTGCTCGGTGTCTGCATCGGGCCGCAACTCCACGATTGCATCACGCAGAGCAATAATCATTCCTTTGTGCTTGCGCAATGCCTTGCGGGTGTTAGAAGAAAGAGCAACAGGTTGCAGTGCTGGCAGCGCGCGCGCAATGGCGTCACTGCCAAGTACCCGCCGAGCAGAGGCGACACTGCGATCAACGGAGGTCAGCATTGCCAGTGAGCACAACAATTCGGCAAGATCCAAACGCATAGCGACATCACTTGCCGCAATTGAACCTTGATCCATTCCGAGCAACCACGTTGAATTATCCGTCCCGCGTAATAAGTGTCGACCCGACAAAGCGCGGTGACTCATCTGGTGTTCGTGCAGGGTTCGAATAGCTCTCCATGAACTATCCAACTCACTGTCACTTATGTCTTGAAGTTCATCAAATGGTGTTCCCGCAATGTGTTGGAAAACAAGTGCAACCGAATCGGGACCAACCTCGGTCGTGAGCAGTAGTCGGGGACTGGGAACACCGGCGGCCTGGGATGCGTAGGCGATAAGTGCCGAGTGTTCAACGGCCCTACGTAGGTTGAATGCACCCTTACCCGGCTCATCACGCAACCTAAGACTCGTCCAAGCAGCATTGACCAACCCCGCACCTTCAAGGTCTCGGTCCAGAACACTGATGCGCAGCGTGTCACCATTTCTCGTTGTAGCCGAGTAACGTCGTCCGCGACTAGTGAGGTTGTCGATTCGTAATTCAGTGATCGGGTACCCACCACGTTCGAGGGCTGCGGCAACAGCTGCTCCACTGGGTCGGGTGGTTGAGGTTCCTAAGGCGTAACGGGTCAACAGGCCAATCGCCCAACCGACCGCGAGTGAAAAGCCAATCCCGGCCAAAGCGATCCCAGAACTCAGAACGGTGACCAGAATAAGTGACACAACAACGACGCTAGAGAGCACATTCCAAGGGCGCCGACCCATCAATCGCGCAACAGTGATGAAGGCCAGAATTCCGCCAAGTATCGGAGCGGTAGAACCACTGGTGCTGTTGGTCGATCCTGCCATTGCGATCAGCAGTCGAGTGTTGTCCAAGTTGCCAATCACGATTGAGACAACGGAGAGAACTGTGACAGCAAGGAATAGGGCCACAAGTGCATCAAAAAGCTGTCTAAATCGCCTGCGGATGATGAGATTGATGGAGCCGGCAATAGGCAGACCCAAGGAACCAATACCGCCAATAACGTTCAGAATCAGGACAATGAGAGAGGGAAGGAGTGCCACGCCGCCTTCAATATCGGTGTCCAAGCCAGCAGTGGTACTCGTTGCGAAATAGCCGAGCGCGATTGTCCCTGCGGCCAGCGCAATCGCCACCACAAAACGCGCAAGATCAAGTGGGCGACGGATCCTCTTCTTGATCGCTCCGTCGTCGATGATTAAAGGTTTCAGCGGGCTTGGAGGATTCGCGGGTGGGGTGGTATCTGTCGGGATAAAGGGAATGGGACCGGCAATGGTGAACTCAGTCTCAATTCCTGAATCCGGATGGGAGGCCACGGGGTGATCGTGTCACAGGGCTACCTCTAATACGCAACATGTCTCAGAAATACGCCCCGGCAACATGCTTGGGTAACTATTCGGGTGGATTGTCGCCCGGACTTTGTCAGCCAAGCATGGTCAGGCATGGTATTGATAGCCCATGCGGTGGGAACTTGATAAAGATTTGAGCGGGCCAGAGGCCATTGTTGCCAATCCTGCACAGCAGTCCGTCATAAATCTTGACTCCGGCCGTAATTTAGTCATTGGTTCGGCTGGTTCGGGGAAAACGACAACACTTCTCGCTGCCGTAGCCAAAGTTCTTGGCGCGGGAGTGTCACCAGCCCAAATTCTGATTCTTACCTACGGGAAATTGGCAGTTCGCGACTTTCGCGAGAAATTAGCCGGACAGGTGAATAACACCGTCCTCCCATATATCGGCACATTTCACGCATTGGCCTACTCGATCGTGATGGCAGCACCCGGCGGCAACGATCCCGATTCGCGTGAATTACCAAAACTTCTATCTGGTGCCGAAGAAGATGCTCGAATTCGTCACCTGATTGCAGGATTACTTGAAGACTCATCAGCTTTGGGGTCAACGGGCGAATGGCCGGTTTCACTGCGAAGTGCTGCTACTACCCAAAGTTTCGCCCGGGAAGTGCGCAATGTCATCGCACGGCTGAAGGAACTGCATTTAAGCGGAGCAGACCTCATTGCATTGGGTGAGGAGTTGAATCGGCCGGAATGGGTCGTCGCAGGGCATATCGCAACCAATGATGCTGAAGTCATGGCATTAGAGAACGTCATGGATTACAACACGCTTCTACTTGAAGCAATTTCCTTGGCACCACATTCACCAGTGACCTCGCGTATCACTCATATATACGTCGATGAGTATCAAGAAGTTGGCCCACTGCACCGCGAACTCCTTGCCACACTCGCCCAGAACGCACAGGTGCTGGTTGCCGTGGGTAATCCACATGAAAGTGTTTTTGGTTTTCGAGGATCAGAATCCGACATGGCTACCGGGTTCGCACAGGAATTCACCCAGGGAAAAGTCCATGAGCTTAAAGACTGCTGGCGGTTTGGTCCTGAAATCGCCGGTGCGGCTACAGCACCCTTTGGCGCGGGCGCAATGCCTCAGGTTGGCTACCAAGACTTTTTTGTTGACACGGGTTCGGTGGTCATTAAGAAATACTCGTCACGAAATGCGCGGGCCGCGTTCATAGCCGAAGACATATTTGGTGCGCACATGACCGAAAGTGTTCCATGGAAATCCATGGCTGTGATTGGTCGGGCGCGATCAGATATTCCGCTCATCACACGGGCGCTAAATCGTGCAGGTGTCCCGGTAGTGGTGGGAACCGACGAAATCGCATTGAAAGACGAACCAGCGGTTCAAGTCCTTCTAGGACTCATTTCACTAGCAGTCCGGCCAGAACACTGCTCCGCTGCGGACGTCTCCGACCTGTTGACCGGACCGATCTGTGGGTTTGATGCAAGTGAGATGCGCCGACTTGGTCGAATCCTGCGCACATCACAACCCAAGGTCAGTTCACCAGAACTGATTCGGGAATTAGTCGTGGGCGCCAACGCTATTCCTGGTCAAATCCCTGGTGAAATTCACGGTGAGTTGGGTGCCCGGATCAGCGCAATCACCGGACTCATCACGCTTCTTCGAAGTGAGATTGAGAACAACAAACCTGTCACAGACATCTTGTGGACTGCATGGAGCGGTGACCCGAAGCACCCCCACGGCTGGCCGCAGCGCCTGCAGCAAGCAGCCCTTTCCCACAGCGCCAGCGCGCATCATGATCTTGATTCCATCATGGCACTTTTTGACACGGCAACGCGATTTTCCGACCGAGCCAATGCGGGAATTGACAACTTTCTGAATCAGTTGAAATATCAAAACTTGCCAGCTGAGCCGGTTTCTGCCCGAGGCCTGCGTGCCGACGCTGTTCAAGTAATGACGGTTCACCAAAGTAAGGGCCGCGAGTGGGATTGCGTGTGGGTGGTGGGACTCGAAGAAGGGATCTGGCCAAACCTCGTTTCTCGCGGAGGTTTATTGCGAGCCGAGGAAATTGGTCTGGGTCAGGTGATCCCGGGCACGAACCCGGTTGCACTCTTACGTGAGGAACGTAATTTGTTTTATGTTGCCAGCACGCGGGCCCGTAAATTATTGACACTGACCTGCATTGATCAAGGTAGTGAAGGTGGAGATCAACCAAGCCGCTTTGTTCGCGACGTTATCGCGACGGGAATTAGCCCCCACACTGTGAGCGGTTACCCAAAAAACCGTGCAAGTTGGTCGGGGCTTGCGGCAAGCCTTCGAGCGACACTCGCAGACCCACTGGCAAGTCCGGCACTTAAATCCACAGCAGGAAATGTGCTCCACGAGATGGGGCCAAGTGTTGGGCCACCCTCTTGGTGGGGGTTGGCACCGCTGACGCAATCAAGTCGTCCAGTGCGCCCAGTTCACCTGCCAATTCATATGTCAGGAAGTTCATTGGATTTACTGTTGCAATGCCCACTGAAATGGTTCCTAGACCGGGAGGTCAATGCCCAAGTTTCCCGTGGATCAGCAACAGCATTTGGCAGTATTGTCCATGCGATCGCGGAGTTTGTTGCAAAGGAAGAACTAGATCAAGATCAAGCGCACATTCAAGAATTAATCAGCAGTTCTTGGCAGTCCTTAGCCTATGAAGCAGACTGGCAGTCTGAGGCAGACTTGGCCCAGGCCTATAAGGCGGCCGAGCTTTTCCTTGACTACCACAATCTTTCACCGCGAGTCTTCAAAGAAGCTGAGGGCAGATATCAAACTGAACTCACGGTTATCACCCCTAGTGGTGAGAGCGAGGGGATTGAACTCAGCGGGATCTTGGACCGGGTGGAAATAGATGAAGACGGACGTCTTGTCGCTATTGATTTCAAAAATGTTGCAACCCCGCCCACAAAAGCTGAGATCGCTGAGAATGGGCAACTGGGGATTTATCAATTGTTGCTCCGCGACCAACAGAACCCCGATCTGAGTTGGGATACCCCGAACCAAGAGCAGATCCCCGTGGGTGCGGCGCTCGTTCAGTTGAAAGTTGATTCCTCAAAACCAAAAATCCAACCACAAGAGGCCATTGATTTTTCGCAATCGCCTACCTGGATAGAAGTGAAACTCGGTGAAGCCGCGGAAATCATTCGCACTGAATCATTTACCCAGAAGGTAAATCCTTCCTGCCGTTACTGCTCCTACAAAGCAGTGTGTCCCACCACGTCAACCGATATTTTCAACCGCGAAGTGATTGAGGAGGTGGAAACAGATGACAACTAATTCCCACAATG
>Ga0129324_10001493_pt1 | contig 14941 bp, 11 predicted proteins | sample CPBDNA_7_FD_96879 | JGI IMG/M metagenome (GOLD analysis project Ga0129324, IMG submission 96879) | Freshwater to marine salinity gradient microbial communities from Chesapeake Bay, USA - CPBay_Spr_15_0.2_DNA | ecosystem: Environmental > Aquatic > Marine > Coastal | place: USA: Chesapeake Bay... | reverse complement strand
GATTTATGATCAAATATATTCTGCCAGCTATAATAATCTTCTTGATTGTAGTGTTCTGGGAAAAGATTACTGAAATAGTCCTTAAAAAATTTAATATTAGATTGAATTATATTGTTGTCAGTGCTGTGTTAATAGCTATCGCTATAATAGTTTTATTAATCAATCTTTAAATTCTACAATCTTTTAGTTGATTAACTCTCATTCCTTCACCTAGACACCTGATTAGGGGTTTAACGATAAATCAATCTTAACGATTATTTTTGTCGTTAACTAACGCTATAAGATAAAGTTTATTTACAATGTTATTTTTTAATATGATTTATGTTTTTTATTAAAAAGACTTTAAATTTTTTATAAATACACATAGGTAAATAACCTAATAATAGAATTTCTATAATCACATATAAATATTGCAGATAAATATGGCTAAAATATATTTTAATATTGTTATTTTATTGATAATCTTTTTAGATGCCCAAAGGAAAAAATCTTCTAGCTATCATTGAGGAAATGAGAAAGTTTGATCCGCAACTTGAAGCTCAGGCTATAGCTGTTTTTTTTTATGTGGGTATAAATGGTGGTAATGATGGTGTGGCTCAACAAGTTATATCGGAGGCTTTAGACATAGCTCAATCAAGTGTTTCAAGAAATTGCTATAAGTTAGCAACTATCAATAGACACCGAAAAGTTGGGATAGGTCTATTAGAAAACTTTGAAGATCCAATGGAAAGACGTAGAAAACATGTACGTCTTACAGCAAAGGGTAGGAGAGTATTTAAAACTTTAACTGATTTGGTTAATGAGTAAAAAATTATGAATGCTCAAAAGTTTTTAGAATATATACAGGAATTTAGAAAATATGATTCTGATATTCAAAGTCAAACAATTGCAATATTTATATACATAGCCATCAATGAAGGAAAAGAAGGTGTACCCATGACTTTGATAGCAAGTAACTTGAAGATTGCTCAATCTAGCGTAAGTCGAAATATTTCTATTTTGTCTAAATTGAAGTGGAATAGAAAAATAGGTTTAAATTTTGTAGAAAATTTTGAAGATCCAATGAATAGAAGAAGTAAATTAGTCCGATTAACAAATAAAGGAAAAAACTTTTTCTCTAAGTTTAATTAGTGATTGAAAGAAATAATAAAGGACGATTCAAAAAACTTACAACTGAAGAAGTTGTAAAAAGACTAAAAATAATTTTTAAAAATGAAAAATACAATTTTAACCTTGTAAAACATAAAGGCACTAGAAAAGAAATTAAAATTTTTTGTCCAAAAGAAAATCATGGATTCTTTGAAAGAAAACCTGAAGTTTTATTTAAAAAAAGAGGATGTTTTAAATGTCTAAAAGATTTTGATAAACAAAAGTTTATAAAAAAAGTTACCAAAATACACAAAAAAAAATATGATTATTCATTAGTCAACTATATAAATTATCATACTGATATAATTGTTATTTGTGACATTAAAGGACATGGAAATTTTCAAGTAACACCTGATAATCATCGTTTTAAAAAATCAGGCTGCCCAATATGTGGAAAATTAAAAAGTTCTCTAAAACAAAGAAAATCTCAAAAAAAATTTTTATTACAAATTAAAAAAATATTTAAAAATAAATATTCTTTTAAAAAGACTGTTTATCAAGGTGCAAAAATACCTGTTATTATTATATGTAAAAAACATGGGGAACATACAATCACACCAGACTCACTTTTAAGAGGTAATGCATGTTTTAAATGTGGATTAATTGAAAGTGGATTAAATAGAAGAAAATCTACAATATCTTTCATAGATGCGGCTGAAAAAAAACACGGTAAAAAATATGATTATAGTCAAACAAAATATATAAAAGCAAAAATTAAAATAAAGATAATTTGTAATAAACACGGTGAATTTGAACAACTTCCATATGTACATTTAATGGGTGCTGGATGTAATGATTGTGGGAATGAAATAATAGGAAAAAAATTAAGAAATTCTATTGAAAAAATAATAAAAATACTTGAAGAAAAAAGAGGGACTGGAAATTTTGATTATTCATCAATTTATAGAACTTATAAAAACAATAGAAGCTTACTTCTTATTAGATGTATTAAACATGGTAAATTTTTTTATCAAGGAGCAGACGATCATGCTCAAAGCGGAGGATGTGAAGACTGTAAATATAAGAGTATTGGGGAAGAGTTGGTGATGTCAATTTTAAGTAAAAAAAATATTGAATATATCCATAACTGGGGAAAACATGATTGTAAATTAGGTAAAGGCAAAGCTAAATTTGATTTTTATTTACCACATCAAAACTTGATTATTGAATATGATGGAGAGCAACATTTTAAACCAGTTCAATTTGGAGGTATGTCTAAGATTGATGCAATAAAAGAGTTTAGAATTAGAAAAAAGTACGACAAACTTAAAAGTGATTGGGCTCAAAATGCCCAAATCAATTTTTTAAGAATTAAATATAATGAAAATCCTAAACCTAAAATATCTAAAAAATTAAAAGAAATTCAAATTAAATTGGACTAAACTAGTTATAAAACTAGAGGATTTAGATATAACAACGTTGTCTTTATTCCATTACCTAGACACCTGATTAGAGAGTTGGTAGGATTGGTTGCTGAAACAGTTTTCAAAAATTTAATATTAAGCTGGACCTCATAGAAAATAATGTTATAAGTTGTGATGAACAGAATCAAAGCTTTAAGTTTTTTCACCGGAGCCATGGGTCTTGATTTGGGTTTAAAAAAAGCCGGGATTGATACAATTCTTACATGTGAAAGTGAAAAGTTTATCAGAGAAACTATTCGGTTAAATAATCCAAAACTAAAAATATTAGAAGATATTAACAAGTATTCTGCTGAGGATATTAGAAAAGCAGCTGGATTAAGCAAAAATGAAAAAATAGAATTAATAGTTGGTGGCCCACCTTGTCAGGCTTTCAGTACAGCTGGTAAAAGATTATCTGTTAATGAAAATAGAGGAGTAGTATTTTTCAAATATTTAGAACTAATTAAACAATTAAACCCTACATATTTTGTAATTGAAAATGTAAGAGGATTGCTGTCCGTTCCTCTTAAACATATCCCCCACAATGATAGAACAAAAAAACTAAAACCTGTTGAAGAAAAAGGGGGCACTTTGTTATCCATTTTAGAATACTTAAAAAAATGTGGATATAAAGTAAGTTTTAATCTTTATAATTCAGCAAATTTTGGAACCCCTCAAGCAAGAGAAAGAATTGTAATAATAGGAAATAAGAAGGAAAAACTCCCATATTTAACCCCGACACATTCTGAAAATGGTAAGCATGGTTTAAAACCATGGGTTACATTTAAAATGGCAGCTAAAGGATTACATAATATAAAACATGATCATGTAGATTTTCCAAAAAATAGAATTAAATATTATAAAAAATTAAAAGATGGTCAAAATTGGAAAAATTTAACAATACCTCTACAAAAAGAAGCTCTTGGCAAATCTTTTTATTCAGGCGGAGGTAAAACAGGTTTTTTAAGAAGATTAGCTTGGGATAAACCATCACCAACTTTGGTTACTGATCCAACAATGCCAGCAACAGATTTGGCTCACCCTGAATTAGACAGGCCTTTATCTATTCAAGAATATAAAAGAATTCAAGAGTTTCCTGATAATTGGAAGTTGAGTGGGAGCATAAGAAATCAATATAAGCAAATAGGTAATGCAGTACCAGTTAGTCTAGGATATGCGATTGGTAAGCTAATAGTAAACCACAAGAATAAGAAAAAAATTAAAATATTTAATGGTTTTAGATATTCTAGATATTTAAATACTAGTGATTTAGATTGGCAAAAAAGTTTTAAAAATAAAGCTATTTCTAAACAAAAATCTTTTAAATTCTAAAACTTAGAAAATATAAGAAATTATAGTATTTTCTTCTTCTTATAATAAGAATCTTCAATGGTTTTAATCATCTTTTTTACGTTCTTTAAAATAAAATCATAATCAAGATCAAGCATGAACCAAAATTCTTTACCAAGCAATTTTTCAATTTTATCAGAATTAAATGTCCAAGGTGTGCCAGTTTTAAAAGCAGAAACAAAATACGAATTTTTATGTATAGATAGTTCACTTATGGATCTTGGTACTTGGGAGCCAGTAAGTGTACCTTCAAGTGTTTTTATTTGAGCATAGTAAGGTTTTTTATCTTTAATAAAGATAATATCAACACCATTAATCTTTATATCAAATTCAGTTTCGGTACTTATGGCTAGATTGCTACTGGTAGCAATATTCTCCCAAAGATGCCCCATAGATGTACTTAAAGAACGTAAAATTAAATTAATTTTAGCAAAGTCAATAGCACCACTCATCTGATATAAATTAGTAGGTGTTTCTTTTATTTTTTTTTCAAGAGTAATGTTAATAAATCTATTTTTAAATTGATCTATTTTATTAGTAATTTCTTTTTCAATTTCTTTTTTATTTTTGTTTTTTTTATTTATATATTCAACAATAAACTGATTAAGAACTTCCTTGTATTTATACGCATTAAATAATTTTTGATCTAAATTTTTAGGATCAGTAATTTTTTCACTTTGAGAAATTATAAATTTCTTTTTTTCAATTCTGGTTTTTAAAAAAAAACTATCTACATTCATTATTGATAAATAACTTTCTTAGATCTACATTTATAATCTTCTCTGTGAGCAAACATGTTGTTATTTTGATTTAAAACAAGATAACTACTAATACCCTAAATTAACGAAATGTGTTTAGCTATAAAAAAATTGTTTTTGAAAGGTTATTTGCTAATATTAATCTATCATTTATTTATGAACAAACTAAGAACATTTGTTAAAGATCTAGAAAAAGAAACACATAAAAAAAAAAATTTTTTACAATTTTTAGTAACAAGTAATAAACCAATTTTATCAGAATTAATTTTAAGTGAATTAATTAATAGATCACTTGAAGAAAAAAACGTAAATCAAATTAGATTTAATATTTTAGACCTTATTAAAACAAATTCTGAAAATAAAATTTATTTTGGTCTGAATAAAAAAAAAACCAATAAACAGTATTTATTTTATGATTTATTTTTAAGTATTGATAAAAAAAACAAAGATTTATTTGAATTTGAAAATATTACTCAAAAAATTAAAGAAAGTTTATCTTTAAAAACTATAAAAAATTTTATATGTCTCCAGGTAAATAGTGAAGCTAAACAACAAATAATTAAAGAAAACCAAATAATCAAGATTCCTAATACAAATTTTACAAGAAGTTTAATTGATAAATTTGGTTTTGATTGGTTTTTAAAAGATAATTTTATAAAAAAAATAAATTTTTTTAGTAACAGTTCAAGTTATTATTATTCATTACACTATCTTAATAAATTAAATACAGGTTATAAACTTCTTCTATCCAAATATTTTGTATCATTTTCAGCAAGTAGATCTGATGATAATACTAATTTGTTAAATAATCACTTAAAATTTTATGGAAGCTCTGAAGCATTTATAAATTTTTTTGATGAAAATCCAAACTGTTTTCACTTAGTAAAAATTAATATTGGAGAACCAAAATTTAATGAAGCTTTACAAAAATTAGACACACTATGTCTAGAAAAGGAATTGAATCTAGACAATAAATTTACAAATTTAAATTTTGCAATTCAATCTGGGATGGTTTTACTATGATCGAGATAAATGAATCTTTATTAGAAAATTTTGAAATTAACAATATTTATAAAAAAGATTATATAAAAGTTTTTACAATCTATGCTCAAGATTTTGAATATTTTAGCAAAACAATATCCTCATTAACAAAGCGATTAAATAAATACAGAATAGATGATAATAATTTATCAAAATTTTTAGGTTTTTATTGGAAATTCATTAAAACCTGCAATTCACTTCCTTTATTAATTAGTGAATGTGCAACATTAATTGAAACCAATAATAATGTTAATATAAAAAAAATTAAAGATATTTTATGTGTTGCTTACCCTGATTATCAAAAAGAATTTGATTATGTTATAAAAAAATTTAAGGAATTCCAATCTAGTCGCACTAATCTTTTTTTTGATTTTAATGAACATTTAATAAGTTCACCTGATAATATTTTACTATATGAGGGCAATTATAAAATTACTAAACTTCATAAATTTATAAAAAAAAAAAATTATTTCCTAGAGCCAAATTTTAAAAAGGTAAATTCTATTTCACTTTTTAATCCTCAACCTGAACTTTTACAGGAGATTTCTTACATGGATATATGTCACTACATCAATGTATTTAATTTTGACTGGTTAAATAGAAATTATGATAATTTGAATCTGTTTATTTCAAATGATAATTTATCGATCAAACATTTAAACGTTAAATATATTGAATCAAGAAAACCTAAAAACACTATAGAAAATGAACTCAAAGGAGAAATTTTTGAGGAAGATTTATCATTATCTAGCGACCTTTCAGAGTTATTTGAAAAACTAAAAGAACAAAATCTTAATGAAGAGTCTATTGGAGACAAAGATCTAAAAAAAGAAAATGAACTTGATAAAGTGAAATCAACTTTATTCCAACTTTCAAATGGAAAAATCACATTACTTAGAAATGATAGTTCATACGACCAATCACAAGACGTTCTTGAAAAATCACCTTTAGGTAAAATTTCAGTTAAATCAAAAAAAGTTGATTTAATTAGACCTGGAGAATTTATTTTATTTCAAGGGGAGAGAGCAACTACAATGCTAGAAAAAGAGACATCAATTTTTGAAGAAGATGCTCATCTTATGTATGCAAATCGTAAAGATTGGAAATTTAGATTAAGACAAGAAATTAATAGATTAGGCTTAGATAAGACAATTGAAAAAATCAAAGAATATGGTGGACGTAAATCAATTAAATTTCATAATATTGTTTATTGGTTAAATCCCAAATCTTTAAGATCAGATGATAAAGAGACATTTTTTGCTCTAATGAAGTTATGTGGTTTATATAATAAATGTGATGAAATTTGGGAGCATATGGAAAAATTAGAAAAAGCTCATCGAAAGGCTGGAAAAATTATAAGAAAAAAAATTGAAAACATTATAGAAAAAGATGCTAACCAACTGAAAGAAAAGGGTTATCAAGAATATTTTCTTGATGACGAAGGTAGTGGCTCTGTTGAAGTCTATAAAGTAATTGAGAAAGGAAAATCAATAAAGGTTAAATTAAGTATTACAGATAAACCTTTATCTCCTGGAGATTTATAATCTATGGCAATATTAATTCCAAATATATTAAAAGAATCTTCTCAAAGTAGAGGTGAAACTTTAATCTTTAATTATTTCAAGAAGGATCAAGGTTTTACCAAGGATTGGATAATACTACATTCCCTTGATATAGCTCAACATCGAAAAAAAAAAAGAGGTGAAGCTGATTTCATCTTATTAATACCAAATAAAGGAATTCTTTGTGTGGAGGTTAAAGCATATAGCCAAATATCAAGAAAAGAAGGCGTTTGGTTTTTTGGTGAAGAAAAGAGTGAATCTCCATTTGATCAGGTGCGCGATAATTCAGAAGCAATAATAAAACAAATAAGAGAACTTTCACTTCCATATAAAACATTTGTTACAAATGTTGTAATTTTTACTCATTGTCCATTCAAAGAAAAATCTATTGAATGGAATGATTGGGAATTAATTGATTACGATGAAATAAAAATAAATGAAGGCAATATTGCAAAAATAGTTCTTAAACACTTTGATGAATCAATTAAACATCATCAGAGTAAACCTGGAAAGTATAATTATTTAAATGATAAAAATTATTATGATGAATTCACAAAAGAGAGTGCTGTAGAGATATCTAATTATTTTAGAAAAGACTTTGAGTGCTTCGTAAGTCCAAGTGATTTGACGAATGATCTAGATAAAGAGATGAAATCTTTTTCTAATGAACAATATAGAGTAATTGATGCAAATGAAGATAATAAGCTAATATTAGTTGATGGTTATGCAGGATCTGGAAAGACTATATTAGCACTAGAACTAGCTAGAAGAAAAGCTTTAGAAGGAAAAAATGTCCTTTTTTTATATTTTAATAGATTAATAAAAAATAAAATTGAAGATCAAATCGGTCTGATAAATGAAACTGTGAAAGATGATATTAATAGTAAAAAAATTTCTATTTTTACGTTATATGAATTTTTTTCAAGCTTCACACCTTCTACTGAACAGCCAATTTCAATAAAATCACAATTTAATTCTGACAGTTTTTCACTATTATTATTAAATCATTTAATGAAATCAGAATTAAATAATAAATATGATGTGTTAATTATAGATGAAGTTCAAGATTTTCCAAATGATGAACTTGGAAAATGTTCCTTAGATGTTTTTAATCAATTAAATTTAGATGTTAACTCAAATGTATTATCTGAATTATATTTTTTTGGTGATTTTAGATCTCAACAAGTTTATTTTGACCAATTATCAAGAAATAAATTTAATGAAAAATATTTTGATAAGAGATTGCACAGCCTTATTTTGAATGAAAATTGTAGAAATCCCTTGAGGATAAGTAGGTTTGCTGAACTTGTTGGTAAAATTAAATACTCAAAGATTTTTAGAGAAGATAATTTACACAATGTTGAAAAGTATTTTTATAAAAATAAAGCTGATCAAATTAAAATATTAAAAAATATAATTAAGAAATACATTACAAAGTTTAGACCTTCTGATATTGCAATATTATTTTATTCAAATTCTAGCAAAAATTCTAAAAATATATCTGTAGAAGATTTTGATGATGAGCTCGTTGAATTATTAGGTTTAAAAAATTCTAATATTATAAAAAATGGTGAGGTTATTAATAAAAATTTTAAGAAAACACTTGGATATGCAACATCTATAAGAAAATTTAAGGGATTGGAATCAAAGATATGTATAATTGTAAATATAGGTGATTTTGACCCAAATAAATCTCCTGCTATACTTTATACTGGTGTTACTAGAGCTCAATACAATTTAATGTTGTTGTTTGATGAAAAAGATAAAGATCAATGGGGTAAATATTTAATATGATTGATCATAAAAAAAATAGAGAAAATATAATTAGAGATCTAAAATTGAATCTTATTGGGCCGAGCCCTTGTGGAAAACCAATTAAAATTGATGAAATGATTATATTTGATTCATATAGTCAAATGTATTTGCCATATAGGCAATTCAGTAGCGATCTACCTAACAATGAAGGTGATGAAATATTAAATAATAGAAAACCAAGTGAAAGATATGGGCTAGGTGTTCTTTACCCAGTTAAACCTCGATTATCAATCGAAGATGAAGAAAATGAAAATTTAGATAATGATGAAGTTGAAAGATCAAAAGTAGAAACTAGTCTAAAATTAAATTTAAAAAATAAAGATTTAAATAATGATATAGAAAATCTAAAAAATGATTTGAATATTGAAGTTGAAAAAGACCTTCTTCCTTCTTCTTTTAGTCTAAGTTTTTTAGTTAAATCATCAATAAACCAAAATTTAACATTTGAGTTTACAGGTGGATTTTATGAACAGCCAAAAAATATTGATATTGTTTATAAAGATAAAGATGGAGAACAAAAAAAAGGGCGTGAATGGTTTTATAGATCTTCTTTTAAATGTTCAGGATCAATAGATATAAATGATGAAAATAATGAAAAAGTTGTACCACAATTTACATCCTTACCTACAAAATTTGATGTAAGATTTAAATCAGAAATTAGAAATATAGAAGGTAATAAAATAATTACTTTCAGTGTCTCTAATTTTACTGGACTTAATGGTAAACGAAGAAATTTAGATGAAAACTCAATTTTTCAATGTCAATTAAAGATTACCTCTGATAAATTTTCTATATTACCCTATCCAAAAGCTAAAAATCTAATTTTAGATGAAGAGGAACAAATAAACGACCTACTTTATAGAGATAAAAGAAATTATGCTATTGGACATGGAATTTCTGCTGATTGGGGAATACCCGATAAAGAATCCAACTGTGTTAATGAAATAAGTTCTGAAGCGATGCCTACAGTGGATGTTCCAAATATAAGTCCTGATATCTTTGACGATGAAAATAAAAAAATTGAAATTTCATTTTTTAACTTATCTAGATTTGGAAAATTTGAAGAAGGAATTAAATCTTTAAAAAGTTTATATAAAAACTATCAACAATGGATTGATAAATCAGATTTAGAGTCTAAAAAACTGGATATAAAATACAATCAAGCATCATCCTTTGTTATTAAAAATTGTAAAATTGCTGCTGAAAGGATTCAAAGAGGTATAAATTTAATTGAAAATAATGAACAAATTAAACTAGCGTTTCAAATTGCTAACGAAGCAATTATGTATCAACAATATAGAACTTCTATTCCATCAAGGTTTATAAAATTTGATGAGAATGGAAATCCATTAAAAGGAAAAAAAGGTTTTGAATTTTCCTCTCCATACAATTCAAACTTCGATTTAAATTCTGAAGAATATCAAAAAAAAAAATGGAGGCCGTTTCAAATTGCTTTTATTTTAATGAATCTTGAATCATTAGCCAAACCAGATAGCACAGAAAGACAAATTGTTGATTTACTTTGGTTTCCAACTGGTGGTGGAAAAACTGAGGCATATCTAGGCTTATCAGCATTTCAGATGGTATTGCGAAGAATTAAGGACAAGTCAGATTTTGGTACTGATGTAATTATGCGTTACACCCTAAGACTATTAACAGCACAACAATTCCATAGGGCTAGTGGATTAATTTATGCACTAGAACATATCAGAAAAAAAAATCTAAATATTCTTGGAGATCATCAATTCTCAATTGGGATTTGGATTGGAGGTGATAGCACATATAATAAAAAAAAACATGCTTATGATGATTTTAAAAAAATTTTAATTCCAAAAAAGAAGTATAATATAAATCTGAATAAATTTCATATTTCAGGCTGCTCTTGGTGTGGAGCAAAATTTGAAATAAAAAAGTATGAGCATTCAAGACAAAGAGTTTATGGTCTTAAAGAAAATAATCGAGAAAAAAAAATTTATGCACACTGTCCTGATGCTGAATGTGAATTTCATTTAAAATTACCAACATATACTTGTGATGAAGATTTATATGATCAAAAACCATCATTTTTAATTGCAACAATTGATAAGTTTGCACTTTTAGCATGGAGACCAGAAGCAAGAAATTTTTTTGGCATAGATGAAAATGGAAATCAATCTAAGTCTCCTCCTAACTTAATTATACAAGATGAATTACATTTAATTTCTGGTCCATTGGGGTCAATGTCTGGTTTATATGAAACTGTTGTAGAAGAATTATGTACAAACAAAAGAAACAATCAATTAATTAAGCCAAAAATTATTTCTTCAACTGCAACAATTAAAAATTATAATCATCAAATTAAATCTTTATTTGGAAGAAAAAATTCTAGTTTATTTCCCCCTCCCGGTTTAAATCAATCAGATAATTTTTTCTCAAGAATAGCAAAAACAAATAACCAGATTGATTATAAAAAGTATGTGGGGATTTATGCACCAGGTTTAAGATCACTATTAACTTCTCAAATTAGAACTTTTACATCCTTACTCCAGTCAGCCAATTATAATAGAATTGAGAAAAAAGAACTTTCTCTTGAGGAAAAAGATCCATGGTGGACTTTGGTTAGCTTTTATTCAAGTTTATTTGATCTTGGTTCTGCCAGAAGCATTCTATCTATAGACATGGATAATGAATTAAAGGATTATAAAAAAACCTTTGGTATAGAAGATAAATACATAAGAAGTTTGCCTGATCCAACTGAAATTTTAGAACTTACTGCAGCACAAAAAGACAGTGTTGAGGATAATTTACAAAAATTATCTTTATCTTTAAATGATAATAATAAAAAAGCTAAACCAGTTGATATTTGTTTGTCTTCGAGTGTGATAGAAGTAGGTGTTGATATCACAAGAATATCTTTATTAAGCATTGTGAGTGCCCCAAAATCAGTTTCTCAATATATTCAAGTCTCTGGTAGAGTCGGTAGAGATTGGCATAATGGAAAATCTGCGCTTGTAACCACCATCTTTTCACCAACTAAGCCAAGGGATAGGTCGCTTTATGAACAGTTTAGGTCTTATCATGAACAATTATACTCCTGGGTTGAGCCTACAAGTGTCACTCCATTTTGTGAACCAGTCTTAGAAAGATCATTACACTCAGCATTATTTGCTTATGTAAGACAAACATCTTCTTTGGATAATGCAATACACAATCCTAACTTTATTAATTATGAAAAAAAATGTCATGAATTTAAAGAAATTCTTTTAAAAAGAATAGAAACTATAGATAAAAGTTTCCTAAAATTAACTGAAAAATATTTTGAAAAAAAAATTAATATTTGGAAAAAAGGGTCTTTTGATAGTTGGGAGTCGCGAAAGAAAGATAATGAAATACCATTGTTAATACCACAAGGAAATTATTTAAATGAAAAATTAAAATTTAAAACTTTTCAAACTATGACCTCTATGAGAAATGTTGATGCAGAATGTATGCCTCATATTTTTTCAAATATAGAAGATGAAAGAGAGTTAAATTGAGTATTTTAAGAATAAGAAGATCGCAATTAATTTCAAAACACGGTGTTGGCTCTGTATTCCCAGGAACTGACGGAGTATCACGTTTGACTGCAGGATTAGATAAATGGTTTACTTATGAATACGAAGACAGTACGAAAAATATTAAGATAGATGATTTTAAAATTAAAGAGTGGAGATTGGAACAAAGACTGGGTGTGTCTCATTTTAAAGCTCCTCCTGATTTTAGAAAATTTGAATATTTTTTACAAGGTCAGAAAAATTTAGATCTTAAAATTCCATTTTTAAGGTTTCCAACTTGGCACCAATGTATAAAATGTAAAATGCTTCACAGGCCGTCTAGAGGTTTATATATAAAAGATATTGGAACTTGTAAAAAAAAATATAAGGATAAAGATTGTAATGGATCATTAGTTCAAGTTCCTTTTGTAATGTTTTGTCAGTCAGGTCATATTGAAGATTTTCCATGGAATGAATGGGTTCATAGAAATCATAAACCTCAATGTGATGGAAGGAGTCTCAAATATGAAAGTGACCAACATAAATCTGGTGGCTTAGATAGTATTTATGTTACATGTTTATCTTGCTCTAAAAAAGGTCAAAAACCTGTTAGAAGAAATTTAAAAAATATTACTAGTTCATCAAAAAATAATGCATCAACGGAGTTAACTGATAATCTAGAAGCAAATTTTAGATTTAAGTGTAGAGGAGCAAAAACTTGGTTAGGTAGCGATGTGCATGAAGATTGCAATCATCCAGTAAGAGCATCACTTAGATCTGCTAGTAATCTATATTATTCTAAATCGTATTCTTCAATTTATTTACCCAGTGTAGAAAATGATATTTTATCTGAAATTGTTCAAATGATGACTGAAAACTCTGAGATTGATACGCTTATTTCTAATGGAAGAACTTTTAATCAATCTAATGAACAAATCTTAAATGCATTGGTTGAAAGGTATGGTGATGAATTAAAGGATTTTTCAAAAGAGAATATTTTAAAGGCATTATACCTTCTATCAGACTTAAAAACTGATGATGGATCTCATTCAATGAGAATTCAAGGTGATGAAGATTTTGATAAAGAAACTCCTTTTAGGAGACTTGAATATAAAAGACTTCTTAGTAACGATAGTAGTGATGAATTGATTATTGAAAAAAAAGACACTAATAAATATGAACCAAAATTTGCAAATTTTTTTTCTTCAATTTCTCTTATTAAAAAATTAAGAGAGACTAGGGTTTTATATGGTTTTAGTCGACTTTTCCCTGATGCCAACAAAGATAAAGATATCAAAGAGATGCAAAAAATGTTGAGAAAAAAGGTAAACAAACATGAGGATTGGTTGCCAGCAGTAAAAGTTTATGGTGAAGGAATATTTTTCGAGTTAAATGAAGAAAAATTAAAAAAATGGGAAGAAAGACCTGAAGTTTTAAATCATATTAAAAAAATTCAAGATAATTTAGATGCATTAACTGAAAAAAGAAAAATGCAAAGTAGAAATATCTCTCCGAGGTTTATTTTGCTTCATACTTTATCGCATATTTTGATTGAAAAATTTATATATGAGAGTGGCTATCATTCAGCATCGTTAAGAGAAAGAATTTATTGTTCAACAAATCCCAACGGATCTATGGCTGGTTTATTAATTTATACTGCAGATGGAGACTCTGAAGGTACAATGGGTGGACTTGTAAGAATGGGAGAACAAGGAATAATAGAAACTGTTTTTCACAATGCAATTGAAAATGCAAAATGGTGTTCTGCTGATCCAGTTTGCACTGAAATAGGAAAAAGAGATGGACAAGGCTTAGAGAAAATTAATTTAGCAGCTTGTCATAATTGTTGTTTATTAGCGGAAACTTCATGTGAAGAATTTAATCGTTTATTAGACCGTGGTGTTTTAATTGATAAAGAATTTGGTTTTTTTAATTAATTTTTAAAAATCTTATTCAAGACAAAATTCAGACTTAGTGGAGACAAAGATTGATGATCTAAGTAGAATCATGCATTGGATTTCATTCCTTTTCTCCCGTTTACGTTTCTTTTCATTGTTCTCCTCTTTACGTAGACCCCTCGATAAGAGAAGGGGTGAAACCATTACTAATTTTAAACTACTCACCTTAAAAAAAACAACCAACATTAGGAGTTATGATATATGGAAATAAACGGTATTAATAAATACTGTCATGTAAGCGCGTACATTGCTTATGATAACTGCAGCCCTGTTTACAAACAAACCTTCAAGTTTGAACTCAGTCCAAGTACCCATAACAGCATCATTTGGGAGAAAATAATAAGAATACTCAAGAAAAACGGAATAAATGTGGAGCTTAAATCATGAAGCGGT
>Ga0129324_10001492_pt1 | contig 14946 bp, 19 predicted proteins | sample CPBDNA_7_FD_96879 | JGI IMG/M metagenome (GOLD analysis project Ga0129324, IMG submission 96879) | Freshwater to marine salinity gradient microbial communities from Chesapeake Bay, USA - CPBay_Spr_15_0.2_DNA | ecosystem: Environmental > Aquatic > Marine > Coastal | place: USA: Chesapeake Bay... | reverse complement strand
TTCTCAGTATAATCGTGATGCGTATGGTAACTCTGACGTTGATCTAACAAATACATCTGAGTCAATGGGTATTACTCATACTGCTGACTGTATATTAGGTTTGGTCAGTTCTGAATATCTTGACGAAATGAATCAACTTATGATTAAACAGTTGAAGAATCGTTGGGGAGACATCAGTTACTATCGAAGATTCCTGGTTGGTATTGAACGCGCAAAGATGAAGATATATGAACTCGAAGAATCTGCCCAAGAGAATATTAATCTCGAGTCTCCATCTGGGGGTGGTGGCCAACATGCAAAAAAGAACTGGGATGATAGTTCGCCAGTCTTTGATAAGACCGACATTGGTATGAGACTGAACAAACGCAAACCAGGTCAGAAGGTTTTTGGAGATGTTGCTTTAACTTAAGTATCTGTATAAATAACTCTATAGATTAATTTTAATAGGTAACAGATGAAGAGTTTCAATTCATATATAAAAGAAGCTAGTTTTTTAAAGCCTGACTACGTTATAGGACACAAAGTCGCTTTTAACGGAAAAGGTTTTAGAGAATTAGATGCTTTAGGTTATAAACCTGGTGATCACTTTGAGATTATAGCACCAACCAAAGCTGACTATACTTATGGTGATGGTCCGGCAGAAAAGTATCTAAAAGCACCAAACGGTAAAGTGATACATATGAAAGGAGCAACCGGTTTTAAATCGAGTTCCTTTACTCATGTTAAAACTTCAGGTTCTCCACCAACAGGTGCGGAATGGGAAGATGTTATTGTTTACGCCTACAATAAACTCAACGGTAAATCAACAGATGCCGCAACAGTTGAAGTAGCAGAAAAGTTTAGTGACTATGCAGATGTTGCTGATAAAATCGCAACCAACTTCAATAACCAATTAAAAGCAACACAGTTGGTGCAAACTGGTCGCGGTATGGGAGCCATTAGTTTAGGACCTATATGGAAAGAATCAGGTGCTAAGAACAAAACACCAAAGACTGATATTGCATCCGCTGATTTCAAAGAAAAGATATCATTAAAGAAAGCAGGCGGATCTCAGCTTGCCTCACCAACCAAAGCAGAAGCTATCGCAATCGTTAAAGCAGCAATGTCGGAAATGGGCGAAGACAGAACAATGGCAGCTAAACTTGTTAGTACAATGGAAACAAATATGTCATCTCTAATATCGAGAGAGACTGCTGGTGATTTGCGTAAACAATCAAAAGCTGGTGTAAAGACTGATGCAGTGATTGATTTCCAAGCAAAGGATAAAGGTAATAGAGAATTAACTAAAATGCTCGAAGGCCTTATTAATCAAGATACAGCAGTTAATGCTTTATTTAGTAAACATATTGTACTTGAGGCAGCAACCGGTAATCATAAGTTTGGTGGTGCAGGTTCTCCTGCCGCAGCTAACCTATTAGGTAAGTTCAGTCTAACAGGTGCTATTGAAGTTCAGCCTATCAATAGTATTAATGATCCTGTTATTGTTAAATATTCGCAAACAGTTAAACCTGTCGTTTCATTTAAGTCAGGTGGCGGTGGTGCCCCTGCATATTCAGCATTACGTTTAGGTATTAAAGAAGAAGAAACGTTAAGAGGTATTGTATTATCTGAAATGGAAACACTCGACGGTTTAATGTTAACTGAAGACTTCCTATCAGAAGGTCCACTCGATATGTTAAAGAAAGCTGGTGATTGGGCTAAAGATAAAGGTAAGGCATTTATAAATAAAGTTAAAGCCGCAGTTGCCAATGTTCTTGCTAAGATGAAAGCAATACTAACAAAGATCGCAAAGATGGGAAAGAAAATGTTTGCGAGTTTAATGAAGTTCTTCGGAGTAGAAGTAAGTTCAGCAACAGGCATACCAGGAAATATTTCTTTATGAAGGATTTTAAAACATTTGTTGACGAAGGTCCAAACGATCCTGCGATATTCAAAGCAATCTTTTTGGCAGGTGGCCCTGGCTCAGGTAAATCATATGTCGTTGGAAAAACTGCATTACCTATTCTTGGGTTCAAAGTTGTGAATTCGGATGATGCATTTGAAGCAGCAATGAATAAAGCTGGTTTAACAATGGATGCTGATACTATCTTTTCAACTCAAGGACAAGAGATTCGAGATAAAGCAAAGAAAGTAACAGGCACGAGGATGACTGGCTATTTACGTGGTCGTTTAGGATTAGTTATTGATGGAACAGGTAAGAACGCTGCTAAGATTCAAAAACAAGCAAAAGAGTTAAGAAGCTTAGGATATGATGTAGGGATGATATATGTTAATACGGATTTAGATACTGCAATTGCTCGTAACGACGCAAGACCAAGATCACTACCTGTTCAACAAGTTACCGCATTATGGAAAGATGTTCAAAAGAACATTGGCGGATATCAGAAAATGTTTGGGCGTGACTTTATTATTATTGATAATTCAGAAGGCGCAAGTATCGAATCTAATATTACAGATGGTTATAAGTGGGCAACTAAATTTTCTAAGTCTGCTATTGAAAATCCTAAAGCAAAGAAATGGATTCAGTCTTACTCAGAAGAATACCTGCCTGAAGCTGATCTTGCTATGGCCACAGATAACATTCTTGATATTATTCTAAAAGATCTTAAGAATAGGTTATCGCAAGATGTACGACGCAAAGACGTTAAGCTAGTTAACGATATAGCAGGAATTGTAAAAAAGAAAGTAGAATTAGATTTTAAACATAAAGGTTACCTGAGGTTGAAAGACAAATGAAATCGTATAACCAATACCTTGCGGAAGCTGACGCAAACCTACACATGACTCATCTTGAGGACGCGGTTCTCGATGGCGGTGTAAAAGGAACAAGAAACGTAATTAATTATATTCGTAATATTCGCGATATGCTATCAGGTAATACTAAGGCTCCTGTTAATATTACAACAAAGTGGGACGGAGCTCCTGCGATTTTTGCTGGTGTTGATCCTGCCGATGGTAAGTTCTTCGTGGCAAAGAAAGGAGTATTTAATAAAACTCCAAAGCTGTATAAAACAAATGCAGAAATTGATAATGATCTGAGTGGTGAACTCAATAGCAAATTTAAAGTTGCTTTAAAAGAATTCGCTAAACTCGGAATAAGTGGAGTAGTACAAGGTGATTTCTTATATACGGATGACGATCTTAAAACGGAAGATATTGATGGAGAATCGTGTGTTACTTTCCATCCTAATACCATTGTTTACGCGGTACCTAAAGCATCAGGACTCGGTAAGACAATTTCAGAATCAAAGATTGGTGTGGTCTGGCACACAACATACGCAGGATCAACTCTTGAAACAATGTCTGCAAGTTTTGGTATTGCGATCTCAACAAAACTTAGCAAGGTTAAATCGGTCTGGCACGTAGACGCAACGTTTGAAGATAAGTCAGGTACAGCAACATTTACCGACGCAGAGAACAAAGCCCTAACTGCTCAGTTAAGTCAAGCAGGAGCATTGTTTAGAACAATAGATGCTAAGGTTCTAGGCGAACTCGGAACAAACGCAGATTTAAATCAAAAGGTAAATACTTTTATTAATACAAAGGTACGCGATGGCCAACGTATAGGTGCGGTCAAACCTTTCGTTAAAGATTTACAGAGTTACATACAACAGTATTATAAGAAAGAAGCAGATAAGCGCAAGACTCCTGCTGGTAAGAAAACACAAATGGATAAAGCAACGTTAGCATTACAAATCTTTGCGGCTCCAGGTAATACGAAAAAACTCGAAGCTATATTTACTCTATATGATTTGATGGTTGATATGAAATATGTTATCATAGACAAATTAAATAAAGTTGGTGGTATTAAAACACTACTTAAAACAACAAAAGGATTTGAAGTAACAGGACAAGAAGGATTTGTTGCGATTGACCATTATGGTAAGAACGCATTAAAGATCGTGGATCGTATGGGATTCAGTCTTGCTAATTTCTCAGATCAATACATTAAAGGGTGGCAAAAATAGGAGACAATAGGAGACAATAACGATGGCAATTTGGAACAAAAACGACCAAGAATATCTCGTAAGTAATAAAACATTATTCGAAGCATTTATGCTCGCAGATAAAGATGGTAATATAGTCAATACGTTTGGCGAGGCATCTAATATTCCTTTAGCAGCCGGAGAACTAGACGGTTACTCCGCGGTACATAAGTTTGGCATCATTGATGGCACTATCGGAACAGGTTGGTCAACTATTTGGACGCAAGGCGAAAATAATGGAGATCAATTAGTACCTTGGAGAGAAATTGGTGATGCCGGTGTTGTTACTGTTACTTCATCCCTTGCTGGTGATACAACTGGCGTTACGCTCGAAGGATTAGATGCAAATTATAACTTTCAATCAGAAACATTAACTTTGGCTGGTACTGCTGATGTTGTAGGAACTAAAACTTGGCATCGTATTAATCGTATGTATATGGTAACAGAAACAAACGTTGGTAATGTTACTGCAACGATCGGTGCTGATATTGTAAGTTCTATTAAAGCAGAACGTGGTCAAACGTTACAAGCTTTTTATACAATCCCTGCTGGTAAAACTGCTTACCTAACTCATATGCAAGTAGCTTCTAATAAGAACCAAGCCGTTGAAGCATCACTCTTTGTAAGACCGTTTGGCGGAGCATTTAGAGTTACTGGTGGTACTATGCTATACCAAATGGAACACTCAATCCATTACACTGCTCCTATTCGAATTACTGAAAAGAGTGATATGGACTTTAGAGCTATTGGTGCAGCAAACGGTGTTTTATCAGCATCGTTTGATCTTATATTGGTTGACAACACTGCCTAAATATGATATAATATAAATTCTATAATATGAATAAGGTGATCCTTAATGAAAGACGTAACAGTCATAAACTTCTACGGCGGGCCTGGGTCAGGTAAATCTACCGCTGCTGCCGGTTTGTTCTATCAAATGAAAATCGCAGGCTATAACGTCGAACTGACGGACGAGTTTGCTAAAGAGTGCGTATGGGAAGGTAACATCCCTATGCTACAAGATCAACTGTGGGTTCTTGGCCACCAACATCGAAAAATATTACGATTATCCGATAAGGTAGATTATATTATTACCGATAGTCCTGTACTCTTAAGTCCGATATATCGTGAGAGATATGGTGAACCGCTCTACTCAGATCTAATTGACCAAATGGCCCTTGAATGTTATAAGCTATATAATCACAATATCAATTTTATGTTAACAAGACCTGAAGGTTTTGACCAACAAGGTAGAGCACAGGATATAGATGAGTGTATTTTAATTGATGAAGCAATCATGGAACAATTTGACCGACTTAATATCGGATATATAAATTTAGATTCTAACGACAACGCAGCGGCTGCAATGAGATATATTAAGAGACTATGGACATAAGTATTGAAAAGAAGATGACTCACATTTGGATAGGACCTAATCCTGCTCCATTGAAGTGGATGAATACTTGGCCAGATAAAATGCCTGACTGGGAGTACTCAGTATTCACTGATGATATGTTACACAAACGTAAATGGTATAATCAGCATTTGATTGAAGAGTATTATAGACAAAAGTGTTGGGCAGGAGTTGCCGATTTAATTCGTTATGAGTTAATCTTTGAGAGAGGTGGCTTTTGGCCTGAAGCCGATTCAGAATGTTATCATGATGTTAGTGAACTATTCGTTGAAGATCCAAACTTAGCATATACTGTATTTGAAAAGGAAGATGTAATACCGAGATCTATATCTCCAATCATGGCAGCAAACCCAGGTAATAAATTCCTTGATGTTATATTGAGAAAACTCCATACATTAAGACCTGGAGATTTAGATCCAAAGCCACACGAATCAACTGGAAACTTCTTCTTAGCAAGATTACTTGATGGCACTCGTCACCTACTACATATCTTTCCTTCTTATACATTTATACCTCAATGGTTTCGTCCTGGGTATCCAAGGTATGATGGACCAGGTAAAATATACGCAGAACAACATTGGGGTTCAACCGCAACTGATTTAGGTCTCCCAGAAACAACAAAACAATATTATGAAGGTATAGAGTGAAACACGTAGAAATATTAGGTTTAGGACATCCAAGGACAGGAACTGGTTATACAAGTAAAGTATTATCAGATTGGGGTTTGGACGTCGGCCATGAAGTAATGGGTAAGCAAGGTATTGTATCTTGGTTATTAGTTAAACCAAAAGGACCTTATTTGTGGCAGAGGGGATTTGATAGAAGACCAACATATGACCATTTAGTATATAATACACGAGATCCAAAAACCGCTCTTGCTTCAATTGTATATACTGAAACACCACCTTGTGATAAAGATGGAACTAGTTGGTGTGGTACAAAGTATTACGAAAACTTTAACTATTCAAATTTTGATTACGACTCGACATACTTTCGTAAACAATTTATTGGATTAAATAGTGACAACCCAATAGAAAACGCAATTGATAGTATATGTCAGTTCCATGAAATGATTCTGCGCTGTCGCCCAGATGTACAATATAGGATTGAGAACGAAGAACAGAAATTATTTAATTACTTTAAATCTGCATATCCAGATATTCAGTATATAGAACATCCAAATAAAGAAAATACTCGAAAGCATAAATCGTTTGAACAGATGGCAGATGAATTTCCAACACCATCTAAACAACACATAGACAGAATTAACCATTATGCAATGGCGTGTGGGTATGATAAGGTAGAATTTTGAAAGCTTATATATTAACACATGACCATCCAACATCTCGAGAATACGCAAAGACTTGTTCTGATTCTTGCGATCTTGTTGGTTTAGATTGGGAATACTTTGAAGGTTGGTCTCATTGTACTGGACGTATGGCGTGGTGTGAAACCGGAATCAAAATGAAATTCCACGAACCTATGCTTTACGTTGCTGAACCAAACATGCATCACAAAGCAAATACTTGTTCTGCTGGTCATGCTGCTATTTGGAAAAAGATCGCCGAAGGTGAAGATAACGTTGGTATTGTATTAGAACACGATGCTATTATGTATTATAAACCAGACATCAAAATACCGGATAACTATTTAATTACATTAGGATATAAATTATCAGAATTACGTTATGATTATAAAGAAGGTAATAAACAACCACGGAAATTGATTAATATAGATGGTCATGAAGGTGCCCATGCTTATATGATGACAAAAAGAACAGCCCAAAACTTAATTCACGAAATAGAAGAGCAAGGTATATTAGGAGCAGTTGATAACGCATACTTTATTCGTGGACAGAGAAGAACCAAGATACCACTTGTGATTATGTCTCCAACCCCTGCTGTAGGATATTTAAGAGATTCTACGATATGGGATGAGTCAGCGCACGTTAACTACGAATTTATAGACAGCTTCGCTAATTATTATAAATAAAAACATTAGCAAACTAAAAATTAGGAAATACTTACATGGATCGCTTAAACGAAGCAGATGATACATCGATTGCGGCTGGATCTGTAAATGATTACACAGATACCGACAAAACAAAAGATTCTTCTAATAAAGATATCAAGAAGCGTAAAGATAAGAAAAAAGATCAAGACGAAAACGATATCATTAAAAAAGATACCAAAACTACTTTTGATGCAACAAAGTATATTGATACTGAACCACGATTACAGGAAGCTGTTACCGCAACAGCAGTTGCCACATTTGGTCGTATGAATCCTCCAACAGTCGGTCATGAAAAATTAGTTAATGCAATTATCAAAAAGGCAATCTCAGTTAAAGGTACTCCATTAGTATACCTATCAAAAACACAAGATGCTAAAAAGAATCCATTATCGTATGATGATAAGATTAAGTTTGGTCAAGCTCTATTCGGTAAAAGGATGATTGTTAAATCAAACGCAAAAACAATTATACAAGTTGCACAAGAATTACAAAAGAAAGGCTATAAGGATTTAGTTTTAGTTGTTGGTTCAGATAGAGTTAAAGAATTCGATACTCTCCTAAACAAATATAACGGTAAAGATTATACGTTTAATAGTATTGAAGTTGTTTCTGCTGGTGAACGTGATCCTGACTCTGATGGTGTTGACGGAATGTCAGCAAGCAAGATGAGGGCATTGGCAGCAGATGGTAATTTTGACGAATTCGTTAAAGGAATTCCAACAAGAAACGATAAAATAAGGTTAGACTTATATTCAGCGGTTCGTGATGGATTAGGTATTAACGAACAAACCAATTTTGCGGTAAGTCAGTTTCTTGCAGAAAGAGTTAAGGCAGGTAAGGTCGATCCTTTATCAGCAATGGGTAAACAAAAACTAACAGGCGCTGAAGTTGCCAGTTATTATAAATCAAACCCAAGCGCAAAAGCTGCAGCCAATCGAGATAAGAATGTTAAATTAGCAATTGAACTTGCGTTGGATTTATCAGGTAATATGAATTACGCAGTTAAAGAAATTGATAAACTCAAACGTAATCTATCAAAACATCCTGAAGTTCAAAAGGCTTTAAGATCTGCAAATGAATCCTTCAACATTGACTTATATCGAGCAGCATCTATTCAAGAAAGAATGCAAAAAGAAGCCGATAAAGAATCCAAACAGCAAAAACAACAACCTGGGTATTATAAAGATCTAGGTGGTTCTACTAAAGATAAACGCCAAGCACATTTCAATAAAAAGTCAAAGATGGACGACGACAATCCTGATGCTTATGATAAGGCACCTGGTGATGCAGAAGCTAAAACAAAACCATCTAAGCATTCAAACAAGTTTAAGAAAATGTTTGGCGAAGCAGTAGATCGTAATATGGAACGTGCAGGTTTAAAAAGACCACATCAACTATTAAGACAAGACAATACTGTTAACTTCGATTATAGATTCAAGATGTATCGTTCTGCCAAAGAAGCAGAAGCATTAGAGAAACAACGAGCAACTATTGAATCAGAGATTACAGAACAAAGAATAGACGAGTTAGAACAATTGATTGAACAAGTAGAATTCGTATCAGAAAAATCAAATCCAGAAAAATCCCTAAAAGATAAAGCAGAAAAATCAGGTATGCCTTACGGTATATTAAAGAAAGTGTTTGATAGAGGTGTTGCAGCTTGGAGAACAGGCCATCGTCCTGGTACAACTCCAGTACAATGGGGGTTGGCAAGAGTAAATAGTTTTGCTACAAAATCACCAGGTACATGGGGTAAAGCTGATAAAGATTTGGCCGACAAAGTTAAATAATGGATCGTATAAATAATATTAAAGAAGATGGTGGAGCTGGTGATTGGGGAACCGATAAAGCTCGAGCAAGACTTCAAAAGGATACGCCTGGTCAAGAGATCGCGCGCAAAAAGAAATTAAAAACTTTTAAAGAATTTAAGGACCAGGAAACCAAATGAAAAATTTTAGACAAGTATTGGAAGGCGTTGATGTAATCAGCGAGAACCTTTCTAAATCATCAAAAGAGCTGGCAAAAGAAATTGATACTGCTGCCAAGAAAGAATCAGGCGGAGATAAGGCAGATTATCAAGCTGTTGCTAAATTTATATCTCAAGGCAAACTTAACGACGCTAAAAAGATTATTGCTAAATTAGACACCGTCGTACTTGAAGATTTGATTACCTTTATAATGGGCCATGAGGATGTATTCAAAGCAATGTATCCTAGAGCTCGTCCTGGTCAATACGCCGCTTCATTCGCAAGAAAGGAAAGTGTTGAGGAAGGTAAATTACCACCTGCTCTTCAAGCCTATCAAGATAAGAAGAATGGCAAGAAGCCTAAGGATGATGTTGAAGAAGAAATGTCACCAGCTGATAAGGCAAAACGTCTTAAGATGATTAGGCAAGCTGTTGAAAAGATGAATAAGTCTAATATGGAAAGAGCAAAGAAAGATGCTCTCAAGATGATGAAAGATTCAGGTATGTTTGATGAAGATGTTGAACTTCAAGAAATTAGAAAAGCCCCACAGATTAAATATTTACGGTTCAGAGATTAGTGGTTTAAGATTTGGAGGTAAATATTATATGGCAATGGCAATTGATATGAGAGGCAAACTTATGTATAAAGTAATTGATGAGTTTGGTTCTATTGAAACCGTTGACCTTAAAACATTCGCAAAGAGGTTTGGATAATGACATATATATTTGAGGCACTTGCCGAAGTTAGGTTAACAACGGAAAACATTCAGAAAGTTATTAAAATGTATCCAAGAGATAACGATTGGAGGAAGTTAATAACTAAACACCGTAGAGATATTGATGCTCTTCGTAGAGGTAAAGATTTACCAAAGAAAGTCGAAGACGAGTTAATGGCATGGGCATTGGATAACGGCGAAATCAAATCTGATGACGTTGATGAATTAGATGATTTCATTGATAGTATTATGAATGAAGGAACTGGAGTAGATCCTAAAGTTGCTAAGGCTGTTGAAGCTCTAAACAAGCTTGGTTATATGCTCAGAGGCCGGAGGCGATTTCATTCAGGTGTTAAACGTGTTGAAACCTTTTTTAGATCTGGTAATAAGAAATTATTACAAGGTGCTATAGATGTATTAGATCCTGATATTCGTGATGACGTCATGGGTATCCTTGAACCATTAGGTTTTGTTAAAAATGGTGTTGTTGAATCAGTTGATCTTGAAGAGAAGCTAAAAGTATCTGACGGTCTTGGCGCATGGATAACAGATTTCAAAGATTCTGATGCTCCACAATTTAAAGATGCCGACGAAAAGAAACGCCGCGATATGGCTATAGCAGCATTTGTAGCAGCAGGCGGAAAGCTTGGCGAAGATACCGAAGAGCAATGAAAACCTTTAAACAGTATTGTGAAGCAGACGGCTGTTGGTCTGGATACAAAAAAGTTGGAATGAAAAAGAAGAACGGTAAAGACGTTCCCAACTGTGTACCAGAATCAACGGAGCTTGAAGAATTGAACACGAATCAATTAATTAAGAAGTTAGCTGCTGATACAATATTCAAAAAGAAATATACTGCGGCCGTTGCTAAAGTAAAAGAAATCATGTTTAAACACGGACCCAAGCCAAGACATGGTAAAGAATACTACTCAGGCAAGATTGCTCAACAATTTGGATTAGACCCACATGTTTTAGCATTACTTGTTGATGAACAACTATCCGAAGGTTCTGAATCTTGGGAAGACGGTTACGAACGTCGTGTTGTTAAAACAACAAAACCAGAACATAAAGAACAAGGTTATAATTGGCGCATCAAAGGCAAAGATAAAGATAACCTATCAATCAAACTATATAAAACTAAACCAGACAAAGCAGAATTTGAAAAACAAATGAAGCGAGTCGCAGGACATGAATTCGGAGGATAAGATGGCAAAGGAATTAACAAGGCAAGAAAGATTAGACGTAGAGATCAAGAAAAGTCTTGACGCAAGAACAAAAGAATTTAAAGAAAAAATCAATAAGCTAACTTATGAAAAAATTAAGCAAGCTTTAGTGCCTTCAAAGGAGCCATTAAAAGGTTATCCGCATAACGAAAGTATGGTCGAGGCTGCAGATCCTTGGCAGGATGATATAGATTACCTTAGCAAATTAGATAAGACTGATCCTAAAAAGGCAGCAGCTTTTAGAAAAAGAACTAAAGCGCTTAAGAAAGGTGGTGGTTGGAATTTAGCAGGAAAGCCAACGCCTGAACAAAAGAAGATTATGCAACAAATGGATAGGGATGCCAAGAAAAAGCACCCCAATTTATATAGAGAAGAAGTTACTATTTCAATGGACGAATCCGTTAACGAAGCCCTTAAAGCTGGTAAAGGAAAAGGACTTGCAGATAAACGTAAAAAGTAGTTGACATTTAGTCACAGAGTTGATATAATAATATAATGAAAACCATATCTGAATATAGAATATCCCCGCTCGAAGAGGAAGCAGAAATTGTTCCTTATAACGAGCTGCACGTTGTTGTATTAGGTACAGGAGATGGTGACGGTACTTTTGCTGATATTGTTGAAGAAGTTTCTGTTAAGAGAGATATCAAATACGATTTCGTTGATATAACAAAATCGTGGATTGCTGACTCTGATATTGACATCGGAACTGTAAAGCTTCGTAACGTTGATGGCAAAGATAAAGATATTGAGATTGAAACACATAACTCAATTGTATTTGTAAGAGCAGGAGCAATCGGTACGCTTTCCTCCCAAGCGTTTATATCCTCCTTACAAGATATTGGCTTTTTGCTTGTTAACGATTTAGATTCTATGTTAGTCTGTGATAACAAAATGTCCAACGCATTATTGTTAGGTCGTAATAATATACCGATTCCAAGAACATCATCTATACCCAACGAACAATCTATCGAAGACGCTCATAAACGAGTAGGTGGAAAGTTCCCTGTTATTGTTAAAACACTTAAAGGAACTCAAGGTGTTGGTGTAATGAAGATTGATAGTATGTCATCTTTAACAGGTGTATGTCAATCGTTATGGAAATACGATGCTGATTTGTTAATACAAGAATTCTTTGAAATGAAATCAGATATACGTACTCTACTTGTAGGTGGTAAGATCATTGCTGCGGCAGAAAGAATACGAGCACCAGATAACAAAGACTTTAGAAACAATGTTCACCAAGGTGCAACAACAGAACCATACGATTTATCAAAGAAAGAGATCGCAGTAATTAAAGCAGCCGCAAGAGCAACAGGCGCAGTTTATTGTGGAGTAGATCATTTTGTTGATAAGAAAGGCAATCCTTATATTATCGAAGTAAATGGTTCTCCAGGTATTCGTTCTCACTTTGAAGGTTATGATCCTTGGACAGAAGAGAAACAAGGTAAAGTATCTGATAAGAAAGTTGTAGAGACAATTATACAATTCTTTTCTAAGGATGTCAATAGAAGACCAATCTTTAGACAAGAAGCAGGTTATATTGAAACGATTATATTTAAAGGTATGGAAAAGAATCCTGTACGTGCAAAGTTTGATTCTGGTAACAGTGCAAAAGCAAGTATGCTCCATGTTGATAAAATGGAAACAAAAGGTAAAATGGTATTTTGGGAAAAGAACGGTCATAAGTTTGAGAGTGAAGTAATATATGTCTCAAACCCAACTCGTGGTCAGAAGGCATTTGATACAAGACCTGTAATTGAACATGAGATCTTTTTCAATAACAAGAAACATATTGCCGAAATCGCGTTATCATTAAAAGATACTGCTTCAGAGATGTTAGTGAATCGCAAACTAATGACAAAGTTCAAAGTTGCGGTGAATCCTAATAGACGATTCATACTCAGCGATAAAACAGATAAGAATGATGAGAGTGATCACTAATGAAAAAATTTACAGATTGGAAATACGATGGGTTTGGATTATACGAAGGTGTAACAGTTCCTTTAGAAAGTCCTATGATTGAATTTGATGATTCAATGGGATTACTTGCAGCAGAAAAAGAACCTGAGTTAAATACACCAAAGCGTTCAAGTGGAGATAAAAAGTATGTTGTTTATGTACGAAACCCTGACACAGGAAACATTAAAAAGATTGAGTTCGGTGATGAAAAGGGTGGTCTTACGGCTAAGATTAATGACAGAGATGCAGCGAAGAACTTCGCAAGCAGACACAATTGCGATACTAAAACAGATAAGATGTCTGCAGGGTACTGGGCATGTAGATTACCTAAGTATGCAAAAGAACTCGGACTCAAAGGAGGAGGGGATTTCTTTTGGTAAGCCATATACGGACCTAAATGATATTCGTATATTTGATGTTAATGAAGATGAATCGAAGTTTGTCTGGCATAGAGATAAAGAAGATAGAAAGATTGAGGTATTAAAAGGCGATGGTTGGCAATTTCAACCCGAAGGATGTTTACCTTTTCTATTAAAGCCAGGCGATCACTTTTACATTGAAGAAAATGAATACCACAGATTGATTAAGGGTATTAATAATTTGGAAATCCGAGTAACCAAATTGTTATAAATAAACATAGAACATATAAATTAGAGCAAAACATTTTAAGGAGACACAAATGGCAGACGGTAGTTTTAAATTAGTTGACATGGACGACAAAAGTTATAAGAATGCGTTGATGCTGGCCAAGAAAGCAAAACTTAATCCGTTTTCTAAAAAAACTTCAACTGGAATGGAGTTAAGTGTTTTTGGTGATAATAAAGATATAATGAAATTCATCAAAACTTTACCAGAACAATATAACGAGGAAACTAAAATGTCCGATTGGAAAGAAATTATCGAGAGTAAGATTGACACTAAGATGTCGGCTGCTCTTCAAAAGAAACAAGAAGTGGTTAGTGAAAGAACTGTTGAAGAAGAAAACGAATATCAGAAGTTCTTTCAATCTGCTTTGAAAAAATTTGGAGTCGAATCTCCAGCAGAGCTTGATGACGCAAAGAAGAAGGAATTCTTTGATTACGTTGATGCAAACTGGAAGGGAGACAACGAAAAGGCTGAGGGTACTGAAGCTCAGGACTCGATAAAGCCAGCAAAGAAAAAGGATTTAGCTGCTAGCAATTGCGGCGGTTAATCCATTATATTATAGGAGTAAATTATGTTTTTGATTGAATGGATTAAAGGCTTATTTTCTAAAGACGAAGTCACTCCTGCTAAAGTAGACCCAGTGAAGGAGCCAAAGAAGGCTGCTACTGCAAAAGGTCCTCAAGTTACTAAAGCTGCGTTAGGTAAACTAACAAAAGCTGGACTTGAAGAAGCTGGTCGTAAAGCAGGTATTGTACTCGACAAAAGAAAAAAGAAAGCCGATTTAGTTAATGAACTTTACAAAGTTTTAAAATAATAAAAATAATAATAGGAGAATAACAATGGCACTATGGGGAAAAACAGACACAGCTGCTGACGCACCAAAGTGGCTCGAGGATGATGTTAATAACACTAATAAGTCCAATGATAAAGACAACGCAGTATTCGTTGACTTGACAGAGGCAGGTGTTGCATCTAACAAAGCTAAAGGTCTTACAGGTCCAGGTTGGTGGTTATACCATAC
>Ga0129324_10001490_pt1 | contig 14947 bp, 14 predicted proteins | sample CPBDNA_7_FD_96879 | JGI IMG/M metagenome (GOLD analysis project Ga0129324, IMG submission 96879) | Freshwater to marine salinity gradient microbial communities from Chesapeake Bay, USA - CPBay_Spr_15_0.2_DNA | ecosystem: Environmental > Aquatic > Marine > Coastal | place: USA: Chesapeake Bay... | reverse complement strand
TCTTCTTCTTCTTCTTCTTCTTCTTCTTCTTCTTCTTCTTCTTCTTCTTCTTCTTCTTCTGCTTTTGCTTCTGCTGCTTCTTCTGCTTTTTCTGCTTTTGCTTCTGCTGCTTCTGCTTTTGCTTCTGCTTCTTCTGCTGCTTCTTCAATTACAAAGTCGAAGTTTGCAACATATATTATAGATGAATTTCTAGCTTTCATAACTTTTGCTCCTATATATGCTCCAATAAGAAACTGCATCGAATCCTGTGTAACAAAAATTACACCCTCTTCTTTCGCTTCTTTCACTTGCATATAATCACCAAGTGCTTTTAAAGTTAGGAAGAAACCTGTTCTACTGTCGTTGAAAATTGCTTCTTTAGTTAGATCTTTAATATTATTTTTTTTAATATTTTTAATCGCTTCTTTAGCTACATCCTGAAGATGGTCAGCAAAAGGTCTATTAATATTATCACAAGTATCAAAATCTACTTCATCTGCTCTGATAGGACAAATAGTATCAGGAGGAGTATGAGTACAAGTTCTTTTATTTTTTCCACCTCTACCATAGTAAGCATCAAATGTTCTTTTTATTACATAGTTATTTTTATGTATTTGTTTAGTATTATAGAATATATATTCATTCTCATTATATATTTGGCTAGTAGTAGTAGTATAGACTATATTGTCACTACTTTTAGGTGGTTCTTTATAAAGATTCGTACACGTTTTATTAGTTGGTACTGAACCTGGATATCCGTCAAAAGCAGAGCTACTAAGTATAATCTTTTTAGCAGTATTAAGTTCATTGATAATCTTTTTATCTGCATATGAAATAGTATCATTTGTCCATTTATTAGTATAAAGAATATGAGGCATTTTTTTTTTCAATTCACTTAAAGTATAAGAACGTATATAATTAACAGTATTATATGCTTCTGTCTTTGAAGCAAATAAAGTATCGCCAACTTTTGGTTGGGAACCTAAAACTGAAAGTAAATAAGCTTCCCAACCAGAACCGAAATAATTACTTTTGTTTTTAACTTTATATTTATTATATTTATCATCCTTTTCTTCATCACTTTCTTCATCCTTTTCTTCATCCTTTCCTTCATCCTTACTTTCCCCCCACCCTCCATCTTCATCTTGATACGCCTGACGGTGCTTCACTTTATTTTTAAATATTTGTTTAAGTATGTAATTAACGATACAATTATTCTTTTTTTCTGTTTCTTCATTTACACATAATGTGTAATTAAAATCTTGAGGTTTGTATTCTCCTCTTGCTTTACCAAAATCATGTATATTATCAAACATAAGCAATTTTTTTATTTTAGCGTCATCAGCTGGTTTCTTAAATAATTCCGTAAATTCACCAATTAAGTCTGGAGTCCAATTAGATCTAACAGAATTAGAACTTTCAAGATTTATAAATTTTTTAATAAATGGATCTGAAAATATACGATGAAAATCTCTTAAATGTTTATCCATTTTATTTTGTCCCAAATAAGTGAATGCTGGGGTTAATATTGCACTACCTTCTTGTTTTCCTCGTGTTTGCATCCCTGCGACAGGTTTCTCTTCGTCCTCCTCTTCGTCCTCCTCTTCGTCAATAGAAAATAGATTAAAATATGTAATTATATTTTTTTTATCATTAGGGATCTTTGATAATATAAATCTAATGGGTGAAAACAGATATATACATTTTATAAAATGTATATATCTGTTTTCACCCATATTAGTCTTGATACTTTTTAGTGTATTATCACCAATATACTGAGGTTCGTAACTAAGTCCTGGTATTTGAATACTATAAAAAGTATTTGTAGCCTCTTCGAAATTATTTGTAGCCTCTTCTAAATTATTTGTACCAATATATTTGCGACTGTACCACGCAAGAAATTTACTAATCCAATTTCCTGGTTGCGGCGTGCCTCCACTCCCATCTATAATATACCATTGTACGTTGTATAAAAAAAAATAAATATTTTCTGCTTTTTCTCTTGATTCTTCTGCTGCTTCTGCTGCTTTTCTTGCTTCGTCATTTGCTTTTGCTGCTTTTGCTGCTTTTATTGCTGCTTTTATTGCTGCTTCTTCTGCTTCGTCTCTTGCTTTTGCTGCTTTTATTGCTGCTTTTTCTCTTGCTTCTTCTCTTGCTTCTGCTTTATTTGCTTCTTCTCTTGCTTTTCTTGCTTCTTTTCTTGCTGCTTTATTTGCTTCTTCTCTTGCTTTTCTTGCTTCTTTTCTTGCTTTATTTGCTGCTTCTTCTGCTGCTTTTAATTTTTCTCTTGCTTTATTTCTTGCTTTTTCTGCTGCTTCTGATTCTCTTGCTGGTTTTCTTGCTTCTTCTGCTGCTTCTTTTGCTTTTTCTGCTGCTTCTTTTGCTTCTGCTGCTGCTTCTTTTACTTCTTCTGCTGCTTCTGCTGCTGCTGCTTTTATTGCTTCTTCTGCTGCTTCTGCTGCTTCTTCTGCTGCTTCTTCTGCTGCTTTATTTGTTTCTTCTTCTGCTGCTTTATTTGCTGCTTTTATTGCTTTTCTTGCTTCTTTTCTTGCTTCTTCTGCTGCTTCTGCTGCTTCTTCTGCTGGTTTTCTTGCTTCTTCTGCTGCTTTTCTTGCTTCTTCTGCTGCTTTTGCTGCTTCTTCTTCTGCTGCTTTTGCTTCTGCTGCTGCTGCTTTTGCTGCTTCTGCTTCTGCTTGTCTAAATCCAGCTGCTGCTTCTGCTTTTTCTGCTGCTTCTCTAAATCTATTTGCTGCTTTTATTGCTTTTCTTGCTGCTTTTCTTGCTGCTTCTCTTGCTTCTTTTGCTTCTTCTGCTGCTGCTGCTGCTGCTTTTACTGCTTCTGCTTCTTCTGCTGCTGCTGCTTTTGCTTTTGTTCTTGTTCTTGTTCTTGCTTTTTTTGCTGCTGCTATTTTTGCTGCTGCTATTTTTTCTTCTTCTGTCATTTTAATTAAAGTAATTAAAATATGTTTTTAAAATAATATTATTTTAAAAACATATATTTGTGTTTATCTTATAATGACTTCGGGAGTTCTTAAGACGTCAGAGATTTCTCTTGCTATTTTGTTGATAGTGAGGTCTGATAGGTCTGCTTTTTTTGCGAATTCTTTTAGAGAGATGTCTATACCTTTTGAACATATCCAGTAGTAAGTCAATCCACTACTGACGCTTTGAGGCCTTGCTCTATTGAGTTTAGAAGATTTGTTTTTGATTTTGTTGTATAGAATTATAACTTCAGATTTTTGTTCTTCGGTAGCGCTGAATTTGTTCATTAGGTCTTCTACGAGGTTTATGGGAGTAATATAAGTAGTGTGAATGGCTGAGTCTTTTGGAGCATTGAGATTAACGTGTTTTAGTCCTTTTAAGCCTGTTTTTCTATTGAGGTCGAATATTTTTATTAAACGTTCGTGAGTTTGTGGGTGTCCAGAAAGCTTATAAGCATGGAAAATACATGCAAAGATGATTGATTTTCTGGAGTTACCTCTAAAAATATGTCCTTTAGTTACTTGAACATAAATCTGATTAGCCAAAGACACGATCTTTTCGCTGAAATTCATACTTTCAACATCTTTAAAAATATTCCTTTCCTCACATTTACGTATTTGTACTCTTGTAGGGTCAGAACCTCTCTTTGTATCTGCAGCACCATAGTATCTCCATTCTTTCTCTTGGAAAACAGTTTTTTCTAATTCTTCTCCACAATCCATGCAAGATACTGCCCCATGAGCATTGCTAATGTTTACATGAGAGCATTCATTTTCTTTCTCCCTTGATACATCTTCTTCACAGGAAATAACTCTTTCGTATTCATTTAGGGCTTCTTCAAATACTTCAAAATTCGTTGTCATTTTGGATTAGTTTAGTTTAAACAAGATTTTATTTCAAGATTTCATTTTTATTATTATCTTTCTTATAATATTGCTCCACAAGATTATGCAACATCTAAAATTACGCGCAAAGATAAGCAATTGTAACCTTATAATGTTGATTTTAATCTTCGTTTATATTTTATGATATATAGATAATTTACTTGAGAGGATAATGATAATTTAAAATCTACTTCTACTTCTTTTTATTATAGTAACACAAACTTTTATACTGATGACTATTATTATAAAAGTTAAAAGTGTGGTTAGAAACCATATATATTTTGTTTGAATATAAGGTACTGTTTTTTCTAAAAAGGTTACAGGTATAAGTTTTAAAAGAAGATTTCGAAATAGGTTTTGATTTTTTGGTATTATATTACTGAGTTCATGTTGTTTCTGAAAAGCAATCATTGGTTTTAGAGCGAACACTTTTAGCTTATTCTCGCAAGGAGCTTTAGTCTTAAGAAATAATAAGTTATCAGTTGAAGAAGAGCAAGTAGAGCAAAACATAACAAAATCAACGTCATATTGGTCGTTTTTATTAATATCAGGTAACCCTGCTTCAATTAATGATGAGTTAGCAACATAAGCATGAGTAAATGCGCCACAATGAACTTTTAAAATGCTTTTGTTGCTAGTTTTAGATGCTCTTAAAGGTAACCAACCCAATAATAATGCATCCCATTCTAAATAATTTTCAGTAAAATCTTTGAGAGAAGTTAAGGTATTGTTCATTTTCTTTTTTATAAATTGTACATCGTCTTCAAAAATTACTACGGTTTTCCAACCTCTGTTTTTAGCTAATAATAATGCTTTTTGATGAGATGAATAACAACCGTATCTTGCATTACCGTTTGAGGGTCTATTAACTATTAGAAATTCTACTAAGTTACTCAATCCTACTTTTTCAAATTCTAAGAGGGCTTCTTGCCTTCTTAGTATATCTTCCTCTAATGATATACAAATAAAGCCATCAAAAATACTATTCCACTTTAACATATTCTTTATTGTATATTCTTTATTTAATAAAGAATATTTAATAAAGAATATTTAATGCTAATCCTAAGTAATATACCATATAATCTTTTCTTAATTTTGTGTAAGAAATCAGATGTAATTGACTAATTGTTTAATAGTTTATTCTTGTTACAATATATAATAATATATGAAGATGAAGAGAGTTAGTGGTTTATTTGTTTTAATTTATTATCGTTTTAATTTGCTCTACAAAATCAGAGCAGATTCCGTAGCACCATAATTCTGAGCATTTCTGAATACCTCCTTCCTCCCATTCAGGAAGAACACAAATAGACTGTGTTGTAAGATTACGCGAAGGATACGTCCATATAAAACCTCTAGAAGTTAATACATAATCATCCTTGTCGTGTCCGAAGCAGTGTATTCCATGTTTCAATAGATATTTAAGAGCCATTACATTTTTAGCGTGGCAGATGATATGGGGGTCGCTTTTTAGAAATTCCAAACCCACTTCGTATTGGGGTTCGTCATGTCCAAGATAAATATTAGATTTACCAAATTTCCAAACATCGACTTCAACGTAAAACCCCTTTTCTAAAGCAGTTTGTATATATTCTGGCTTATTTTCCATTTCTTTATTAGGACCTTTTAAATTACCTCTGTGACTAATTAGTACAACCATTTTATGTGATACTTTATTCTATAAACTTGTTACAGCACCCCTATTTTCGTTTGTTTTTTAACACGGACTAATTCGTTTATTCTTTCTCTTGTCTCTTGTCTTTCAAATTTTATTTATTAAATTATAATATAAGTTGATAGGGTTTAAAGATTTGTATATAATGATATATAAAGGATGAAACAAAGGCAAAAACTTTCGGAGGTGACAAAAAAGATTATAGCCAGTAATCAGGTATGGAAATGTGGTTTTTGCGAGCAATTTCTTCCACCTTCCTATCAGATTGATCATATTGTTCCTCATTCTATATCTAATAGTGACGATTATGATAATCTAATGGCTTTGTGTCCTACTTGTCATGCTAATAAGACACAAACTGAGGCTCGTAGGATATCAGAATATAAGAGAATGAAAGCATATTGTCCCGATAACACAAAATTATGTTGGTTTTGTTTTGAGACATACCACAATATACATTCTTGTTCTGGGGAAAAGCAAGAATTGAAGACAATTATTTCCGAGCAGAGGGATTGCATTAGGGATTTTCAAGCAAATATGAGAAAGTTTGTGTATGTTCCCTCAGTTCTGGAAGAAGTTGATTTAGACTTGAAAAGAATGAATATATCTACAGGGCAAAATACTTTAAAAATTCGGTTGTATGAAACATTGATATATGTAAATAATTATTTTACATCCATATCTACTTATAGTATTGAGGAGATATCTAAGGCTGTGTTTATAGCTACGAGATCTAAGTCAGAGTCAAAGAAGTATGACAAAGTGGAGATAGAGATAAATATAGAGGATATAGAAGATGATTGTGTTGATTTTTTGGATGAGAATTTGAGAGGGATGTTGACTAAGAGAATATTTAGAAATCCGATTGATGTTGAGTATATATATATTTTAAACAATTGATAATTTTTTAAAATCGTAATTTACAGGATTTCATATTGTTTTTTAACAAACACTAAAAAGAAGAAGAAAATTATGACTATTATAATTGCAATCCATTTAGATAGTTTTCCGTGCTTCACAAGACATAACAAAATTATTAAACAAAATAGAGATATCATTGCATTACAACATTGATTATGTATTTCTTTGTGTATATCTGCTTCTGCAATTAAGAATATAGATAAAAGAAAGAATGGAAAAAAATCTCCAGGAATTTTTGTTCCGGTAGCTATTAGAGTAGAAACTATTAGTAAAGGGATATAATCTCCATATTTATTCCAAAATATCTGAAAGTCCATTATTTATTTCAAGAATTATTTTCATTTTCTTTTCTTTATTTTTATTTCAGCTTTTCCAACATTAATTGGTCCGGGAAAACCTTCATAAGATCTTTTTTCAATATCTTCTACAGTGAGTTTTGGAGTTTTTGTTGTATAAATCTTAGATCCAGCTGCATGTCTTAAAGTATACTTACTACCGTATTTCCAATCTGTTCCAACAGCCTTTTCCGACATACAATAAATATCCCCTGGGTTTAAAACTAAACTTACATTGTCTCCTCTTGGTTGATTATTGTAAAACCAGTTCCAATGAATAGTCATCTCACTTCCTAATCTCACTCCGATTACCTTTTTCCTTTCGGAATCTCCGTGGTATCCTATACCAGTGGTATCAAGCTCGCAATACTTATTTCCTTCGCATTTCAAGTCACGTGCGGCATCTCCAAATGCGTCTACAATTTTTCCTTTGAGATTGAATAACAAAGGAACATCGTTCCAGGAAATAGTAGTTCCCTTACCTTCTTTAAAGTCTGATATTTGAGTTGTTTTAGAAAAGTTTAGATTCTGTCTGGCTCTTTTGTTCTGTACGACTTTTCTTCTTGTGTTATAAAATTTGTCATCCCAATCATAAAGTAACATTTCTAAAGTTAACTCTGAAACTCCATTATCTCCAGTAAGATGCTTTAATCCATCTTTTGCAACAAGCACATACGCTTGATATTCTATGTTTTCATTTGCTTTTTGTAGAGAACCTACCTCTTTGGGGTTGTCGTCGTAAGCTTCTGGTTCTGGTAGAAAATCATTCAAATGAATTATTCCTGTTTCACATCCTAAGCGTTTAAAATATTTCTGCGCTATTAACAAATCGGAATAACTGAATCCTGTGTCTGCCATAGTGCCAATTTTTTGCATTCCTACATGACTTTCTGCTACGTCTCCAAAAGTGAGAGTTATAGTTCCATTAAATGGTTCATAATAAAATTTATTCAAGTAATAAAGAATTTTACTGGCAATTAAAAAACGTCCCATATTATTTTTAAATGAAAATAAAGAAAAATAATGAAGATAACTCAATACTGAACTATCTAAACTTTTAATACTTCTCTTAAGTTGTTCTTCGTCTACTTCATCATCATTTTTTAATAAATTGCAAATGTTTAGTATAATACTCATAATTTATTATATTAATCAGTTAGTTTAAAAATAAAATATAAAAAATAAAATATGACTATTAAACTTATTATATTTGATCTTGACGGTTGTTTGGTCGATTCAAGAGATATGCATTACAAAGCTCTAAACAGAGCTCTTCTTTCTATTGACGAAAAATACGTAATTACAAGAGAAGAGCATTTATCAACTTATGACGGACTTTCAACCACCAAAAAACTACAACTTATTACGGATAAGAAGGGTCTTCCTTTAGAGCTACATAACGAAGTATGGAAACTGAAACAGAAAAGTACTTGGGAAATTGTGGATCGAGATTATACCTACGATGATAGAATTAGGGAAATCTTAAGTTCTTTGAAGAGAAAGGGGTATTTGATTTACGTTGCTTCTAATTGTGTGTATAATAGTATTAAGATGATTCTTCTACGAAAGGGGTTTATGGAGTTTGTAGATTATTTTATTTCTAACGAGGATGTAACAAACCCCAAACCAAGTCCCGAAATGTACCAGAGGTGTATGATGAGGGCAGGATTTACTTGTGATGAAACTATGATTATAGAAGATTCTCACATCGGGAGAAAGGCTGCTAATAGTTCCGGAGCTCACCTTTTAGTGGTTGAAAATCCAGATGATGTAAGTTTTAAGAAGATAGAGGACTATATAAATTGTAAACAAGTGCCAGAAGTAACACAAAAATGGCAAGGACATTGCAATGTCGTAATTCCTCTGGCAGGAGAAGGTTCAAGATTTGTAAATGCTGGATATACCTTTCCTAAGCCTCTTATTGATGTTAAAGGGAAGCCTATGATTCAAGTTGTAGTAGATAATCTTGGACTTGATCCAGAAAAGTGTAATTTTATTTTCATTGTTCGAAAAAGGCATCTTGAAACGTATAATCTTTCTCATCTTCTAAATTTGATCGCTCCTGGGTGTACTGTTGTTGTAACAGATGGACTTACAGAAGGCGCTGCTTGTTCTGTTCTATTGGCAAAGGAATATATTAACAATGATGAACATCTTGTTTTGGCTAATAGCGATCAATTTATGGTATGGGAGCCAAATGTTTTCATGTACTCTATGACTGCGGATAATGTAGACTGTGGTATTGCTACATTTGAAAATACTCATCCAAAGTGGTCTTACGTGAAATTAGGAGATGATGGTTTAGTTTGTGAAGTTGCAGAAAAGAAACCTATTTCTAATCACGCTACTACTGGTATTTATTATTGGAATAAGGGTAGAGATTTTGTGAAGTACGCAGAACAGATGATTGAAAAGGATATTCGGGTAAATAACGAATTTTATGTATGCCCTGTTTTTAACGAGGCTATTGAGGATGGAAAGAAAGTTAAGATTTTTGATGTTGATAGGATGTTGGGTTTGGGCACCCCAGAAGACCTTAACTACTTCTTAGAAGATTACGAAGGAGAAGTATAAATTAAATGTAATTGAATTGATATTTTTATACTTACTACAGGTATAAAAACTAAGGTGTTGGCAGTAATGTTAAAGCGTGTTTTGCTACTCCATTCATATCATCATTAACTATCCCTTCTTTCAACTCGTTAAACATTTTTATTACCCTTGTATAATGTAGCATATCTTCCATAGATCTAACGGTTTTTCTTGTTTCACTATAGGAGAAAATTATGTTTTTTATTGTATCAGCAGTTAAAGGTGTTATCAAACTACGTATCGTGTCGTTTAAAAATGAGTTATCATGGAGAAGGAACAAGTTATTTCTTTTCTGGATATTCATTTCTATTGCCATCGGTTCATCTAACTTACAAACTGATTTACCTCTTGAAGTATCTCTTGGAACAACTGAGTCTCCTATAATATCAGCAAACACTCTACCCCATACTCTTATCATATCTTGTCCTTTGGTTTCTATTAAATCAGGAGATATACATTCAATTAACTCATTCGTATGACTTGAAGATAAAGTATTCCTACGCTTAAGAATTTGAGTATAATTATAATTGATAGTATTAGTATTAGTAACTGTAGTAGGCTTTGTAGCGATCCGTTCTATTCTATCCTTGAGTTCAGTATTCTCAGTGTTCTTTTCTACAAGTTGTTGTCTTAATAGTTGAATCTCTCTTCTTTCAATATCTATCATACTCTCAAGATTACGATTCATAAAACGAAGTGCCTCTAACTCTTTCCATACATTCATAAAATCACAATCTTTTTCATGTGTTCTTATGTGGTAAGAATAATTATTCTTATGGGTAAAGAACTTATTACAATATATACAAGTATAGCTTTCATCTGGTACCTCTCCTTGTATCTTCAAACAGTATTTCGTCTTTCTTTGATGCTGATTTAGATTTGTTTTTGTCGAAAACGTCTTTCCACAGTATTTACATTCCATCCTTTGATGTACTTAAGATTTGTTTGTTTAAATATATTGAACAATATTGAATTTTTTGTTCAATTTTGTTCAACGATTGAACAAAATTGAACAAAAAATTCAACGGAAAACATACTGTTGGAGTTTGATTTTTTGACTTTACGGAATTTGTAAAACTAGATTTACAAATGTGTGTGTGGAAATATTTTTTTTAATTTTATAATTACCATTCTTAAGATTTAAGATTGCAATCCGTTCTCTGAACAAAAAATTCAATCGTTGAACAATATTGAATTTTTTGTTCAATATTGTTCAACGATTGAACAAAATTGAACTTTGTTTTCAACGGAAAACATACTGTTGGAGTTTGATTTTTTGACTTTACAGAATTTGTAAATCTAGTTTTACAAATGTGTGTGTGGAAATATTTTTTTTGATTTTATAATTACCGTTCTTTGAAAGAATTTCATTTTGATTTCTAAAAATAATTTTAGAAATTCTGTAAACTATTTTTAGAAGTAATCCTGGTTTTTAGTTTCGTTTCTGATTTCTAAAACTTATACAAGAGATGTGATTGTATTCTGTAGGTAAATATTCTATAAACTCTTTACGCTCCAAACTCCGTATTTATCACATTCAAACTTTCCTGTATGCCACTTATCACAACAACGAAACTTACCAATTTTTTTGTAATTTTCCTGGCGTATAATATATTCATCTAAACTTGCACGGTTAGTTTCGAATATTTCTCCAGGATAAATATCAATGGTTTCATAAGTATGAATACCGTCTATAAATTCAGTCCAGAAGGAAAACCTGATAATAATATCTAATTTATTTACAAAGACAACCATTTTTAAATTTTATAAAATTTCTAAAATACTTTTCAATTTTAGTTTAAGATTGAAAAGTATTTTAGAAATGGAAAGTAATTATTAAACTATAATACAAACTAGTTTTTGATAATGTATGCTGTAGGAGATTTAACATTAGTCTTGACTAAATTTAGGTTGTTTTCTTTTGTAAATCTATCTACAGCGTTGCTTTCAGTCCATCCATGGTAATATGCCTCGTCAAAGACAACGATACCTCCTGTAACTACACGAGACCACATATTGGTAAGTGCTTCGTAAGTAGGTTCCTCAAGATCCAGATCCATATACAGAAGAGAGATGCGGAAACCAGGGCGTTTTTCACAAAACTCCTTCGAAGTAACAGAAATATCTCCCTTGACAAGTTCAAATTTATCACATGGAATATTACAATCTAAAATCTTCGTATAAATACCCTTTTTGGATATATCTTTCTCCTGAAGATCGGTACATCGTGTGAATACTTCAGACATCATTCCCTTATCATCCTCGTCTTCAAGATTTTCTATGAAATCTTTATCGAAGAAGTCAAAACCGATAACCTTTCTAATATCATGCGGAGAATGAAGATCGAGTAATTTTAGCCACAAAACCATTCCAGAACCCTTAAAGACGCCACACTCAACTATATCTCCGGGAAGATTTTTAACCTTTTCAAAGAGGTCTATTCTAGTAAGCATTTTGAAGAATACATTTCTGTCTGTGTTAAACAAGAAGCTGTTGTACGCATCGTATACAGATTGATTTATAGGAGTGTCTTCAGTTTGATTGTAAATATTCATTTTATCTAAAAAAATCCACGACTATAAACTATGTTTAAAGAGACTTATTAACAATAATAAAATGTTTACAGTAGCTACAGGATTTTTTGATATTGGTCGTGAAGAGTGGAGGCATTATACACGTAAGTTAGAAGTATATTTAACGTACTTCAAGAATGTACTCAGTCTGAATGTTAATATGGTTGTATTTACAGAGCCTAAATTTGTTGAACTTGTAGAAGAGATAAGAAATGGTATCTCAAGTAGAACAATCATAGTTCCTCTTGAGATTAGTGAGTTGTATATGTATCAACATCTAGAAAAGATACAAGAGATTCAAAATGATCCCGAATTTTCTGTCGGTCATCCAAATCCTTTGTGCCCGGAGGTTTCTAAGCCTCTTTACAATGTTGTTGTTTGTAATAAGATGGATTTACTATTCAAAGCGACTGAATTAGATACCAAGTCTAAATACTTTGTCTGGCTAGACGGTGGTTATACTCATGGTAATGTAGATATGTCTTCTTTGGATTGGAAACCTAGATCTCTGTTTGAACACAGGGATACTCTGTCTATGATATGTTTAGAGTCTATTGAAGTGGTTGGAGATGATCCGAGAGAGTTTTTCTTGAAATATATAGATGTGATAAATGGTGGGTTTGTTGGAGGGTATAGAGATGTTGTTAAGAAGGTTCGTGATTTGTATTATGATTTGGTTGTTGAGTTATTCGAGGTGGGTTTGAAGGATGACGACCAGTTTTATCATACAATTCTTGCTAAGAGGAACCCAGAATTGTTTAATCTGATTAGGGGTGGTTGGTATAGTGCTATGGATTTTAGTTAATTTCATTTTAAAACATTTACATGTTTTAAAATGAAACGTGTAGCACTTACCTTTTCTGGTCATCTTCGGAACTTCAGGTTAGATAACATATTTGAAAACTTTATAAATGTTCTATTAGATAATGATTGTATTGTTGATTATTTCTTTTCTTTGTGGGATACTGAAGGACACCGTGGATTAAACTTTTCTGGATCTACAGATATAAATAATGTTTTAGAGACATTACAGCCTAAGGGTGTATTGATAGATAAGTTTGATAGACAGTATTTTATTGACAAGTATCAGTCTGATAAGTGGAAGGAGTATATACATCTATCTGACAACACAACGTGTGGAGACGCTGTCTCAATGTGGTACAAGATTCAATCATGTTTGGATATGGTGGAGAGATATCAAGAGAGATATGGGTTCGAGTACGATGCTATTTGTAGAGTACGTGCTGATGTCTTGTTTGATGATGTGTTTAAGAAGGAGGTGTTAGATGAAGTATTTAATAGTGACTTGCTGTATATTCCGAAGTGGGATGAGAAATGGTATGAAGTATCTCACACGATTACAGATTATTTTGGGATTGGAAATTATAAGGTGATGAAGAAATATATGTCTGTTTTTAATAACATTGATAACCTTATGTCTTGTAATTTGTTTCCTCATACAGGAGAGGGGTTTCTTTGTCAACAGATAGATGGGATGAATATTAAGAGGTTGGAAGGAGGATTTAGTGTTCAAAGAACAGAGTACGTAGAAAAGATCGTATAAAATTTATCTATTTAAAAATACCCTTAAATAGATATAAATATGACATTTCGTATGAAAAATACAACATTCCCTTTAGTAGATGTACATGAATCTAAGAGTAAAGAGAGGAAGAGTAAAGACCCTTTCAAAATAGAATTTCCAAAAGAAACTACAACCACATATAAATTCCAAACAACAGGAATTGAAGAATTTTCCGAAGTTAAAAATTTAGAACCGAAATCAGAAGAATATTATTTGAGAGAATATCAACAGTATATTTTAGGGGAAGGTGATTTAAATTCTCTCGTAGAAGAACAAGATATTTTTTTTGACCGAGTTAGTAGAACTTGGAAGTTAGAAAGCAGAGAATCTTTAAAAAATTAAAAATCTTTCTCAACTCTTGTATAACTGTTAATATCTTTTAGAAGGTCTCTCTTTTTTCCTTTTACCATTCTCGCTTTCATCTTTTTTAATTCTTCGGGAAGATGTTCTAAGAAATTATCGTATTGACTATTTTCAGATTGGAATTCAAAGCGAGGGGATATGATACATCTGTCTGGTTGAGTTTCATATACTTCATCGTAATCGTCAATAATAAAAGTATTGTTTTTGTTGTAGCCGTCTATTTTGTAAACATCCCATAGCATACTAAGATCTTTGCTTGCATTCTTGTATCTTTTCGATATATCACAGTGATAAGAAAAGAATATGAAGTCAAGTTTCCTTTCTGGTTTACCTTTAATAATAAATTTATCAATTATAAATAGTGCGTAGTCTTTGCTGGCTGCAGTCCAAATTGATACATTAAAATTAGCGAAAAGATAATCTAGGAAATATTGAAGGTGTGGTCTTTCAAAAATAAGATAGTATCCATCCATATTTTCAAAGTTAAACAACCCAGCCTTTTTTGTAACTTCTTTATCCGATAGGTTTATTTCTTCATTTGTTTCTGCACTTATAAGAGTTTGATCTAAATCTAAAAAAATTGATGGTTTTCTATTATCAAATGTTGTCATTTATAGTAATTAATATGTTTTTAATTTATATAAATTATTTCTATTTTTCGGGAGGAGGAGGAGGAGCACCGGGAGGTCTCTTTGGTTCGTTTTGCTCTCTTGATTTTTGCATCGCCATTGCTGTTGCCATTAGACTCCCCTTTCCACCAACTCCGGGTTCTGTCGAAGACTTTATCCCCCTTGTTACGTTTCTATTAGGTTCTTCTAATACTCCAAATTCTCCCTGAACATCGTAATTTCCTACTCCAGAGCGGATGGGTGCAGGAGGTTTTAGACTAGAATAGTCATCTTGATTTTCATCTTGATTTTCATCTTGATTTTCATCTTGTTGTCCTCCTTCTTCGCTTTCACTTTCCAAATCTTCTATAGATGTTGATTGCTTAAATTCAGTTTGTTTAGGGGTCCTGGGGCCTTTATATTCTTTAGAAGGGGCTTGTTTCTGCTCAG
>Ga0129324_10001487_pt1 | contig 14987 bp, 12 predicted proteins | sample CPBDNA_7_FD_96879 | JGI IMG/M metagenome (GOLD analysis project Ga0129324, IMG submission 96879) | Freshwater to marine salinity gradient microbial communities from Chesapeake Bay, USA - CPBay_Spr_15_0.2_DNA | ecosystem: Environmental > Aquatic > Marine > Coastal | place: USA: Chesapeake Bay... | reverse complement strand
TAACTAATCCCTTTTCCTTTGCCATTATAATAGGCGTTTTATCGCATCCTGATATAGGTTGCCCGTGAGATTCGGTTATACCAATTATAGATATATTTTTTCGTATATTAAAGTGCGATGATACTGTATTAATTCTGGATATATATTTGCGTTCCATTATGAACAATAATTCAATAATTCAATAATTCAATAATTCAATAATTCAATAATTCAATCAAATTTACTCTATAAATAATTAATATTTATATGAACACTTTCAGTCTATCAAGATATATAAAATAACAAATTTAAATTAATAATCTTGTTTACATTGTGGGTTATGTTCTGTTAAGATTCCTTTATTTCTTTTAAGGAAGGCAAACTTTCATAATCTTTCTACATTATTATCTAATTCTATGTTTAAGATTTATATTTTCAAGTGTTAAATCTATAGCGAATAAGACAAATGATACATTATGTAAATTAGATGAATTATCCAATATAATAAAAAATAAAAAATATAAAAAAGACTTAAAGAAATCATCAAATAAACGTTTTAAATGTTAAAGGGTGTAAAATAAAATCTATTATTAAATATAAATGAGTAAAGTATCAGATAATTTTGCCAATGATTTTCCGAGTCGTATGTCAGATGGTCGTGCTTTCACCGATTATAGAACAAATTGTATTACTAATAATGGTATTAGTAAAAATATGACATCTTGGGAGTATCGTTATTATCTTCAGAATAATGCTGCCGATATTGTGGAAAAAGAAAGAGAAAATAGAAACACAATTCTAGGTTATTCAGGAGAAAATGCTCCTGAAGTCCCCGTAAAAAATATACAAAATTGTAATAAAGGGTTTTGTACAATTGAAAACTTCAATGAGAACGGTTTAGGTTTAGGAAAAGCTACCAATGAAACTTTCTAATCATTGTTTCCAACGATTCCCACAATCTAAACAACTAATAAATTGTGTCATAGGTTCATCTGCCGAACGTGTCTGAAGTTCATAATATGAACATTTTCTTGAACTACATCTTCTACATTTAAACATTTCAGTCATAGCAACTTGTTTCATTTCATATTTCATTCTATCTCTTTTAGTTTTCTTATCCAGTAATTCAGACCATATTTCGGGATAAGTATCATATGAGCTCATATTAGCCAATCCTTGGGGGTCTATTTCATTATTTTTTATCTTTTCTAAAAGATAAATATTTTTCACATAGCATTTTACATCTATATTTGAATATATTGATATAACCTTACTCATATATAATCTATAAAATAATGGATTCATCCAACTTTTCTTAATGTTTTTATTTATTGCATATTCTATACAGTAATTATATATACCCTTTTCAATCTGTCTAGATAGTTTTATTCTTTTCACACATTTATTAAGTTTTAAAACTACTCTTTTTCTTATATCATCTTTGTAGTTGTCTGACATAACTTATTAAGTATTGATTATATTTATCAAGATAATTTTAAATCAAATTTATTAGTAATTAGTATAATCATAATCTAATTCATCAGCAATGGTAATATTTGATAGTTTATTTTTTGGTTTAATATTATCATCATTTATTTTTTCTTCTATTTTTTCTTCTATTTCTTCATCGGTACTTATATCACTAAAATTATCCGATATACACAAGTTTTCATATCTTTCAGATATATAATATGCAATCATCCCATATTGTGAAATATCTAGATCTATAATACTTTCATTAATTCTATATACTAAATATATATTACCATATAATATATACGTTAAATCACTTGGGGGTAAAACGTGTGTGTTTATATTTTCTCCGTTTGTAAATATATCATTGCCATAACATTCAAGTAGAGAATTATCGTGAACCCATTTATCAATTAGTTTTAGATTGCGACTATCTAATTTAGCTAATTCAGAAAATATATTATCAGTTTTATTCAATATTATTTCATTTAATTTATCTTCTGAAGTAAATCCTAATATCTTCATTTTCTTATAATAGATTAATCATTTATTTTTTAAATTAAAATATATATGATTTTATAAATATGTCATATTTCTTCAAAAATAACAATTTCATATCTTTATCTGAAACTAAAACATTAGAAGATAGGCTTGCAGAATCTAATAAAGTTCTTATAAAATATCCTGAAAGAATACCTATTATTGTAGAACCTTTCACAGATGATATAGTTAAAATCGATAAGAATAAATTTATCGTTTCTAAAGATATGACTTTCGGTCAACTTATTTATATCATTAGAAAAAGAATTAATATTAATAGTGATATAGCTCTCTTCTTCTCTATAAATGGTGTTTTATGCCCTCTAAGCACAGATATTGAATCTATTTACAATGATAATAAGAGTGAAGACAATTTTTTATATGTAAAATATACAACTGAAAATACTTTTGGTTAAATTAATTTATACAATATATATATATATGAAAACGTTATATGTTATATTCGGTTTAATTTTAGTTGTATTTCTTTTTTATCCAACAATTACTGTATCAGAAAATCAGATATACTCTCCACTTTCTATGAGCTCGAATAAACAATCTACCCCGCGTATGTATGATTTTTACATACCCCAATTAACTAATAATCAAACACCTCTATCTGGAAATAAGTTTAATAATCAAACTAATGCTAATATGCTTACTAGAAATACATATCTCAATGATGATAATGTAAATATTATTCGCAAAGAACTAAATGATATTGATACAAAATATCCTAAATACATTTTAAAAGATACTCTAGCAGCAAACCCGTTAGGTTTAAGTGAGTTAAGCTCATTTATTACTGATCCTGATAAACCATATACATCATTTGTTGATGATAATGTATCGCAATATCCTAAGTTTTATACAAGTGATATAAAAAATGAATTAACAAATATTGGAAAGTTTTTTGATAAAAAGAATAGATATAGTGATACCACATACTCTAACAGTTCAAAATATATTGATGATAGTTGTTATATTAATAGTGATAATGAAATAACTTGTTTGGAAAATACTCGTTTACAGAATATCCCTCCTAAAAATACAGATAATTTTAATACGTGTGATATTATGAAATCTATTGGTAATTATAAAGTAAATGAATCTAAAGATTCTGTTATGAATGGATTGTCTTTTTATGATAATGTATTTGCTTCAAAAGATAAAAATGAAACTTTTTCTGCTTATATAAGTGGATCACCTTTTAAAGAATGCTCTATTGATTTCTAAACCAAAGATTTTACACCAGTTTACTCCTATCTCTATTTGTCTATCTGAAGGGAACCTTTTAATATCTTCTACTTTCATATTTACACCTCTTTTTATTTCTTCTATTTGGGTCTTCACATAATTAATGTTAAACGTGTGAATATTCTTTATAAATTTTAATGGTATATTTATTTCTAACTCTTGATGAAAATAACGCAACATCATATTAATTAGTTCTTTATCATAACCTTTATAACCAATACACACTATATATTTTTCTGAGTTTGTATTTCTACTCATTGAGGGTTTCACTATAAACATCTTGTCAAATGATTTCCTTAAGATATACATTAGTTTTATAGTTTTGAGATAAAATATATCAAAAATCTTACAGATAAATATACCACCATCTTTTAGAAGTAATAATCCCATTAATACTTCAGAATAAATCAATCTATATGAATCTAATTCTTGATTACTAAAGTTTACGGTATAATCAAAACCACCATCTCCTGTAACTATATCACTACTATTTTTACCACTATTTTTTACATAATTTAAGATATTAAGAATCTTATAAATATCTCCGGTTTTATCTATTCCACTATGTAATTTCAGATTATTATTCTTTATAATGTTGTGATTCCAATGTGGTATACTTTTATCACCACTTATTAATGATATTGCATTTATTTCACATTTAGTCTCATTAAAATACTCTATAAATCCACCTGGAGCCTCAGCTAAACTATCAACTTTTTTATAGTCTTTAATATTAAACAATTTCATTATCTCCAATATTTTAAAATAAGAACGACTTATAGGTTTTTTAGTACATATATTCTTATTTGAGAATGATGAACTATATATATACTCATAATCATTTATACATTTCTTACAATTATTCCATTTATGGGGTTCTTTATCTATTAATGATTTAGTTCTATTTAGTTCTTCTAATAGATCAATAAAAATAGTTTTATTTATATCTTTATAATAATTTTTATCTTCTATATTTTCCAGTTCAAACAGACTCATCTATATTTAATTCATTATGAATGTTTCTTTCTTAAACCTTTTTAAAGATGAACCAATTATTTAATTCTGATAATTGTCTATATTTTTTATCTTTTTGTGTCGTTTTCGCGTGTAGATATGCTCTCTGTATATCTTTTTCACTATCATCCAGTATACTATCGATTTTATTAATTAATTCTTCAAAATTACCTATAGGTTTTTTTATATCGCCTTTTTCAAGTGATACAGGTTCAAACCCATACTCCTTCATAATATTAATTACAAACTCAAAGTTCACTAAATACTCTGTAATGTATTGTCCTATACTACTCATATATACTGATATTTCTTGACCTAACATATTTGATATATCTTCTTTATTATAAGTAAAATCAATTATATTATACCCTTTTATTATATCATATATGATTACACCTTTTTCATCTTTAGCTTGAATATTCTCACCATTATTCATATCAAATAATTTCATAACTTTCATACCATCATAACAAGTTCCCATAAAATAACCACCAGATTTTACAAGTTCTTTTAGATTCTGTAAGTATCCTCTAAGTGTTTCTTCATTTTTGAAATAATAATGAAATGAAAATTGACTACTAACTACATCAAATCCACTCTTACCTAAAGATCTATAATTTTTATAAAAGTTTTCATATTTTTTATCATACCCCGATGTTTTTCCCATTATTATATTTAACATTTCTTCGCAAGTATTATTCATACAACCTTCGGTATTCTTTATATTTTTACTCGTGTCATATTGTAAGAATATAGCCTTAGGGACTTTTCTTTTAAGTGACTCATGATAATAACGATTTGCAGCTTCTTTTACATTATCTGATATATCTAATCCTAGGATAAAGTTTATATTCCCCCCTTTCTTATCAACTCTTAAATATTTATTATTATCCCCCCCTCTACCACAAGAAGTATCTAATATACTTATATCTTTTCCAGCATTCATCAAAACTGATTCTATTAAAATCCCCTTTATTAAATTATGAGTATGTCTTATGGGGGTTGAATTATCTAATGTATTATCAGATACATAATATTTATTAGTATCCATAAACTCTTCTACTATAAGTTCTTCTTCTCCAGTAATCATTAGTTCGTTTACCGGATTTATAATCGTTTTCCAAATATTATCTGCAATAGTAAACCATTGAGGAAACTCTTTATCTGTTCTAACTCTTAAAGGAGTCCAAGTAAACCCATCATCTGTTAAACCATTATATCTCATCTCAACTATACAACCCTCAGTGATTTCTAATCTATCTCTTTCACATATGATTTTCCCATTCTTTAATGGTACATTACATATATGAGAATTATCTTTTCCACGATTAAAATGAATATATCTTTTAGTATTTGGTTTCTCTTTATTAATAAACTTCATATTAAAATCTATTAATTCATCTTCTTTTTCTTTATATCCTAAAGTTAATACTATTTTCCTATATTGAATCTTATTTATAGTTCCATCTTCATTTTTTTTATTGTATGTATAAAACCTTTTATCATTATCAAATGTTACTCTAAAATCTATGGTATTTTCTTCAGGTGGTTTCCATTTATAATTATAGTTCCATGTCCCATTATAGTTTTGAACTTTCTCACCTGTATCTGTTCCTTTCACCGGTAAATACATTGGTAAGAATATTAAACCATCTGTTACATATTCATATCCTTCACTATTACATTTATCTAATATTCTTTTACACGTTTTCAATGTTGTGTATAGATTAGAATATTCATCTGAATCTCTCTTCTTTTGTAACTTAGAAGCCCCCTCTATATACGTTTTACATTCTATTCTTATATAATCATCGCCTTCATAACTCTTTTCATATTTCTTGAAAAACTCATTTATAGCTACAGATCTAGCTTTAGAATCTCTTTTCAATGAAATCCAAGGTAAATTAAATATATCATTAATTCCATCGTGTTGTCCTTTATATACATCAAATATCATAAATAATTTTATATCATTATTATTCTTATCTTTTGTAATATATTCGCCATCAAATATCCAACTTTCTGAAACTCCTTCAAAATTTACCCCTGTATCAATTACATTCCTCTTTGCCGTAACTATATATGCTCTATTATCCTCTTTACATACTATTAATTGAGCTCTTATACCATCAGCCTTCTCGGTTACAACATAACCTTGTAGAATTGAATGTGGATTATTTACATTCATTTCTCTTAATGTAAGAGTTACCGGTTGAGGTCCTATCATTTTATATCCCATTTTAAAGTATTGATCATCATCTATCGTTCGAACATATCTTCCTAATATTTCTTCTTTCATATATTTATCTAATATATAGGGGGTATTTTCAATATACATATATGTTTCTTTCAAAATATCATCTAAAACATATATAAGTTCATCATAAGCTTTTTCATTAAACTTATCACCATTACTTACAAATGGTTTCTCTATGTAATGATGTGTAATATTTTCTGTATAACCCGTGGGAACCCATAGTTCATTAATGGTTATATCATCTTTTATTATAGATGGTTCTACACGCACATGATAATAATCATCTTTTTTAAGTGATGTTTTAAGTAATTCTGATAAGCCCTCGGGTTTATAATTAGATCTCTTCTCAAATGGAATAAACTTAATATTTCTTAAAGATAATGATATTCCCATAATCTTTAAATATTCCTCATTAATATTAACATAATCGGGTAATGCTTCATATGGTTCTATATCATATCCATATTTCGGTGAGTTTAATGTATATTCATCATCATTTTCAATCGCATATGTTCCATCTGTATCTTGTTGCATATCATAATCTTGATATGGTTCAAATGTGAAACCATCACCTATGCTACAGAATGGCGACAAGGTATTATAATAATTAATTGATGTATTCATATTTGATATGAAATCTTCAAATGCCGTACTCTTAGGAGTAAATGTTATTTGTTCTTCTTCTGGAATATTTGATCCAATATATTCAATCTCCAATTCATATCTTTCTGGAGATTTTAGAACTTCTGCTTCTCTAAATGTTTTTGTGTATATTGGTGTTTTTGTATTCGCGTGTAATTTATTCTGTTTAACACACGTTAAATCTATTCTAAATAATCCATCTTTACTCTTAAAACTGTATCTTTTTTTATAACGAAAATATTTATTCATCATATTCCACTTCTTTTTTATTAACTGTGCTTCATTATTAGAAAAATGATTCACCTCTAATTCTTTCTTTAAGTTCAGTCTAATATTGTATGCGTAATTCCTTAAAGAATTTAATATATTACCCTTACTATCCTTATGTAATGTCTTTTTTATCATCTTCACATCCAATCCTTCCAAAGATTCACTCATACAATATCTTTTTATATTTAATAACCCCAAAACCGATGCTCTTATATTTGTTAATACTTTCTTCCCACGAAGAACTTGTTGACACCTTATATCTAATGAACACTCTTCGGGTAAACTAACATATTTTTCTGATTCGGTTAATTTTCTCATACACCTCAAAAATTGTTCTTTTGTCAGTTCAGTTGATTCTCCTGTTCCATAAATCACCTCCATTTCTAATAGATTATCTTTCACAGCACTTTTTACATATTCTTTATATGCTTCAGGAAAACTATCCATTATCTCAAACTCTTTTTCATCATTCATATCGCTTGAGACACTAATTTCTTCTGTTTCACTCATGGTATATTATAATGCTATATTATTAATATTACATTTAAATCAAATTTAAAAAATGATTCCTTAATTCTTCATATATATCTTTTTTTGTTCTTATCTTCCCATTTACTTTCACATCAATACAATTATCTTTCGCTAACTCTTGTAATTCCTTTGATGTATATGAACTAATATTCTTTAATGGTATATCATATACTTCATATGATACTATATCTTTACTTAATCCATCTATATCTTTTAATGAACACTTAATATATTCTTTTTTCATAGAACTTAATCCCCAATTTTCTTTATTTTTCACAATGTATAAGTTTTCTTTATAATTTCTAGGTGTTTCATAATATATCTTTTCTCCAGGGATAATTAAAGTTATCCTACATTTGTAGTATTCTGATAAAAATATTAATGATGATATACTATTCATTCGCATCAATCCAGATTGTATCTTCTTTATTGATAAATAATTATTGAAATTATATTTGCTCATTAATGATTTATTCTCCTCTATTTCTGTTCCTATTTCAATTCTTCTCTGTTTTAAATATATCGCTCTATCACTCAAAGGTATTAATTCATAGGTTGGATCATTATTAGCTATAATCATATCTGTTAAATCTTCATGCTCTTCTGTTTTATATATATTTCTCTCAATATATGAAGACTCTTTAATACCACTACAATTATCTTCTGTATGTGTAATCGCTATTTTTAATAATTGTTCCAACATTGTTTATACTTTTACCTTTATTATACTATTATCTTTATTATACTATCTTTATTATACTTATAAACTTTATATCGTTTTAGTATATTCTATTAGTTTTATACCTTTATCTGTTAATATTATTGGTTTATCTATTATACTATCTTCATCATTTTCTTCAGATGATTCATGTAAGATTTCTTGATCAGCATTTATTTCATTAATATCTAATATCTGTATTAAATTATATATCTTATCAATATGTTCATCATCCAATGTCGTTAAGTTCAAAAAAAAACCATTATTATTCTCTGAATAAGATATATTATTCCCTCTAATATAATATAATATCGTATTATTTATCATCTCTTCTTTATATCTCACTACTAAATTATATATATATAATCTCTTATCTATATCTTCCATTAGTATAAATATTTAATATATCTTAATTTTAATGATTATACGAGTTTTGCTACAATATGTATTTGGTTCGCTTTATATTTTAGTCTTGTCGCCATTACTTCTATCTTATATTTCTTATTTAATTCTAAACTATCTGCCTCAGGTGAATATGTTTTTGGTATAATTATCAATAATGGACTATCTTTTAATTCAGTCATCTTATCATATTTTATAAAAGCCACTGCTCCCATCTTTGAAACAGAGTTTATGTAACAATCTAAAATTACTCCTATTGATGGACTTATAATTGATGAACTGTATTTTATTTTATACATTATCTTACTCTCATTATTTACATTTATTATCTTACCCATAGATCTTTCTATTATTTGTATACTATCTTTAATTATATAACCATCTTCACAACACAACCCTTCTAAATCGTTCTTTAATTTCATATCTATCGCATTCCCTATTGTTGAACGAACATTATTCGGGTTTATATGTATCTCTTTGCTCTTTATACATTTACGGACTATTTCTTTCATAAATTATATTTATATATTATTATTATATTTATTTAAATCAAATTTATAATATTTCTATCTTATCGTTCATATTATATGGTGGGTATTTTAGCCATATTTCATCATAACTTAAATAATTTCTTTTCATATTAATCTCACGCGTATATCTACATAATATCTCAAATAACACACACACTTTCTTCTTATTTGCAAATATTTTTGTATATGTATCTGTAAATATTAACGTTTTATTATCATCTTCTTTCACCTCAACTTTTTCACCCGATTGTAATGTATATATTAAATTATCTCCTATATTTGCTTTCTCTACTAATACTATTATATCATCTTTACCATTATATTTCACAAAAAATAAATCCTTCATTATATCACTATACTCCTTTAATATCATATTTATAATATCGTGTTTCTTGAATCCTAAAGTACTTGCTACACACATCTTTCCCGGTCCAGGTGGATATACCTTTGTTTTATCTGTATCTGTCGTATCATCTGTTATCTTAAATATTATATTTTCTTTCTTCTGTGATTTCTGTGAAGTTGTATATCCCCATATATTACCCATTTTTATCAGTTCCTTGCACACCTTTGTTTTACTAAACTCTGTTATATCTCTTATTATATCCCTACCCTCAAATACATTTACTTTTCTTATTTCACCATCTTCTATAGCAAACATCTGAGGTATATGTTGATATACCACATAAAATCCAAATATATCTTTATCATTATCTTTTATTTCATATCTCATTTTATACTTACCATTCTTTTTATATATAAAATTGTATGATAATATATCATATAATTCTTTATCTTTATTTAATCCCATCATAATATTATATATTAATGGAATCTTCTGATCCACTGTTAATCTATCTATCTCATACTTTTTAAATGTATAATTCAACACATCTATATTATCAAATATCTCTATATATTCATCATCTATTGATGTATTTAGATTATGCATTATTAAAGTTATATCACTCAAATCATATTTCTCTTTTATAAATAATTTCTCAATCTCTTTTTTAATTTTAGGTATATATATAGTATTGGGATATTTTATCTCAGGATAACAACGATAATAATAAGGAATATTATCATCCTCAATTTCTAAGGGCTGAAATAAATAATATTTACCCCTATAAATAATCCTACCTCTTAAACCTAAATGATTTATTATTATCCTTTTTTCCACTATTATTCTATGAAGTGCTATAAATACTATATTATCGTCCACATTGTAAAATTGTCTTAACATTTCCAATATTTCATCAATATTGTATACACTTCTTAATGTATATAACTCCTGAACTCTCTTTATCATTACTTCAACATATCTCTCTGAATAATTATAATCTATCGTATCATCATTTATTGTTGGATCACTAAACATTTTTTCATATTTTACACGAGATAAATCTTTATTAAAATTACATCTAGCTTTTGGTAAATATGAACATATTTTTGAATAAGGTTTATCATTCGGTGTATATTTTATCGCCTTATTATTATAAGGTGTTATGATTTTACTCTCAACTACATCCTTTTCACCAACTATATTTTTATGTCTGAATAATAATCTATCAATTGCTCCTTTCTTTAAAATATCTTCAACTTCTCCTATATCTATAGCCTTTTTCTCAGCATATCTATATACAGCATTATCAATACTCTCTTTATCTTCTGTATTCACTAATGCGTGGAGATATACCAGAACATTTCTTTTTTCCTCATCTATATCTCCGTGAGAACAAAAACGTATTCCTCTCCCTATTGTTTGCTCCAAACGATTTAAATGTAACCACGGTTCTAAAATATGAATATTTCTTATCCTTTTAAAATCAATACCTTCACTTGCTACAGATGATCCAATAACTATCTTTATATTCTTTCCATCATGATTTTTAGAATCAGTAACTATTTTTAACTCATCTTCAATATTCTTTGATAATTTATCTTCTCCACCGGAAATCACCATATATCTTATAGGATACTCTTTATTGTCATCTTTTGATACAAAACTTTTAGGCTTTCTTTTAGTTGAATATTTTTCTTTTCCTTCTTTATACTCCGGATATTTTAAGATAGTCTCTCCAGAATATTTTTTGTATCCATTCTGTTCTAGTGCTAAAACCAATGGAATAACTCCTGCTTTAATCCAATTTGAATAAATAAATATTATACCATCAGATTTTTCTATCAATTCTAGTATTATCTTTATCTTCACAGAATATTCACCTATTAAGTCCTTATCTAAAAAGGGTTTATTTTCACACAATGTTAAGATTTCTTTCTTATAAGAATATTCTACTGAACTACTTTTATTCCTAATATTGAATGTATTCTTTAAACCTATCGCTGAAATAGTATCATCTATTCTTACACTTTCACTTTCATCTATCTTATACGGATATACTATATTTCCCGCTCTAATAATTCTATTAATATCCTTAATAGATGGTAGCATCTCTTCCTCTGAACTACTCTCCAATATCTCTTTTTCTAAACGATCATATATAATCTGTTGATGTGATCCTTTTTTCAACTTCGAACCAAATGTTTCTAAAAATGTTAAAGATTTTGATTTATTTATCTCATTATCTTTCATATCATTTTTAGGATAATTATCTTTGTCTAAAATCATTGATAAAGATCTTTTATCTTCTATATCTGATCTGTATTCTGAAAACTCTTCTGTATATGATGGATACAGTCTTATGGGAAATGATGAAGGATCTTCTCCACGAACATATGATACATATCCTCTTGAAGCTTCTTTCAGAATAGTAGATCCCCCTTTCTTAAAAGAACCATCTTTTAAAAATATTCTATCTTTATTTAATAGTTCTCTTTTATCATTCATTAATAACATATTTAGTAATCTTACTATCTCTGTTGAACGATTATACATAGGAGTTGCTGAAAGTAATACTATTTTTAAATTATCAGAGTATTTAATAACTTTCTCTATCATATCAACACTATCTTTGATATCTTTTTCTCCATCATCTCGTAAATTATGTGCCTCATCTATTATGAGCAAACGATTTGAAAATAATTCATTTATTACTAATCTTTCTCTCTCTTCAGGAGACTCTTTGTAGTATTTCTTTCCCTTTATTTTTACTAATCTTTTTACATAATTCGCGAAAGATAAATAAGCCATTATCTCATAATAATCTCTCACTAAACGATTCACTTCTCTTCTAGACTTTATATTTCGTTTTAAGAATATATTTCCTGTACATTGATTTTCACCTAATTCTGGATTAAAGATAGTTTTCTTCCATCCAATTTTAATATTTTTTGAACATAGTATAATTATTCTCTTTTCTCTTAAAGCATATAAATCTCTAAAGTTTTCCGATATTGTTATAGCTGAACACGTTTTACCCACACCAACTCCATGAAATAATAATGCTCCATTATAAGGTGTTTCTTTTGTTAAGTAATTCTTTAAGAAGAGTTGATGTGCTGAAATCTCAAAATCTTTATTCTCACACACATTAAATAATCCTTTACTCTCCTTAGGAATCTCAAACATATTAAACTCTTCTTTCTCATATATCTTTTCTTCAAATCTTTTATCACTCTTATCCGGATAATCCACATAATAAGGATCATCTATTTCATAATTATCAATTATCTTTTTTAAACTTCTCAATAAACAAAACTTGTAAACTGAACTATCTTTTGTTATCTTTTTCTTTTTTTCTAATTCATTTATATCTTTTTCAGAAATAGTATCATATTCTATATTCTTTTCATATAATTCATATATCTTGTCTATCTGTTTCTCCTTTTCTTCAAATGATCCACCTTCAATATTATATTTCTCTATTAATTCTTTTATCTTATCATTTACGATCTTCTGTAATGAACTCATAAGAATATATATATATATTATAAGAGATATTTTTTTTATCCATTTTTATGTTCTCTTAAGAAACTAAAAATCTTTTTTATTATTTCTCTTTTAGTCCCTTTATTATCTCTTAGATGATTTAAACATTCATCTTCTGTAAACCATTGTATATCTTTTATTTCACCGTATTGTTCTATCTTATTCTTATCTATCTTATGAATCACAGATCCCCCAATATATTCGGCCACATAGTATATATGTTTATATCTCACTCCATTTGTTCCTAAATACTCTTCTGTTAAAGGTTTTACATTTGCTAATATTGTGTAATCTTTATTTATTCCTGTTTCTTCTCCAAATTCTCTAATTGCACAGTCTTTATTATATTCTAGACTATTTCTTCTTCCTTTAGGAAATTCCCATTCAGGACAATCATATATTATCTTTATTTCATTAAGAATATGATGCAAAATACCTGAGTCCTTTAGTGATGTAAAATTACATTTAGAAAGATTATATTCATTCTTTACTCTTGTATTTTTAAACTCCATTGTCATCCATAAAGAATACCATAATTCATCAAACTCTTTTTCTTTAATCCTATTTATTTCATCCTTCGTAAAATTAGAGAATAGTATCTTCAAATATTCTATATTATCTAATTTATATTTACCTCTTAAAAACTCTATATAACACAATGAATCTCTTCTTTGAATCATTAAGAGTTTATTTTCCTCATCATCTAATCTGTAAGCTAAAATCCCATAACTCAAAATTGGTAATTTACACTGCCCGAAAGTATGTCCCTTTTTTCCACAATTATTACAATACATTTATTTAATGTAGATATTTCTTATCATTATATATTTTATGAACTCTTAAATAGATAATGAAAAAAATATAATCTATATTAATATTATAGATAGAATGTCCTCAAATCTTTTTTCACCCTCATTAAGATATACAAATAAAGACACTTGTAACTCAGCATGGACGTTTATTGATGGACAGAATGTTTCAGATATAGAAGTTCCCCAATTTATTAAGAATCTTTTCACAAGTTTCGATGATTCAAGATATGGAAAAATGGGGAAAGATTTAATTGAAGGGGTTAGTTGCAGTATTGATGATACGCATCCCTCTCCCCAAGGTACTTGTACAGGTGGAGAAAATTGTATGAATATTGCTGGTGCAAACGCGTGTTCTCAAGGCGCTACTGATTGCCAATGTGTGGCACCAGATAGTGGGGGAGATGGGCAGCCGGTTGTGCCTGGCAAGTGCTCAGGCAACGCGGGAGGCACCGGAGACTTCACGTGCACTGACAACTGGACTTTCAAACCCACCTCAGATAGCATTGACCTTCCCACCGGCGACGAAGCCACACGCAGGGCTGCGTGCTGCGATCCACCGCCTGGCAAGTGCTCAGGCAACGCGGGAGGCACCGGAGACTTCACGTGCACTGACAACTGGACTTTCAAACCCACCTCAGATAGCATTGACCTTCCCACCGGCGACGAAGCC
>Ga0129324_10001486_pt1 | contig 15004 bp, 15 predicted proteins | sample CPBDNA_7_FD_96879 | JGI IMG/M metagenome (GOLD analysis project Ga0129324, IMG submission 96879) | Freshwater to marine salinity gradient microbial communities from Chesapeake Bay, USA - CPBay_Spr_15_0.2_DNA | ecosystem: Environmental > Aquatic > Marine > Coastal | place: USA: Chesapeake Bay... | reverse complement strand
TTGAGAAGAAGCAGCAAATGTATCCTGGTCCTCTCTTTTGATTTGGAATTTTTCAGCGATATTTTCTGCAGTAATTCCCATGTGGTATTGATTGTATACATCCCAAAGACCATCAACGATCATAGAGTCTTGCATTTTACCATCACCCATTTTAATTCCGTCTCTTAAATTCATGTAATGAACAGAATTAGACATGCTTTCTTGTCCACCAGCAATAATAATTGAACCATCTTTGCACTTAATTGAATTATAAGCTAAAGCGATTGAAGCGAGCCCTGAACCACAAACTTGATTAATAGTGGTAGCTGTTTTTTCTTTAGCAATACCAGCATGCATAGCAGCTTGTCTTGCCGGATTTTGTCCTACCCCAGTAGTTAGAACTTGTCCCATGTAAATCATATCTACTTCATCATTTTTTAATTCTGAATGTTCTAAACATTTTTTAATAACCGCAGCACCTAATTGAGGAGCAGTTTGGCTTGCAAGAGATCCTCCAAAAGATCCAATTGCAGTTCTAAAAGCGCTTGTGATAACTATATCGTCGTTGTTCATGATGTTTTGTTCCTTCTTTTTTTTTGGTTAAATAAATTTACTGCATATACTGACCACCGTTGATAGAGAACGTGGCACCAGTAATAAAGCCAGCACTATCACCAGCTAAATAACTAGCAAGCGCTGCAATTTCGGTTGGTTCTGCTAATCTACCCACAGGTATCTGAGATACAATTCCTTTTAAAATAGTTGGATCAATTTTTTTCACCATATCTGTTCCCACATAGCCAGGGGCAATTACATTTACAGTAATACCTTTATTTGCATTTTCTAGGGCTATTGATTTTGAAAATCCTATAATTCCCGCTTTAGCTGCCGCGTAATTTGCCTGACCTATTTGACCTTTTAAACCATTAATAGAACTGATGGAGATAATTCTTCCGAATTTTTTTTCTCTCATTTTTTCAATTACGTTTCTGGTAATATTGAAACATGAATTTAAATTAGTATTAATTACTGAACTCCATTCATCCGGTGACATTTTGTGAATAAATCTATCTTTTGTAATACCGGCGTTATTAATAACTATATCGATACTTCGTCCGTAATCTTTTTCTATTTGTTCAATCGCATCTTTGCAACTTTCAAAGTAAGCAACGTCAAATTTATAAGTTTTAATACCAGTTGCGTTTGTAAATGCTTCGGCAGACTCTGGTCTTCCAATATAGGTTGCAATTACCTCACATCCATCTTGTTGTAATTTTTTAGCAATAGCTTCGCCAATGCCTCTTGTTCCTCCTGTTACTAGTGCAAGTTTTTTCATTTCGGGTAAGATATAGCTTAAAAATATTAAACCTCAAGATCGATTTAATTCAGGGGAGAAATAAGATATCGATCTATGAGGTTTAATGTATTAATTTAATTTTTAACTGAAGCTGTAGCTGTTTTTTTATCAACTATAACGTTCTTGATTTCAGTCAAACCATCTAAAAATCTAGCATTTAAAATATCAAATGCTTCTTTAGCAGTTTTTTCATTAATTTTTGCTAGTTCAGCAACATTAGCTTGTGCTTCAATGATAGCAGATTTAAGTGAATCTACTGATTTAGCCACTGATTCTTGAACATTTCCTTTAGCGATTTCAGAAGTTACGTCTTTAGCAGATGCGATTGCATCGTTTAAGATCTCAACTTGTTTTTTTGAAAATGCGTTTACACCTTCAAAAGCCGCTTTAGAAGCGCCAGCAAAAGCTTCCATAGTTTTTTTCTGAGAATTGATTAAAGCCTCAGAATTTACATCTAAAGAAGGCATTTTAGCCGCTGATAAAATTTTTTGAAAATCAAAGATTTCAAAAAAGTTAGTGTTTGTATTGAACATATTTACTCCTATTGTTTAAAGTTACTTAGTATATATGTTGCGTTGCAATATATTACAATATATATTTTATATAAAAAATATAAATTATTGATTTTAAATACTTTTATTTATTGCATCGCAATACTATAATATTGCTATGCAATATCTTATATTGCATAAACAGCTCAATAAAAAGATAATAAGAATTAAAAAATAAGTAAATGAAGTCAAATAAAACAAAAATTACAGCAAAAGCCTCCATTGCATCAGAAGAGCAAAGTCAAAAAAGAGAGCAGCCAAAAGAAAAACCAACATCGGAAAACAAAAAAGATCATGAGAAAAATGAGCTACCTAACTTTGATCAGCTAAATGATATTTTTCAAAACAATATAAAAATTTATAACAATATTATTAATTCAAGTTTATCTGCATTTGGACAAAATAATCAGGCACAAAAAGTAAATACATCTAGTCCAAATGATTTTAGCATAAATGATTTATTAAAATCAATCAATCCAACTACAACTAAAATTTTAGAGAGTATTGAAAAGTTTACGAATGAAATTGGAAAAAATCCACAAATATATTACAACAATATTAATAATTGGCTAACACAAATAACTACATTAAATTTTTACTTCATTTCAAAACTTTCTAACAACAGTGCTCTACCTGCTATCAAAGAAGATAAAACTGATAAAAGATTTTCTTCAGAAGAGTGGAAGCAAAATTTATTTTTTGATTTTATTAAACAATTTTATTTAATTACTTCTCAAATGTTAGACAACCTAGTTGAATCTGTTGAATTTCCAGATCCAAAACAGAAAGCATTAATGCAATTTTATATTAAACAATTAAACATGGCGATGTCTCCAAGTAATTTTGTCTTTACTAATCCCGATGTAATGATGGCCACTTTTAAAGAAAATGGAGAAAATTTAGTACGTGGATATAATAATTTTAAAGAAGACTATTTAAAATATCCAAATAAATTATTTATATCACAAACAAAATTTTCTGATTTTAAGGTCGGGGAAAATTTAGCAACTACACCAGGGTCTGTAATTTTTAAGAATGAAATATTTGAACTTATTCACTATAAACCAGAAACAACTACTCAATATGAAAAACCATTATTAATTATTCCTCCTTTTATTAATAAATTTTACATTATGGATTTAAATGAAAAGAAATCCATGGTGAAATACTTAGTAGAAAATAAAATTAATACATTTTTAATATCATGGAAAAATCCTAAGATTGAAAGTAAAGATTTTGGTTTTGAGGAATATATAGATAATGGAGTTTTAAAAGCAATAGAAATTGCTTGTGAACAAACTGGTTCTAAAGAAATTAATTTAGCATCTTATTGTGTTGGAGGAACTCTTGTGGCTATGGTCTTGGCTTACGTTGAGCAAATTAAAATTCCTTATAAAATAAATTCATCTACTTTCTTTGCTAGCTTAATAGACTTTTCAGAACCGGGTGACTTAGGAATTTTTATTACTGACGAACAAATTAAAGCTATAGAAGAACAGATGAGCAAAGTTGGTTACTTCGATGGTAAAAATATGGCTGCAGCTTTTAATTTCTTGCGACCGGGTGATTTGTACTGGAACTATGTCGTAAATAACTACTTGCTAGGAAATCAACCGTCTGCTTTTGACATGCTATATTGGAATAGTGATTCAACAAGACTTCCTGCAAAATTACATAGTGATTATTTACGCTCGATGTATTTACATAATAAAATTATTAAAAAAGAATATAAATTTAAAGACTTGGTTTTAGATTTAAGTAAAATTAAAACGCCAATGTTTCATGTAGCGACCACAGAAGATCATATCGCGCCATGGAAATCTGTATTTTCTGGTCTAAAAAATTACAGCAATCAATGCAAATTCGTTCTTGCTAATTCTGGTCACATCGCTGGCATTATTCAAGGTAAGGACGCAAAACCTGGTAAGCAGCATTATTATAGTAATGACAAGGTTACGGTCACATCCCCTGCTACTGATTGGCTAGAAACAGCCAAAAAACAAGATGGTTCTTGGTGGCCGGAATGGACTAATTGGCTAGAACAATATTCTGGTGATGCGAAAGCAATCGCTGATATTAATTTAAATAAATTCTCTGAAATTTATTCAGCACCAGGTGAATACGTAATTGAACAATAGTTAGATGTTAGTTATTAAAAAATATTCTAATCGTAGATTATACAATACTGAAACTAGTAATTACATAACTCAAGATGACATTGTTAATTTAATTAAAAACAAAACACCTTTTCAGATTACTGATGTAGATTCACAAAAAGACATCACATCGTCTATTTTAATGCAAATTCTTTTAGAAAAACAAACAGCTGGGACCAATTTAATACCTGAAGAATTTTTGAAACAAATTATTATATTTAATGAAAACAATCAGTCTGCAGATATGTTTGGTTTTCTTAGTAATGTCCTAAATTTTGCTAATTCTAAAAATATTTTTACAGAAGGATTTGGAGGAATAATGAAATTTAATCCATTTGATTTTCAAAAATTCTTTGATTTTCCTAATGCAAAAAATTTTACTAAAACTCAGGCACCTACAAATAGTTCGAAAGCTACTGATATCGATTCTTTATCTCAACAATTAAATGAATTAAAGTCTCAGATAGAAAAAATGAAAAAATCTAATTAAACTGTAAAGGTTTTCCCGATTTTTGATCAGCTAATTTTCCTTGCCATACAGACACATCTCCATTCACAATAGTGCCAAATGGGGTAGCCTTGACTTTCCATCCATCAAAAGGAGTCCATTTACAATTACTTGCGATCCAATCATTGGTTATGGTAAACTCTTTATTCAAATCTATAATAGCTAGATCTGCATAAAAACCTTCTTTAATATATCCTCTTTTTTTAATCCCAAATAATTTACAAGGATTTTCTGAAAGTAAACTTATTACTTTTGATAATTTTATTTTTCCTTCATTAAAATGTTTTAACATTAACAAGAAAATTGTTTGAACACCGGGCATGCCAGATGGACTTGCTGGATATTCTTGCAATTTTTGTTCTTTAGTATGAGGTGCATGATCAGATCCAATCACATCCACTGTTCCGTCTAGCACACCCTTCCAAATTCCATTCATGTGCTCTTTTTCTCGAACCGGAGGGTTCATTTGGACAAAAGTTCCTTTTTTCGCGTAACAATCTGGGGCAAATAAACTTAAATGATTAGGGGTTGTTTCAACACTAACTATATCTTTATAATCTCTTAAAAAATCAATTTCATCTTTGGTTGATACGTGAAGAACATGCACTCGCTTCTGATGTTTTTTTGCAAAGCTAGCAACTTTTCTTGTTGATGCCATAGCGCATTCAACGCTTCTCCAAACATAGTGAGATTGAACATCACCTTTGATTATTTTGTCTTTGTTTGCGTTTAGTATGTCCTCATCTTCAGAATGAACAGAGACAATTCTTGGTGAGTTTTTAATAACTAATTCTATATATTTATCATCTTTTACTAATAAGTTTCCTGTGGATGATCCAATGAACATCTTAACTCCGCAACATCCTTCTAAATTTTTAGTAACATCTAAAGAGGAGGAGTTATTTTCAGTTGCTCCGTAGTAAAAAGCATAATTACAATACATTCTGTTTTTTGCCCTGTCTAATTTATCCTGAAAACGTTCTGGACTGTCAGTTGGTGGATTTGTATTTGGCATTTCAAAGACAGAAGTAACTCCGCCAAGCACTGCAGCTTTACTTCCACTCTCTAACGTTTCTTTATTAGGATCTCCTGGTTCTCTAAAATGAACTTGGGTGTCAATAATACCAGGAAAAATAGTTAAACCTTTGGCATCTAAAATCTTATCTGCAGGTTCGTTAATGTTGATAGATATTTTGGAAATAATATTGTCTATTATAGCGATATCAGAAACTATAAGATCACCATCTATATAACATTCAGCATTTTTGATAAGTAAAGTATATTTATTTTTCATTATGAATAACAAACTAATATACAAAAATAATTGAGATGAACAGCAATTTTGGTATTCGCTTAGAGCATAAGTCTATTATTTCAGTTAGTGGAACTGATTGTATAAATTTCTTACAAAACATTATTTCAAACGATATTTTCCTGATTACAGATAGCAACTCAATTTACTCTTACTTATTATCTCCTCAAGGTAAGTTTCTCTATGATTTTATGATCATTCAACAATTTAAAGATAATTTTCTACTGCAATGTAATAAAAAGGATGCAACAGATTTTGTAGATAAATTATGTACATATAAATTAAGATCTAATATTGAAATTAAACAATTAGATAAAAAATTTAAGTCATACTTTTTTAACACTGCAAATGAATTAATTAAAACTTCTTTTAAAACAATCAGAGGTTTTACGATTAGCAATGATTATGGATTTTTTTTTAATGATCCAAGAATTGATGAATTTGGGATTCACGGAATAATTTATGAGGATAAGGATAAAGATCTTATAAAAGAATTGACATTAACACTTTTGCCTTTTCAAACTTATGAAAAACTGTGTCACAATAATGGTTTAACAGATTTAATACCTGCAAAAGCTTTGCAAGATTTCTTTTCTTTAGAATTAAATGGCAAGGAGTTGCACGGGGTTAGTTTTAAAAAAGGTTGTTTTGTGGGCCAAGAAAATACTGCTCGCATGAACTTAAAAAATAAAATTAGAAAAAGAGTTTTGCCAATTCAAATCATTTCTGGAAGCGTAGAGATAAATGAACACATAAGCATTAATGAAAACATAGTTGGAAAAATTATATCTATTGATCCTCATTGCTTTGCCGCAATAAAAATAGATGAAGTTAATGTATTTGAGCAAATAATACCACTTAAGCAAGGTAGTATTAAAATTACAAAACCGTATTGGCTAAGCTTATAGTTATATTTTTTGAAGCGAAGCTATTATGTTTTTTCTAGTTTTGATTTTTAATTGATAAGAAATATTAGCTTCTCTTAGATTTATTTTTTTAAACTTCAATGAAGTTCCAGGCAGAGTTTGTGCTAAATGATCATAATCAGCAGAAGCAATGATTGCAATTTTTGGATATCCGCCAATAGTTTGATGATCAGATAATAATATAATAGGTTGACCACTAGCAGGTACTTGAATGGAGCCTTTAATAATTCCTTCTGATTTTATATTCGGACTTTTTACCAGATCAATTTTAGATCCTTCTAATCTCATGCCCATTCTATCCGTCAAATTAGAAACTAAAAAACTTTTTTCATAAAATGTCATTAAACCGTTATTAGAAAAGTATTCTTCTTGTGGTCCTTCTAATACCCTAATTGTAGTATTTCTATTTTTTTCCGGAATTCTTCTTAAAATGTACTCATTGCTTGCATATATATTTTTTTTTAATTGTATTTTATCATTATTAGACAATTTCTTACCATTATTTGGTCCTAGGTTAGATCTTGAATTTACAGCAACACTTCCAAAATATTTTTGCAAATCTATCCCGCCCTCAAAACCTAAATATCCGTAAACCGAATTTGACGTGGTTAATACATCCAATGTATCATTTTGATTTAAATAATAGCTTCGATAGCATTCGCCCTTAATAACAGTACCGCTTGATTTTATAATATTAAATATAACATCTCCAGTTATTGCAATTTTGCAATTACCATCGACCACTTTAATTTTAGGACCCTGGTAAGCAAATTCTATTAATCCTTCATTACAATTATTTTGCAAGATTGCATTGCATAATAAAAAATTATCTTCATCTATACAGCCACCTTGGACAATACCAATATATTGCAAATTTAGACGTCCCATATCTTGGTAAGATGAAGAAATTCCAGCTCTCTCTACTAAAATAGTATTCATAACTTTATACTAACTTTTTAAACTCCTCTAAATTTATTTTATAAAATTCAACATTATCGCCAGGAAAAAGCAAACATGGATTTTTTGAATGTTGATCAAAAAGTTTAATTGGGGTTCTTCCCACAATATTCCAACCACCAGGACTTTTGTAAGGATAAATTGCACAAAATTTTTCAGCTATAATTACCGATCCATCTAATATTTCTACTCTAGGTGTCTCTAATCTAGGCGTGTATAGTTTATCATCTAAATCCCCCATGTATGGAAAGCCTGGCATAAAACCAATCATGTAAATATAAAAATTTGTTTTTTGATGTATATCTAGAATTTCAGAAATACTTAAACCAGTATACTCAGAGATTCTTTTTTGATCGATCCCATATTCTTCATCGTAACATACAGGAATCTTCCAAGTTTTTTGGTTTTCTAATATCTTGTTCAAATCCTGTTCTTGCACACTTGTTACAATTTTTGAAAGTTGTTGAAACGAAATGACTTCAAGATTAAAATTAATAATTAATTTATTATAAGAAGGAGTGCAGTTTTTAATTCCTTGTATTTCATTATTTTTAATTTTGAAATTTATTATTTTAAAAAGTGAAATAACTTTTAGATTTATTTCTTTTTTTACTTCATCACCAAAATCGCAAATAAGACCCTGATCTCCAAAATTTAGTATTTGTTTAATCATGTTATTTTGTTAAAATTTAAGTATATATATGAACAAAACATATGGAAACTAACATTAATTGTGATCTTGGTGAAACTTCAATTCACACTTCAACAGACAATGATCCTATCCTATTAACAATTGTGAATACTGCAAATGTTGCTTGTGGTTTTCATGCGGGCGACGAAAGCACTATGATTAGAACTATGCAAATCTCAAAAAAAAACAATGTCAGCATAGGAGCGCACCCATCTTTTAATGATAGGGAAAATTTTGGAAGAAAAAGAATCAATTTATCTTCAAAAGAAATTAATAAACTTATTCTAGATCAATTAGAAATTATTTCCAGTATTGCTGACAAACAACAGTGTAAAATCACTCATGTAAAACCTCATGGAGCATTAAACAATATGGCTTGTGAAGACTATAATTTATCATACGATATTGGCACAGCAATTAAGCAATTTAATAAAGATCTTATTTACATGTGTGGAGCAAAATCCGAAATGGAGAAGGCTGGTAATGACCTTAATATGAAGGTTGCTTGTGAAATATTTGCCGATAGAAATTATGATGATTATGGAAGATTGATTTCTAGAGATTTGCCACATGCTTTAATTACAAATCCACAAGAATCATTAGAGCATATTGTTACTATGCTAACAGAACAATCAATACGTTGTTATTCTGGCAAAAAAATATCCTGCCAAATTGATACTATTTGTCTTCATAGTGACGGTATAACGGCCGTACCTCTAGCAAAAAAATTAAAAGAAGGACTACTGGCCGAAGGGTTTGAGTTAAAGCCACTCAATACTTTTAAAAAATTCTTATAATAGAGGATTAACCATTTTACTCGGTAACCATAATGCTAGTTCTGGAAAAAGTACTATCGCCACTACTGCTAAAATCATAATTAAAAAAAGAGGGAATGCAGCTTTAGCAATATAATAAATATCTTTATCAGCCATACTTTGTAGGACAAAAAGATTAAAACCAACTGGTGGAGTTATTTGTGACATCTCTACAACTAAAACTAAATAGATTCCAAACCAAATCATATCAAATCCAGCTTGACGTATCATGGGCTCTACAATTGCCATTGTTAATACGACAGCCGAGATTCCGTCTAAAAACATGCCAAGAATTATATAAAAGATAGTTAAAACAAAGATGAGCGTGTAGGGGGATAAGTCTAAACTATTAATCCATAATGCTAAATTTTTAGGAAGACCCGTAAACCCCATGGCTAATGATAGAAAAGTAGTTCCAGCTAAGATAAAGATAATCATGCAAGAAGTTTTGGTAGCTCCTAATATTGATAACTTGAAATTAGTTAGATCAAGACTTTTTTGAAAATACGATAAAATTAATGCTCCAACAACTCCTAATGCTGCAGCTTCTGTTGCAGTCGCGATACCTGTATATATCGAGCCAATGACCGCAGTTATTAAAATAATAATAGGAAGTAGTTCTGCCGAATTAATTATTTTTTGTCTAAAAGAAAAATTCTCTAAGGTTTTTGGCATTAATTTTTTATTAAACAAGGACCACATCACTACATACATCATAAATAATAAAGCAAGAAAAATTCCAGGAATAATTCCTGCTACAAAAAGTTTTGATATAGACTCCTCAACAGTTACTCCGTAAATAATTAAGATAATGGATGGGGGAATCAGTAAGCCCAATGTTCCAGATCCTGCCAATGTTCCAATAATTATTTTTTCTGGATAGTTTCTTTTTCTTAATTCAGGAATGGCCATTTTGCCAACTGTTGCAACCGTTGCAGCTGATGATCCAGATATAGCAGCAAATATTGCACAACCAAGAACATTTACATGTAATAAACTTCCAGGTAATTTTGTAAGCCATGGGGCTAAACCTTTAAATAAATTCTCAGACAAATTAGTTCTAAATAAAATTTCTCCCATCCAAACAAAGAGAGGTAATGCAGCCAATGTCCAAGATGATGCTGTACCCCATATAGTAGTAGCCATAGCATCTCCAACGGGTCTCGTAGTGAAAAGCATCATTCCAATTGTAGATACTCCAATCATGCTTAGAGCTACCCAAATACCGCTACCCAGAAAAAACAAAAGGATAACTATAAAAAATATAGTTAAATAGAATTCATCCATTATTGGTTAATCTTTTGATAAATTGATGGATTATGCAAATAAATAATAAAGAACTTCCGATAGCTAACGTAATTTGAGGAGGCCATAACAAAATACCATCCGCTCCCTCACTTCTTTCTTCGAACAAATAGGATGTGTAAGTCATCTTAATTAGATAATAAGACAAAAAACCTGAAAATATAGATGCTGCCGTTAAGCACCATATTTCAAATATAGATTTAGTTTTTTTATTCATTTTTTCAATAAATAATGTAATTCTGATGTGACCACCTGCCTCAAAAGTATATGCTAAACCAAAAAATGATGCTGCAGCTAAACAATATCCTGAGTATTCGTTAAGACCAGCAATATAAAAATCAAAAGTACGAGTTAAAATACTTAGTACTATTAAAATTGCGATTAGAATTAAAAAAAAAGAGGCAACGTAACCAGAAAATAAATAGAGCTTGTGAAGTAATGTATTTATTTTTTTTATCATAAGGCCGTATTAGTTTATACGGCCTTTTGATTTAATGTGAAATTATTTTTTATAAGCTGAAATTACTGCTTTACCAGTGTCTCCAGCTTTTGCTGACCACTCTTGTGTTAAAGTTGTTCCAACTTTTTGAAATAAAGCTTTCACGGAATCGTTAACTACACCTACTTTCATTCCATTACTTGCAAGTATTTTTTTATCAGCCGCATCACCTGCTTTGGCAACATCCCAGCCTTTTTTTTCAGCAATAGCAGCTTCAGCTAATACTAATTTTTTAGTTTCAGCATCTAGCTTATTCCAAGCATCCTTATTTACAATTACTATATTTTTTGGATACCACGCAGCAATATCGTAGAAATATTTAACTCCGTTTTCCCAAATTTTAGTATCCTTACCAGTTGTTGGAGAGGTAATCATACTTTCAACTGTGCCTGTGGAAAAAGCCTGACTAACTTCGGCAACTTCAACTTTAGTCGGAGTCATTCCAGTTAATTCAGCTATTCTAACAGTTGCTGGATTATAAGCTCTAAACTTTAAACCTTTTAAGTCATTAGGACTTTTGATTTCTTTTTTACTGTAAAGTCCTTGCGCAGGCCAAGGAACAGCGTACAGTAATACCAAACCCTTAGCATCTAAACTTTTTACAGTTGCTGCTTTTGAAGCTTGGTATAATTTCATTGCCTCGTCGAAGCTAGTTGCTAAAAAAGGAATTGAATCAATTTCATATAAAGCGTCTTCGTTTCCTAAAGCTGACATGAATCTTTCACCAATCTGAGCCTGACCAGTTCGAACTGCTCTAAAGATTGCATCACCTTTATACAAAGAGCCATTGGCATGTGTCACAATAGTAAGTTTACCGCCACTTTTTTTAGTAACATTTTTTGCAAATTCATCCGCATTTATCGTATGAAAATTACCAGCCGCATATGCTAATGGCATATCCCATTTTTCTGCAGCTATTAAATTGTTAATAGATACCAACGAGAAGGTAGCCAGAATTAACAATGCTTTGATTATTTTTTTCATTTAATATCCCCTATTTTTATTTAATACTTAGTATTATTTGATACTTTTTTGATAAACACAATAAAAAAATATTATGTTAAAAGAAATTAAAGCAGAAAGCTTTACATCAATTCCTGATAATTTAAAAATTCATGATCAATATTCAATATGGAATGAGGTAAATAGACAGGCTCAACCGACCCACAGCTTTCTAGAAGGCCCCTGTTTTGATAGTGAAGGAAACTTATTAATTGTAGATATTCCTTATGGTAGAATATTTTCTATCGATACTGCTGGCAATTGGAAAGTCAAAGCCACTTATAAAGGTTGGCCAAATGGTTTGCGTGTTGTATCCAATACAAAAGCATATATTGCTGATTATAAAAATGGAATTGCAAGTTTAGATCTAAATACAAACAATATTAAAATAATTTTAGACTCAATTTCAAGTGAAGGATTTAAAGGCTGTAATGATCTTTTTTTTTCAAGTAAAGGGGAACTATATTTTACTGATCAGGGTCAAACTGGACTTCATGATCCAACCGGTAGAGTGTTCAGATTAAGTCAAGATGAAAAAAAAATAGAATGTCTTATAAATAATGGTCCAAGCCCTAATGGTTTAGTAATGGATTTAAACGAAAAATCTCTTTATGTAGCCATGACCAGAAGTTGTGAGATATGGAGAGTTCCTATTACCCAGTATGGACTTGGTGTATCAAAAGTAGGTTTGTTTACAAGAATACCAGCAGGAGCAGGTGGTCCAGACGGAATTGCATTGGATTCAAAAGGAAATTTATTTGTTTGTCACAATAGCTTGGGTAAAGTTTTTTGTTACGATACATCAGGTTATCATTTTTTAACTATAGACTGTTCGCACATAGGCAAGACAGTTACGAATTGCTGTTTTGGTGGCCTGAATATGAATGAATTATTTATTACAATTTCTGATATGGGGACTGTAGCTAAAGTTAAATTAGAAACACCTGGAAAAAAACTTTTTTTTACCTAAAATAGATAAACTCAATAAATATAAGTTTACAGTTGCAGCACTAATGTTTCCTGCAATTCCCCTGTTAATGAGTATCTATAATAACAGATTTCATACATTAAGCGCTCTTATAAGAAAAATTCATGATGAATTCATTTTTGAAAAACATATTCCAGCTTAATGGGAAAAACAATTTTCAAATCTACATAGAAGAATTAAAATTGCAAAATACACTATGATGTTTGCTGCGTTAGGATTTTTCTTTAACATGGTAATTGTGTTTACTCTATATCTTGATAATTTATATGTAGCGAAAATAATTTTTGTATCTTGCTGTACTTCTGTTTTAATATCTATTATCTTTTTTATCGTCGAAATCCATATATCAACTAGAGCTCTTAATCTGCGTATGTCAGATATGAATTTTAAAAGACAAATATTTTGGTGCGGCCAGAGAGACTTGAACTCTCACAGGCTAGGCCCACACGGCCCTCAACCGTGCCTGTCTACCAATTCCAGCATGACCGCAAATCATAATTTTGATATAGTAATAGATACAAATGTGACAATAATACAGTAACAATTATAAGAGTTTTGTTATTATTTAATAATTATATGAATATACAACTTTCTTTTACAGATGAAGTGAGAACTAATACTTCACAAATTTATAATAAGATCAAAGATACAGTTCCAGATGTGGAGTGGCCTTTGTTAGCCCCTTACATTTATGAAATTAATAAATTAAAAAAAGAAACTAACTCAATTATTCTTGCCCACAATTATCAAACACCTCAAATTTTTTATGGGGTAGCTGACATTGTTGGAGACTCTTTAGCTCTTGCAATTGAAGCATCCAAAGTAAAAGAAGACAATATCATTATGTGCGGCGTCCACTTTATGGCAGAGACAGCAAAAATTATGTCTCCGCACAAAAAAGTTTATTTACCTAATTTAAAAGCCGGCTGTTCTTTAGCTGAATCTATTACAGGACAAGATGTTATTAATCTTAAAAAAAAATATCCTGGAGTCCCTGTTGTCTCTTATGTCAATACCTCTGCTGACGTTAAGGCCGAGACAGATGTGTGCTGCACCTCAGCTAACGCTGTTAAAGTCGTGGAATCTCTTGGAGCAAATAAGGTTTTGTTTTTACCAGATGAGTATTTAGCAAAATATGTTGCAACTAAAACAAAAGTTGAAATTATATCATGGCATGGAAAGTGCCAAGTGCATGAACAATTTAGTGAGAAAGAAATTGCCGAATTAAGAAAAAACTATCCTGAAATAACTATTATTGCCCATCCAGAATGTCCTCCTGATGTTATTAGTGCATCTGATTTTGCTGGATCGACTTCGCATATGGTGAATTACGTTAAAGACAAGAAACCAAAAAACGTTTTTTTAGTAACTGAATGCTCTATGAGTGACAATATTCAAGTAGAAAATCCTGATGTTAATTTTATCAAAACATGTAATCTTTGTCCGCACATGAAATCAATTACTTTATCCAATATACTAGATTGTATCAAAAATAAGAAAAATGAAATTTTAATCGATAGCAACACTATAAGACGAGCAAGAGGTTCGATTGAAAAAATGATTGCTATTGGAAGACAAGATTAATCACCTTTGAAACCAAACAATATCAAAATATTAAAAAATATTATTAAGTATGCATTGCTTGAAGATATGCCTTCTGGTGATACAACAACTGACCTAATTGTGGACAATAATGAGAAGGCTACTGCTTTCATTGTGTCTAAGGAACGGGGTATTTTATGTGGCATTAAACTAGCGATCCTGGTTTTTTTAAACTTAGACTCTAAGTTAAAAATCAAAACAAAATTAAAAGATGGAAACATAATTAAAAAAAACCAAATTATCCTTAGCATCTCAGGAAATAAAAAGTCTATTCTAAAAGCAGAGCGAACAGCACTTAATTTTCTTGGCTTTGCAACCGGTATTGCAACTAAAACCAATAAATTAGCAAAAAAAAT
>Ga0129324_10001484_pt1 | contig 15010 bp, 16 predicted proteins | sample CPBDNA_7_FD_96879 | JGI IMG/M metagenome (GOLD analysis project Ga0129324, IMG submission 96879) | Freshwater to marine salinity gradient microbial communities from Chesapeake Bay, USA - CPBay_Spr_15_0.2_DNA | ecosystem: Environmental > Aquatic > Marine > Coastal | place: USA: Chesapeake Bay... | reverse complement strand
TTGAGTCAACAGTGGGTTAAACCCAAAGCTTCGGTATCACTTTTACTGATTCAATTCGCACTCCCCTGAGGTTACCCCCTATAATGGTAATTATCGGGGGTAAAAACAAAGGTTTTAATTTATCCCCTCAAGTCAGCCTCTTTTTTATTCTTTTAACTATGAAAATATTAGAAACCAAAAGAACCTATTTAAGACCTTTTCTTCCTTCTGACCTCGACTCTCTTTTGCCAATGTTGTTGAGTGATGATGTTATGAAATATACAGGATTTAAAAAGGCCCAAACGGAAACAAGTTCAAAAGAATTACTAGAGAAATGGATCAAAGATCCTGGAGTTTTTGCTGCCATCAAAAAAGAGAATAATAATGACATCTTCATTGGCTGGTTCATGCTTAAGAATACAGTCTCAGAAATCTATCCCGAAATTGGCTTCATGCTTGAACAGGGCCATTGGAATAAGGGTTACACGACGGAGATCGCTCGGGGCCTTTTACATTATGCCCAAAGTGAGTTAAAAGTCCCAAAAGTGATCGCTTCTACAAACCTAGAGAATGAGGCATCCATCAGGGTCTTAAAAAAAATAGGCATGATTGAAAGCGCCTCCTACCCTATAAAAAAAGGCGTTGTTTATTATGAGATCATCTTGGAGTAGGTATCGAGTGACGACGAATCTGTGGTCACTCATTATCAAATAAAATATGAAGATGAAAACCTTTTTGAAAAACATCTTCCTTCTGATTGTTTCCAAACTTTAATCTAAAGCCAAACTCAGAACAAAAACTGGCTATGCTTCCAAGTCCAATTCCATGTCCAGAGGCCTTTGATGTGCCATACTTTGCTATTGCATTAACGGACTCTGATGTAATTCCTGAGCCATTGTCAAAGAAGCTTATCTTATTCTCAGAAAATACAATAACTAACCTCTTCGCGCCTGCTTCAATAGCATTTTTAATTATATTCTCATTAACACGGAAAAAATATAATTTATCAACCAAGCATTTTCCCGCAAAATTGCTTTCAAATTTAATGTCTATTGTGGGATAGAGATCTTGTAATATTTTTAAACTTAAAAGATAAAATTCTTTTGCATCAACAAGCAATTTTTCCTTATTTTTAAGATGGGAATTGCAAATCTCGACTGCTTTTTTATTTGCTAGGATAGCATTTTCAATTCGAACTTTTATTTTGTTTAATTCATCCTCTTTTAGGGCAAGAGACAGGTTACCATCGATTACTGTTAGTGAATTTAATAAATCATGAACTAGTGATCTTATCTTCATAGGTAACCTCAAATAATAGTATTTATACGGTCACTTTTAATCAAAATCTTTAATAATTTGTTTGATCACAGGTCCATAAGGCATAGAAAATAATGGATAAAATAATCAATTACAACTTTAAAATACTGAAGAAGTCGTGTTGACCCAAAACAAAAATACTCTAATGTGTACAGCTGGAAATTAGAGTATTTTAATGATGGTAAAGTAAGAGGTTCCAGCGGCCATGATAGTGACGGAGATCACCTCAATAAACATTTTGCTCAACTTTTCACTAAAAAACTTTATCAACTCTCTAACTAAGCTTTTAATATTTCATCCTCTTACCCAACGCTCGCTCTCGGCCTCTCAATCAGTATTGGTGCTTTCGCCCTTGTTTAAGGATCACAAAAGAAGTGCTTATAAGAGAATATAGATGTCAAAATATTAGACATACTTTTTTCATTAAGTTGTTGATAACACATCTATTATTTCTGGAATCTCCCTTGCAAGATGAATGTATAAATAATGTATAAATGAGGAGATTTTAATGAAAAAATATCTAACCTTTGCTCTTATGTTGGCAATCAACAGTTCAGCTTTCTCAATGACTCATAAGGCAGGATTGGCCAATGTTGCCAAAGCTAAGTCTGATGGTCTAAAGGCGTTTGAAGTTAGTTCACAAGTATGGGCAATCAAATTTTCAGGACAGTTAGTTAAATCAGAAGTTAGCTATATGACAAATCACAGAGCATGTGACTTTATAGTAGTTTTCGACTGGAGTAGATTTCAAAAAGGAGTAATCAGTCGTCCAAGTAACTATGACCAATCGCGAGACTATCACCATGTAACAGGAGGTTTTTTCGCCGTACCTAGCGAATCAAACCCCTTTCTGCGTTATATTTTCTACTCTCCTAAGGTAAAAAGAGTGCGTGATGAAATTACTCTAACATTAAAAACTACGGCAAAAGGTAGCGGATGGCGACTTGGAATTCCAAGCCAAGAGAGTGAAAGACTCAAACTTATGGGATTCAACCGCGACAGTAAGTACGTAGAACGTTTGATTTTCAAAGATTCGTCAATATACGATGTTGAATGTAAAAATCTTTCTATCGAAATACTTTAATCATTAAAGATATTTAATAGGGCATCCATCAGGTTGAGTTTTTAAATACCAAACTCACCCTGGCTCTATTTGGCTTACTTACCCAACGCTCGCTCTCGGCCTCTCAATCAGTATTGGTGCTTTCGCCCTTGTTTAAGGATCACAAAGGTGAAAGAATTTAAGGCAATGAGGGCCTTACTCTTTACTCTATTTTGCGCCTCCTCAGCTTTATCTGTTAAGGCCTCCTATTATGACGTCCTTCCAGAAGGCGTTCGAAACTTTACCTACCGCTACATTCAAACAGGGGCCATTGGCGGCAGCTATAATAGTTCTGGTCAGTTTGAAGGTTATAATTTAAGTGCGAATATTAATGCCGATGCTTTAAAGGGAATTAACTCCGCTGTTGACACTTATCTTGATAGCCTTAGTGCCGCTGATTACGCCGCCTTTAGTTTTGGAACCTTTGAAGGGAAGGTGGCCTCAAAAGTTTCGGCCCACGCCTTTGGTCTAGGATATGGTCTGACAAAGAAAATTACCATCTATGGCTTCATTCCCTATCTCATGGCCGAGGTCGATTTGAATATTAACAGAACAGAAAACGGTCGAAATAGTGTCGGTTCAACAGTGCAGATTGAAGATCTTCCAGATGTTGACGCTCGCTTGATTCAATCCTTATTTGTTAACTACTATGGCTATAATCCACTTGGTAAGTGGCAGGCCAAAGACTTTGGCGACGCGGAACTGGGAGCGATGATTCAGCTTAAGCGCTGGCGTGGAGCAGGCCTTCTCTCTGTGATAGGCGTCGTTCTTCCAACGGGGAAAAAAGACAATCCTGACACTCTTCAAGATATTGGTTTTGGTGATGGCCAATGGGATGTTTTCTTAGAGTTTGGTGGAGGCCTTCGCTATAATCGCTGGTGGGGAGCGGACTCTTGGCTTCGCTACACCTATCAATCCCCTTACAAGAAAACCATTCGTATGCCGGACTCTTTTGATTTCCCCGTCACCTCAAGAATTGGTGAGGCCACGATAAAGCTTGGCGATCGGCTCCAGTTCAATTTACAAAATACTCTTTATCTTAATGATCAATTTTCTTTATCAGGACTCTATACCTTGGATAAAAAAAGAATTGATAACTACACGAGCGCATACGCAGAGTCCGATCGCTATTATGAAGACCAATCAAACGAGCTCTCTCATATTGGACGTTTTAACCTGGGCTACTCAACTGTTGGCCTTTACAAGAGAAAGAAGTTTTTGGCTCCTCTCCTACTCAATTTTTCCTATCAAAATATCTTTGATGGCCAAAATATTCCCAAGTATGATCGCTTTGATCTTGAGATTCGTCTTTTCTTTTGAATGCTTATTTCTCTTATCTAAAAAGGAAGGCGAATAGCAATCTGTAGCTCAATTTGTCCATCAATTCTGAGATCAGTTACGGCGGGAATGGCCTCTACACTTAGGTTTGGTTTGAACTGAATTTTTTCACCGGGTTTTACAATATCAAAAAGATTCTCCGTAAAAATCTCAAAAACTAGGCATTTATGAAAGCATCTATTCCGATTTTTTCGGTAACTAAACATAAGACTATCCACGGTTCCATAGTTAGGGACCTCTACTTCTCTAGAGATTTCTAGGGTGTTAATAAAGGCAAAGCTCGCGAGAAAATCTGACGCCTCATCTACACCTTTGGCGTATTGAAAGAAAACCTTTTTTATTTTTATGGAGTGAACCATTTCGCGATCAAGATCAAAGGCCGGAATTTCTAAAACAATATCATCAAGATCAATGTCTTGAGGATTAGTGGAAGAGAGAACAATTTTGGCCAACACTCCTAAAAAAGAGTTACCAATTTCCTCAAATGTATTAGGCACCTCCGCGAGATGGAAAACATCAATATCTTGCAGGTGATAGCGAATGTTCAGATAGTAGAGTGAAGGATCATTTGAGGCCTGAATACTCTCAACCGTGCTGCCGGTCATATTTCCCCCGCCAGCATTCGCAAGGATTCGGTCGTATTTTTCTCTTTGAAGCTCTGACAAGGATTTTGGGGCGGCGATGGGGGTAATCTCTTCCATTTGCTCTAAGCACGAGGTTAGAGACAGGCTGATCAATAATAGTAAAGTGGTTGTTATTTTCATTTAATGAGATAGTAACTATCTCTAGCATGACTTACCTGGAACCTTTTAAAGTCAATGACTTGCTTAAAACAGAGACGTTTTTTGAGGAGTGAGAAGTGCCTACTCTTTTGGCCTTATTGTGTCTCTGTCTATATCTCTGTCCAGGGATAGGTCCTCTCATCCATAGAACCGCCGAGTTCACCTTTTTTATAATCGAGGAGAGGTTTATTTTGACTGAGAATCTTTCCGGATTTTGACCACATGGTTTTCTTGTATTCTTCAAAAGTCACTAGTCTTGGTTTATCTGTAAAATCAAAATCTAAAACGAGGTCTCCCATTACCATAAAAGAATGGAAGGTCCAGCGCTCCCCAGGGGTTCTCGGTAAGGCCGGGGTAACAGGCGCCATGGGGGCAGCGACCTTGCGGTAGTGATAAACTTTCGTCCTTTCAAGAGAAATATTAAAGCTCTCTTCCCTTAAAAGGTGCTCACGAAAATCGATGACATTATCAGAGCACATTAAGGCGCGGTAATGTTGATGGTAAAACTCTTTAAAATGTTTAAATACCATGACCTGGTTGAAAAAGGCGTGAGCATTTATAAACTTTTTTCCTGAAACGAGAGTCGCACTATTTTTTAAAAGAAGATTAATCTCTTTTTGGGAGAGTTTGTTATCTAAGGTTAAGGCCATGGCAACAAGCCCACTCACAACGGGTGCAGACGCAGAGGTCATCCCAAAGGCATAAGACTGCAAGCTATAATTGTCATCTAGTGCTGTGGGCTGTTCTCTCCCTGCAAGCTTGTAGGTAACTCTCTTCGTGGGGTAACTTTCTCTCTCTCCAGGAGCAAGAACGCTCAGGCCTTCATCAAACTGACTAAAACTTGTAAGTCTGCCTTGATTGTCTGTTGCTGAAACTGTCAGTCCCTTGAAACCTTGGTAATGGGGAGCAAGATCTATGCCTAAACGTGCGCCAGAATTTCCACTGCTGGCCACAACGACGCCTCCCCTCTCAATAAATCCATTTAAAGCATGGATGATTTCTGGTGAACGAAAGCTCATCGATAAATTCACGAGCTTTATATGATGCTTTTCCCAGGATCTAATGGCCTTGTTAAAATCCTCTATATAGATACCTTTCGTTAAAACAGAAACGCTTTGCTTAGGGTCGACCCCTTTAAAAACCTGAGTCACACTTGATCCATGGGGGCTGATGAGGCCCATCTCTTTGGGCGTGGATTCTAAAGGTTCGTCTCTTAAGAGAATTTTATAACCAAAAAAGCTGACATCATGAATGGCCACCTTTGGCCGTATATTATGTAATGAACTTGAAAGAATATTGTCATAAAACTCTCTCGCCTTGGTAAGGTGTATCGCTTTTTCTATCGCAGAAGGTAGACCCCAAGAAGAGACCGTCAAGAGAGTGAGAATGAGCCCGAGAATAAGTCTAAGTTTCATAGGGCCAAGAGTAAGGCCAAAGCGGGTTCAAACATAGGAAAGTGTAAGAATTATCTTCTTTTTTGGGGTATAATTTTGTCATGTGTTTTCAACTAGTTTTGGATATTTTAGCAAGGGACACCTGATGATGAGCCTTTTAGAGCTTCGTTTAGGCTTTTTTGGTGGTGGATTGGTGCTCTTTATTCTCCTTGGGTTACTTTATCCGTTTATAAAAAATACTCATTCTCTAAAGGATAAGATCATTCGCTATGGAGCGAATTTATTAACGGGAGCAAGTGGCGCCCTTTTAACAGTGGTTCTATTTCCCGGGGGTCTTTATCTTTTGGCCCAGCGTTTAGAGTATTCTAGCTGGGGATTTTTTAACCACATCAAGCTACCCTATTTCTTTGAGATTTTGGTCACTGTGATTTTTCTTGATCTGGCTATTTACGCTCAGCATGTCCTGTCTCACAAAATCCCCTACCTATGGCGCTTTCACAAAGTTCACCATGGGGATCCTTTTTTTGACACGACAACAGCGCTGCGTTTTCACCCCGGCGAGATTGTTATCAGTTTCTTATTTAAAGGATCTCTTATCCTTCTCTTCTCCCTTGATAAAAACGCTGTGCTCATCTTTGAAATCATCCTAAATTTTTCGGCGATGTTTAATCACTCTAATTTTTCTTTACCAAAACATATTGAAAAGATTGTTAGAAAGGTTATTGTCACCCCAGACTTTCATCGCATTCATCACTCTCCAGAGAAGTCTTTTACGAACTCAAACTATGGTTTCTTTTTTAGTTTTTGGGATCGTGTCTTTGGAACGTCAAATAAGAGCGCCGATAATAATAATGACTTTGGCCTCTTTAATGAGCCTTATAGTAGTTCGTCTAACTTGTTAAAGATTATGGCCGCTCCTTTTAAGCGCCATTAGGTCCTAGAAACTTGCACTTATAATTTGCGTCCTTCATAGTATAGTGAGTTACTTTTAAAAGAGAGGGATTATGCTACACGATACTGCGTTACTGTTATCAAGATTACTATTTGGTGGAACAATGCTTTTGGCCCACGGTCTTCCTAAATTAATAGGCTTCTCTCAGAGAATGGGCTCTTTTCCTGATCCATTGGGTGTTGGTAACTCACTCTCTCTTGGTCTTACTATATTTGCTGAAGTTCTTTGTGCGGGACTATTGGCCCTGGGTCTTTTTAGCCGCTGGGTTTCCGCTCCCCTTGCCATTACTATGGCGGTCGCGGCATTTATTGTTCATGCAGGCGATCCTTGGCAAAAGAAAGAAATGGCCGTTATTTACATGGTTGGTTACATCATTTGCGGGCTTCTCGGAAGTGGACGCTTTAGCCTCGACTATCTTATTAGAAAGAAAATCTAACATTTCCTTAAATATTACTTTAAAGGCCTCCTAAATGGGGGCTTTTTTACAGACTTAGCATCCCGCATGGCCTCAATATGGTAATTAGGTACCTAGAATAAAACAGAGGTACTTATGAAATTCAAAACAATTCTTTTGGCCGTAGCAATATCCCTTTCTCTCTACGCTGAAATCGATATAACTCCATACAATCTTTCATCTGCCCAGGTTGAGATCCTTAGAAATATGGAGGCCAAAAAGAAGTTCAGTGATGAATGGCTCCAAAATTTCGCTATGGCGATGCATAATTCAAACCTTCAAAGAGAGCGTCAGGCCAATACATATATACCGCCTTATACTCAGCAAGAACTTGAAGATACTATTGTGTGGGCGCGCGGTGGTGCCTTCTCGGCCTTTGCTCAATACGCAGATATGACCTTTGATGGTGAATCCTATAGAGAAGACTGTCCAAATGTTGGGCTCTTTCGGTTTGCTCGTGCATCTGGAACTGAATATATACCTGTAGATATTATGAGAGAGGCAATAAACCAGTCTTTCTACCTTCAGCATATCTTTTCTAGCGATAAGGAAAACTTCAAGAAGAAATTTCTTGAGGAGGCTCAAAAATACGACATGCTTAAATACTTAATTCCAATTGCTACTGAAGAATAATACCTTCTCCATTAAGAAGATCTTTTGCAGCGACTTGTCTGCGATAATCGTTTGACCAATAATCCCCTGCAAAAAGACCTAGTGGATCTTCTGTAGAAGAGATCGAAAGATTAATTTCTTCTGTCACTTTTTGGTCCATACAGATTTTTTCACTCTGCATTAGATTGTCTAAATTAGATAATATTTCTTTATTTTCCATGACAAAACCATACCCTTCCCCATTTGTTCTTTGCAAGCCCCTAGCGCCATAGTTACAAGGAGGCTAATATAATGAAATTATTGATTTAGGAGGCTTAATGAACTTTTTTACTGATTCGAGTGAATGGCAGTGGATGTTTGAACATGGAATTGATTGGGACAAGATCCTTCCGCTTTACTACCCAAGCTATCCCACAGATGACGGTCTTGAATCACCAGAAGAGTTAAAAGGTTATCTAAAAGATATTTTAGGTGGAGTCGGAGACTGGGCCTCAGGTAGCGTTAAAGAAATTGGCACTCAACTCGATATTGAAGGCGCAGGTATTGTTAAAGATGGTGTCACTCATCGTGGTCCCGCCCTTTCTCGCATGGTTAAAGAAGCAAAAGACTTACAAATTTTTGGGATCACTCTTCCTCAAGAATATGGTGGAATGGGTCTTCCGAATTCTGTTTACTTGATGTCTCAAAATTTACTGGCTCGTTCATGCATGTGTACACCAACTCTTCTTGGCTTTTATACTTCCTTGGGTGAAATGCTTCTTCGCTACTGTCCCTCTGAAGTTTCTGAAGAATATATTCCTCAAATTATTAATGGCGAGATTAGTGGTTCTATGAACTTAACTGAGCCGGAGTGCGGCAGTGATCTTTCAGCTATGAAAACGTCTGCGCTTTTACAAGATGATGGTACTTACCTTCTTAATGGCCAAAAAATCTTTATCACTAATGGTGGTGGTGGCCTGGCCTTTGTTTTAGCAAAAGTAAAAGGCGATCCAGATTCTCTTAATGGAATCTCCATGTTCTTCGTTAAACAGAATCATCCAGGAAAAGAGGGCTTAAATTTTACCGTTGAAAAGACGGAAGAAAAAATGGGCATGCACGGCTCTTTTACTACAGTTATTAATTACGACAACACTATCGGTACTCTTGTTGGAAAACAGGGCGAAGGTTTTAAATATATGCTTCACCTCATGAATGAAGCACGTATTCTTGTTGGTATACAGGCCCTAGGTGGAATTGAAGAGTGCCTTGATTACGCAGAAAAATATGCAAAAGAACGTGTGGCATTTGGAAAACCTATTTCTGAACTTCCTCTAATGAAGCGAAACCTTGAAGACTTTGGAACAGAGAGAGATGCTATTCGAGCTCTGATAGCCGACACTATGAGTTGGTTTGATATCTATCTTAAACTAGATAATAAGAAGGTTCATACATTGGATCTAAACCAAGAAGAGGAAAAGCTTTATAAAGAAGCATCCAAATGGACACGTAAGAGAACTCCACTTGTTAAGTTCTATGGCACCGAGGCCTTTACGGACCTCTCAAAAAAGGCGATCCAGGTGCTTGGTGGCTATGGATTTATTAAGGAATATCCAATAGAGCGCTATCACCGCGACAGCTTCGGTCCACTTCTTTATGAAGGCACCAGTCAAATACAAGCATTGATGGCCTTAAAAGATACAATGAAAGAAATGATGGGTGACCCTAAGAAGTATTTCACGGGTATGTTTTTGAATCATCCCTCTACTGCATTTTTAAATGCTAAGAATGAATGGTCATCTCAATATAAATCGGTTCATTACCGCTACAAAAAGAATCTTGTCTCATTAATTATAAGTTGTTTAAAACCTGATGCCTGGAAAGATGTCTTCGATCCTAAAAAATGGCAACAAGAAGAGCGATTTGAAGAACTAATGATTCACGCTGAAACTATCTGCTGGGCGCTTTGCTACACTGAAACTCTTCGTGTTCTTTGTGACCATGCTAATAAAGACGAATCGAGGGTGGATCTTTTCAAACGCTATCATCGTTTGGTTGAGCCGAGGCTTGAGGCAATCTACAAAGATTGGGAAATCAGAACTTAAGGGGCCATGAAAATTTGTTCTTGAGAGCGAACTCGACTAGTTCCTTCACAGGGAAAGAAACGAGAGTTCTTAACAACGAGCCCGAGATAATCACCGGATGACTGCTGATTGGTTAATACTTCTAAACGCAACATCCGGTTCACCTGAAGAAATTCAGATGAAGGTGTAGGCTTTGCGCCAATATTAATCTCTACTGTGTCATATATGCTACTTGTGAATATATACTCATAGTACTCGTTATTAATTTCTTTAAAGTTTAGAGGAGTCTCGCCTTTAAATATTTGAGAACATAACTGGCTCAACTCTCCATTTATATCCGTTTGCACTTCTCTCATATAAGTAAAATTAACACCTAGTGCTTCATAGCTCATAGGACCATCGATGATTAACTGCCTAAGTGTTGTATTAAGATTTACAGGAGTCGAGGTTTGATCCTCACAATTTTTAGTTTGATAAGTGAAGTTAAAAGAACTCTCTAACATCTCCGCTAAAAACTTCGTCCTTTTAGATCGAAGGGCATAACAAATCCTTAATGCCACTGCCATTTCACTATCATCAAGCGGCGTACCACCCTCTAATAGGTTCTCACTAAAGCCGAGAGACGCCGTCTTTCGGTAAGTTTTATCAATGCCACACCCACTAAGGAGTGAAATCGTAATAGCGAAAATAGAAATTATAGGTCTTAATATCATCATATCTTCTCACTTTATCGACAGATTACGTCTCTGCCTTTAGGGTAAAGAATGGCAATTTCATCTAATATGAAGACTATTTTGGGTTCTTTAGGCCCTTATACTTTCGTTAAAACCGACGACGGGACTCAGACTATTTTTAGTCATTATTTCGACGAAACTTGTCACTCTTCCTCTGGAGCAGTTGAAGAGACTCTTCAAAACTATGTTTTTGGCACTGAAGTCCCCTCACGCCTTCAGGCCTCTCAAATGGCCCAGCATATCTTTACAATACTAGAGGTAGGTTTTGGAGCGGGGATTGGTTATTCAGCTACTATAGATGCTCTAAAGAGCAGAAGTATTTCGCCTAAAGGTCTTTCTTTTATTTCTACTGAACTTGATGAAAAACTCGCCTCATTTGCGCTCGAAAACCTTATCAAAGGTCAATATCTTCAAAGTTTTGAAAAGGTCATTGAAAGCGGTCTGACTTATTTTAAAGGCCTTACTCAAGAAGACCAAATCATGAAAGTTCTCATTGGGGATGCGAGAGTAACAATTCCCCTATGGAGCACCCCAGGAGAAAAGGTAAATGCCATTTATCAGGATCCTTTTTCACCTAATAAAAACCCTACACTTTGGACAGTCGAATGGTTTGAAGAACTCAAGTCTGTCAGTGATCTTGATTGTATATTGAGTACCTATTCTTCCACTAAAGGCATTTGGAAGTCTATGTTAGAAGCAGGTTGGAGAGTTTCAGAGACCAAAGGTTTTGGAAATAAGAAGCTCTCAACGAGGGCATATCTTAATCCATTGAAAGACTCAAGCGCTCAAATTATTAAGTGGTGCCAGGATAGCCCTCTTCGGGCCTCAAGGGACCCGGGCCGTACGTAAAGCGGATATTCTCTTTTCAAGCGGGGGATGGGAGCTAAACAATTCAGTAAATGACCCACGTGAGCTAATGGACATAACTTCAATGGATTTTTCGTGTCTCTCTGTCTGACCATAGTTTTGTTGAAGTTTCTCTAAGGCCGCAACCATTTTTGCTTTTCCAACTAACTGGGCAGAGCCAATATCGGCGCGATATTCTCGCCAACGGCTTACATACATAACAAGGGGCAAGCTTAAAAAACTTAAGGCCATATAAACTACGTTGTGAATAATGTGATAGAGAAAAAAGTTACCAAAACCCCCTCCTCTTCTGTCATCATCATCCCCTCTCATGGCATTCATAACGATCTGAGTGACTATATAGGAGAAGAACATTACAAAAGTATTCACAATGCCCTGGACTAGAGTCATAGTGACCATATCCCCATTGGCGATATGGCTGACCTCGTGGGCCAAAACACCATCTACCTCATCCTCGTTCATGCTATCAAGAAGACCAGTTGAAACTGCTACTAATGATTTATTACGGCTAGGACCAGTAGCAAAAGCATTGATCTCCGGAGACTGATATAAATAGACCTCTGGTGGTTGAGTGAGCCCAGACTTTCTCGCCATGCTATGAACTTTTTGAACAATCGCCGAGCCATTGGCCGCTGGCTGAAGGCCCATGGTCCGAATCGCCATCCAACGTGACAGCATAAGGGAAACAAAAGCACCGCCCATACCAAGGGCAAAGCACATAATAAAAAGGCCTGTATTTGAGCCATAACTTACGCCCATATAAGACATGACGACATTAGCGATGATCAATAGAGTCATCGTTACAAGTAAATTAGTCAGGAAGAAGAGAATCCAACGTTTCATATTTAAGGCCTCCAAAGCCAATCAACTATTTCAATTGTCCATTGTGATCTCTAACCCTAAACAGTCAAGCACCTCTCATCACTTTTGACATTCCCTTGACCTTAAAATTAAGAAAAATTATCAATTCCGAGTTTAAAGGAAATTGTTCTAAGAAAACTAGCGAAGATTCCGATACTTAGGCACGATATAAAAGGTAAAAAAATGCAAAAAGGCCAACTTACAAAAGGTGAAGCGATCTGGCACGGAGTGATATTCTGTGCCATTGTCTTTTCTGGTGCAGAGGGGCCCTGGACTTTTACCTTCAATACCCGCATCCAAACATGGCAGGTTGTTGCCGATATTATTATTGCCTGTCTTTTTATAGGAGATTTAGTTTATTCAATTAAATCCTACAAGGCACAAAATAAACTTCCGATTTCCCAACAAATCGGAAAAGAGAAATTTATTGTCACAACTATTATTGATGTTTTGGCCTGTATCCCCTTTGATTTCATTTTCTTTGTTTTTGGTTTTAGTGGTGCCTCTCGAGGCATGAAGCTATTGAGAATGGTTAGGCTTATTCGTGTTGTAAAACTCTTAAATATTATCAACTCACTACCTTTAATTCCTCGCTGGTTAAAAATCACATTAGTGAGTGTTGGTTCCCTAATCCTGATTCATTGGTTTTCATGCATATGGATTATTATTCATCCTCTTGAGGCCGGTGCAGATCGCATTACTTATTATATTGAGTGCTTCTATTGGACTGTGACTACCCTAACAACAGTGGGATATGGGGACATTACTCCTAAGACAAATATCGGCCGTATTTACACTATGTTTGTGATGTTTTTAGGAGTTGGTGTTTACGGTTTTGTTATCGGTAATATTTCTAGAATATTTGCAGAGTCTGCCCGCTACAAGGAACAGACCAGAGAAAAGTTTGCTGAACTCAATACCTTCATGAAGTATTATCATATACCTAATCGCCTACAGTCAGCAGTATTCACTTACTACAATCATCTCTATACAAAAAGGCTAAGTGATAACGATACTCAGATTATTTCTGAACTTCCCCAAGCTTTAAAATTCGAATTACAAGTTTATATGAATATGAAACTCATCCGTAACCTACCTGTTTTTAAATTTTGTTCTCAAGCGTGTCTAAAAGAAGTCGCTAGTGCTCTAGAGCAAAAATATTATTCACCTGGAGATACTATTGTAAGAATTGGTGAACTTGGTGATGAAATGTTTGTTATCGGCCATGGTGTTGTGGAAGTAATTCTAGAAGACGGTTCCGTAGTGGCCCAGCTTCACGAAGGTCAATTCTTTGGTGAAGCGGCGCTTTTGAAGGAGACCACGAGAAACGCAAACGTAAGGGCACACACCTATACTGACCTCTACCGTCTCTCAAAGGATGACTTTATTCAAATAATCGAAAATCATCCCGAGCTGCTAGATAACCTTCAAAATGTTACCGCAAAACGCGCCAGTGACAAGAAGAAGGCCACGAATGTTAATGCTTAAGGATAATCATGGGAATTCTATACAGGCTAAATAAAGCAGAATATTTCTTCAACCCCCTTCAACTATTAAAAAGAATCTCAGGAAATAATTTAGGATCTGATTCTTTGAGAATGCCATGGGGAAGAGAGCTTTACTTTCAACCACACGAAGCTATAGGTAATGCCCTAAACACCCTTGGCTATGATGAATTACCCCTTTGTGAAATTATTTATCGTTGCCAAAAAGAAGCGACAACTTTTCTCGATATTGGCGCCAATGTAGGTTATTTCTCTTCTCTTGCCCTTGCTAGTAAGAACATCAAAAATATCCACTCTTTTGAACCACATCCAAAGATTTATGAATACTTAGAGAAAAATACCAGTGATGACTCCAGATGCCGTCAATTCTCCTATGCACTGTCAGAAAAAGAAGGAGAGGCCGAGCTTTTCCTACCAAAAGATTTCGACACCAATGCGGGACTGGCCACTCTAGAGAAAGATGAAAGCTCTAAAGACCTAGTTAGCATAAAAGTGAGAACACTCTCCTTACTTGATCACATGAAAGAACAAAATATAAATGTCGGAACCGGTGAAGTCATTGTCGCCAAAATCGATACGGAAGGTCACGAGGCCAGTGTACTTAAAGGCGCCTTACCCATCCTTGGACCTGATAAAACTCAGGTAATTATATTTGAAGAATTTGATAAATATCCACAGGCAGAAACATTTAAAATATTAGAATCCGTTGGATATAAAATTTTTAGAATTGAGAGAGGTTTCTGGGGGCCACAACTAAAAGACCCTAATGAAAAAATGAAAGGTCATCAATGGGAGCCAACTAACTATATTGCTATAGGTAGTGACTCACCAATTTTACCCAAACTAATGAAGTCTGGGTGGTCTATATTTCAAGACTTTTAATCATTAGAAAGAAGTATTATCGCCTGGGTAAGTAAGGTTGTTAAATTCTTCGTAATTTAGAACACCATCACCATCTGAATCGATTTCCTCAATACTCTCAAGTCCTCTTTGAATAAATTCCATACTATAAGTTCTTTGAGTCGGATCTGATTGCTCACCAACATAGTTTTT
>Ga0129324_10001483_pt1 | contig 15022 bp, 27 predicted proteins | sample CPBDNA_7_FD_96879 | JGI IMG/M metagenome (GOLD analysis project Ga0129324, IMG submission 96879) | Freshwater to marine salinity gradient microbial communities from Chesapeake Bay, USA - CPBay_Spr_15_0.2_DNA | ecosystem: Environmental > Aquatic > Marine > Coastal | place: USA: Chesapeake Bay... | reverse complement strand
TTTGAGCCCTTAAGGAAGAGCTTTACTTTTTCGCGACGGCAACGCTTGCAGTCTGCTCCGGTATAACGAGCCATTTATTCTCTTCCTTCCTTAAACTCGACGTGGTTTCGGTGGGCGGCAGCCGTTGTGTGGAGCTGGAGTGACATCAGAGATGGCTCCAACTTCAAGGCCTGCTGCTTGCAATGAACGGATTGCAGTTTCGCGTCCGGAACCTGGTCCCTTTACGAAAACATCTACCTTCTTGAGGCCATGCTCCTGCGCGCGACGAGCTGCTACTTCTGCTGCAAGCTGTGCCGCGAATGGAGTTGACTTACGTGAGCCCTTGAAACCAACCTGGCCAGAAGATGACCAAGAGATAACAGCGCCTGATGGGTCTGTGATTGAGATGATGGTGTTGTTAAAGGTCGACTTAATAAAAGCCTTACCAACAGCAACGTTCTTCTTCTCTTTCTTACGAATCTTTACCTTGCCCTTTGTTGCGGCAGCGGTCTTTGACTTAGGAGCGGCCATTACTTAGTCACCTTCTTCTTACCTGCAATTGCTTTACGAGGACCCTTACGCGTACGTGCGTTGGTATGTGTGCGCTGACCACGTACAGGAAGTCCCTTACGGTGACGAATACCTTGGTAGCTCTGAATTTCAACTTTACGACGAATGTCGCTAGCGATTTCGCGGCGTAGATCGCCCTCAATCTTATAGTTGGCTTCGATGTATTCACGAAGCTGTGCGAGTTCTGCTTCTTGCAGATCTTTTACGCGAGTATCTGGGCTGATGCCAGTTGCTGCGAGTACTTCATGGGAACGAGTAATACCCATTCCGAAGATATAGGTAAGTGCAATCTCAACGCGCTTTTCGCGTGGTAGATCGACACCGACAAGACGTGCCATTTTTTCAACCGATCTGTATCCGGAGGTCCTCCGCAATGTTTCTCAACAGTTGTTGAGTCTCAGCCTGCCGGTCCGAGAGTCCTAAGTAATTACTTACTTAAGTCACATCACGCGTACTAGTAGTGCTACTTATCCCTGACGTTGCTTGTGACGAAGGTTTTCGCAAATGACCATGACGCGACCCTTGCGACGAATGACTTTGCACTTATCGCAAATCTTCTTCACGCTTGGATTAACTTTCATAGTCGTGCTCCTTCTATTACTTGTAACGATAGATAATTCGACCTCGCGTGAGGTCATATGGACTTAGTTCTGCGATCACACGATCACCAGGAAGAATACGAATGTAGTTCTTTCGCATCTTTCCACTAATGTGTGCCAAGATCTTGTGTCCATTTGTTAGTTCAACGCGAAACATTGCATTAGGTAGAGCTTCAGCTACAACGCCTTCAATTTCGATGGCGCCATCTTTGCTAGCCAAAAATATACCTTCTTCTCTGTTATCTCATAAAACGAACATGGTTGGTCCAGCCCTAAATCCTGTGGATTTACTTCTTGACCGAAGGGTGATTCTAAAGGTAGGAGCCTCATAAAGGGAAATCGGCCCCTTTTACTCCTGATCTCCCCCTAAATCCAGCTTTTCCCCTCTCGACACGAGCTCTGACTCAGGATTCAATCTGAGCCATCGCCAGTGGTGCTCACGCCAGTAAGTCTGAGACTTCGATTCCGAGGGTAGCTAGCTTTGCTCGGCCTCCATCGATAGCGGTAAGCACAAATGGTTTGCCATCTGGCAAGAGAACGAAGGAATTCTCAAAGTGTGCGCCGCGACTCTGATCATTTGAGACAACGGTCCAATCATCGCTGAGAACATGTGTCTTTGCACTTCCCCGAGTAATCATCGGCTCAATGGCAAGTGCCATACCGGCGACGAGTTCAGGGCCATTGCCGGGCTTTCCAAAATTTAATACATGTGGCTCTTGATGCATCTCTGTACCAATTCCATGACCGCCGTATTCGGCCAAGATTCCGTACTTACCTTGTGAATCAATATAACTGCCAATCGCATGGCTGATATCGGTAAGACGTCCGCCAAGTTTTGCAGCCGCAAAACCTCGCCACATAGATTCTTCACAGACATCCATCATCTTCTGATCTTCTGGGTCAACGCTTCCAACACCATATGAGAAAGCGGCATCTCCATGCCAACCTTCAATTATCGCACCACAATCAATAGAGACAACATCTCCATCTTCGATTATGCGATCACCTGGAATTCCATGAACGATCTCATCATTTACTGAGATACAGATCGTTGCCGGATATCCGTGATAGCCAAGGAAGTTTGATGTACCTCCTCCGCGCTTAATGTTGGCTGCAGCAATTGCATCGAGTGCATCGGTTCGCATTCCGACCTTAATCGATTGGCGCAGTAGATCTAACGTTTGACCGACAAGGAGACCGGCGCGACGCATTATTTTTAACTCTTCGAGAGTTTTAATCTGAATCGCCATAAAAATCCTATTGAACGCGACTCAACGCATCGATGGCACGTTGAGTAATTTCAGAAACATCACCTAGGGCGGTTACCGTAATCAGCAGACCTTCGGTGCGATAAAAATGAATAATCGGTGCGGTCTGCTCTTCATAGACTGCTAAGCGGCGTGCAATAACCTCTGGCTTATCATCCTCGCGCTGATAAAGCTCGCCACCATCTGCTGGGCATGAAGTTGATCCCGCATCCGTTGACTTACCGCATTGGCGACATGTTAAACGCGATGAGAGTCGAGCAATAATTTCTTCCGATGGAATCGAGAACTCAAGTACTGCGCTGAGTGAACTCATCTTTTCAGCCATCAGGGCTCGTAGAACTTCAGCCTGTGAGACATTGCGCGGCCATCCATCGAGTAAGAATCCTGCGCGAGCATCTTCTTCTTCTAGTCGGGCGCGAACCATTGCATTGGTGATTGCATCGCTGACGAGTTCGCCGCGATCAACAAAAGCTTTTGCTTCAAGACCGAGCGGTGTTCCCGCTTTCATATTGGCACGAAAGATATCTCCAGTAGAGATATGGGGAATTGAGTAATGTGCCGAGAGAAAAGCTGCCTGTGTTCCCTTGCCAGCACCTGGTGGTCCAACCAGGACTAATCTCATTAGCGCAAGAATCCCTCATAGGAGCGTTGCTGCAATTGGCTTTCAATCTGCTTGGCGGTATCAAGACCAACACCGACAACGATCAGAATCGCAGTTCCACCGAATGGGAAGTTCTGAGAGGCTCCAAAGAGGACAAGTGCGATGATTGGAATGATCGCAACGAGTGCTAGATAGAGCGATCCTGGCGCAATAATGCGTGAGAGTACATACTGCAAATACTCTGAGGTTGGACGTCCGGCACGAATACCCGGAATAAATCCACCGTACTTCTTCATATTATCTGCAACTTCATCTGGGTTAAATGTGATTGCTACATAGAAGTAAGTAAAGAAGATAATCATTCCAGCGTATGCGGTGATGTAAAAAATATTATCTCCGTTAACCAGATTACGCTGAATCCAGACAGCCCAAGCAGAGGTACTTCCGGTGAAGTTGACGATTAGCGATGGGATGTAGAGAAGTGAAGATGCAAAGATAACTGGGATAACGCCAGCTTGGTTGACCTTGATTGGAATATAGGTTGAGGTTCCCCCGTATGCCTGGCGACCAACCATGCGCTTGGCATACTGCACAGGAATACGGCGCTGAGCCTGCTCAACGAAGACAACTGCTGCAATAACAAGAAGCCCAATAAGTAGGACGAAGATGAAAGTTGCTAGACCACGATCGATTCTGATACTCCAGAGCTGTGTTGGAAAGCTTGCTGAGATAGATGTAAAGATCAAGATTGACATACCGTTACCAACGCCGCGATCTGTAATCAATTCACCAAGCCACATGATTACAGAAGTTCCTGCTGTCATCACGATGATCATTGTTATGATGCGCTCCCATGAATCGATAGGAATAATTGGAAGATCGCAACCTGCGATAAGGCGACCTGGTGTACGTGCAACTGCGATCAAGCCTGTTGATTGCAAAACCGCAAGACCAATAGTCAAATATCGTGTGTACTGAGTGAGCTTGGCAGTTCCTGACTGTCCCTCTTTCTTGAGAGTTTCAAAGCGAGGAATAACAACGGTAAGAAGTTGAACAATGATCGATGCGGTGATGTAAGGCATGATTCCGAGTGCAAAGACGGAGAGCTGAATAAGCGCTCCACCGCTGAACAAGTTGATCAAGCCAAAGAGCCCGCCCTGATCTGCTCCAGCAAGACATTGCTGAACGTTGGTGTATGAAACACCAGGGGTTGGCACCACTGAACCAAAGCGAAAGAGCGCCATGATCGAAAGAGTGAAGAAGATTTTCTTGCGCAGCTCTGGAGTCTTAAAAGCCATACCAAATGCGGAAAGCATCAATTTTCTCCTTCTATCGATTCAAGCGTCTTTAATGTGAACTTTTTTACAACCGTTTAAAGGGTTGCCGTTGATCCGCCAGCAGCGGTGATCTTCTCGATCGCCGATGATGAGAATGCATGTGCTGTAACGCTTACCTTGACAGAGATTTCTCCATTGCCAAGAACTTTTACAGGAAGGCTATCGCGCACCGCTCCAAGAGCAATGAGTGACGCAACTGTTACATCGCCACCCTTTGGATATAGAGCGTTGATTATTGAGACATTAACTACCTGATACTCAATGCGTGCTGGGTTCTTAAAACCACGTAGCTTAGGCAAGCGCATAACGAGAGGTAGCTGACCACCTTCGAAACCTGGACGCACTGTGTTACGAGCGTGCGTTCCCTTGCCACCGCGACCGGCGGTCTTTCCCTTAGATGCTTCACCGCGACCCTTACGAGTCTTAGCTTTCTTGGCACCTGGTGCTGGTCTGAGGTGATGAAGTTTTAGCGTCATCTCTACTCAACCTCCTCGATCTTAATCAAGTGGCGAGCGGCGTATGCCATGCCACGAATTTCTGGGCGATCTTCCTTAACGACAATATCATTGATGCGCTTTAGCCCAAGTGAGCGAACGCTTTCGCGGATCTCTGGCTTGTTACCAACTGTTGACTTGATCTGTGTGATCTTTAAACGTGGCATTAGGCACCAACTGTCTGTGACGCGCGGATGATTGCAGCAGGAGCTACATCTTCGAGTGGAAGTCCACGTCGAGCTGCAATTGCTGCTGGAGACTCGAGCATCTTTAGCGCTGCAACAGTGGCATGAACCATATTGATCGCGTTATTTGAGCCGAGTGATTTTGTAAGTACATCAGTGATACCTGCACACTCAAGTACGGCACGAACAGGACCACCAGCGATTACACCGGTACCTGGAGAAGCTGGGCGAAGGAGAATTACGCCTGCCGCTGTCTCGCCCTGAACTGGGTGAGGAATTGTTCCCTGAACGCGTGGAACTGTGAAGAATGACTTCTTTGCTTCTTCGACAGCCTTTGCAATTGCTTGTGGGACTTCCTTGGACTTTCCGTATCCGATTCCAACCTGGCCGTTGCCGTCGCCGACAACTACGAGTGCTGTGAATGAGAAACGACGTCCACCCTTAACAACTTTAGATACACGGTTGATAAAGACAACGCGCTCCATAAATGGAGACTTGTCCTTCTCGCGATCATCGCGACGCTCGCGACGTTCTCCGCGTCCCTTATTTGAAGGTGCTGCAGTTGTAGCTGCATCGCTTGATGGGTTTTGGGCCATGTTAGAACTCCAATCCGTTCTCTCGCGCGCTATCTGCAAGTGCTGCAATGCGACCGTGATACTTGTTTCCTGCGCGGTCAAAGACGACAGTTGTTACACCGGCAGCCTTTGCGCGTGAGGCAATAAGTGCGCCAACAGCTTTCGACTTTGCAGTCTTATCGCCGTTATCTTTACGAAGATCTGCCTCCATTGTTGAAGCAGATGCGAGTGTGATGCCCTGTAGATCGTCAACGACCTGTACAAAGAGGTGACGAGTAGAGCGGGAGACAACTAGACGTGGACGCGCAGCGGTTCCTTGAACCTTCTTGCGAACACGGAAGTGACGACGGGCGCGAGCATTAGTTGCTGACCCCTTGCGGACTTTTACGCCGATTGCCATTACTACTTACCAGCCTTTCCAGCTTTACGACGAACTCTCTCGCCAGTCAAACGAAGTCCCTTACCCTTGTAAGGATCTGCCTTGCGAAGCTTCTTGATCTTCGCTGCAACTTCACCAACGAGCTGCTTATCGATTCCGCTAATATGCAACTTTGTTGGTGATTCAACCTTGTAAGTAATTCCTTCCGGAGCTAAGAATGGAACCGGGTGGCTGTAACCGAGCAAGAATTCAAGATCCTTACCCTTTTCAGCAACACGAAAACCAACACCGACGATGTCAATGGAGAGTGTGTATCCCTCTGTTACACCAGTGACCATATTGGCAACCAATGTACGAGATAGACCATGAAGTGAACGTGTAGCACGCTCTTCATTTGGACGGATGATGGTGAGAACGCCAGACTCTTGTGAAACTTGAATTGGTGATGGAACTGCAAGTGAGAGTGCACCCTTAGGACCCTTAACGCTTACTTGCTGTCCGGCAATTGTTACTTCAACGCCACTTGGGAGGGCGATTGGCATGCGACCGATACGTGACATATTCGATCACCATACGTAGGCGAGAACTTCTCCGCCTACACCCTGTTTGTTGGCTTGCTTATCAGTAAGCAATCCAGAAGAAGTCGAAATAATTGCAACGCCTAGTCCACCGAGGACCTTAGGTAGCGCAGTTGACTTTGCGTAAACGCGAAGTCCTGGCTTACTGACGCGACGAAGTCCTGCAAGTGAACGCTCACGGTTAGCACCGAACTTGAGTTCAAGAATCAGTGACTTACCTACGCCATTTGCATTGTCTTCAACACGGAAACCGCCGATGTAACCCTCTTTTTGGAGGATCTCTGCAATACGAACCTTAACCGATGAAGACGGCATTGAAACCGTGTCATGGTAGGCAGAGTTCGCATTGCGCAGACGAGACAACATGTCTGCGATTGGATCTGTCATTGTCATACGTGGCCTGTGGCCTTTCTCGAACCGGTTTCTTCACGCTCTGTGAAGACCTGTTTCGTTGTAGTAATTACCAAGAAGCTTTTGTGATACCTGGAAGTTCGCCGCGGTGTGCCATTTCGCGGAAACAGATACGGCAGATGCCGAATTTTTGGTAGACAGCGTGTGGACGACCACAACGCTGGCAACGTGTGTAACCGCGCACCTTGAACTTTGGCTTACGAGCAGCCTTAACCTTGAGTGATGTTTTGGCCATTCTTATGCCTCCCTGAAAGGAAAGCCGAGCTGCTTGAGTAGCGCGCGACCTTCATCATCGTTCTTAGCTGTAGTTACAAAAGTAATATCCATACCGCGTGGACGGTCTACCTTGTCTTGTTCGATCTCTGGGAATACAACCTGCTCGGTAAGACCGAAGGTGTAATTACCCTTGCCATCGAATTGCTTTGGTGAAAGTCCGCGGAAGTCACGGATACGTGGAAGAGAGATTGAGAGTAGGCGATCTGCAAACTCCCACATACGATCTCCACGAAGTGTGACGTGTGCACCAATTGGCATACCTTCACGCAACTTAAATTGCGCGATTGATTTGCGTGACTTGGTTACCTGTGGCTTCTGGCCTGTGATGATTGCTAGATCGCGGATTGCGCCTTCGATCAACTTTGAATCACGAGCAGCTTCACCGACACCCATGTTGACTACAACCTTTACAAGGGTTGGAACCTGCATTGGATTGGTAAATCCGAATTCCTTGGTAAGTGCAGCCTTGATCTCGCTCTTGTAGCGAGCCTTAAGGCGAACATCTGTAGTTGTGCTCATTAGATGTCCTTTCCTGTGCGACGTGAGATTCGAACGTTACGACCATCGTCTCCAACGCGTGAACCAACACGAGTTGCCTGGCCTTCGCCATCAACGACCATCACATTTGAAATATGGAGTGATGCTTCGACGGTAATAATTCCGCCGACCTTAACGCCCTTTTCACCAGTCTGCTCGCGAGTGTGGCGCTTTACGCGGTTAACACCCTCGATTGTGACTCGTGAGCCATCAACATGGATAACCTTGCCTGTTACGCCTTTTTCTCTTCCAGCGATAACGAGCACGGTGTCATCTTTTTTGATCTTCGGCATTAGAGCACCTCCGGAGCAAGTGAAATGATCTTCATAAACTTCTTGTCGCGAAGTTCGCGAGCAACTGGTCCGAAGATACGAGTTCCGCGAGGCTCGCCATCTGCTTTAAGGATGACTGCTGCGTTCTCATCAAAACGAATATATGAACCGTCTGGACGACGACGTTCTTTTACAGTGCGAACGATGACAGCCTTAACGACTTCACCTTTCTTCACAGTTCCGCCAGGAATTGCATCCTTGACTGAACACACGATGATATCTCCGATACCGGCGTAGCGACGCTTGGATCCACCGAGCACACGAATACAGAGAAGCTCTTTCGCTCCTGTGTTATCCGCGACGCGTAGGCGCGATTCTTGTTGAATCATTTTTATTCCACCCGTTCCTTACTTAGCCTTCTCGATGATCTGGACTAAGCGCCAGCGCTTTGTTGCAGACAACGGACGTGTCTCCATAATCAAAACGCGATCTCCTGCACCAGCCTCATTCTTTTCATCATGTGCCTTCAATTTGCTTGACTGGCTCATAACCTTTGAATACAAACCGTGTGAAACACGATCTGAAACTTCAACAGTGATGGTCTTATCCATCTTGTCGCTTACGACGATGCCTTCACGGGTCTTACGGAAACCGCGATCTTCAGTCTTGTCAGCCATTATGCAGCGCCTCCAATTCCTAGTTCACGTTCACGAATAATTGTGTAGATGCGCGCAATCTCTTTACGCACTGCACCAAGACGGCCATGGCTTTCGAGTTGTCCTGTAGCAGCCTGGAAACGCAAGTTAAAGAGTTCTTCTTTACCTTCACGCAACTTCGCTGCTAATTCATCAGCTGACAACTGGCGGAGTTCTTCTGTTGTATTCGCCATGTTTATGCCTCCTCACGCTTTACGACGCGGCACTTCATTGGGAGCTTGTGAATCGCAAGACGCATAGCCTCTGTTGCGATCGCTTCTGTAACACCTGAAATTTCAAACATCACACGACCTGGCTTTACATTTGCAATCCACCACTCTGGTGAACCTTTACCAGAACCCATACGAGTTTCAGCAGGCTTCTTTGTGATTGGGCGGTCTGGATAGATGTTGATCCATACCTTTCCACCACGCTTGATATAACGAGTCATGGCAATACGCGCTGACTCAATCTGACGGTTGGTAACGTAGGCAGGCTCAAGAGCTTGGATCCCAAAGTCACCGAATGCGACAGCTGTTCCACCCTTTGAACGCCCTGAACGGGATGGGTGGTGCTGCTTACGGTGCTTGATCTTACGAGGAATTAACATTTACGCCTCGCCTCCTTCTGTCGCTGGTGCTTCATCGGTGACCTGAGCAACCTGCGCAGCTGGCGCTGCCTGTGAAGTTGTTACTTCACCCCGAGGTGCGCGAGGTGTGCGTGGTCCGCGACGTTCTGGCTTTGGCGCGCGAGCTTCAGCAAGTGCCTTCTCTGCGCGCTCTGTGCGAGAACCAATAACTTCGCCTTTGTAGATCCAGACCTTCACACCTAAACGACCGAATGTTGTATGTGCCTCAAAGAAGCCATAATCAATATCGGCGCGAAGTGTGTGCAATGGAACTCGACCTTCACGGTAGAACTCAGAACGAGACATTTCAGCACCACCGAGACGACCACCGCACTGAACACGAATGCCTTGTGCTCCAGCCTTCATAGCTGACTGCATTGACTTCTTCATTGCGCGACGGAATGAAACACGTGCAGCAAGCTGCTCGGCGATTCCCTGTGCAACAAGCTGTGCGTCAATCTCTGGGTTCTTCACTTCAAGAATATTGAGCTGTACCTGCTTGCCTGTGAGCTTTTCAAGCTTCTGGCGAAGGATATCTGCTTCTTGTCCACGGCGACCGATAACGATTCCTGGACGAGCTGTATATAGATCGATGCGTACACGATCGCGAGTACGCTCGATTTCGATACGTGAAACGCCTGCGCGCTCCATACCCTTCTGCATCATGCGGCGGATCTCAACATCTTCCTTTACATAATCCTTGTACAACTTATCTGCATACCAACGTGACTTAAATTCAGTTGTGATGCCGAGGCGGAACCCGTGTGGGTTAACTTTTTGACCCATTACTTGGTCGCTCCCTTCGCTGAATCATCAGCACGCTTTGGATTACGTGTCTGAGTCTTTGTTGATGTACGTGAAAGTGACTTTGAAGTCTCCTTCACATCACTGACGGTTAGAGTGATATGGCTTGAACGCTTCAAGATGCGGAACCCGCGGCCTTGAGCACGTGGACGAAAGCGCTTCATTGTGCGGCCCTCATCGACAAGCGCTTCTACAACCCAGAGCTCTGAAGCGTCGCGAATTGCAGGGTTCTTCTGCTTTGCATTTGCAATGGCAGAGTTAAGAAGTGTGTACAGATCAGCACCGGCTGACTGTGGTGCAAACTTCAAGATTGATAGGGCTTCATCAGCGCGCTGCCCACGGACGAGATCGACAACACGTCGAGCTTTCTGTGGTGTGTGGCGGATGTCGCGCAAGATCGCACGAGCAATAGTTGCATCTGCTTTTGTCTCAGGAGTATTAGCCACGAGTTGCTCTCCGATCATCCTTGACGTGTCCACGGAATGTACGTGTTGGTGCGAATTCACCGAGTTTGTGTCCGATCATTGCATCGGTAATAAATACTGGAACATGCTTGCGTCCGTCATGAACTGCAATAGTGTGTCCGATCATTGATGGAATGATCATCGAACGACGTGACCAGGTCTTGATCACATTCTTTGTGTTGGCATCGTTTTGGGCATCGACCTTCTTGGTCAGATGTCCATCAACGAATGGACCCTTCTTGAGACTACGTGGCATTCGGGCTCCTACCGCTTCTTATTCGACTTACGACGACGGACGATCATTGAATCTGATGCTTTCTTCTTACGGGTACGTGCTTCAGGCTTACCCCATGGAGTCACTGGGTGACGTCCTCCGGAGGTCTTACCTTCACCACCACCGTGTGGATGATCAACTGGGTTCATAACAACACCACGAACAGATGGGCGCTTACCCTTCCAACGCATACGTCCTGCTTTTCCATAGTTGATGTTGGACTGTTCTGCGTTTCCAACTTCACCAACAGTTGCGCGGCAACGAATATCTACGCTGCGGATTTCACCTGAAGGCATACGTAGCTGAGCTAGTGGGCCTTCCTTTGCAACAAGCTGAACCGATGCACCTGCTGAGCGGGCAATTTTCGCTCCGCCACCTGGGCGAAGTTCGATTGCGTGCACAACAGTTCCTACTGGGATGTTACGTAGAGGCAAGTTGTTTCCAGTTTTGATATCAGCCTTTGGACCGTTTTCAACTGTTGCACCTTGCTCAAGATTTACAGGAGCGATGATGTAGCGCTTCTCGCCATCTGCATAGTGAAGAAGTGCGATACGCGCTGTGCGATTTGGGTCGTATTCGATATGAGCGACCTTTGCTGGAACGCCATCTTTATCGTTACGAGTAAAATCGATAACACGGTATGCGCGCTTGTGCCCGCCACCTTGGTGACGAACTGTGATACGTCCTGCGTTGTTACGGCCACCCTTTGAGTGCAGTGGGCGAACCAATGACTTCTCAGGTGTTGTACGAGTGATCTCAGCAAAATCTGGAACGCTCGCGCCGCGTTGGCCCGGTGTGGTTGGCTTTAATTTACGAAGTGCCATGATGATCCTTTTCTAGAAGTCCCAATTAGTAAGGTTGCCCTTACGAAACTGGGCCTCCAAAGATGTCGATACGGTCGCCAGCGGCCACATGAACGATTGCTCGCTTTGTGTCTTTGCGCTTTCCATCACCAAAACGTGTGCGCTTATTCTTTCCTTGACGGTTCATTGTGTTAACCGAAATTACCTTCACGCCAAACACCTTCTCCACCGCAATTTTGATCTCAGTCTTGTTGGCATCTGGTGCAACAATGAATGTGTACTTATTTTCATCGAGTAGTCCGTAGCTCTTTTCAGAGACAACTGGGGCTACCAATACGTCGCGATGGTCTTTCATGCTGAAACCTCACTCTCGCGTGCCACTGACTTTGCACCCTTACCTGCAGCGCGAGCCTTAAGGAAATCGTTAATCGCGCTCTCAGAGAAGACAACATCATCGCTCTTTAAAAGGTCATAAGCGTTGAGCTGATCTGGAACGAGAAGGTGAAGGTTCTCTGCATTGCGAAGTGAACGCCATGCGGCATCTTCGCTACGTGATACGACAACCAAGAGATGGCGACGATCTGAGAACTGGCGAACTGCGGCAAGTGCCGCCTTTGTTGATGGAGCTCCTGTTACAGAGTCAATCACGTGAATACGCTCATTACGTGCACGATCTGAAAGGACGCCGCGAAGTGCTGCTGCGATCATCTTCTTAGGTGTGCGCTGTGCGTAATCGCGTGGACGAACAGCGTGAGCTGCACCGCCACCACGTTGCAAAGGAGCGCGAATAGAACCCTGACGGGCACGTCCTGTTCCCTTCTGCTTAAAAGGCTTCTTACCTGAACCGCTTGTCTCGCCACGGTTCTTTGCCTTCTGAGTTCCCTGGCGAGCAGCAGCAAGTTGCGCTGTTACTACCTGGTGAATCAGAGGAATATTTGTCTGCGCATCAAAGATTTCTGCCGGAAGTTCAACACTTCCAACTTTCTTTCCCTCTGCGTTTTTAACTTCTACTGTGAGCGCCATGGTTATGCACCTACCGTTTCAACTGCTTCTACAAGTGCCTTCTTCGCAGCCGAACGGATAAAGACAAGGCCGCCATCTGTACCAGGGAGTGATCCCTTGATGAGCAACAAGTTCTTCTCTGTATCTACTGCCTGAATAACAAGGTTCTGGGTTGTAATTTTTTCGTTACCCATACGACCTGACATGCGCATTCCCTTGAATACACGTCCTGGTGTTGAGCACGCTCCAATCGATCCTGGCATACGGTGCTTACGATCTACACCGTGAGATGAACCAAGACCACCGAAACCGTGACGCTTCATAACCCCTGCAGTTCCCTTACCGGTGCTTGTACCTGTTGCATCAACAATCTCGCCTGCTTCAAAGACTGATGCTCCAAGTTCTTGTCCAACGGTGTAGTTACCAGCGGAAAGTGTGCGTAATTCTGCAACGTGGCGACGTGGTGTCACGCCTTGCTTTGCAAAGTGCCCAGCTAGAGGCTTTGTCACCTTCTTCGGATCAATCGCGCCGTATGCAATCTGGACAGCTGCGTAGCCATCTTTCTCAACGGTGCGGATCTGAGAGACAACACATGAATCAACTGAAACAACTGTTACAGGAATCATCTTGTTATTGGCATCAAATACCTGAGTCATACCAAGTTTGGTACCGAGCACGCCCTTGATGGACGATCCGTATGACTGAGTTACTTTTATCATTTTTTCGTCCTTTCCTTAGAGCTTTATCTCGATGTCGACGCCAGCTGGCAAGTCGAGGCGCATCAATGAATCCACTGTCTTAGGAGTTGGATCGATGATGTCGATGAGGCGCTTATGTGTGCGCATCTCGAAGTGCTCGCGGCTGTCCTTATATTTGTGAGGAGAGCGAATCACGCAATACGTGTTCTTCTCTGTTGGTAGCGGCACTGGACCCGCGACCGTTGCACCTGTGCGCTCGACTGTCTCAACGATTTTCTTCGCTGATGAGTCAATCACCTCATGGTCATAGGCCTTGAGCCGAATGCGGATCTTTTGTCCCGCCATGTCGTTCTCCTCTTTCATTTCTTACTGCGCTAATAAACTTGTCAAAACTTTTTTACTTTTCAAGCTGTACTGCTAGTTCTTGTTAAGTGGCGGTGGTTCTAATCCACCGCCACTACGACAAGATTTACTTATTTATTACTTTGTAATCTTTGTAACGCGACCTGCACCTACTGTGCGGCCACCTTCGCGGATAGCAAAGCGGAGTCCTTCTTCCATTGCGATTGGCTGGATGAGAGTTACTGCCATCTCAGTGTTATCGCCAGGCATAACCATTTCGGTACCTGAAGGAAGTGTTACAACACCGGTCACGTCAGTTGTACGGAAGTAGAACTGTGGACGGTAGTTGTTGAAGAATGGAGTGTGACGACCGCCTTCATCCTTTGAAAGGATGTATGCGGATGCGTTGAACTCTGTGTGAGGTGTGATTGATCCTGGCTTGCAGACAACCTGTCCACGCTCAACATCTTCACGCTTTGTTCCACGAAGAAGAAGTCCGACGTTCTCGCCAGCCTGTCCTTCGTCGAGCAACTTACGGAACATTTCAACGCCTGTAACAGTTGTGCGCTGTGCATCTGGACGGATACCAACGATTTCAACTTCTTCGTTAACCTTGACGATACCGCGCTCGATACGACCGGTGATTACTGTTCCACGACCTGTGATGGTGAATACATCTTCAACTGGCATAAGGAATGGCTTGTCAACATCACGAGCTGGCTGTGGGATAAATGCATCAACAGCATCCATGAGTTCGACGATCTTTTCTGCCCATGCAGCGTCTCCTTCGAGAGCCTTAAGTGCTGAGATGCGAACGATTGGTGTGTCATCGCCTGGGAACTCGTACTTAGATAGAAGTTCACGAACTTCCATTTCAACGAGCTCAAGAATTTCTTCGTCATCAACCATATCTGACTTGTTAAGAGCCACAACGATTGATGGAACGCCTACCTGACGTGCAAGGAGAACGTGCTCCTTGGTCTGTGGCATTGGACCATCTGTTGCTGCAACGACGAGGATTGCTCCATCCATCTGTGCTGCACCAGTGATCATGTTCTTGATGTAGTCAGCGTGGCCTGGGCAGTCCACGTGTGCGTAGTGACGCTTCTCTGTCTGGTACTCGATGTGAGCGATAGAGATTGTGATACCGCGTTGACGCTCTTCTGGCGCCTTATCGATATCTGAGAACTCTGTAGCAGCGTTAAGAGTTGGGTACTTATCGTGCAACACCTTTGAGATCGCAGCAGTAAG
>Ga0129324_10001479_pt1 | contig 15046 bp, 10 predicted proteins | sample CPBDNA_7_FD_96879 | JGI IMG/M metagenome (GOLD analysis project Ga0129324, IMG submission 96879) | Freshwater to marine salinity gradient microbial communities from Chesapeake Bay, USA - CPBay_Spr_15_0.2_DNA | ecosystem: Environmental > Aquatic > Marine > Coastal | place: USA: Chesapeake Bay... | reverse complement strand
GTCTTGGCTACTTCACGCGCGGCATACCCGACGTCATACTGACCGAGGTCCACCGGCAGGCTGCAGGCAACCCAATCCTGCAGTTGGCCACGAAAGCGCGGAATGGAGAGAAGTTACCATACGGCAAGTACGGCGATTCAGAGGTGTTGTTCTCCGGAGACATCGACCCAGAGGACCTATGGACTGCAGATCAAGTCCTCGTCGGCACCAACGCGACCCGCGCGAGACTCAACAAGCGGGCCCGTACCCACTTCGGTATGGTGGACCCGACGCCTATGTTCGGGGATAAGATCATCTGCACGCGCAACAGTGCGAACTACGGCATCTTCAACGGGGAGATGTTCACGGTGATCCGCTGTGACGAACAGTCAGCCGCATGGCTATCCATGGACCTCGTGCGGCTGGAAGACCCCACAAACACCATCATCCAAGACGTGCGCGTGCACCGGACTATGTTCGTGCCGGATGGAGAGACGCGTACTGACTCGACACTCGGGGACTCGGGACGGTTCGCCTACGGCTACGCGATCACAGCGCACAAGGCGCAGGGCAGCCAATGGGACAACGTCATCGTGATAGACGAGAGCACGGTGTTCCGCGATATGAAAGACAAATGGTTGTACACGGCGATTACCCGCGCCTCGAAGGTCGTGACGATAGGGAAGGGCCGTATCTAATGGATACCATCGCACTCGATTTCGAAACATTTTACGCAAAAGATTACTCATTGTCTCGAATGACAACGGAAGAGTACATCAGAGACCCGAGGTTTCAGGTCATCGGCGTGAGCACAAAAGTGAACGACGAAGTGCCGGTATGGTTCAGCGGCACGGCCAAGGAGACGATCGCGCACCTGCGCAGTTTTGATTGGGCCAACAGCATGCTCATTGCACACAACACGATATTCGACGCTGCCATCCTATCGTGGCGGTGCGGCATCCGCCCAAAGGTCGTAGCTGACACGCTGTCTATGTCCCGCGCCATGTTCGGCGTGGATGCAGGGCACAGCCTCAAGGTGCTCGCCTCGCGGCTTGGGCTACCAGCCAAGGGAGATGAAGTCACCCGCGCTATCGGTATGCGCCGCGCAGACTTTTCTGCGAAGCAGCTGCACGACTATGGTGAATACTGCCGGCTCGACACGCACCTGACGTATGAGGCGTTCCGCGAGATGCTGGCACGTGGGTTCCCACGCAGCGAAATGAAGCTGGTTGACCTCACGATCAAGATGTTCACCGAACCCATGCTCGAGTTGGACGTGCCGCACCTTGAGGGCCACCTGATCCGCACACAGCGGGCCAAGGCCGACCTTATCGAGAGTGCCGGAGTCGACCGCAAGATGCTCATGTCGAACCCGAAGTTTGCGACCATGCTGGAAGAACTCGGCGTCGTGCCGCCGATGAAGATCAGCCCAACGACGGGCAAGGAGACGTTTGCTTTCGCTAAAAACGACGAAGACTTCCAAGCCCTGATGGAGCACGAGGATGTCCGCGTGCAGGCCCTAGTCGCTGCCCGTGTGGGAAGCAAGAGCACGCTGGAGGAGACACGGACGGAACGATTCATTGCGATCGGCAACAGGGGAAAGTTCCCTGTACCGCTGCGCTACTATGCCGCACACACGGGCCGCTGGGGCGGAACCGACAAAATTAACATGCAGAATTTACCCTCGCGCGGCCCCAACGCCAAACAACTCAAGAAGGCGATCCGCGCACCAGAGGGTCATGTCCTTATCGACTGCGACTCCAGTCAGATTGAGGCCCGCGTATTGGCGTGGTTGGCAGGGCAAGACGACCTAACTGCGGCGTTCGCACGCGGCGAAGACGTCTACAAGATCATGGCGTCGAAGATTTACGGTAACAAGCCCGAAGACGTGGATAAAGGGCAGCGGCAGGTAGGGAAAACCGTAATTTTAGGGGCAGGCTATGGCGTCGGCCACCACAAGCTGCAGCTGTTCCTCAAGACACAGGCAGGCGTAGATGTTGACCTCGACGAGGCGAAGCGCATCATTGACATCTACCGACAGTCTAACAACCGGATCAGCCGCATGTGGCGCGCGGCGCAACGGACTATCGAGTCTCTCGAAAGAGGCGACCGCCTATCTTTTGGTCGCGCCGGCGTACTTGGTGTCGACGCCGAAGACAGCGCACTCATCCTACCGAACGGACTGCCGATCCGATACGATGGGCTCTTTGCGGAGCAGGGGGAGAAGGGGTACGAGTATAAGTACAAGACGCGGCGCGGCGAGAAGCGGCTGTACGGCGGTGCATGCGTGGAGAATGTCACACAGGCACTTGCACGTATTGTAGTTGGCGAGCAGATGCTAAAGATAGCGAAACGGCACCGCGTTGTGTTGACAGTGCACGACAGTGTTGTATCCTGTGTACCCGAGGCCGAAGCAGATGAGGCGCGGGAGTACATAGAAACCTGCATGCGGTGGACACCAGAGTGGGCAGCAGGACTGCCGGTAAACTGTGAGTCCGGCGTCGGCGCATCATACGGAGATTGCGAATGACGGATATAAGCACCGAGGAAAAAATCCTCTTGGGTCTGGACGCCTACCCCAACCTCGACGCGGAAGGCATTGTCGATGGGCAGCCGCGGGCGGGCAGACCCATTACCCCGCAGGAGTTTGAGCGGGCCCTTTTATGGCTGCGACTGAGAGGTAAAATGACGAAGCGCGTGGCGCGGTGGTGTAGTAGCTACGGACTAAAACATCTGGCGTCTTCGGATTTGAAGCGCGCCCGCCACGATGCTTCGTTTATGCCAGAAGGTGACTACTACATAAGCAACGGGGCGTTCATTTGTGCTGCGGCCTATTTGGGGTATACGATACAGCGCATCGGGGATACTCCAAACGCAGCTCTGAATATCGGGCGGGTGGTGTAAGCTATGAGTAAGACACCTGCATGGTCGTTCAGCCGGATCAAAGCGTTCGACACCTGCCCGAAACAATTCTACCACACGTCGGTCCTCAAGGAGTTCCCCTACGTCGAGACCGATGCGATGCGGTACGGCACAGAGTTCCACAAGGCGGCCGAGGACTTTATTGCTGACGGCACTCCTGTGCCGGAGCGGTTCGCCTTTACACAACCCGTGCTTGATGCGCTGGCTGCCAAGCCCGGCGATAAGCTGTGCGAATACAAGTTCGGCCTGACCGCCGCGTTGGAGCCGTGCGACTTCTTCGCCAAGGATGTTTGGTTCCGTGGCATTGTCGATCTGATTATCATCGACGGGGATACCGCGACGATCGTGGATTACAAGACAGGCAAGTCGGCACGCTACGCCGAAAAAGGTCAGCTGGAGCTGATGGCCTTGGCCATGTTCAAGCACTTCCCTGATCTGAAAGTGGTGCGTGGCGGGCTCGTGTTCGTCATTGCAAATGAAGCTGTGAAGGCGAAGTACGACCGCGACGGTGAAAGTGGGCTTTGGAAAAAGTGGCTTTCGGAGTATGCTAAGATGGAGAAAGCGTTCGAGGTGGATGTGTGGAACCCCCGCCCGAGCGGTCTTTGCAAACGACACTGCCCAGTAACGGAGTGTCCCCATAACGGACAAAACTGATGCCATACGTGAACAAACCACGACCCTATGCGAAAGAGTACCAGCAGCAAAAGGCGCGGGGCGAAGGTGCCGCGCGCCTTGAGCGGCAACGCGCCCGAGCAGCCTTCGACAAGAAGAACGGTAAGGCCGCACGTGCGGGAAAAGACATTGGCCACAAGAAACCGCTGGCGCGCGGTGGGTCGAACAGCGACGGATACCGCGTCGAGAACCGGAGCAATAACCGTGCAAAGGGTGGCGCACTAAGTAAACCACCCAAGAAAAAGTAATTATGCCCCGCGCATAACAGGAGACACCCGTGCAGATTATTGACAATAAAGCCCTGCAGTACAAACTGCGGAACCCCGCCCCTATCCTTGCAGCCATCCCAGAGAGTCGACTTATCGACGATAACACTGTCTTGGTTAAGTGGGACTTGCCACAGGTGCAGACCCTGCGCGCCCTCAACTACCCTGCCCCGTCGCCGATCATCGGCCGATATAAGTGGCCGGGCAAGTACAAACCGTTCGATCACCAGCGCACCACGGCAGAGTTTTTGACGCTGAACAAGCGTGCGTTCTGCTTTAACGAACAAGGGACGGGGAAAACGGGCAGTGCCATTTGGGCCGCGGACTTCCTCATGCAACGTGGGCTTGTGAAACGCGCGCTTGTCGTATGCCCGGTGTCGATCATGGACGCCGCATGGCGTGCCGACCTGTTTAACTTCGCGATGCACCGCAAGGTTGACATCGCCCATGGTGCGGCGGCAAAGCGACGCAAGATTATTGCGAGCGACGCCGAGTTCGTCATCATCAACTTCGACGGCCTGAAAGTGGTAGAGAAAGAGATCGCCGAGGGCGGGTTCGACCTTATCATCATCGACGAGGCCAGTGCATACCAGAACTCTCAGACGGCACGGTGGAAGACGTTACACCGATTGGTCACAGATGACACGTGGTTGTGGATGATGACCGGAACACCGGCAGCACAGGGGCCCGAGAACGCATTCGGCCTCGCCAAGCTGGTAAACCCCACAGGGGTACCGAAATTCTTCGGTAAGTTCCGCGACGAGGTCATGGTAAAAATCACGCCCTTCAAGTGGGCCCCGAAGAAGACTGCCACGGAGACAGTGCATCGCGTACTGCAACCGGCCATACGCTTCACTAAGGACGAGTGTCTCGACCTACCAGATCTTGTGTACGTTAAGCGACATGTTGAGCTGACCAAGCAGCAGCAGGCATTCTACGACCGCATCCGCAAGGACCGCACAATGCGGGCGGCTGGAGAAGATGTAACGGCAGTCAACGCTGCGGTGCTGATGACAAAGCTCCTGCAGGTATCGTGTGGCGCGGCATATACGGACGACAGCAACACCCTGCAGTTTGACATCTCGTCACGATACAAAGTCCTCAAGGAGGTCATCGACGAGACACCGAACAAAGTGCTGGTGTTTGTGCCATTCCAGAACACAATCGAGAGCCTGACAGCCAAACTGGTTGGCGACGGCATCACCGCCGAGATCATCAGCGGCAGCGTCAAGGTCGGCGACCGCACCGATATCTTCCGCAGGTTTCAGACGGCAACGGACCCCAAGGTTCTGGTGATCCAACCCCAAGCTGCGGCGCACGGTGTGACGCTGACAGCGGCCGATACTATTGTCTGGTGGGGCCCGACATCTTCACTTGAGACATACGCGCAGGCGAACGCGCGCATCCACAGATCAGGGCAAGTCAACAAATGCACGGTTGTGCAGCTTGAAGGTTCCCCTGTGGAGCGACGCTTTTACCAGCTTTTGGATGACAAGATCGACGTGCACTCAAAAATGATCGACTTGTACAATGGAACACTTGACTAGGTGTTCGAAACACGGTACTAACGCCGAAACAACACAAAACGGAGAGAGACATGACTGATACAGTAGACACATCTGTGGACCGCTTGACACGCATCTACATTAAGATCCGCGACGCGAAGGCCGCAGTGTCGGCCGAGTTCAAGGAGAAGGACAAGAAGTTGACCGACCAGATGAACGCGGTCAAGGCTCAACTCTTGGACTACTGCAAAGAGCAGAACGTCGAGAGCGTCCGCACATCCGAGGGGATGTTTTACCGCACAGTAAAGACGCGGTACTGGACGAGCGACTGGGCCGCAATGCACCAATTCGTTGTCGAGCACAGCATGCCAGAGTTCTTGGAGAAGCGTCTGAACCAGACTGCAGTCAAAGAGTTTCTGGAAGAAAACCCTGAAACCGTACCGCCGGGCCTGAATGTGGACTCGGAGTACATGATATCTGTGAGGAAAAAATGACAGGTAGTGACAAGTACGTTACAACAGCGGCTCTGGCAGCGCACTTCGGTGTATCGCCAGCGACGATTATCACCATGGTACGGGCGGGTGACATCCCTGCCGGAACTTACACGCGCATGGGCCGAGTGTTTCGCTTCGACCTAGCTCGCGTGGAAGCTGCACTCCTTGAGCGCGAGGAGAGCAAACCTGCCGACGCGCAGATGGAGTTTGACTTTAACCCCGACTCAGACGATGAATCTGAGCACTTTAAAATGGAGAATGACAATGAGTGACCTAGACATCTTTAAGGGCAACAGCCTTGTAAGTGGTGACTTGTTCAAGTCCTTGATGGACGACAACAAGAAAATGGCAGGTGGGAGCGGCGCTTCCGGCCGCCGGATCAGTATTCGCGGTAGCCGTTTCCGCATGGTTGTCGATGGCGAGCAGGTGTCTGTCAGCAAGAACAGCACGCTGAACATGGTGATCGTGGATGCTGCGTCTATTGGGCGTACGTACTACGAGGGTGCGTTCGACGCTGAAAACCCGTCTGCCCCTGTGTGCTGGTCTGGTGACACCCGCAAGCCAAGCGACGACGTGCCCGAAGACCAGCGCAAGGCTGCCACTTGCGGCGAGTGCCCGATGAACGTCAAAGGCTCCGGCCAAGGCGAGAGCCGTGCGTGCCGCTTCTCTCAGCGTCTCGCGGTTATGTTGGAAGGCGAGAACGATCAGGTATATCAGTTGCAGTTGCCCGCCACGTCTATTTTCGGTTCTGCCGAGGGCGCTGACATGGGACTGCAGGCTTACATCAAGTACCTCTCTGCCCACAACACTCCTGCCATTGCGGTCATGACCGAGATGCGCTTCGACGATGATGCGACAGCACCCAAGCTGTATTTCCGCCCTGTGCGCGCACTGGACGAAGAAGAGCTGAAGGCTGCCATCGCACTGCGTGACAGCGACGAGGCCAAGAAGGCCATCGAGTTCACCGTGGCCCAGACAGACGGCGTGCAGAAGAAGCCCGCTACCAAGAAGGAAGATCCCAAGGCAGAGAAGAAGCCAGCTGCCAAGAAGGAAGAGTCCGAGCAGGACGAGGTTGGTGAGCCGACCAAGGTCACGAAAGCCCCGAAGAAGGCTGACCCCGAGACCAAGTCGGCCGATGCCTTGGCGGATGTCCTTGCAGAATGGGACGACTGATCGCCTGAAAAAGCCGGCCACGGGGCGACCCGTGGCCGACCACAATAACAACAGGCGGCGACAATGGACACACAAGATTTTTTACAAGCTGTCCTTGGGGACAGCGGCCACTACTGCCTACTCAGCATATCCAGCGAGAGCCGGAAGTTCCGTAAGCAGAAGTTTTACCCGACAATCGCCCGTCTCATAGACGCGGCGTATATGGCAGATCAGAACGAGCACGATGTGTATTTCGGGCTCGCGACGTTCAAAGACCCGAGCATCGAAAAGCCCCGCAGCGCGGTAAACACACTGCAGCTGCGTGCTATGTTCATGGACCTCGACTGCGGGCCCGGCAAAGAGTTTGCCGATCAGCCTACGGCCATCGCCGAGCTGCGAGGCTTCTGCAAGGCGGCAGGTCTGCGCAAGCCTTATATGGTTAACAGCGGCCGCGGCGTCCACGTCTACTGGCCCCTGTCGGAGCCAGTGCCTACCGCGGAGTGGCGCCCTGTGGCAGAGGCTCTCAAGCGTGCCTGCGCTGTGCACGGACTTGAGGCAGACCCGACATGTACAAGTGACGCATCACGCATCTTGCGGGTACCGCTTACCCACAACTACAAGGGCAACCCCCCACTGCCCGTCAAGGTCATGCAGGGTGGCACGGTCACGCCGTACACCCTCGGAGAGTTTTCGGCGGCACTGACTGCGTTCGCCCCAGAGGCAGCGCCCAAGGCGTCCGTTGCACCGCTCCCGTTCTCTACGTTGATGACCGCTGACGAAGACCCGATGATGCAGCGCATGATGCGTAACAGGGTTACGAAGTTCAAAACTATCCTGACCAAGTCGGTCGAGGGACGAGGTTGCGCGCAGATCAAGCACGCGTTCGAGAACCAAGAAGACCTGAGTGAGCCGTTGTGGCGCGGTGCGCTGTCGATTTGTATGCCCTGCGAAGATGCGGCGCAGGGTGCGCATGCGATGTCGCGCAACACCCAGAGTATTCCCGTGAGGACACCGTCGAGAAGATGGAGGGTATTGTCGGGCCACATAAGTGCAGCACGTTTGAAAGCCTGAACCCTGAAGGGTGTGAAGGCTGCCCCCTCAAGGGTAAGATCACGTCTCCGGTGCAAATCGGTGCCGAGATCGAAGCGGCCCCAGAAGATGAACCGGTGATCGTCGAGGAGATTTCGGTGGGTAGCGGGGCGCTGCAGGAGTATGCGATACCGCCATACCCTAAGCCTTATTTCCGCGGCAATCAGGGCGGAGTATACGTCAAAGACGTTGATGAGGCGGGCGATCCCGTCGACATGCCGGTGTATGAAAACGACTTATATTATGTGAGCCGGATCAGGGACCGCAGCTTGGGTGAGTGCATTGTCGGTCGCGTGCACCTGCCGATGGATGGCGTGAGGGAGTTTGTAATCCCCCTCGTAAACGCCACATCAAAGGAAGACCTACGGAAGGCGCTGTCGACACACGGCGTCTCTGCAATCGGAAGAGGATGGGATAGACTTATGGCCTACACAAATACATGGATACAAAACCTACAGACCACGACTGTTGCCGACGAGGCGCACTCGCAGTTCGGGTGGACGGACGACGAATTTACGTCGTTTGTCATCGGCGACCGCGAGATCACTGGAGACGATATCGGGTACAACCCGCCGTCGAGCGAGACCGCATGGGCATTCCCCGCGTTCGAGCCCGCGGGCACGCTTGAGGGTTGGGTTGAGGATGCGAACTTCTACGCACGCGACGGGCTCGAGCCCTACCAGTACATGATCTGCATGGCGCTCGCGTCACCACTCATGCGCTTTATGCCGGCTCACGCTGCGATCTTTGACATGTACAGTGACGGTTCCGGCCACGGCAAGACCACGACGCAGAAGGTCGCACTGTCGATCTTCGGTGATCCGGGTGAACTGCTCATCACGGCAAAGGACACGATGAACCACCGCTTGAACCGATTGGAGAATATGAAGGACATCGCTGTCCAGTTCGACGAGTTTACGGAGTTCCCCACAGACCAGATGTCGGACCTCATCTATCAGATCCACGGCGGTAGGCAGAAGGGGCGCATGTCATCTGGCGCGAACGCCGAGCGGTATCGTGGCGAGCCTTGGCACCTGACTGTTGGCACATCGTCAAACGCGAGCATGTTGTCAAAAGTGCGCACGATAAAAAGCGCACCCGACGCTGAGACACAGCGCGTCTTGGAGTACCACGTGCAGCCGCACAACTTCACGACCAAGGCCGAAACCGACGAGTTCGCGACCCGTATCGGCAAGAACCGCGGCCATGCGGTTGTCCCGTTCGTGCAGTATATCATTAACAATCGCGACACTGTCCGCGAGTTGCTGACCAGCGTGCAGCGTAAACTGGACAGCGAGCTTAACCTGATGGCGCAGAACCGCTTCTGGTCAATCAGTGCCACGGTCACGATCACCGCACTTATCATTGCGCGCGAGCTAGGCTTGTTGGACTACGACATCCCAAAGCTGCACAAGTTTGCGGTAGACCTGATCGACAGCAACCGCAGGGCGGCCGTCGAGGCTACGGCGACGATCGAGACCAACGTAAACAACTATGTGAACGACAACTACGGCAGCATCCTCTGGATCAAGAGCACCGAAGACAATCGCGGCATGAACAGCGGTCTGGGCAACAATGGCAATGGTCTGGACTCTCTTGTTGTGCCGGAACAGCAGCCCAAGGTCCGGTTTGTTGCCCGCTACGAGACAGACACCAAGTATCTATTCCTCGTGCCGAAACCGTTGCGTGCGTGGTGTGCGAAGAACCGGATCAACTACGACTCCTTTGTGAAAGAGGGCATGGCAAAGTTGAACGGCCGCAAGGCCAAGGTGCGCCTCAGCAAGGGTACCAAGATGAACCTGCCACCGACAGATGTCATTATCCTTGAGTGTGCGCAGATGGAACTCCCAGAGGGCCCTGAAGATGGCGGTTCTGAAACTTGACGACCTCGACCCCGACGGCGTCCCGATCTTTATTGATTGGGACGCGATGCGGGTTTCTGCTTCGGTATTCATCCCCTGCATGAATACCAGTTCTGCCATTAAGCAATGTGGCAGGGTATTTGCGCGGCGCGGGTGGCAAATGCGGGTTGTTATATGCGAGGAACGCAACATTTTGGGGGTTCGCATCTGGCGAACCGCATGATATAGACGGAGCCGACAGGGTGTCTACTGTCTTTCTCCGCCAAACTGGCCCCCACTTCGGTGGGGGCCTTTTTTATTCCCAGATGGTTGCTGGTCCGTATTGGCTCGCAAGCTCCATGGTGCGACGGATGTTCTGGTCGCTGAGGTTGACGCCGTGGTGCATACGATCCGTTGTCTTCATGTTGGCTGTTAGCGACGCTTCTTTGGTCTTGGGAGTGATCTCCGCATCGCCGGGGTGACGCCGGTTAAACTCTGCGATCTCCTGCTCGACCTCGCGGAACGTGGTCCTGTCCCCCGAACTGAACGCCTGATACCGCATGGACAGCAACTTTGAGCGCTCTTGGCGGATCGCGTTGTCGATGCGTGACAGGGCAGCGTTCTGGTCCAGCTGACGGGCGTATGCTGCAGGCATAAAACCAACGGCCTGAGCGAGGACACTTGCAGGACTTATGTCGTCAATGATGAGGTCGCCGCGCCGGGTGCGGATACCCTCTTGGCTGTACCGTGCTGCACGGAACAAGTTGGCGACCGCCGACGGCATGAGCGCCTCAGTGCCGCGCTGGATGTCACCTGCGGCAAACAGCTCTGGGACGCGCGTCATGTACTTGTTGGTCAGGCCAACAACGGGGCCACCTACACCCTCGATCAAGCGCCATAGCGGTGGTTGGCCTTCCGAGTTCAAACCTGCACGGTAGAACGGCGCACCGAGGCCGATCCGTTCAGACACACGCACGCCCGAGAGGTAATCAAGCAGGCCATAGGCGCCGTATTCGCCGATGGCGGTCCGCGTCATTGTCTTGAAGTCTTCTTCATCGTCGTCTGCGAACGCGTCATAGATCCAGCCCAGCTGCTGCACGAGGGGTAGACCGAGAGCACCCGACAACGTAGCAAGCACACCCATCATGCCACCTAGCTGCAGGCGCGCGATACGGACGTCCTCGCGGGCTGCGGCGCGCTCCGACTCTGGCATGGCTGCAATCTGCGCTTTGGTTGGCAAGGAGCGCGTCATCGTCTGATACAGCAGGTTGTACATGGACAGGGAGTGGCGCTTATAGAGCATCAAGATATTACCGAGGTCCGACTGGGCCGCTTGGGTCGACGCGGCTGCATACATTGGGCCGTTTGTCTTCTCTGCCACGTTCATGGCTTCCTTGGCAGCCTCTTGGTACTGGGCGTCTGTGAACCGCAGTGAACCGTCTTCGAGTTTCTTGGCGACCTGCTTGAGAGAGAAGTCCCCCATATTGTTGTCTTTTGCGAGTTTCTGCAGTGCCAGATGGTACTTCGCAATACCTGTGACCTCGCGTGTTCCCCGCTCCAACGTGCTCTGCATAACGCCGGACGCTGCGATCACTTTCTTGGCAGTCGCGAAGCGGCCGGTCACGTTCTCACCGGCGGTGAGGTCTTGAATGAGAGATCGGCCGAACAGGCCGTTTATGCGGCCTGCGTCTTGGAACGCCTTCATATATCCGAACTTGCTGTTGGGGTCGCTCGTATCGAGGTTGTCCACGCTTATATCGAAGAAGAAGCCCTTCTTCTGAAAGCCCTCTGTTTGCCCTTCGGACGTGATACGTTCTGCGCTCAGCATGGTGCCGGAACCCATGAGCATACGGCCCGCATGACCAAGCGCCTGCATGGTAGACTTCACGCCGTGGATGGGCGCCATGTTGGTGAACGCATAGATCGGCAGCGACGTCAACACGAGGAGCGCTGACGACACGTTTGCGGCAAGAGTCATGGCCCACGCACCTGTGGTTAGCGTCTGCGCAAGCTCGCCTTGCCTACGGAACGCCGATGACGCGTAGCTCGTGAGCGCATCATAGTAGACCCGCGCCTCTTCCACGTCCTGACCGCGTTTTATCGGGTCGGTCCATGCGGCCCCAGCGAAGTCCTGATACTCTTTTGTCAGCTCTTGCTTGGCCTTGGCGAATTTAGCGCCATATTCGATGTCCACGATATTGCCTGCGAGGCGCAGGGTGTTGTCACGGATGTTTGCGAGTGTGTCGCCGGGAGTGAGCTCCTGCTCCAACGGCGTGATGTCCCCGACGAAACCTCGAGTACCCTTCCGTGCGCGGAACATCTGCATGAACGACGACTCAGGTGCGGTGTCGAGAACCATCTCGATGATGGAGTCGCGAACGGAGCTGTCCAACCCTGCAGCATCAATAGAAGAGAGGAGGCGACCCACCATCTGATCCGACATCTTCTCACGCTTGCGGGCATCTGCCTGCTGGTAGGGCGTGATGGTTTTCAGGTCGATCTGAAACGCGGGAGGCTGGCTCTGCAGGAGGCGGATGGCGATGTCTCGTTGGCGAGACGTCTGGAAGGAGTGTGTGAAATACTGCACGTCAGGTTTCGGCCCGATCAGATCCCCATCCTCGTCGAGTTGGACCTTCTTGGGGTCCGCACCGTAATAAGACAGCGCATAGTCACCGGTCCGGCTCAGGGTCTGGTATGGCGTGACACCTGTGCCGTTGAACACCTTGTCGTAGATCTTGCCATAGATACGTTCTTGGAGTGCGCGGTCCTGCGGTAGCAACGCTTCGAGGCGCGACTTCAGGGCCACCGCAAGGTTCTTTGTCAACGCCTCGGGAATCGCGAATAGCGTGTCCATGGCCTTGCGCCCTGCGGGACCGAGGCTGTTATACCCGCGCATGACTTCATCGAATGCGTTGAGCTGGTCCGGGTCTTGGGCAAAGTCTACGGATGCTTCGGAGTGGCCGGGGATGCCTGCACGATCATGCTGCCGCATAGCGGCGTTTAACTCGTCGCGGGTCTTGTATCGAGACGATACTTCTGTGACCACCTCGCCCGATGCAGGGTCGATGCGGTCGTACTTGTACGAAAAACCTTCGTAGTCGGAGCGCTTCTTGCGCGGGTCCGCACCGAAACGTGTCGCCGTAAAGCGCACATCGTTGAAGGTGTCAATCTTCTCGAGATTTGTCTTGATCCACTCGTTCACAGGCGCAAGGGAGTCCACCACTTTGTCGAGGATGTTGCGCTTGGCCGTTTTGTGCTCATTGACAAGTTCCGGTATGGTGCGTGCAGTGTCTGGGAAGTACCGCTTTGCCGCATCGCCGATATAATCGAGCGGCATGGAGAGCCAGATCATGTTCTCTTTGAACTTGGAGTTTACGCGGCGGTCACGGAGGACGTTGCGCACCTCCTGCATGTCTGCAGGTGTGGCTTCCTTCACGCGGTCCTTGAACTCGTTCAATATCTTGCGTGCGCCCAGAGGGCGGAATGAAGACCCCATAATGTCGCCCGCGCCACGATCGGCGGGGTTCGCTGCGATGACGGTGTCCAGCGCACGGTCGATAACGTCGGTGGCCGAACCGAGCGGTTTGGAGTCCATGCCGAGAAGACGACGTAAGAAGTTTTTGATGCGGTTTGTGAACATCTCCCATGCGGAGAACTTGGCGCCGTCGGGGTTGAGGCGGGACATCTCGCGACGGAACTCGGGGTTGGTAAGCCCCTCGGCGATGAACTCCTGCAGGTTCTCGGCACCGTTGAAGCCCGGTGGGGTGTGCGGCACGATCTTTGACATCAACGTCATGAGCTGACGCGTCAGTGGGTGTGACGGGTTGCGTGTAACGCGATCAAGAACTGCGTGGGAAGCCTCGTGCAGTAGCGTCGTGGCATCGAGCCCAGAGGTCTCGTTGAGGAGGACCGAGCCGCCGTATTGCTGCGCTATATCTATGGCCTCGTCGCGGCCTTGGCGACGCGCATCGGCGATAGCTTCTGGCGTCATCGTCGGGATGTAGACGCCCATCGCGGCACCGCGTGGGTCTGGCGTGCGGCCCGGTCGCATAGCTGCTTCGATCCGTGCCATCGTGGCTTCTGGTACGAGCTGAACTTCTGTATCGCCCAGCATACTACGCATCTTGTCCGCGAGGCGACCCGCGTACTTGTCCGATGCGGTGATCCGCAGGTTGCGCAGTGCACCCATCAGGTTGCCTTCGCGCAGGTACTGTACGACGCGAGGGTGCAGGGGTGGGCCATTCTCGGCGCGTGCGCGAAAATCGCCCATGCTGTCGTCGATATAGCTGAGGTCTTCCTGCGCTAAGCCGAAATCTGCCGCAAAGTCGTCGTCATAGATAGACTCACCCGGGTCGGTGATTGACTCGCGGTACGCGCGCTCGGCTTCTCGTTGTGCCTTGCGTTTCTTTTCCTTCTCGTCGGCCTTAGCAAGGGCGGCGGCGTAGTCCCGTGGGCGGTGCAGCTTTGTTGCGTCGTTCATGGCCACAATGGTCTCTGGGCTCAGGTTTCTCCCTGCCCATGCGGCAGCTCGCTTCGCTGGCTCTGTACCAGTGTCGGTGTAGACCTCGAGGTCTACCTTTAACTGCTTACTCATGAGTTCGCCGCCGAGGATGGATTCGGCGCTTCTGAATTTGGGTACCGAGCTCTCGCCGAGTGCTGCCAGATCGCTCGCGATCGCATGCAGGGCTGTGCCAACGTCAGGGTAATTCTTGAAGTAGGCGTAGGCGTAGTATTGGTTGGACACCTTACCTTTTGTTTTCTTCGGGGGGTTCTCGAGCAGCTTTAGGACGGCGGTCTTATCTTTGGCCGTCGTCGGCATGGTCTCGGCAGTGTCCGTCAGCGACTGCGTTTGTGCACGCAGCTCGGGCGAAGCGGTAGCCGTGAACCGCTCAGCAATGCGGTTTTCCAGCGCGCGGTTTACTGCGGGGTCTTCGGGTACACGTGCGACTGCTCGCCGAGTGGGTTGTGGTGTTGGGCGCACAGCGGGCGCAACCGGTGCAGGGATGGTCTGCCCTGCAGTTCCGAGTTCTGCGCCGGGGGTTGCGCCCGCCATCTGCGGCGTCGGTGCAGTAGGAGGAGTTGCCGTAGTGTCCCGTAGTGTCTCGCGGCGCTGAGCGATTTCAGCG
>Ga0129324_10001477_pt1 | contig 15060 bp, 11 predicted proteins | sample CPBDNA_7_FD_96879 | JGI IMG/M metagenome (GOLD analysis project Ga0129324, IMG submission 96879) | Freshwater to marine salinity gradient microbial communities from Chesapeake Bay, USA - CPBay_Spr_15_0.2_DNA | ecosystem: Environmental > Aquatic > Marine > Coastal | place: USA: Chesapeake Bay... | reverse complement strand
TACAACAAATACCGGCCCCACTCATCACTGAATTACATGACCCCCAACCAGTTCACGCTACACTGGCCCCACACTAACCAAGGACAACCAAAGACCTTTTCACAGTAACCGGGGGCAGGTCACTAACTACGCGACAAAAACAAAACTGTAGTCTACGGGAGTGAATCATCGGCGCCTCGATATACAAGGGCTCCGCGCAGTTGCAGTCGTAATGGTCGTGGCCTTTCACGCAGGACTTCCTGTGCCAGGAGGCTTTGTTGGCGTTGACGTGTTCTTCGTCATTTCAGGTTTCGTTATTACCGCAATGCTGCACCGTGAATGGCTGAACCACGGGCGCATCCGTTTCCGAAATTTTTACATGAATCGTTTTAAACGACTTACGCCGGCTCTCGCATTGGTAGTCGCTGTCACCATGATCTTCTCTGCCATCATCTTTTCTCCACTTGGTACTCAAACAAATGCCGCAAGAACCGGTATCGGAGCAATGTTGTCGATCGCAAACTTCGTGATCGCTCGCACCACGGTAGGCTATTTTGACCAAGTTGCAGAAACTAACCCGCTGCTCAATGCGTGGTCACTCTCTGTTGAAGAACAGTTCTATCTAATTTTCCCCGCAGTTTTAGTTTTGGGTTGGGTACTCGCCAAACGCACAGTCCACCTGCGTGGAGCATCCTTCATTCTGATCAGCGGCATTGCTATTTTATCCTTCGGACTCGCACTCGCAGGATCTTTGGGTTGGGCCTTCCGCGGAGGAGGATGGGTCCTCGGGTTTTACAGTCCCTTCACTCGAGCCTGGGAATTCGCTGTCGGTGCCCTTCTGGCAATCGCTCTGACGAGGATTACGGTTTCGCTTACACCCCGGGTCATGTCAGTGGTGGGTACCGTTGGAATTGCCATGTTGGCAGCGTCCCTTTGGCTTATCAACGGGTCCACGACTTTCCCCGGGACGTGGACACTTTTACCCGTAACCGGAACGCTTCTACTGCTTTTTGCGGGAGTGTGTGAAAATCGCGTCAGTCGCGCCCTCAGCATCCGACCCGCAATCAAAATCGGCGACTGGTCTTACTCGATCTATTTGTGGCACTGGCCCTTCATCGTCTTCGCCATTTACCTATGGCCCTACAGCCCTTACGCCGCAATCATCGCTGCAGTCGTTTCCCTCGCACCAGCCCTTGCGTCTTACTACTGGCTAGAGCAACTGATTCGCCAGCGCGTGATCAAAACTCGAATTCAAAGCACGAAACTCATAGCAGCCGTAATGATCCCACCGTTGGCCTTGGCAGCACTAGTAGACGTGACAGCCAAATACTATTGGCAACCCCAGTACGAGTCCGGCGACATACCCGCACGGTTCCCGGGAGACGTAGCCATCTCTGATACGTGGACTTACTTTCGGGAACCCTTCTACCCGTGCAATGACGAGGCGGTCTTGTTTGCAGTTATTGGCGATAATTACACACCTCCCTGCGGCCAGTCGGTACCGAATGCAAATATTGACGTTGCCTTAATGGGAGACAGTCACGCCGCGCACTTATTCCCTGGACTAGTTGAGGTTCTTCCGAAGAAAAACATTGGCTACTACACGTTAGGTGCCAAGCCACCGATCGATGACGGCGCTGAAATGACGCGTATTATTGATAACATTGCACAGGATCCCTTCATAAAAACCGTGATTCTTAATGCCTATTGGTCTAGTTACGATGTAGATGTATTTGAAAGTAAATTACTCGAAACGTTACAGAAGTTCCGACAGAACGGTAAGCAAGTGTTCGTTACCGACGATATTCCAAATTTTTTATTCCCAGCATACGAGTGCAAGTATCCGATTAACCCAATATGGGAGAATTACCGCTGCACTGAGCCATTTGAATATTTCTACGACTCGTATGCCACTTACGTCTCGAGCCTAGAAAATACCATTAATCAAGTCCCAGGAGTCCAACTGCTTCACACCGCCAATTATTTTTGTGATGAGGTCAAGTGCGATATGGCCCGCGATGGCACTTTGATGTACCTGGACCAGCATCACCTCAATCATCAAGGGAGCGAATACTTAGCAAAGCGACTCCTGAATGAAAACCCCGAGTTCTCTAGGGCGCTATCAGCGCAGGAATAACCAAGCCCACGAAGATGCGTCTCGCGTCTGAGTCAGCCATCACGCATGTGAATGAAGAGGCTTACGCTCATTAGGCGCAGTAATACGTCAAGACTCAACCCTGTGCTACCAAACCCAAGACGCATTCACGCTAATCTGGCACCACAAAGAGCCGGGACTAAAAAAGAGCCTGGCTCATTAACCGCGGGTAAGTCAACTACTTTCCCGCGATGACATAGTCCAGCTTGCAACTTCCCATTTTCAGATTGTATATTTGTATGTTGGATTGTATATTTGTATGCAGGAAAGTGCCGAATCATAAATTAGGTGCCGGAGGGATTGCGGTCAGTCTGGTTGACACCGGTCCTTAAGCGTCGAAGGTCGTCAAGAATTTAACCGTGCCGAGCAGTCGAAAAATTAGGAGGAATTGTGGGTGCAAGGATGCAGGCACTTACTCGGCCAATGTCGTACCTAAAGCTCCCCCAGTCTCGTATGCGAATGCTGATGGCATCCCCGTGGGCCATTCCAGCCGTCTTGATGGTTCGCTTTCTTCCACGTTTCCGCGACTACCAATTCGGGACCTTTTGGAATTTGTACTTTGGCCATATTGTTCTTGATTCAACTGTACAGATGGGACGACTTCAGGGAGTCGATTCATCCAAGCGCAGATGGTTCTGGATGGGGCACCTTAATAACTCCCAGTGGGAGCTGATGGTTCGAAGGAACCTAAATTTCCACCCAATGGCGTGCGCTATTGACTATTGGAATAGGCACCTCCCTGGTGGTGAGAAACACAGTTTCGACAGTCATATAACAGAATCACGGGACTTGGCTGGCATCCTGTGGTCCACAAACTGCCAGCCGTCTTTCACGGCAGAAGAGAACGCGCATGGTCGCGATTGGCTCCAATCACTAGGACTTGATTGCCACGACAGATTCGTGACGCTTGTAGTGCGGGATGGGGGCTTTGGTGCCTCGGATCCCTATGAACCCTTACACGGATTTCGCAACTCTGATATATCCACGTTTGTCCCGTCAGTACGGTGGCTCGCTGAGCAGGGTATCTGGGTACTTCGCATGGGTAAGGACATGAAGTCCCCATTGGTTGCCGAGCATCCACGTGTTATTGACTACGCTTTCCGAGCGGATCGAAGCGACTTTCTTGATGTGTGGTTGATGGCTCACTCATCGGGCTCCATATCAACAGCAACAGGCCTGGATTCGGTGGCTCATGTTTATCGCCGTCCTATGTTATACCTCAACGCGATGCCCTTAAGCGTGTGGTCATCATACACGTGGTGCACTTGGGTACCAAAGGATATAAGAGAAATTCGCAGCGGGAGGATCCTGTCAGCACATGAACACCTAAACCGCATGTACGGCAAATCGGGCGACTACTCCGCAGCTGGACTCGAAGTCGTTGCGCTCACGCCGGAGGAGTTACTTCAGGAAGTGCAGGATTGGTGGATGACCCTTTCAGATCAGCCTCGCTTGTCGCAGGAAGACAATGATCTCCAACAATGCTTCATCGATCTGTGTAAAAACTCACCAACCTTAGGCATGAAGCATGGATTCATCCATCCGGAAGCGCGTATAGGCAGGGCTTGGTTACGGCGCAGATTTCAGTTACCTACGCGTCAGGAGGGGACTGCCCTGAGTTTGTACGACTCTTGACATGTCAGAAATTGTCCTCTTTGGACGGATTGCTGTCGTGCCTAGGGAGCTTCCATCGGAGTTGCCTCGCAATATCGTCGTGGCGGTCCATAATTCCGAAGCCACGATCTTTTGGGTCTGTCGAGAAAAGGGGGTCCTCGGAGTTGAGTCTGCAGCAGTGGACGTAACTTGATAACGCCGAAGGTGGACGACTCCCCCGTCCTGGACATTGGCTACGAGGCCGAGCCCAACGTGAGCGAATCGCCCAGAAAGCCTCGGCCTTTGCCCAGGCCCTGGACCTCACCCGGGTTCCTAAAAACCACCAATCGACCTCGTTGCCGTTTGGAACACACCTGACCACCAAACGTCGCGCGCTTGCCCCGCATGCCCGAGCGAGCCTGTTCAGGGCGAATCAGTAGCATTCAAGGTGTCGGAAGTGTGCATCGACACTAGGCCCATTCCTGTCAGCGATCTGTGCACTTACTGAGTCGCCTTCGAAACGGATGAAGGCGTTCTCCCGAAAGGGTAGCGGCTTGATTTTCATTGATCGGGCGAAGTCAGTCCGTTACCCAGCTTGGAGTTGAGATCTGGCATGACCCCTTGTGGCGCATCCATTTGATGCGCCACAAGGGGTCATGCCACAAGGTCTTTGGTTGTCCTTGGCACAGTAACCGGGGGCAGGTCACCAGACTGCGGTTAACTGGTAGCATGGGAATTTAACCGCGTTATGGCGCACTGATTTCAATTGAATTGCAGGGAAAGTTCATACAGCAAACGAGTGCGTTCGTGATCGGGCATTTCACTGGAAATTGTGTTCCATGAAGTTGGACTGGTGTGAAAGAATCGTGGAGCAACAGTCAGATTTTCGTTACGAAGCAGCCCCGCAACATAGCTTAGTGATGAAGCGCAAATGACAAGGACGTCCGCAGTTACCATAGACTTCATTGCGTCAATTGGGTCCCATTCTCGCGCGATTTCAACAGAACCGAACCCACTAAATGCTTTCTCAAGGTCCTCTCCCTCATTAGCTAAGTAGCCTTGTTTGTCAAAGAGGTCGTGATGCTTCCACATTGCAAGAGTTCCGGGACTTGTGTCCTCAGGAACTTTCCAGCGTGTCCTCGGGATGTCCGTGTGAATCAGAATCCTATGGGGACGTTGCATCGCTTGAAGAAAGTTCACTACCACGCCAATAACCGCTTGATACCAGTCGGTCGATACGTACCGATCGTAAGCCTGTCCAGATTTGCCGAACTCCGGCGCTAGTGCGCGTCGGATGTGGACATCAATCCGAACGGTACCCCCCTCGTCGCATTTCTGAATCCGTGGTCTAACTTCGTTGGCGGCTAACCGATAAGAGTCAGGATTCACATCGCTCCAAGGGAGTGAATACGGTAGTTCAACAACAACTGGAATTCGGAGCATTTTCGTCACCCTGTGTACTTGGCGTAGTAAAAATATGTTTCGGCTGGAAAGTTTGCTAAAGGCCCAGCGTCTGGCAGGCTTGATCCGCGTGTCACTAGGAAGTTCAAATAGCGTGTTCACTCCATGCAGGTATGCCGCTCGCTCACTTGGTGTTGTGTGAGGATCTCCAGGGTTACGTTCAATCTGTTGAATCTCGGTGTGGATGTACCCGAAGCCGAGTTCACGGGAAGCACTAAAAATCCCCATGAGTCGTTGGGCTTGCGCCCCAAATCCATCACCGTTCCGATGCGCAGCATAGGTTAGAAAAACACCTGAACCCGAATGATTTGTACTCAAAAGTGACCGCCCTTCCAGCTACGCCTTATTCCCAAGTTTGCTGACAAGCCCGTTTAATCCAGAAGTACTTTGTCTTTCACGTTAAGTGAGATTCGCAAAGTCTAACCTAGTGAGGTATCCAAGGGAGTGCCCCAGGTTTGGTCAAACTGGTTAAGTCCTCTCAAAGGTTTATCCACATTTCGCTAGGACAACTCAAGCCTCGCAAAGCTCGAATAGCAATCTCTCACAGGATTAGTGTTGACGATCAGCTAAAAGTGGACCGTTTCCGGCAGGTGGTTTCTAGCGTTCATTACGATGTCGGCTATTTTTGGAAGGCTAGCAGTTGGTTGACTAGTTCAACTGGTGGGCTAGTCCCCGAGGATCAATCTGGGGGGGTATTGACTTCATTTTACACGTGGAATGAGGTCCTGAGGACGATATTTAGTGAGGTTGGTGAACATAGGGGAATACTGTTGTAGCAGTCCGTTAATGTTTTTATCGCTGCCGCGTTGCCATGCACTGGCGGGGTCTCAGAAATACAAACTAAGTAAATTGGTTCTTTTTCGTTCGCAAGGTGTCGTGGGAGCTATCCAGTTGCGGAATTAGCTTTTTAATGTGACCAAGTGCCACTCTGCGCCTCACTTCGCTTCACGTCTAATGACGAACGACAAACGCTTAGTTCCTAGTTGCGTGACCCCATCAGGACTTGGTCATAGACCCAGCGGTAGGTTTTTTCCATTCCCTCCTGGAGCGGAATGTCAGGTTCCCAACCGAGTTTCTCGGAGATGAGAGTGTTGTCGGAGTTTCGGCCACGGACCCCTTTGGGAGCGTCAAGGTTGTATTTGCGTTCTAGTGTCACCCCAGCAATACGTTCGACGATTGAAACGAGCTCGTTGATTGTGACAAGTTGGTTAGAGCCAATGTTCAGAGGATCGGAAACGTCTGACCACATGAGGAGTTCGGTACCGTGCAAGGTATCTTCGATGTAGGTGAAAGAGCGGGTTTGCTCACCGTCACCCCAGATCTCGATTTCGTGCTTACCGCTAAGGACAGCCTGCGCTACCTTGCGAGATACGGCTGCTGGAGCCTTCTCTCGCCCGCCGTCCCATGTTCCATGGGGACCATACACATTGTGATAGCGCGCGACGCGTCCAACTATTCCAAAATCCTCGTCAAAGTGTCGCACCATTCGTTCAGCAAAGAGTTTTTCCCACCCATATCCGTCTTCCGGCATTGCCGGATAGGCATCGCCTTCTCTCAGTGCAACTACGTTGGTGTCTTTTTGCTTATCGGCGTTGTAGACGCAAGCGGAAGAAGAGAAGAAAAATCGCTCAGTCTCTGCTTCTCGCGCCGCCACAAGGAGGTGCGTATTTATGAGGCTTGAAAGCATACAGGCAGCCTTGTTCAGCTCGATGAAGCCCATTCCACCCATGTCGGCGGCCAAGTTGAAAATTTGTGCTCGCCCAGTCACGGCATGGCGGCAATCATTCAGTAATTGAAGATCTAGTACTTGGTTGTCAAATTCGGGTACAACTTGGTACCACTCATCCATTGGTTTAACGTCGACCGACCGAACATCGGTAAAACCTTTTTGGAGAAGATCTTCTGCAAGCCACCCACCAATGAAGCCACCACCGCCGGCAATCAAAATTGGAGTGTCTTTTGCAGGCTGATTGGGCACACTAGACATCTTGGTTCTCCTTGACTTTGTATTTGACAGAAGCCTGCAGTTTCCCTAATCGGGCAGTTGGCCGTTCATTACCAAGTATCCCCCAGGCGTCAACCACGAACTTTCCATGAAGTTGCTCACGGGTGAGTGATTGGAATTCGGGCCAGGCCGTTGTGAGTACCACTGATGAGGCCTGGGTTACAGCCCCGTCAAGGTCGGAGATAAATTGAACTCTCGCGTCTAGGTCTGGTGCAGTCGAATGATCCGCTTGAGGATCATGAGCTACAACTATGAAGCCAGCGGCCAACAGTAGGTTAGCGATTTCCACACCTTGACTCATTTCGCAGACTGAAGTGTCCGGCTTGTAGGAGAGCCCAAGAATCGCAACCGTCGCCCCAGGTTCGGTCATTTTTGAGACAAGTTCCAAAATGCGTTTCGACTGTCGATCGTTCACTGCATCTGTAGCTTGTGCGATTGTAGCGTCAACTCCGAGGCTGTCAGCCAATCGGGTGAGTGCGATGTTGTCTCGTGGAAAGCAAGGGCCGCCATAGCCTAGAGCACCCTTCAAATATTTTGTGCCGATTCGCGAATCTGACCCCACAGCCTCTGTAACGACATCGACGTCAGCTCCGGGCATTCCGTCGCAGATCTCGCTCAGCATGTTGGCGAACGATATCTTCGTGGTGACAAATGTATTAATTGATAATTTAACTATTTCAGCATTCACCATATTCATGCGTTGAACTGAAGGTGTATTTCGGGCGACTGACAAGGTGTTCTTTTCAACTATTGCACCGGATTCTGCATCGGACTCACCAATTAGGATAACGTCTGGGAAGTGCATATTCTTTACGACTGAGCCCAAGGCAATGAATTCGGGACTATAAACTAACCCGATTCCCTCACCCACAATTTTCCCGCTGGATCTTTCCAGTGCGGTAGTCAGTTCTCCGTGACATGAGCCGGGCATCACGGTACTGCAAATGACAACCGTGTGGCGCCGGTCACTTTTGCGAAGTTCCTCGCCAATGTCACACAGTGCTTGGATCACATATTGATTCGTGAAAACACCTTCATTATTACTGGGAGTCGGAACAATCAGGTAGGAAACTTCTGAATCCCTTAACGCGACGGAGACCTCTGTTGTGGCACGTAACCGTGACCCAGCTTCGTCAATTAGCTCTTGCAGCCCTGGTTCGTTAACTGGTGCCACACCGTTGTTTAGATCAGCGACACTTTTGGCATTTATGTCAATACCGATCACCTCATGGCCTGCAGCAGCGTAAACAGCCGCTATTACGGAACCTAATTTTCCAAGACCAAAAACTGAAATCTTGATGTTTCCCCCTCGGGTTGAAGTTGTCGGTTTTCAGTTCGAAGTTTGCCAGATTACTAGTCGAGAGCAAGTTGGGTTCATTCGACCCAAAGTGAAGGAGACAGATCTGAGGGAGCTCGCCAATCTCCCCGTGGCGAAAGGTTCCCACCTGTTCCAACTTTTGGTCCATTGGGCAGAGCCGACCGCTTAAATTGTGATTGTACAAAGAATTTTGTGTTAAAAACCCGAAGCCAGTGCTCCAGTTGCTGCGTTGGTAGATCTGCCCCCCAGGCTTGCTTCGCGAGAAAGAGGAGCTTCGCTGGAGTAAAGCCGAATCGAATTGTGTAGTAGAGGTAGAAATCCTGCAATTCGAATGGGCCGACAGATTCCTCGGACAACTGCGGTGAATTCATGTTCGTATCGGTGATTGGCACCAACTCTGGCGATATTGGTGTCTCTATTATCGACATCAGAATTTGTCGTAATTCCTCACTACATTCTGGACGCATTGCCTGCGCCTCAATGATGAACCCCACGAGAGTCTTCGGAACCGATGCGTTCACCGAGTAGTGCGACATGTGATCCCCGACCCCATAGGTGGACCAGCCCAATGCAAGTTCGCTGAGATCGCCGGTACCCAATACCAAGCCTTTCACTTGATTGGCCAACCGAAAAAGAAGTGAGGACCGGGCACCAGCTTGCACGTTCTCGTACGTTACATCCCAGACTTTCGCTCCATGTGCCGCTGGGTGATCAATATCTCTGAGCATTTGCGTGGATGGATCGCAAATATCGATTTCACGGGCATCTATTCCAAGTGCATGCATCAGAGACATTGCGTTTCCCTTTGTCCTTTCCGATGTACCAAATCCAGGCATGGATACTCCCACGATTTTTTTTCGATCCCAGCCCAAAAGGTCGAACGTCCGAGTAGCAACGAGCAATGCCAATGTGCTATCCAGGCCACCGGAAACCCCGATTACCAAACTAGAGATGTTCGTGGCCTGCAAGCGCTTGACTAAACCCGATACTTGAATTTGAAGGACTTCATTTGTGTGCTCATCTTGAAGGGCAGAGTTTTCGACTATGTAAGGGTTTCGAGGAACAACTCGATCTAATGCCTCTACTGGCTGAGGAGTCAAACTCACGAGATGGCGCTGCCACTGCTTTTGAGGGTCGAAGAACACCATTTGCGAATCGCGGAACGAGTTAAGCCTCATTCGGTCCGCACGAAGACGCTCAAGATCGAAGTCGGCTGTCAGGAGAGTCGCTTCAGTGGAATAACGTTGCGACTCGGCTAGGAGCACCCCGTTTTCTGCCATGAGCGAGTGGGTGTCCCATGCCATGTCGGTTGTAGAGTCACCGGGGCCTTCGCCGACGTAAACCTGACCCGCAATACAACTGGCTGATTGCCCCAGGACTAAGGAGCGGCGGTAAGCGGCTTTGCCAATACTGGCGTTGCTCGCCGAAATATTAACCAAGACTGTTGCTCCAGCTAAGGCTGCCAGGGTTGACGGTGGAATCGGAGCCCAAAGATCCTCACAAATATCTACCCCAACAACGAGGTCCACCACTGCACTCACCTCAAAAAGCTGGTGTGTCCCAAATAGAACTTTTTGTCCGCCGATATGAATCCAAGATTGGGTTTGGTGGCGGGCGGATGCGAACTGCCGTTTTTCGTGAAATTCATTGTAGTTTGGCAGATAGGTCTTAGGAATAACTCCCAAGATTGAACCCTTTGCCATAACTACAGCCGTGTTAAATAACTGGCAATCTAATTCAAGTGGGGCCCCGATGATAATTAATGAATCGAGATCTTTCGTGCCTTCGGCCACCTGAAGTACGGCTTTTAAAGCCGAATCAATCATCAAGTGATTTCGGAATAGATCGTCAAGTGCATATCCTGTGACCGAGAGTTCTGGAAAAGCGATTATCAGGGAGCCAGCATCGTGCGCAGTCCGCGCCATTGAGACAATTTCGGAAGCATTACCTCTTGGATCTCCCAGATGCACCAGAGGCATGCATGCCGCCGCCCTAGCGAAGCCAAACGAATGAATGTTGTCTCCCATAAGGATTAGAGTTTAGCCGGTTCAGAGCATCGTAAACCGTATTGGGTTTGCTGCCACTTTCTTTTTTGTGAGGATGATGGTGCAATTCCCGAGCAATATCCGAAAGAACAACGTGATCGAGCTGTCAGGGTGCTCCTGGACCGGCTTGATGACTGCCCGTCCGTGTAGGCCGCGTGCAATGCGATCGTCCCGAAACTACGAATCGGTCCTGAAACGTTTTGCCGGCTGTAAGAAAGAGTGGGCATCAGCTGGCAAATTCAAAACTTCCGGCGATGCTCGGCCAATAGGTTCTGCGAATTGTTGATTCCTTGCTGTGTGAGCGACTAGCAACTACGTCAATCTTGATGCCCGATGTCATCGTTTTGAGCCGAATGCGAATCGACGACTCTGCATACCCGGATCCAACGACGGCGACACTGACGACTGGCGAGATCACGCGACCAATCAACGGGGTCTGCGTCGTTGTTCCCTCAGCCGACGGACCATTAAGCGAGTCATGCGCAGATGAATGCGGGCCAAAATGATGATGTTGCCCACGCCGTTGGAACTTGACCGTCGATGACTGAGGGCGATCTGTTCTATGTCCACGACGGTGATGGATGGTTTCATCGCGGCGATTCTCATGGAGGTCTCGGTCATCATGAGGTAACCGTTCAAGGTACTTAGCGACGACTGGAGCAAATCCAGCCGGTAGGCGTTCAATCCGCCAGGGTCGATCTGTGAGCTCGGCGACCACAGTCGGGTGGAGGTGCGCACAGCGACCCGAATGCAGTATCGAAGCCGTGTGACCGTGCCACGATTCCTTCGGCCCACCACGATGTCACTAGACCCAATGTGGCTAACCACATCGACAATTGACTTCACGCTATAGCTATTGTCGCCGGGCACGTACATCAGGTACTTTCCATCTGCTTGCGCCACGACAGAGCGGGCACCTGCGCCGATTCCCCGGTTGTTCGAGTGGCGAAAGCCTTTGACGTTCCCGTACTGTCGGCACAGGTCAGCCATAAGTTCGGAGGTACCATCCCAGGAACCATCGTCAATTATGATTATAGACCCACGAATGCCGGTAATTGCGAAGGCTCCGAGAACGGCCACGCAGGTGTCCTCCAGATGCCGTACTTCGTTGAAGGCCAGGATGCCTACCGTGAGTGTGAGCGGGTCGGGTGCTTGCCCTGGCGAGCCTCCAGTAAGAAGAGAGTTCACTAGCTTTTCCTCCAGGTGCCCAGTTTACCGATAACAAGAGGAAACATTATTCAATTCCACTACCCTTAGCATATAGGAAACGGCACCGGAGCTACGGACTTAACAGACTGAGGTCTTGGGGAGTCCTCCGAGTTCAAGGTTAGAATGGTGAAATCCGTACCCCTGGAATAAGGTGTGAAATTTTCATACAGACTCGCGTTTGAGAAGAGTTTACTCAATCCGAAACTCCAAGAATCACAGTCATTATCCAGAATGACGAAGTAGTCAATGTTCAAGTTCCGGAAGATCTGTGCAACCTCCTCGGGTGTCCCCACTGTGATCATGTTGTAATAGGGTGCCAGCCGTGAATCGTAATGATGAACGAAAGGGCGCGATGCGAGCTCCGGGTTACCATGACAAATTGAAAGCGTTTGATAGCCATTTATCGGGAACACTGCCCGCGATACAGGCGATAGGTCCGCGATCTCTTGGCAGCGCTTGGCATCCAGCGCCGTATAAAAGGGGGAAAGAAATGGGGAAGACAGCGTGCCGCGCAGCCCTGCAGCGACGGAAGCCGAATCAGCGTACGTGGCAGAGAACGTCCTGATTTTATCCATAGACCGTTCATAATTCGAACTTGGCATTAAACCAAGCCCGAAAAGTGCTTGGATCAGAACAATCGCTACCGTCGGGGCGATCACACCGTTCCAAGACGGATCCAGATCCCCCTGAAGTCCAGTCGGGTGTGGCGCAGAGCCCGTGGTGGAACCAACCCGTTGACCAATGATCAGGGGCACTATGGCTGGAAGCGAGGCAAGCAACACCAACTTGGTAACCCCGACCCCACCGCCCTGCAACTTGACAATCACCATAGAGATGCCCCCGATGAGGGCCAGCAATGCGGATCCTTGACTGAGGGAGATGATCCGTTGCTTACCTGCCGCTCTCGTGACAGGGAACTCAAGTCTGATATCTGAAGTTACAGACAAAGGCCGCGATTGAAGGGACCACACCAAGCCGACACTGATCAGCACGAACGGGATCAGGAAAAGTGCGATCTGACCCAATCCCAGGAAGCGATGCAAGCTGGGTTGAGCAACCCAAGGAGAGATAGCGAGCATGGCTGACAGAAGCAACGCGGCCGAAAGCAGATACTGAGGCGAGAATCGGAGCCGCGAAGACAGAAGGAGGCTGTTGGCCCGCCGGAGGGGAACTCGTAGCGGACGCACTTCGAGCAGGAGAACCGCTAGGCCGAAGGAGATGGCGAAGATCGCAAATACGTTCAACAGAATTGAAATGCAAAGAGATGCTAGAAACGTCACCAATCGCCACCACTGTCTTTGGCCCATACAACTTGCGGGGTAGAACACGGCTACGGCAAAGAGAAGCACGCTGGAACTGACCAGTGGGTAAAGAAACCGAAACACGTACGCTACGGGACTCGTTGGTAACTCTGCAAAGTAGCCACCAACAGGACCGGTGAGCCCCTGGATGTCATTGACGTACTGCCACAGTGGCCACGACGACAATGTCGAAAAAAGGTCGTTGTCGATCCACTCCCGAGCACCTGTCTCAAGACCGGCTACGCCTACAACCTTGAAATTCACCCAGCCTGAAATGATCGTTGCGCCTATAGCACCGAATAAAGGCAGCACCTGCCACGGCAGACCCCTCGTGCGTTGCGCCGCGATGGCCCAAGTAACGACATAAGCCAACGCAACCATGACAAATGCCAAGTTCGGCAGGTAGAGAATCGGTAGCGCGATCGCGCATGCGGTTGCGCCAGCAGTGTGCACCACTCTCCGATCGGGATCGCTGGCCAGGCCAACAGCAAAATAGACAAGGGACACCACAAGAAGAAGTGTCAGGAGGTGGTACTTGGCGAAGACTTCGGTTGTTAGCCCGAAGGCTAGTGTGGCTGACATCGCTGCGCTAGCCAGAAGTGACGATATTTGAGCATCGACGCGTCTGACCGGCTGAAGCATCTGCAGGACAAATCCACGCAGGGCTAGTCCCAGGATAAACAAGAGTGACACCGATAGCACTTGAATTGAGTACCCACTCGCGAAAGTTGAGACAAGCAACTGCGGGCCGACACCTCGCCCGGTCAGAAAGCTCGTGATGAGTGGTTCAGCCCCGTCCAGCAATGTGGAACCGCTAGTGGCGACCCTCTCGAAATAGGGGATATATAGTTGAAGGATGTCACTATTTGCTCCCAGAACCAGCCCTCGGCGAAATGTTAGTGCAACAAACAGGACGGCCACCACGAACCAAACAATTGTCCCACTGACTCGCCGCCTACTGCGCGGTGAGGAATTGGTACGTCGCTGAGACCTCCACCGCACAATTCGCGGCGTAACGCGACCTTGCAGATACACTAGGGATGAAGCCATGAAGAACGGTACAGTCAGCCAGGCATTTAGTAGGCCAAAGAGTCCAAGGCAGAATCCAAGCGGCACAACCAGGGCGATCCCTATTAGGGCCAGCTCGAAGTCACGACCTACCGCTGGCTTCCGAGTTAAGTGTTGAGCCAAGCGCAACGCCGCGAAGCCCACTCCCGCGAAGAACGTAAAGAGGTACGGAAGCAGTAGCAGGAGACCGATGTTCCTAAGCAATAGCTGCGGAGAGCCCGAGACAAGGACTTCCAAATATGACGGTTGTGCCTGCAGCAATAGGAGAGATCCCACGGCAGGCAGCGCCATGACAACGGTGAGAATGAACCTTGAGCGCACTACTGAAGGAACCTTTGACTCCGAATCCCCATTCGACACATTATGACTGTAGCGGTTGGGAGGGGACCAAACTAAGGCTGCTGCCCTCTCGCCATGTCAACTGCTGTATTACGGAAGATTAAGATGGCAAGTCAAAATAGGGAATTCGGAGAGATCTGGCATGACCCCTTGTGGCGCATCCAGGTGATGTATGCCGATGTAACGCGATTGGCTCCAAGTTGGGTATTGGTTCTGAAACGCTACGTCGGTGGACTGTTCAGTGAGGTTCCCCCCGTTTTGTAGACACGGGGAACCTCAAAGGCCTTGAATGTGATCAAGACTTCATTATCTTTCGTAGTCCCTTTGAATGACTTGTCACAAGGATGGTTGGCCAACTCACGTGAAGTTAAGAAAGTGACCCGTGAGGTAATCACGCGGGGCTCGTATGGGCGGACCCCTTTATTCGGTCCAGGCTAGACCACATTCGAGACCGTGTCCGAGGTAAACCGTTTCCTATCCGTGAATTACCCGTTACACCGTTAGATGATGGTAACTTTGGGTCGAAGAGGCTGAGTTAGCCTTTGCATTCTGTAGCGGCTGACAGAGCAGCCAATCTCCGGATTACC
>Ga0129324_10001476_pt1 | contig 15079 bp, 12 predicted proteins | sample CPBDNA_7_FD_96879 | JGI IMG/M metagenome (GOLD analysis project Ga0129324, IMG submission 96879) | Freshwater to marine salinity gradient microbial communities from Chesapeake Bay, USA - CPBay_Spr_15_0.2_DNA | ecosystem: Environmental > Aquatic > Marine > Coastal | place: USA: Chesapeake Bay... | reverse complement strand
TCATTGATCTCAACAAATATTCCGGGCAAACTGCAACCTGGCATAAAGCCATCTATCCCTGCAGTTAAATCCTCCATCAAATGAATTGCACCATATCCAGCGATTATTTTGAAGCCCTCGGACTTAAGTAACTTGGCTTTATCTCCAATGGGAGGAGATTCGAGTTTTATGTAACAAACATTTGGCTGCTCTTTAATTATTTTAGATAAGAGCGAGACTGGAAGTGGCACGCCGGTCCAGGCCGGTGCATCTTGGATAATTATTGGAATCTTGACCGCTAAACCAACTTCTTTAAAGTACGAGAGAACATTGGCCTCATCAGGTTTTATAAATGTTGGTGGATAGAGCATCAGTGCACTGGCCCCAAGTTTTTCAGCTTCAATACTTCTTGCAACTGCGGCCAAAGTCCCGCTGTGTTCGGTGCCAACAATTACTGGAACTCTCGAATTCACAGATGAAATGACTTTCTCCAGGATTTGAATTCGCTCGCTGTCATTTAGTTTATAGAGTTCGCTGGCTAATCCAAATATAACAACTCCATTTGCTTTGTTGTTGATGCAGTGTTCAACAAGTTTTGGAATTGAATCCAGATCTAGACTTCCATCTCTGTTAAATGGAACTGCTAAAACTGGAAGCACACCTGAAATTTCATTCATCTTGACTAATCACAACCCGGTTGTAATCAAAGTTGCCGTCGTGCAATTTCTCAAACATCTCCGGTGCTTTGCTCATGGGCGTAACATCAGAGATAAAAGGCTCAACCAATTTGTGATTAGAACCCAACCAGTTAGCGGTATCTGCAAACTCTTCATTTGTGTAGCAATAGCTTCCAAGAATTGATCTCTCATCAGTGCTTACCTCATAGCTTGGAATCGCTAGATCCGGGGTATCCATGCCGACCAGGACAATTCTTGCTGCCACATCGGAGTGCTTAAACGCATCACCAAAACTATGGGCGCTGCCTACAGCATCGAATACAACCGATGGCTTAGCGCTAGTTTCGTAGATACTTTGTAGCTCTTTCGGCGAGACACTTTCGAAACCAAATTTAGAAATAAATTTCCGCTTCGATTCGGAAGGCTCGCTGAATAAAACATTGCTTACTCCGATTCGGGCGCAAGCAAGTCCAATAGCCTGACCAATCGGACCACCCCCGAGAATTAAGACTCTCTCATTTGGTCTGACATCTGCCCGAATTACAGCATGGTAGCCAACTGCCAAAGGTTCGACCGCGGTTGCAAGAATTGGTGAAACCTCTTCACTGATTAAAGCTAAATTTCTTACCGGCACGATTACATACTGAGCAAACGCACCGTCAACTCCCTTTGTCACTCCCAGAACTTTGCGCGATCGACAGACATATTCTTTTCCAGCCAAACAGAGTTCACATTGTTGGCAGGAAATCACTGGGTTGATGACTACTCTTTTACCGATTAATTCCGCACTTGCTTGCGCAGAAACTTTTTCAACGACGCCACAGGTTTCATGCCCCATGACTTGATCCGGAAATCTGCGCCCTGTTGAGCCATTCGATCCGTGAATGTCCGAGCCACAGATAGCAGTAGCAAGGATTCTTACAATTGCATTATCACCCGTTAGTTCTGCAAGAGAACGTTCTCTGACTTCAAATTGATTGAAGTTTGTAAGAACTAAGCTTTGGTGGCTCATATAATCTATTTCGCCGCATCCTTATAGAAGTTGATTACATTCATTACAGCCTCTTTACGTAGTTCAGGCAAGGCTTGAATTGAACACCAAGATGAGTGCGGGGTAAGAAGTGCATTTGGTGAAGTGCGAAGAATGTCATCCATAGGAAGTGGCTCGACCTCGTATACATCCAAACCAGCGCCGGACAGGACGCCGCTTTTCAACGCCCTGTCGACTGCTGAGGGATCAATTAGTCCACCGCGACTTGTATTTATCAAAATAGGTTTCTTAGATGTAGAAGCTAAGAATTCATCATTTATCAAATACTTATTCTCTGAAGTTAGTGGACAGTGCAGAGAGATTAGATCTGATTCCGCTGCGATTCTCGCAAGATCAACACTCTCAAACCCATGACCTTTTGCATAAGGATCAAAGGCAATTACTTTCGCACCGAATCCAGAGAAATATTTTCCGACTAGTGAACCAATACGGCCAGTTCCAATTAAACCTATTGTGGATTCTGAAATTTTCTTAATTGAACTTGCATGGGAAGCTGCCGCCCATTTGCCAGAACGCATCTCAGCATCGAGTTGAGGCAGTTTGCGCCATAGTGCCAGCCCCAGAGAAACCGCGTGTGTGGCGACTTCCTCGGTGCAATAGTGGGGGACGTTCTTCACTGGAATGCCAGCCTTAGCGGCAGCTTCCAGGTCAATCATGTCCATCCCAATACCGATTCGGGAAATTATCTTGACATTGGCCATGAGTGAAATAGCCTTGGCTTTAACCGGGGCCCATTGAACAATAACTGCATCGGGATTAAAATCAGATAACGATTTGATAACGTCATCTTCACTTTTGCACTTTGCAATTAAAACTTCTGCGTTCAAATGTTCTTTCAGTAAATTAGTTTCAAGCGCTCCATCGCCTAAATCATTATCGGTGATCAGAACTTTCATAACTAAACTCCTCTGACAAGTAGGTTTTTTGCGCAAAAGAAATCTAGCACTTTTCCCGTAAATTAAAAGTTTTTTCTTTTTATCCTTGACAACTGTCTTACAAGTGAGTTTTCTAGTGTCTTAAGACCATTCGAAAATGGATCAGTCAGTGCGGATTGGGAGGATTCACCATTAACGTTTTGGAATGTAAGTCCGTATCCAAGTGGTACGGCGATGCTGCAGTTCTTAAGAGCGTTGATTTTGATCTTGCTCAAAACGAAATTCATGCAATCGTTGGCGAAAATGGCGCTGGGAAAAGCACGCTGGTCAAAATTATTTCTGGGCTAGTTCCTGTGGATGTCGGAACAATTAAATTTGAAGGTAGTGACCGAACATTTTCAAACATTCGCGAGATTCAAAATTCGGGTGTTGCACTTATTCATCAAGAGCCTAGATTATTTCCAGATTTATCAGTATTAGAGAATGTTTGCGTCGATTACCAAGTTCGAGATGGGAAAAGTAAGAGATTCAATTGGAAGAAAGCGGAAGGGGAGACCAAGGAGCTACTGGCGCAGCTTGGTTGTTCATTCAGCGTCCATTCGCCGGTGAAGGCGCTATCGGTAGCAGATCAGCAGATGGTGGATATGGTTTCCGCACTTCGCAAGAAGTTGAAGTTGCTTATAGTCGATGAGCCAACTGCATCCTTAACACCTTCGGAAGTTGCAAGACTTTTCGAAACTATCCGTAAGTTAAATGCAAGTGGTGTGGCAATTATTTTTATCGGGCACCGTCTTGAAGAAGTTCTCCAACTATCAGACCGGATTACTGTCTTGAAGGATGGCGAAGTAGTTGCTGTTAAGAAAACCTCTGAGACCACTGAAGATGAATTGATTAGATTAATGGTTGGCCGAAACATTGCCGCTTCTTCGACTGATTCAAAAACCTCTAGCGGTCAGACCTCTCTAAAGGTCTCGAATCTCGAGAGTCCTGGCTATGTTGCTGATGTGTCATTTGAAGTTAATCGTGGTGAAATTCTCGGAATCGGTGGCCTTGTTGGTGCCGGTCGTAGTGAGTTATTAGAAACTATTTTTGGGTTGCGTAAGCGCTCTGCGGGTGAAGTTATTTCGGCGAAGCATGGAAGTATCAAAAAAGTGAAACAAGCTATTTCATCTGGGATTGCTTTAGTCCCAGAAGATCGCGCGCACAACGGATTGTTCTTGAATCGCTCAATCAATGAGAATTTAGTTATAACAAATTTGAAACTCACATCCCGAGGTGGAAAACGTAACTTTGGAAAAGAGAGGGAAATCGGCCAGGAGCTAATTGAAAAGTTCCGAGTCAAGCTTTCTAGCGCTACTCAGTTAGTTCGGGAATTAAGTGGTGGAAATCAGCAGAAAGTTAGTTTGGCAAAGTGGTTAAAGCAAGAGGTTGAAATTCTTCTAATTGATGAACCATCTCGTGGCGTAGATGTTGGTTCAAAATCAGAAATTCACCAATTCCTTAATAACTCGGCAAAGGATGGCATGTCCATAATCATGGTCAGTAGTGATATGCGGGAATTAATTGAACTTTCACATCGAATAATTGTTATGCGCAATGGCCGAATCGCTGGCGAGCTTTCGGGATCAGAAATCTCTGAGGAAGCTGTTCTCCGATTAGCTTCCGGACTTGCTACTGCAGGAAAGGGGCACTAATCATGACAATTAAGTTAAATTCAAAGGTTACTTACCTCTTCAAGAAGCGTGAGTTTGGAATTTTCCTCTTTATCTTAATTCTATTGGCTGTCTTTGGAACCCTGGAGCCACGCTTTTTCCGTTCAGATAACTTAAGTGCAATTCTCTCTTCGGTTGGTATTTTGATGGTTGTCGGTGCCGGTCAGACCTTAGTAATTGTTACCCGAAACATTGATCTAAGTGTTGGCAGCACACTTGGTATGGCAGCAATGGTTATGGGAATGGTTGCCAGAGAGAATCCAGATTTCCCAATATTTGGATTGATAGTTATTGCGATGATTGTTGGTGGGCTCTGTGGATTGCTAAATGGTTTACTTGTAAGTTACGGAAAGATACCGGCAATTATTGCAACCCTTGGAACCCTTGCAATTATCCGAGGTGCTGTCTTCTTAGTCTCAGATAACGTGCAAATCGATCCCAATGATGTGCCACAAGGCATTATTAACCTAGCTACAACTTCGCCGATTGGTATTCCTTGGCTACTAATCTTTGCCTTTCTTTCAATTATTCTCGTCTGGTATGTCTCATCAAAGACACTTCTGGGAAAGCGTATTTATGCAGTTGGAAGCAATCCTGAAGGCGCTATTTCTCGTGGCCTTTCATTTAACAAGATAACAATTATGGTCTTCGTGTTTGTTGGAGTTCTTGCAGGTCTCGGCGGTGTTCTCTATACCGCTCGGTATGCAACCATCAATCCAGCAGATGTTGGCCGCGGGCTTGAATTCGATGTTATCTCTGCCGTTGTTATCGGCGGAACCAATATCTTTGGTGGTTCTGGAACTGCACTTGGCACTGCTCTTGGTTGCATCTTGATCGGAATTTTATCCAATGGCTTAACTGTCGTTGGGGTATCACCATTCTGGAAAGCATGTGCAACTGGCTTCCTTATTCTGGCGGCTGTCGCAATCGATAACTCAGTTCGAAAGCGGCAGGAACAGAACTTCTTGCTGGCAATTAGAAACCAAAGGACGGTCAAATAATGTCACCGTTGCTAAAGAATAACCCTCGATTCAAGGTCCCGGGATATTTAGTTGGCCCAATCCTGATTCTAATAATAGCTATGATCTATGGCTCTCTTGGTTCCGAATATTTCCTAGACCCCTCTTCAATCATTTTTAATACCGGCCGATATATTGAAATTGGTTTACTCGCCCTAGCTTTGACATTTGTAATCATCAATGGCGATATTGACCTTTCAGTAGCATCAACACTTGCTGCAAGCGCGGGTGTGCTCGCCAAATTATTTGAGAGCGGCGTTCCAATTTTCTGGTGCTGTGTAGCATCAATATTCACAGGATTAGTTCTTGGTCTAATCAACGGACTCATTGTTATCAAACTTGGTCTTCCAAGCTTGGTAGTAACTCTTGCCACACTCGCGCTTTATCGCGGACTCACCCAAGTCATTCTTGGCGATGGTGTTGTAGCAAACTATCCAGAGAACTTCGTTGGCTTTGATCAAAGATTAGTCATTGGTGGAAATCCTGGATTACCGGCTCCTCTGGCGCTCTTCATAGTTGCAGCAATAATCTTTTACTACATTCTTCACCGCTCAAATTATGGATTAAAGAACATCATGTCAGGAAGTAATCCTTCTTCAAGTAACTTCTCTGGAATTAGCGTAAATCGGGTCCGCCTACTCGCATTTGCATTAAGCGGAACTGTGGCCGGAATTTGCGCAGTAATGATCACCTCTCGTTTAGGTTCAACCATTTCTAACGTGGGACTTGGTCTAGAACTGCTGGCAATCACAGCGGTAGTTCTGGGCGGCACAGATATTTTTGGTGGCCGTGGTGCTATTTCAGGCACTGTGGTTGCACTTTTCGCAATCATGGCAGTTCGCGAAGCCCTGGTTATTCAAGACATAAATGGTCAAGTTCAGGATGCCGCAATCGGGTTGCTACTAATTCTGACAGTTCTGGTGCCGCAAATTCGCTCATATTATGTTGAGAAGAGAAATAGAAGAAAGAGATTTAATGAGGCGCAATCAAGAACCTAGCGGAACTTGCTTCGCAAATCATTAATCAATGGCGATGAAATACATCGCTATTGGAATACGGAATGAGGCTAAAGGAATGAATAAAAAGCATAAAGCGCTAGTTCCAGTCTTGGGTATGTCACTCATCCTGACTGGAGTAAGCGCTTCATTCATGGCTACATCAGCAACAGCAGCTACAAAGTACAAGGTCACCTATATTCCTAAGAACTTGGGTAACCCATACTTTGACGCAATTGTTGGCGGCTTTAAGAAGGCCGGCAAAAAATTGGGAATGACCGTAAAGGTCGTAGCACCTGCTCAAGCTGGCGCCACTGATCAAATCCCATTTATTGAAGCTGCAATCCAACAAAGAGTTGATGCAATTGCAATTTCTCCAAATGATGCAAACGCTCTATGTCCAACACTGAAGCGTGCAATGAAGGCTGGAATTGTTGTTCTCACCGTCAACGGTGATACAGCAGTTTCATGTCGTCAAGCATCAATCACACCAGTTGATTTCAGCGTTCTAGGAAAGTACCTAGTTGACCAAACAGCCAGCGTTATCGATGGCAAGGGTGACTGGGCGTTCCTATCAGCAACATCAACTGCGCCAGATCAGAATTCCTGGCTAGCAGGAGCTCAGGAGTACATCGATGGTGGCGGACAACCTGGCCTAAAGCTAGTTGACACCGTTTACGGCGATGACGCTCCAGAGAAGAGTGCCACAGAAGCACAAGCACTCCTCGCTAAGTATCCAAACCTAAAGGCAATCAACGCACCAACAACTGTTGGTATCGCTGCTGCTGCACAAGTACTTTCAACCTCTCCTCTTAAGGGCAAGGTTCAAGTAACTGGTCTTGGAACTCCAAACCAAATGCGTCAATATATAAAGGATGGAACAGTTAAGTCATTTTCACTTTGGGATCCAGGACTACAGGGTCAAATTGCTGCAAATCTAATTGTTGACATCAAGACCAAAAACCTAAAGCCTAAAAAGGGAACAAAGTTGAAGTACAAGGGTGTTGGTCCAGGGAAGTGGAAACTAGGTAAAGGTGCAGTAATCATTGCGGGACCACCGCAAGAATTTAATGCAAAGAACATCGACAAGTTCGACTTCTAATAAGTAGATAAAGAGAGCAGCGCACAGTGTCAGTCAGAAAACTCAGCGATCAAATCGTTGAAGACATTCTTTCCCAGCTTGGCTCAGGCCAACTTGGCGAAGGGTCTACAGTCCCCTCTGAAATGGCACTGTGCGCTTCTTACAACGTAACTCGTGGCGTAGTTCGCGAGGCGATAAGAAGTTTAGATGCCAAGGGTTTTATCAAAGTTAGCCAGGGCATGGGCACAACAATTGCTCCAATGCACGAGTGGAATGTTTTAGATCCAATTTGGGTGGCCTTGAATTCAGATAGCTCTTACTTTAATGACCTACAAACAACTCGTGAAATGTTCGAGCCAGAAATTGCAGCGCTTGCCGCTCGTAATGCAACACCTGAAAACCTAAAAGAGTTACAAGCTATTTTAGAAGAACAGAAATTGTGCATCGGCGATGAGATCGATATCGCACACATAGATATTGCCTGGCATGCCGCGCTATCTCGCGCCACCCAGAACCCAATTCTTAATCAATTACATAATTCGATCGCCAATCTTGGAATTAAAGTCAGAATTGAAAATGCTAAGCGTCCAAATGCGGTCGAGCACGCAACTTATTGGCATGATGAAATCATGCGAGCAGTGATTAGCGGTGACTCTGATTTAGCCAAAGCAGCAATGCGGATGCATATGAATCAGGTCCGCGCTGATCTTGAGATTGCACTGCAGACAACTTAAGTAACTGATTTACAGAGACCGAGAGACCAGGAGCAAAAAATGGAATACAAATTAACGCTACTTTCAATGGGCGGCAGCGAAGTCCCCGGCCCAGAACTCTTTTGGATGGGGCAATGGGATAATTGGTTCCGCTTGCAGTTCCAAGTTGGACTTATCCAGGGAAATGGGATTACCGCCCTTGTTAACACCGGTCCAGCAAAAGATTTAGGGCCAATGAATGAAGGTTGGGTTGCCTTTCTTGGAGAACGCGTCAAGTTTGCTCGCCAAGAAGGCGAATACATTCTGGACCAACTTGCAAAACATAACGTTAAGCCAGAGGATGTCACTCATATTTTCTTGACTCCCCTACAGCTTTACTCCGTAAGCAATGTTCTTGAATTCCCAAATGCCAAGATTCATATTTCAAAGCGGGGCTGGATTCATTTTCACACCACTCACAAGCACCCACATGATGGCCGCGACACAAGTATTCCACCACATATCCTGGCTGAACTTGTTGGCAAATCTTGGGATCGAGTTGTTCTACTTGAAGATGAAGAAACTATCGCACCAGGTCTTCGCACTTGGTGGTCCGGTGGCCATCACCGCGCATCAATCGCTGTCGAAGTTGACACAAAGGCCGGCACTGCAGTTTTGAGTGATACCTTCTTTGTAATGGAGAACGTTGTAAACAATCATCCAATTGGTATAACTGAAAACATGTATGAATGCATGGATGCACATGCCAGAGCACTCAAATCTCCAATAGTTATCCCGCTATATGATCCAAAGAATTTTGACCGCTTCAAGAATGGTGTCGTAGCGTGAGAGAGAAGTCATTTGCTGCAAAGGGCGATGCGGTAATTGTTACAGGTGCCGCTGGCGGAATCGGTGCTGCAACTGTAGAAAACTTAGTGAATCAAGGAATTTTTGTCTTCGCTGTTGATAGGAATGCAGAGGCACTTTCAAAAATTCTGGCATCAATCGACCCCAAAGGTGCGCTTACTCAAGCGATTGCCATCGACGTTACTAGCGAGAAGGAATGTCAGGAAGTTTGTGAGATTGCAAAGAAGAAGGGCATTCGTGTCAAAGGCCTGGTAAACAACGCTGCTGTCGGTGCCTTCAATATGAGTGTAGAAAGCACAAGCTTTGAAGATTGGCAGCGAATTATCTCGATTAACCTAACTAGCCTTTATTTGATGGCCAAATATGCCCTGCCACTAATTCGCAGTGCTGGTGGCGGCGCAGTAGTAAACATTTCATCTATCCATGCTTACGCAACATCTACGGGTGTTGCACCATATGCAGCCGCAAAGGGTGGCGTTCTAACTCTTACAAAAACTATGGCACTAGATCTTGCGCCAGACAATATTCGAGTTGTCTGCATAATTCCGGGTGCTACTGATACTCCAATGCTACGTCAGCACGCAGAACGTGAAGGAAAGACTTTAGCTGAATTAGGTTTCCCATCAAGTGAAAATGCAATTGGCCGAATTGCCCAACCAGAGGAAGTTGCCGATGTAATTGCATTTGCCCTTTCCAGAGGTGCGAGTTTTATTACTGGTTCATCACTAATTCCTGATGGTGGAATTCTTGCCAAGTTCTAAAGCTGTAATAACAACTTCGGCGAACAAATCTGCGCTTGCAACTGTTTCGATTCCCGAGCTAGGCGATAAGCAAGTTGCAATTAAAACTATTTGTTCAGGAGTCAGCACTGGCACTGATAAGTGGGTAATCTCGGGCCGTTTCGAATGGGGAAATTTTGGATTTCCATTAGTGCCTGGATATCAACGAAGTGGAATTGTCGAGGCCATCGGATCTAAAGTTACAAATGTAAAGGTAGGACAACAAGTGTTCGCAACTGCCAGCATCAATTATTCAGATGCGACTGCGGGCTGGGGCGCACATACTAGTTTTGGAATCTGCGAAGATTTCGAAGTCTTCGATGCGACAGGTATCCCCGCAGCGCGTTCGGCATTTGGGGTTGTTGCGCAGGTGGGATTTAACGCAGCATCAAGAATCATTGGCAAGGCTGGAGATCGAGTTCTGGTAATTGGAGATGGTGTAATCGGCGCAAGCGGCGCACTTAGTGCAAAGGCACGTGGTTTCGAACCACTTCTACTTGGACGCCATGACTCAAGATTAGAGAAGATAAGTTCACTAGGAATTCAAACCGCAAATTCAAATACCGTTACCCAGAAAGCGCTCTCTGACTTTGCGCCAATCGCGGTAATTGACACAGTTCAAAGTCCAGAGGCTTTTGAACTTTACTATCGCGCCCTTCCTGCAACCTGGGCGGCTGAAATCTTTGGTAACTCACGAATCGGTATCGGTCAGATTATTTTCAGTGGTCACACTCCTGATGGTGCCAATACCTGGGCCGATATGGCACATTTACAGAAGCAAGAATTAACAGTGCACTTTGTTTCAGGTTGGGTGGCGAGTCGACTTGTTCAAACATTAGAGTTAATGAAGTCAGATGCTCTCAGCTTAGAGAAAATTGCTACTGAATATTCGGCGGATGATGCGAGTATCGAGAAGTTATTTAGCAATATCGCGGCCGGTAAAAATCCTGATATCGCCGCTTATATTAATTGGGCGTAAATTCTTCGCTGATAAAGCTCTTACCGATTAGAGCTCTTGCTGCCGACAGAGTTGGAACAACACCGGCGCTGAGTGCTTGGACCGCAATGTTTCCAAATAGCGTTGATTCAACTGGACCAGTCTTAACCTTTACGCCACAAGCGCTAGCCGTCAATTGATTTAGTAGCGAAATCTGTGATCCACCACCAAGAATATGAATAGTCGAAATTTTCTTTCCAGTAACTTCCTCAATTTCTGAAATAGTTTTCTGGTAGGCCGCAGCTAAGCTTCGCAAAATACAAATTGTGAATTCACCCTTAGTCCGCGGTGGATTAATACTCTTTTCAACACAATAGGCAACGATGCGTTCTGGCATCTTGCCAGGTGATCGAAATCTTGGATCATTTGGGTCTATCAGTGAATTGAAGTTTAGGCTTCTGCTGGCCTCATCAACCAACTGCGGAATTGTCCACTCTTCATTTGAAGCTCGCCAAGTTCTTCGGCACTCTTCTAGCAACCACATTCCTGTTACATTTTTCAATATACGCACTGTGTTGGCCGCACCAAGTTCATTTGTTAGATTTGCAGCCAGTGCCTGCTTAGAAGTCACTGGAACATCACTTTCAATTCCGACTAGCGACCAGGTTCCACTTGATATGTAAGCCTCGGAATCTCGATCGCCAAATGGAATTCCAGCGACGGCACTAGCAGTGTCATGAGACGCTGTTGCAACAACCTTTATTCCATCAAGTGCCCCGAAGCCCGTAATTGTTCCAATCTCGGCACCAGGCTCGTGCAATTCTGTAAAAATCTCAGCTCGCAGTCCAGCTAACTCAATTAATGGAAAATCCCAATTTCGTTTCTTCACATCCAATAACTGAGTCGTAGATGCATTTGTAACTTCGGTTGAAATCTTTCCAGTGAGCTCGGCGTTTAACAGATCGGGTATCAGCAAGAATTTACTTGCTGCTTTATACGACTCATCTTCCTTTGCAGACACTAATTGATACAAAGTATTGAAGTTCAAGAATTGAATTCCTGTGTCCTGATAGATGCGCTCTTCTCCCAAACGTGAGACGAGCTCTTCAAAGGCCGGAAATGTTCTAGGGTCTCGATAAGAATGGACCTTGGAAATTAAATTGTCCTTGCTATCCAACAATCCATAATCGACTGCCCAAGAATCAATCGCTAGAGATACTGGTGGTCCTTGCACTAAGCACTTTTCAATTCCGATTATTACTTGCTCAGTTATTAGCTTCCAATCCCACAGAATTGCTCCATCTTTATCCTCAAAGATTTCATGAGCAAAGCGATGCACGATTTCTAACTCGATTTTCTCTGCTGTTACTCGGCCAATTGCTACTCGGCCACTAGTTGCACCTAGATCAACTGCGATGAAATTAGCCACGACTACCTTAAGAATGCAGCAGCGACTCCACCATCAACCGGAATATGTAATCCAGTTGTTAGTGGCAGATCAGATGCGCAGAGAACAAATACGGCTGCTGCTATGTGATCTGGAAGAACTTCTTTCTTCAAGATTGTGCGTTGGGCGTAATACTCGCCTAACTTCTCCTCTTCAATACCATAAACCGCTGCACGTTGAGCGCCCCAACCACTTGCAAAGATTCCAGATCCTTTAACTACGCCATCTGGGTTTACACCATTTACTCGAATTCCATATGCGCCGAGCTCTGCAGCAAGCAACCGAACTTGATGTGCCTGATCGGCTTTAGTAGATCCGTAAGCAACATTATTTGGCCCTGCAAAAACTGAATTCTTTGATGAGATATAAATGATGTCACCACCCATTTGAGCAGCAATCATTGCTTTCGCACTCTCTCTTGAAACTAAGAATGAACCTCGCGCCATTACATCGTGCTGGACATCCCAATCCTGCGCCGTTGTTTCAATCAGTGGCTTACTAATTGAAAGACCAGCATTGTTCACAACTAAATCAATGCCACCAAAGGCAAGAACACCGGCATCAATAGCAGCATTAACTTGTGCTTCATCTGTCACATCAACCGCAACTGCAATAGCTTTATCTGGGCCACCAAGTTCGCTCGCAACACTTTGTGCGGATATTAAATCCCGGTCAGCAATAATTACGCAGGCACCTTCAGCGCCTAGTCGAATAGCTGTTGCCTTTCCGATTCCAGATCCCCCACCTGTAACCAGCGCGATTCGCCCTTGAAGTGGTTTTGGCTTTGGCATCCGACGTAGCTTTGCTTCTTCGAGTTCCCAATATTCGATATTGAACTTCTCTGATTCTGAAATTGGCGAATAGGTTGAGATGGCTTCGGCGCCGCGCATTACATTGATTGCATTCACATAAAATTCGCCAGCCACTCGTGCGGTTTGCTTATCTTTGCCATAACTAAACATTCCAACTCCAGGCACCAAAATAATTAGTGGATCTGCGCCTCGAATTGCAGGTGAATCTTTAGTTGCATATTTGTTGTAGTAAGTGGTGTATTTGGCACGATATGCGACATGTAATTCATTTGCTCTGGTAATGATTTTTTCAACTTCGGTATTTGAATCTAAATCAATTACAAGTGGTGAGATTTTGGTGCGTAAGAAATGATCTGGACAGGAAGTGCCTTTTTCTGCAAGCTCTTCTAGCTTTTCACTATTTAAGAAATCTAAGACCACATCTGAGTCATTGAAGTGGCCAACCATGCGATTGTCCTTTGATGCAATTCCACGAAGTGTTGGCGCAAGTTTTGCCGCCTTTGCTTGACGATTCGCCTTTGCGAGTGGATTGCGCCCAGCAACAACTTTTCCAAAGGGATCTTTCTTTCCAGTTTCTGCTATAAATTTTTCAGCCTTCAAGATTGCTGCAACCGAACGCTCTTCGCACTCTTTGCTTGTGGCACCCCAAGTTGTTAAGCCATGCCCGCCCAATACACAACCATGTGCTTTGGGATTCTCCTTAGCAATTTTAGAAATATCTAATCCGAGTTCAAATCCTGGACGTCGCCAGTCAACCCAGAGAATTTCATCGCCAAAACACTTCTTAGTTAATTCGCGACCAGCTTTTGATGTAGCAAGGGCAATAATTGAATCTGGATGCAGGTGATCAACATGATCTTGATCAACTAGACCATGCATTGCGGTGTCGATACTTGGAGCCGCACCGCCCTTACCAAATGCACAGAAATCAAAGAGGTGAACCATTTCATCTTCATGATTTAATCCGCGATACACCGCAGTCATGCCACGAAGTCGATCTAGATAAAGAGTTGCTAGACCCTTCTCGGTTAAAGTTCCAAGATCTCCGCCAGAACCCTTTACATAAAGGACTTCAACTTGAGCACCAGTTAATGGATCAGTTGCACTGCCCTTTGCTGAGGTATTTCCGCCGGCGTAATTTGTGAACTTTGGATTTGAACCTAAGCGATTGCTGCGTTCAAGTAAATCTTTAACAACTTTGTCAGTCAAGACTAAGCACCCCACCCAGCTTGGTTTCCACCAATACGTTCAGCGGCAATCTTCTCGGCATATCCACTTTTTGCATAAGCTTTCATAGGTTCGCCATCAATTCCCTTTGCTTCTCGCCATTCGCGAATCATTGGACGAACATCGGTGTTAAAGGCATCCATCAAAACTTCATGCGCTGCAAGAACATCACCGCTCTTTTGTGCCGCTTTAAGTGCATCTTGATCAACAAATACCGCTTTAGCAACTGCCTCTTGAACATTCATGATTGAGCGAATTTGACCAGGAATCTTCGCTTCAATGTTGTGGCATTGGTCTAGAACATATGAAACCGGAGTCCCCACATCAAAGCCACCACCTACATTTACTTCGTGCATAATTCTAAACAATTGAAATGGATCAGCCGCGCCAACGATTAAATCATCATCAGCATAGAAACGTGAATTAAAGTCGAATGCGCCAAGTCGCTTTGCGCGAAGCAAGCTTGCCACGATGAATTCGATATTTGTTCCTGGTGCATGGTGGCCGGTATCAACACAGACCCAAGCTTTTTCGCCAAGAGCTAAGCAGTGAACTAATGAAGTTCCCCAGTCTGGAACATCGGTGTGATAAAAAGCTGGCTCGAAGAATTTGTATTCCAAGAGCATTCTCTGGTTTGCACCAAGCGCTTTATAAGTCCTTGAAAGTGACTCGGCCAATCTATCTTGACGTTCGACGATACTGTCTTGGCCTGGATAGTTTGTGCCATCTGCAAACCATAATTTCAAATCTTGAGAACCAGTTATATTCATAATATCGATGCAATCTAAAAGGTGGGCAACCGCACGATCGCGAATCTTCGGATCGGGGTTACAGACTGATCCCAACTTGTATTCATCATCTTGAAAGGTATTTGAATTTATCGTTCCCAGAACAACACCAAGTTCTCTGGCATGTGCAGCAAGTTTTGC
>Ga0129324_10001475_pt1 | contig 15080 bp, 13 predicted proteins | sample CPBDNA_7_FD_96879 | JGI IMG/M metagenome (GOLD analysis project Ga0129324, IMG submission 96879) | Freshwater to marine salinity gradient microbial communities from Chesapeake Bay, USA - CPBay_Spr_15_0.2_DNA | ecosystem: Environmental > Aquatic > Marine > Coastal | place: USA: Chesapeake Bay... | reverse complement strand
TCCGAGAGCCACGATATCGGGCGGATCATCCGGGCACCCACCAAGACCACACTCGAACAACTCCGCGATCCCGATGATCGTGGCATCAACGGTCATCCAGAGGATGATGCCTAAAGCAATCGCAATGACCCAGCGCCTAAGGCCTCCCGGCGTGCGAATAATGCCCTGATCGCCGACACTGAACTGTCGGGGAAACAACATCAAAATGCTGATTCCCGCAATCGCGATGACGAAGGTCACCAAGGCCCAGGTGTACAAGTGCCAACCCAGAACGGCTGGTCCGTACCCCGCGTCGTTCGGGTCAGCGATGTGAATCAGAATCTGTCGAGTCGATCCGGCGGCACCCACCAAAGCCGCAAGAATGCTGATCGCATAGTGCGAGGGTTTAAGACCCCACAGCAGGTTCATGATCGGGCCGAGCGCCAACCCGACCATGCCTGATCGCTGCACCAAACACAGTGGGCAGGGCTGCTCGCCCACGCCAAACTGTAGAAATAGCGACCCGGCAAGTACACCTAGCAGCGCCAACAAGGCGACGATGTTGATCAATCGCATGATCTGCACCAAGCGCAGATCCTTCGGATCGGTATCAGGACCAAAATCGGTGGTGGCCGTCATGCGTTCTCCTGACCGCTAGAAGTTGAGCGGGATCGTGTCGGTCATGTGCACGCGCAGCATCGCGAGCGTGTAGGCCAACGCCACGAGAGCAACCGGGATGGTCCAGCGTTTGTGCAAGAACACCCCAACGTAGGCCGCGCCCCAGAAAAAGAACATGAGGAACATCACGGACCGAACGCTAGCGGTCAGCTTGGCCACTTGGTGGGAACGACGCCCTCAGTGCCCGTAGTGTTGGCGGCGGGCAGGACTTGGGGCAGGTGCTAGTGAGCGAAGGAGACTCTCGTGAAGATCTTGGTGGGCGTTCGCCCCGATGACGCCGGTGAGGACGGCCTTGCCCTTGCCGCCGTTCTTGCTCGACTCACCGATGCGTCAATCGTGCTGTGTCATGTGCATCCACAGCCATTTGAGTTTCCGAGCCTGACCAGTGTTGATGCGCAATGGCGCGCGTTCGTTGAGCAAAGGGCTCAAGCAGCCGTTGACGATGCCAAGGCATTGTTGGCACGCGACTGGGCGATCACCAACGTCGAGTCAGATATCCGAGCGCATACGTCACGGGGGCGAGGGCTACTAGCCGCTCAGGTTGACACCGATGCCCGCATTATCGTTATCGGCCCGGCACCCTCAGGCCCCAAAGGGGCGCTCAGCCTCGGCTCCATCGCCGATCGGTTGCTCCACAACAGTGCCGCAGCCGTGGCCCTTGCGCCAGAAGGTTATCGAGACACTGCCCCAGATCACCTGCGGCGCCTCGTCGTTGGATTTCGTGGCAACGACGAATCTGACCTGGCGGTAGCCACAGCGCTGCGCCTCGCTCAACCTCATCACCTCAGGGTCGAGTTGCTCACTCTCGTGTTGCGGTCCACGCGCATTTTTGGCACACGTATCCCACGCGAGACTGAACGCGCCATCATGGAATTGCTCCTGGAACGAGAACGTCATGCCCAGGCAGATTTCATCGAGTCGACGAACCGCAGCGATCTCACCGGCAAGGTGGTCGAGGGTGACACGACCGACCGCGCCCTGGCACGTTTCGACTGGGGTGATGATGATGTGTTCGTCCTGGCGTCAAGCACTGAAGGTCCGCTGCACCGCGTCGTCCTCGGCGATATGACCCACAGAATTCTGCGCAATAGCGACGTGCCAGCCTTGGTCTTGCCTCGTCGCTTTTCGCTGCGCCCATCGGAGGATGACGCATGACACGTTCCAACGCTCCGTGGCGTGGCTTCGCCAGCGATAATTATGCTGGCGTGCACCCGGAGATTCTGACGGCACTGACATCGTGCAACAACGGGCATCAGATCGCTTACGGCGACGATGACTTCTCTGCCCGACTCACCGATGTAATGCGCGAGCACTTCGGTGCCAGTGCTGAAACATTCGGAGTGTTCAATGGCACCGGGGCAAATGTCGTTGCTCTGCAAAGCATGTGCCGACCTTGGGAAGCAGTGATCTGTGCTGAGTCAGCCCATATCGATGCCGATGAAGGTGGCGCCCCCGAGCGGGTCGCTGGTTTGAAATTGTGGACTGTCCCCACGCCCAATGCTCAACTCACCCCGGAGCTTCTTGATCAGCAGGCGTGGGGATTCGGGGTGGTACACCGAGCCCAACCGCGAGTTGTGAGCATCACGCAGTCCACAGAACTCGGCACCGTGTATTCCATTGATTCGCTCGCCGCGCTCGTTGATCATGCACACCGACTCGGCCTGCTCGTGCACCTCGACGGTGCCCGCATTAGCAATGCGGCAGTGAGCCTCGGGGCATCGTTGCGTGAGTTCACCACCGACATAGGTGTTGATGTCGTGTCGTTGGGTGGCACCAAGAATGGAGCGATGGCGGCTGAGGCCGTTGTCGTGCTCAACCCCGCTGTTAGCGAAGCCGTGCCGTTTGTCCGCAAAACCTTCATGCAACTGCCCAGCAAGATGCGGTTTATTAGCGCCCAGTTGCTCGCCTTATATGAGTCGGATCTATGGCAGCGCAGCGCTCAGCACGCAAATGCCATGGCACAACAGTTGGCGGCGGGCCTGTCCGCCATTGATCAGGTCCTCATCACGCAGCCCGTTCAAGCCAACGCCGTGTTCGCTATCTTGCCCAGCGAAATCACCGAACATCTTCAACGCGAGTTCACCTTCTACACCTGGAATCATCACATCGGCGAGGTGCGATTGATGTGTGCCTGGGACACCAGCGAGGCCGATGTCACTCACTTCGTGTCCGTCGTCGCTGAACGCATGGCTGCTCACTCGGCGATCACGAACGTGTAACGATGATGAAGTTTGTGGTCAAACGGTCCGTGTTGAAGTGACGTAGCCCTGTGACACGCGGTACACAAGTGACGTGAATGGTGGACTGCATAGGCGCGCGCCATCTAAGGGCGAGCGCCGCAAAGGCTGGCTACGGGTGGGCGCCGTCTGGACTGGCATTGCTGCCCTCGGCGCAACGAGCGCCGTAGCCGGAGTTGCACTAGCCGCCACACCGGCGATGACCCAGTGGATTAATGAACCCATCGCCCCAGCAGCGTCGCTCGCCGCGCAGGAAAGCAACGACGAACCAGCAGCCCCTGCCCCAGCAGTCACTGCCGAACCAGAGCCGACGCAGACGCCCGTGAGCACCGAACTTCCCGCGGGTATGTCACCGGCGTACATAACCAGCGTCTATCCCGCTGGCGGCCAGGTGCGCTACGGCGTGGGAATCGTACTGCGCATCACGTTCGGTGCCCCCGTACCTGAAGAACTTCGCGAGCTACTTGAACGCACAGCCGTCATCGACGCGAATAATCCGATCGGCCTTGCCGCATGGAGTTGGCCTGACGACTACACCATGGTCTACCGCCCACGTGAGTTCTGGCCGGCCCGCACACTGATCAAGTTCCGCACGACCTGGGTCGAAGATGGACTCGCTGACTACGACCCGGACCGCCGCATTCGTATTGCACGCGAACAGATTCTTACGATCCGCCAGGCCACTCAAATGGGCAAGTTGTACCGCGATGGCGAGATGATCCGCGAGGTTCCAGTTTCCCTCGGCAAGCCCACCTGGGAAACCGCATCCGGCATCAAGACCATCATGGAGCGATATGCGATGAAACGCATGGTCAATCCAGGTCCGCGCGAGCCTTACGACGTGCAGGTGCCCTTCGCGCTGCGCATCACCCCCAGTGGTGAATACCTTCATGCAGCGCCGTGGAACGAGTACAACCTCGGCGTGGCACCCACCTCGCACGGCTGCACCAACATGTCTTACGAGGACGGCCAGTGGTTCTATGAACATGCCCTCGAAGGCGACCCGGTCATCACCAAAGGCACGGGCTACGACGTGGACTGGTGGGAGGGCCCTGGCGCCGTATGGAATATCGGCTGGCGAGGGTGGAAAGACGGGGCCGCCGCACTCCCCTAATAGGCGCTTCGAGCACTGATGCGAGATGATCTAACACTCGCATTTTGCGGGGGCCTGGCTTCGTCACACCACGACCCGGAGCCAAGGCGCTGCAGGAAAGGGCTACGGAGCCGATATGAACGATGATCTAGCTAGCGAGCAAGAGCGGCTGGATGCGTTCTACGAGCGACTTGATCAGGTTCGTGCGTATACCGAAACTGACCTCGATCAAGCCCGACACGGTCAAACCGTCGGGACGCCGGGAGCCCGAACTGAGCAAGAAGCTTTCGTGCGCCTGTACGCACAGCGGCTCACCGCCCTCAATGCCGCCGAGGAACGGCTGTGCTTCGGGCGGCTTGACCTCCTTGCCGATCAACCGCGCTATATCGGCCGCATCGGCCTCACGGACGACCATCAATCACCGCTGCTCACCGACTGGCGGGCCCCGGCTGCAGAAGCCTTTTATCAGGCCACCGCCGCCAACCCGGGGGATGTCATCCGGCGCCGACACCTCGTTACCCAGGGGCGAACAGTTGCCTCGATTGAAGATGATGTGCTGAACCTTGATGCCATCGCCAGCGGTGTCGGTGGTATTCACGTCGATGACGTGCAGGGCGGCGGCGTGCTCATGGCGGCCCTTGCGCGTAAGCGCACTGGGCGAATGCAGGACATCGTGGCAACGTTGCAGGCCGAGCAAGATGTGATTGTGCGTTCCCCCATATCGGGCATCGTCGTGGTTGAGGGCGGACCCGGGTGCGGCAAAACCGTTGTGGCACTTCATCGGGCTGCCTACTTGCTCTATACCCATCGCGATCGACTCGCCCGCAGTGGGGTTCTGATCATCGGGCCCAACCCGCTCTTTCTGCGGTACATCGAGCAAGTGTTACCAGCCCTTGGCGAAACATCAGCGGTCCTGGCCACGCCGGGAACGGTCTTTCCGGGTATTGATGCGGGCAACACTGAGCCCGACGAAATTACCGCAATCAAGGGACAACTGTTAATGGCTGATGTGGTTGCCCGAGCAGTGAAGAATCGTCAGCGGATACCAGATTCAGACCGCACGCTCATGGTGGGTCGTACACCAATCATCGCCACGACGAAAATGTTTGCCCACGCCATCGACCGAGCACGAAGCGGTCACCGGCCACACAACGTGAGCAGGCGCACCTTCGCATTGACGATGCTGTCGCAACTCGCCGAAAGCCTCGCCGAGGCCCAAGGCGTTGACATCACCTCCCGCCGGGATGAACTCGTCGAAGACCTCCGCGACTCCCCCGACGTGCGTCGGGAGGTAAATCTGGCCTGGATGCCCCTCACACCCGAGCAAGTCATCACCGATCTATGGACCCGACCGGACGTCTTGGCCGCAGCAGCACCGCAACTGAGCGCCAACGACCGACACCTGCTTCATCGCGTAGCAGGTGCACCGTGGGCGTGGGGGGATGTGCCACTTCTAGACGAGGCTGCGGAGTTGCTCGGTATCGATGATGAAGCGCAGCGGCAGGCGCAGGCTGCGCAATCGGCAGACCGGGCGGCCGAAACCGAGTACGCATCCTCCGTGCTAGAGATGACCGGTACCCAAGGGGTCTCTGCCGAACAGATGATTGATCGTTACTCGCAAAGCCATAGTTCGCTATCAGTAGCCGATCGAGCCGCCGGCGACCGTGAATGGGTCTTCGGTCATGTCGTGGTGGACGAAGCGCAGGAGCTTTCACCAATGATGTGGCGCCTGCTCGCCCGTCGGTGTCCGTCATTGTCGATGACGGTGGTGGGCGATCTCGATCAAGCCGGCTCGCGGTCAGCGCCACAGGACTGGGCTCAGGTACTCCAGCGCATCGCCAAGCCACGGCACAAAAAGGAAACTCGTTGGCGTGTCGAAAGCTTGACGATCAACTACCGCACACCGCGGCCATTTATGAACCTGGCTCAATCAGTGCTGCGTGCGGCAGGTCGCATACCGATGTCGGTCGAATCCATTCGTGATGGGGAGCACCCCGTGATCATTGAAGCCGGACAAGACTGGGCACGAGCGGTCGGGAAAGCCGTGTTGAACGAACTTGCCGATGCCGATCTTGGACGACTCGCCGTCATTACGGCGGCTGATGACCGCGAAGGCTGCAGCGCTCATCTCGCTGAGTTGATCGACCCAGATCTACTCGGCACCGGATCCACTCGGTTGGACGCGCCCGTGTGTGTGCTGTCAGCTCGGGAGGCCAAGGGCCTGGAGTTCGATGTAGCGGTGGTGTGCGAGCCTGCGCACATTGAAACCCAATCAGCCCAGCCCGGCCGTGATCTCTATGTCGCACTGACCCGAAGCACCCGCCGGTTGATCATCGTCCACCACGAACCCCTACCCGAAGGATTTATGATGAACAGCAGCGTGGATGCGAGCGTGTAACTAACTCTTCAGCGCATCGACAACGCAACTGCCAAGGCTTGCTACAGCAGAGAAGCCATCTGCTTCGGGCATGAACTGAGTGACAATGCCGTCCTCGATGACCATGGCGTAACGCTTAGATCGGGTGCCTAGGCCGAAGCCACTTGCGTCGACCGCCTGTCCGATTGCCTCGGTGAATTCACCATTGCCATCTGAGGCCATGATGATGTCGTCGCCGACACCTTCAACCTGTGCCCAGGCGGACATCACAAACGGGTCATTGGTGGCAATGCACACAATCCGGTCGACACCGGCCGAAGAGAGTTCGGCTGCGGTCTCGACATAGGAAGGCAGATGCTCCTTGGAGCAGGTGGGAGTGAATGCTCCAGGCACCGCAAACAACACGACGCGTCCGTTGCCGAGCAACTCACGACTGGTGGTCGGTGAAGGCATTCCGTTATCGACGATCCGGATGGTCACGTCGGGGATTGCATCTCCGACGGCAATGGTCATCATTTACTCCTTCGTGCATGGGCGTTGTCAGTGCCCTGAACCCTAGCGCTCATTCAACGCCAAACACGGTGAAACGGGGGCTTGACCATTAGTGGAGAGTTCGGCGTAAATCAACTCGCACACTTCGGCCGCATCCGGGCTGGTCGCTGATACCTCGCCCAGGAGAAATACGGCCGCCGCTACCCCCTCCACCTCAGCCACGCGACCCAGTTGGGAACTCAGTTGCTCGTACACCGAGGCATCGGTTCCGGGCACCAAGGGTGCCTCGAGGGCCGCTGCCTGTTCGGCAGTGAGTTCAGGCAACTCAATACCGTGGCGGTGTGCCTGGGAAACGACAACCTCAGCAACGGTCGGCAGGCCACTCACCGCATCTAGGTCATCACCCTGGCTGGCCGCGAAAGCGAGGAGACCCACCCCGCACAGGCAGGCGATAGCCACTGCCACCGCGGCGCGCACCACCCACGGCGAAAGCGGCAGGCGATCCTCGTAATCGTCTACCGCTTGCCGGTCCATTCAGCAACGGTAACCCGATCGAGCAAATAGTGAGACACTTCAGCGGTGAGCAGGCCTATCAAAGTTGTCGTCATTGGTGCTGGATTCGCAGGACTTGCCGCGGTGAAGGCACTTCGACGTAACCACGACGTCGAAGTGCTGATGATCGACAAATACCCGTACCAGTTGTTTTCGCCCCTGCTCTATCAGGTGGCTACCGGGGGCTTGCCAGAAGACGACATTGCCTACCCGGTGCGAGCAGCCTTGCCTGGAGTTTCTTTTCTTCGCGGTGAGGTGTCGCGCATCACGCCCGATAAGAATTCAGTCCGCATGGCTGATGGCACCGATGTCTCCTTCGATCACTTGGTCATCGCGACCGGAAGTGTGGGCACCACCTTCGGCATTCCGGGCGTGGAACAACATGCACTGCAAATGAAAAACATTTACGAGGCGCGCGCCATCAAGCAGCGACTCTTTGGCACATACGAGGATGTCCAGGAATCTCGGTTGCCGCGGGAAAATCTTCGGGTCGTGGTGGTCGGTGGTGGGCCCACCGGTGTCGAGGTTGCCGGAGCGGTGGCCGAGTTGCAGCGAAGCCTGCACCGGGAATATCCCGAGATTGCTGACTATGCCTCGGTCACGTTGGTGGAAGCAGGTCCCCGACTGCTTCCAATGTTCCGGGAGTCCTCGAGCCGTCACGCCCAGGATGAACTCGAAAAACTTGGTGTGCAGGTGAAAGTCAATGCCGCCGTTGACCGCATGTACGAGCGGGATCTACATCTTGGCAGCGGTGAGATTTTGCCGGCCGGGACAGTCATCTGGGCTGCCGGAGTCGCTGCCCCTGAAAAACTGGGAGAAATCGGCGTCACCGGCCCGGGGCGCCGACTCGTCGTAGACAACTACTTGCGCATGCAGGGTGCCACGAACATCTGGGTCATTGGTGATTCCGCCGCATTCACCGAGGACGGGCAGGTGCTGCCTATGGTCGCTCCCGTTGCCATGCAGATGGGCCGCCATGTTGCCAAATCCATCACCGCAGCGATTTCTGGCGCACCGCTGCCTGAATTCACCTATACCGACAAGGGTCAAATGGCCACCATTGGGCGCCGTCGAGCCGTGGCCGAAACACCGCAGGGCATCACCTTGCATGGCACCGCAGCGTGGCTAGCGTGGCTGGGCCTGCATGTCGGGTACCTGGCCGGTGGGCGAAATCGAGTGAGTGTGATCGCCGACTGGGGTTGGAACTACCTGGCTTGGGGCATCGGGCCGCGCCGCGCGGTTATCGAGTGACCGGCGGCCGTTTGAGCCGCCTTCTTCCATCACGGTCGGTACCTCTGACGCGCTGGCGAAGTGAGGGATCGCGCTGGCGTGGTCGTCCGGGCACCCTGATCATCTTGGTTATCGGGCTATGGCTGTTCGGTACCGGCGAGGCATTCCTGGTAAACGCCGGCATCGGAGTGAGCCCCTGGACGGTATTCGCCGAGGGTTTGGCGATTCAGTCGCCATTTTCCATCGGTATGACCTACTTCGCCACAAGCATTGTCGTGTTACTGCTATGGATTCCCCTCAAGGAGAAACCAGGACTCGGCACGATTGCCAACGCCGTGGTGATCGCTCTATCCCTTCAGGTCATGATCTTGATCTCTCCTACGCCCACTTCCCTGGGATGGCAGGTGCCAACCGTCTTGGCAGGTATCGCATTAATCGGCATCGGCAGCGGCCTGTACTTGACCACGAATCTAGGGCCGGGGCCTCGCGACGGCCTCATGACAGGGATCCACCTGCGATTTAGAAAACCGCTCACTCCTGTCCGACTAGGACTCGAACTCGCGGTGCTCTCCATCGGTTGGCTGCTCGGTGGCACGGTCGGTTTGGGCACGGTTCTATTCGCCCTACTGGTCGGTCCGTCGGTTGGCTACGGGTTGCGGGTAGTCGGCGCATTGGCTGGATCATCCAGTTCCCTTCCGCCCGGGGAGGTGCGACCGGAATTCGAGGCGTAGATCTTTCCTCCGAAAGCGTCGACAAATCTTCCGCGTAGGGCCTATTATCGGACATTAATGAGCGCCCTGGTGCGCACCCAAAACCTTGATCGAGGAGTGAGCGACCAATGGGAGCAGCGGTTGTAACGGGGGCGGCTAGCGGGATTGGACGCGCCACATGCGTCGCACTCGCAAGTAGCGGGCACGAAGTCATCGTTGCGACGTATCCGGGTGATCCACATGATCCACAGCTAACTGTTGATGCTGTGACAGCCGACGGTGGCGATGCTCACATCATCGAAGTTGACGTCAGGGATTCCGCACAGGTGGATCGACTCATGGCCGAGGCTGATGAGCGCTGCGGAGGAATTGACGTGGTCGTCGCAAACGCCGGAATCCTGCGGGATTCACCGCTAAGCGACCTCACCGATGAACGGTGGGACGAAATGTTGCAGGTCGATCTGACCGGTGTGCTGCGAACACTTCGGTCGGCTCGTCCGCGAATGAACGCCGGGGGATCAATGATCGCCGTCTCCTCTATCGCGGGCGCTGTCTACGGCTGGCCTGACCACGCCCACTACGCCACCGCCAAAGCCGGCATGATTGGCCTTGTGCGTTCGCTCGCTGTCGAACTTGCACCCGATATCACCGTAAATACGGTCGTTCCGGGGATTATCGAGACACCACAATCGCTTGACCCGGTTAACTCACTAGGCCCAGAGGGCCTGAAAGCCATTGCCGCATCGATTCCCGCGGGGCGAGTCGGTGTCCCCGAAGACATCGCTGCCCTCATTAACTTCCTAGCCTCAACAGGTGCGCGGTACATCACCGGTCAGGCGATCGTCGTAGACGGCGGCTACACGGTGCGCCTGCCGGTGTAGGCGGCGCCTGTCCACGCAGACGCTCACTCATCTCACTTCAGGATTGGACGGCACGTATGGCAACCAGCGGACAATTGCAGGGCAAGAGCGCGCTTATCGTTGGCGGAGCCGGCGGCATCGGAAAGGCCATCGGCGCCGCATTCGTGCACGAGGGCGCACATGTCGTTCTGGCTGATTTCAACTCCTCCGCCGCTGCCGCCGCGGCCGCAGACATCGGCGCTACCGCCGGGATCCACATAGATGTCACTGATGAAGATTCGGTGCAGGCCGCGGTTAATGCAGCGCGAGCCGAACTTGGCAGCATCCAGATCCTTGTCAATTCCGCTGGTATCGCCACGCAGGCATCGGTGGCCGATATGAGTCTGCAGATGTGGTCGGAAACGATCGCAGTTGACCTTTCCGGGGTGTTTCTTGTGACTCACCATGTCTTGCCCGAAATGATTGACCGTGGTTCCGGCCGCATCATCAACATCGCCAGTCAACTGGGCACCAAAGGCGGCCACTCACTCGCCCACTATTGCGCCGCGAAGGCGGGTGTCGTGGGCTTCACCAAGTCATTGGCACTCGAGGTAGCCCCGCTCGGGGTACTCGTCAATGCCATTTCACCAGGCCCGATTAACACCCCCATGGTTGAAGGTATCGACGAGGAGTGGAAGATCGCCAAGCGAAAGGAGCTACCGCTTGGGCGCTTCGGTGAGCCCGACGAAGTCGCACCCACCGCCGTGCTGCTGGCCAGTGATCCGGGTGGCAATCTCTATGTGGGTGCGAACTTGGGCCCCAACAGCGGCGACGTCATGCCATGACGGCTATAGAGCGATAGCCTCCACGCATGTATGAGGGGGAGAGCACAGACTTCAGTGGCGGAACGACAACGGAGTATCAGCGGCTGGCCGATGACGTGCGCGATCGCATCGTGTCCGGACGCCTTGCTCCCGGTGATCGACTCATCGAAGCTGATCTGGCCGAGGAATATCACGTCAGCCGCGGCACGGTCCGCGAAGCCATCAGGCTGCTGGCCAGCCAACGACTCGTCGAAACTGTGCGTGGGCGCTCCGGTGGCACGTTTATCGCACGGGTTGCCCCCGAAAGCATCGCCGCCTACCTCGACACCACCGTTGGCGCACTGCTCACCCAAGACGACGTCGCTCTCAGTGATCTCGTCGAGGTGCGCCAACTTATCGAACCATTCGCGGCATCGCTGGCCGCTTCGCGCAGTGATGCCCGCACGATCGAGGAACTCGTTGACTTGCAGACTCATGCCAATGCCCCTGACCGTGATGAGATGAACTGGGCGTGGCACCGAGCGATCCTTCGGCTCAGCGGTAATCCACTGCTGCCGGCGCTTGCCATGCCCGTTTACAACGTGCTTAGCACTCGATTTGATCGTCGCCAGGCCAAGCGCGGTCAATGGCAGCGCATTGAGCGCGAACATGCAGAGATCTCGCATCTGATTGGTGTGCGCGACCCCAAGGGTGCCGAAGAGGCGATGCGCGAACATCTCCAGGTCGTTCATCTGGCGTATCTGGACCTGGCCGAACAAACCCCACCGGCAGGGCTTGCCAATTAAACATCGGACACTTATTCTTGCCTCTAGCAGCTTTTCTACGAGAGGAATTAATTGAAACCGCTGGAAGGCATTCGCATCATTTCGCTCGAGCAATATGGAGCGGGGCCCTTTGCCACGCTGCATTTGGCCGACCTTGGTGCCGAGGTCATCAAGATTGAAGATCCTTCCGTGCGCGGTGACGTCGGCCGTCACGTTCCGCCGTATGCCGAGGGTGACACCTCGCTGTTCTTCGAAACCTTCAATCGCAACAAGAAAAGTATGCTCCTTGATATCGCAACGCCCGAAGGCCGCGAGGTCTTCAATGACCTCGTTCGCGTCAGTGATGTCGTGTTTTCGAACCTGCGCGGCGACGTGCCAGCAAAAATCGGCATTACCTACAACGATCTGAAGTCCATCAATCCGGCGATCGTGTGCGCGTCACTATCGGGCTACGGGATGGTTGGCCCACGCGCCAAGGACCCCGGCTATGACTACATGCTCCAAGCGCTTGGCGGGTGGATGTCTATCACCGGCGAGCCAGATGGCGCACCGACCAAGACCGGGCTCTCGCTGGTGGACTTCTCCGGAGGCCTCGTTGCGTCAGGGGCGATTCTGGCTGGCGTGATTGCAGCCCGCCGAGACGGCGTCGGAATGGACTGCGACCTGAGTCTGTATGACACCGCCATCGGCATGCTGAGCTACCTGGCCACCTGGCACATGTCTGCTGGCCATGAGCCGCTACGAACCAAGAACAGCGCCCACCCCTCCATCGTTCCGTTCCAGGCCTTTGCCGCGTCTGATGGATGGTTCGTTGTCGGCTGCGCGAAGGAAAAGTTCTGGCAGCGTCTCGCTGAGGAAATCGGCATGCCAGAACTCGCCACTGATCCGCGGTTTGACTCGTTCGGTCAACGCTTTGCCAACTCCGAGGAACTGCTTGCGATTTTGGATGAAGTGTTCGCCACGCGAACCGTTGCCGAATGGGTGACTCAATTGCGCGAAGCGTCGGTGCCCTGCGGCGCCGTACAAACCGTGGGCGAGGCACTCACAGACTCGCACACCATCGAACGTGGACTCATCGTCGAAACCTCGACACCTGCTCTGGGCGATGTGCGGTCGGTTGCCTCGGCTATGCGCGTCGGAACCCGCGACGAGCCTCATCGTCGCGCACCACTTCTTGATGAGCACCGAGTCGATGTTTTGACAACACTTCTTGGATACGACACCGACAAAGTTCAACAGCTCAACGAGTCAGCCGCTTTCGGTACCACCACCCCATAAGCCCCCACACACAACAAGGGAACCCCACCATGGATTTCGAATTCAGCGAGGAACAGCGCGATTTTCAGAGCACGCTGCGGGATTTCGTCGACAAGGAAATCAAGCCGGTCGCCAGTGAAATGGAGCGAAGTGGGGAGTACCCCACCGAGATCGTCGACAAGCTCAAGGCCATGGGGCTGTTTGGCATGACGATTCCCGAAGAGTACGGCGGCCTCGATCTTGACCCAGTCTCATTTGCGATCGTCTTCGAGGAGATTGCACGCGGGTGGATGGGCATCGCAGGCACCCTTGGCAGCCATTCGTTGTCGTGCTGGATGATCGCCCACTTCGGCACCGAGGATCAAAAAGCCCGCTACCTGCCGCAGTTGGCTACCGGCGAGCGTCGCACCGGCGTTGGCCTGACAGAGCCAGATGCGGGTACCGATCTGCAGGGTATTCGCACCACGGCGGTGCTCGACGGTGACCACTACATCGTCAACGGAAGCAAGACCTGGATCACCAATGCCCGGCACGCCGATCCACTGCCCATCATGGTCAAGACTGATCCTCAGGCAGATCCTCGCCACCGCGGCATGAGCATCTTGTTGATGGATGCCGACACTCCCGGCTATGAAGTCCTGCGGGATATCGGCAAACTCGGTTACAAGGGTCCGGAGTCCTGTGAGGTCGTGATGACCAACGCGCGTGTTCCGGTGGCGAATCTGCTCGGCGGCGTTGAAGGTCGCGGCATGCAACAGGCGCTGCCGGCATTGGAGTCAGGTCGTGTCAACATCGCCGCTCGCTCAGTGGGCATCGCACAAGCATCCTTCGACGCTGCACTCGACTACGCACGCGAGCGCACTGCGTTTGGTCAGCCGATTGCAGACTTCCAGGCTATTCAACTGAAGTTGGCCGACATCGCCACGGAACTTCAGGCCGCACGGCTGATGACCTACTGGGCGGCAAGCGAACAGGCCGGTGGCAAGCGCGCCGACATGCAATCTGGCATGGCGAAGTATTTCTCCTCTGAGGTGGCCATTAAGGCTTCACTCGAGGCCATGCGCATTCACGGTGGCTACGGCTACTCCACTGAATACGTAGTGGAGCGCCTCTATCGCGACGCCCCGCTGATGGCTATCGGTGAAGGCACGAACGACATCATGCGCATGGTGATCGCCAAGTCCTTGGTTTCTGGGCGCGACTCGATCGGATGATCCCACGCAGTTGGCTCTACGTACCTGCTGACGACCCCGTCCGGCTGGCCAAGGCGGCCGGACGGGGAGCAGATGCACTCATCATCGACCTCGAAGATGGCGTTGCGCCCAATGCGAAGTCGAAGGCTCGCGAACACCTCGCCGACTTCTTGACGACGTCGACTGGTAACGACGTTCCGGCACTATGGGTACGGGTCAATAGCGATCCGGAATTGCTCGAGGAAGATCTGGTCGCCGCATTGCGGCCGGGCCTCGCCGGAATCGTCATGGCTAAAGCGGAGTCACCCGACCTGATCAATTCAGTGGCAGAACGCCTGCGAAGTAGCGGCCTAGGCGAACTGGGTTTGATGCCATTGGTCGAGACCGGCCTCGCGGTCTTCAGCGTTGCCGATCTCGCCTCGGTACCGGGTGTGACACATCTGCAGGTGGGCGAGGCTGACCTGAGAGCCGACATGCACATCACTTTTGGACCTGATGAGTCCGAACTCTTGCTTGTCCGCCAACGCGTTGTGATCGTCTGCGCCGCGCTGGGTTTGCCTGCTCCGATTGCACCGGTGAGTGTTGAGTTTCGAGATCTCGATGTCTTCCGGGCAGGCACACAACGCCTCGCCCGAATGGGATATGTGGGTCGCGCCTGCATTCATCCTGCGCAGGTCGCAATCGCGAATGAGGAATTCACGCCGACCGCCGCAGAACTTGAGCAGGCCCGACAGCTCATCAGCCAGGCCGATGAAGCAGCGGCGGCTGGGCGGGGTGCCTTCGTGGATGCCGATGGCCGCATGGTCGATGAGGCCATCATCCGCTCAGCACGCCGAATCGTGAATCTAGGCACGC
>Ga0129324_10001474_pt1 | contig 15081 bp, 28 predicted proteins | sample CPBDNA_7_FD_96879 | JGI IMG/M metagenome (GOLD analysis project Ga0129324, IMG submission 96879) | Freshwater to marine salinity gradient microbial communities from Chesapeake Bay, USA - CPBay_Spr_15_0.2_DNA | ecosystem: Environmental > Aquatic > Marine > Coastal | place: USA: Chesapeake Bay... | reverse complement strand
TTGGCTATTTGTCAAACACCACATGGACAAGCGACGGGCTGCACCTGAATACCCTCGGCGGTGAGCGATACGCCGATTATGTCAAAGCCAAACTTGATGAGTTAGCCGTTGCGCGCCTGATTTGATGGCCCGCGACTGTGGCCGGCCCGGCCTTCATGGCGCAATGGGAGATGTGATGATGCCCCACAGGCTGATCCATGGATTTGAACGCCTCTGGGCGGTGATGGTGGCGCTCTATGAGCCGGCCATTGTCTACACGGCCGCCGGCAGTGCGGCCGTTTGGAGTGTCGGCGCCAATGTTGCACCGGCGATCGGTGGCTGGTTCGATCCGATCTGGATGCAGCTATTCGGCTTTGCCATCGGCACGTTTGGGGATCTGCACGCGCGCGGCCGCATCTATGCCAAGATCCCTGATGAGCTTCGCCAGTCGCGGCTGCGCGAGTGGAAGTCTCGCCTTGGCCTGGCCGGGCTCGGCCTGGGCTTTGGCGTTGTGCTGGCGAGCGGGCTCAACAATGCCTTCACAGTCTGGAATGCCGATGTTGCGAGCGGGTTTTATCCCTTCGTCAATTTGCTGTGTGTGCTGGTGGCTGTGCCGGTGATCGACGGCGTGCGCGGTCTGTTTCGCATCCTGGGCGGCGAGAGCAGCCAGGAGGCTTTCGCGGGGCTGGTGTTGGGCTGGGCGCAGCGGCGTAGCGGGCAGGATCGGCCGCCTGCTGGCCGGGCTCCCCGTGCGCCTCGTGATGATGAGGGCGCGCCATGAGCGGCCGGCTTCCGTATGTCGACTGCCCGGATCGCCCGTTGACGCCGCATTTCAAGCTCTATGAATTCCTGCGCTCGGACACGGCCGCCAAGGGCGATATCGACAACACGCCCTGGGGCAGCGAGGAGCGAAACCTTGAACAGGTGGCGCGCTATCTGGAAGCCGAGCGCGCCCTGCTGGGTGCGCATTATGGCTGCAAGGTGCAGATCCATATCACGAGCGGCTTTCGCTCTGAGGAGTTGAACCAGGCAGTGGGTGGTAGCGAGACCAGCGATCACCTTGAAGGTCTGGCCTGTGACCGCTGGCATGAGCGCATGGATGATCGCACAATGATCGATCCTTTCGCCGTGATCCGGATCCTCGAGGCGTCGGATCTGCCGTTTGATCAACTGATCTATTACCCGGGCGAGCCGCGGATCCATTCGGGCTATGGCAAGCCGATGCGCCGGGAGATCCGCCACAAGGCGGGCTCACGCTATCCGTTGGGGCTGCCGGGATGATGATCCGCGCCGTCCTCATAACGGCCGCTGTGGGGCTCTCTTGCTCGATGGGCGCCTATGTCAAGGGCCGCACCGATGGCTGGACCCGGCGCGATGAGGCGCAAAAGGTTTCAGACCTGGGCGCGCTGGTCGCCCGCTTCGATACATTCGAGGCTGATATCGCGGCCAATACAGCCCAGGGCGATGCGCTCGATACGATCCGCGCCGCGGTGCGCGATGAAATGGGAGGCTTGCCCGATGCGATTGCTGATATCTTTGTGTGCCCTGTTGACCCTGGGCGGCTGCGCGTTCTTCGCGCCAACACCGACGCTGCAAATCGAGCCCTCGATCGCGCCGCCGGACGGGCGGTTGATGACGCCGCCGGATCGGCTGACGCCGCCGCCGGCGACGAGCAATAGCGGCGATATTGAAACTGCGCTGGACCAATGCCTGGCGAGCTATGCCGAAGTGGCGCCGCGGCTGGTCTTGCTGCAAGGCTGGGCCCGGCGTGTGACGGGTGAGAAGTCGCCGCCCGATCGCTGATGTTTTCTACCCCCCGAGTGACTGCCTCGCTGGAAACAGCGGGGCACTTTTTTGCCGGGTGAAGTCGCACGGGCTGGCGGAACAAAAGTCGCACGGTGCGACTTGAGATCTGCCGAAAAAAAGTCGCACAAAGGTTAATGTTCCAACTTTGTTCCGGCGCCATTATTGGTAATTCACTATCGAAATCAAAGCGTTAGGCGTGGTGCCGGCTGAGGGACTCGAACCCCCGACCACCTGATTACAAAAGAGGGGTTTAGGGTAATGGCGCTTTGGGTTTTCAATGGGTTAGCTCCTACTGTTTCCGGTGTTTGACCTGGATATATCGGGGAAGTCGCACGGTTATTTCCGGGCCAAGTCGCACGCGAAAATCAGGGGCGATATCCGGCAATGAAGCCCGCAATGAAGCTGCGGGCTTGCGGCTTGGCGGTATCGGCGGGGAATGGCATTTCTCCGAGGATGATCAGATCCGTGCGGCAATTCCGACAATGGGCCTGGCGGTACTCAATGTGATCAATCGGCGCCTCCGTTGGGGGTGATCCTGCGCCCCTAATGTCGTGCGCCGGCGCCGGGCAGGGTAGTAACGCATCCAGAGGGAAATTGAACTGGTTGCCTGGCAGGGTTTGAATTGCACACCGGTTGCAGATCGGGCAGGCGGGATCCTTTATGGACGCCATAAACTCGGCGGCTTTGTTGCGTGCATCGATCATATCGCAAACCCCATCTGTTCAGCGTGTTTGCGCAGGGCATCGCCGGCGGCGTTGGCGAAGCGCGGATTGAGGACCAGGTAGTGCCGGAACAGTTTGATCAGTGTCTCCACGTCTGAGCCGTGCCAGGCGCTGACGCTGGCCAGGGCGCCGTCCTGGTTCTGCATCGCTTCAAACAGGCGGGTCACGCCGGTGTCTCGAGCGTCGGAAAAGCACAAGGCGGGGATCTCGTCGCCGAAGGGATCGAGCGTGTCGCCCAGGAGCGAGGGGATTTTCTGGCCGGCCAGGCTACGCGCCTGCGTCCAGTGGGTATTGAACCGGCGGAAGCGCGTGACGCTGCTGGCCTTGCTGGTCATCAGATAGGGCCGGCCCATCTCGGTATCCATGAACAACATGCCGCCATGCTCACAGCCGGCGCGGCTGGCCAGCGCCAGGCGGCGCGCCTCAAGGGCGGGCGCCTCGAGCGGGATATTGACCTTGCGCTTGGTCTTGCCCTGGCGCCAGAGCAGGCGCTTGTGATCGGTCGCGGTCTCGGTAAAGGCGAGCGTGTCGGCCGAGCGTTGCACGGTCCACAGCGCCATCAGCCAGGCGGCGGCGGCGGCCGGGCGCGCTGCCGGCAGATCATCAGCGTGGATGCCCAGCTCGCGGCCGAGGCTGGCGGGATCCTTCAAGGCGTCGAACATGGCTTCTGCTTCTTCCGGCGTGGCCATGCGCAGGCGGCCGGCCGGCTGGCCGAGGCCGAGGCGCGAATAGGTTTCTGTTGCCGGCAGGTGGTTGCGCCATTGCGGATCCTCGCGCAGCCAGTTGAGGGCGCGGCTGACCGCGCGCTGGCTGGCAACGGCGGTGTGGTGCTTGCCCTGGTCGATGTAGATTTCATAGAGGCTGACCAGTTCGGCGCGGGACAGGGCGCGTGCCGGCAGATCGCCGGCGAGATCTCGCACGCATTGCAGGGCGTGTTGATATCCCTGCACGGTCTTGGCGCTGATCGCTTCCTTGCGGCCGCGGCTGTCGCGCTTCTTGACGGATCCGGCGCGGGCCGCCTCGAGGAAATGATCGAAGGCCTGGTTGAGGGTGTGATGGGTGACGATCGGCCGGGCGATCGGAGCGGCCTTGCCGCTCTGTGCGGCGGCGGCGCCGGCCAGGGCACGGCAGGCGGCGGCGGCGGCCTCGAGATCGAGCGGCACGCCGTCGAGGGTAAGGCCCGGTATGGCCGGCGCGGTGAAGCCCAGGCCTTGCCAGTCCTTCAAGGTCAAGGCGGTGCCGGGACCGCCGAGCAGGAAGATGGATTTGAAACCGCGCGCGCGGATGGATGGGCCCGGGGCCCAGCGATAGCGTTGGCGGCCCTGACTATCGGGGCGCGTGGGTGCCATGCCGGGGGCAAAGCCACGTTTCAGCTTGATCATTGTCTGGCTCATGTCGCGTCGTCTCCCTGGAGGTTATACCCGGCCGGCCAGTTCCTGCAATCGTGCGGCAACAAGCGGGCGTGTGTCGCTGATCTCGTCGGGCCTGGCGGCTGGCCGCCGCGGGTCATTGGCGGGCGTGTGGGGCAGGCTGTGGGCCGTGGGTGCGGCGCGCGTCAGGCCGCCCGCTCGATCCCATTCGATCAGGGATCCGGCATGATAGAAACCGCGGCGGCGGGGCTGGGGGAACCCCGCCGCCCGGCGGCGAGGCGCATCGGCATACCAGGACTTCACGCTGGTATAGCCCATGCGCTGCGCAACTTCGCCCGTCCGGATCCAGCTGTCGGGATCGAGCCCGGCAAAGCCGAGCGGGATGGGCGAGGGTGTGGTCATCAGAGCGGCAGATCGTCGAATTCATCGGCGCTCGCTGCGTTTACGGCCTTGCTGGCGGCAGAGAGCAGGCCGCAAGCGGCGGCCTGGGCGCCCGTCCAGGCGATGCAGATTGCGCCATCGCTTTGGCTGTGGTCTGAGGGCGCCCGGGTGATGACGACGACTTCGGCGCCAGAGCATCCGGCCGATCCTCCGACTGCAGCCAAAGCAGCGTTGGCTGTGTTGTTAATCGCCTGGCGGGCGCGGTCGTTATGCTCGCGCGGGGGCGACGGTGGGAATTTACTGCCAGTTGGATCGTGTGGGGTGTCGGTCATGATGTTTCCTTCGGGGTTAGCGGTTGCACGCCTCATGTTGGCGATGATTTCGTCAGTGAGAAGCATGGTCAGCTCTCGACGGCGCCAAGATAGAGATCGAGCAGGGCTTCCATCTCCTGGCGCTCCTGGCGTTCGATCTTGCGCAGGGAGATAACCTTGCGCATCACTTTCGGGTCGAAGCCCATGGATTTCACCTCGGCATAGACTTCCTTGATATCGGCCGCGACGTTGGCTTTGTCTTCTTCGAGCCGCTCGATGCGGGCCACGAAAGCTTTCACATGATCGCGGGCCACGCCGCCCATGGCGTCGCTCTCGTCGATGGGGGCGGTTGGTGTTGCGGGTTGGGCTTGCTGGTTCATGGTGTGCCTTTCTCGGCGTGGGTGATGGTGATGCAATTAGGCGGCGATCGCTTCGGGGTTTTCCAGCGCGTCGATGAAGCGGGCGCAGGCGTTGGCGAAGGCGCGGCCGCGCTGGCCGCGGGCGCCGGGCACATACCAGACCGGGCCATCGCGCTCGGCCAGGGCGTAGACCTGGCGCGGCATGTGATTGGGATCGCCGCTGCGCAGGCGCACGGCGCCGCCCAGGCGGCGCACCGGGCCGCGCTCATGGCGAAAGATGATCGCGGCGTTGGGCAGGGCGTAGCAACAGAACATCAAATGTCCTCCCCATTGATCGCATCGCCGGCAACGCGGGCGGTGGCGAGCAATTGCTTGCGGATCGTGGCGGGGAGGCGGGCCAGCGCCATTGCGAACGCTGGCCCGTCCGGGCTCACGATGAAGTCGAGCGCGTCCTGGGTGAGCGGCTCGACACGCCGGGGGCTGGCGCTTTCATCATGGCTTTCTGTGAAATCGGGGTGGAGTGCGGTGACGGCGCAGCCCAGGGCATTGGCGATGGGGCGCAGCCGGCTGGCGGCGATGCGATTGGTGCCTTGCTCATACTTCTGGATCTGCTGGAAGGATACGTTGAGCGTCTCGCCGAGACCGGTCTGGCTGACGCCGGCGGCGATGCGAAGCAGGCGCAGCCGGGCGCCGAGCTGGGCATCAAAATTGCCCGGCGATCGGGGGGTGATGGCGGGCGATGCCGGGGCAATGGCGGTATGGGTATTCATGGCGGTCGTCTCCTCTGGTTGAGGAGAGACTTACCGAAATGGGAAATTAAAGTCCAGTCAGAAATTTACCAAATGTGCAAATTTATGCCGATTGATGCCGGGGCGGCGGCGGCAGGCTTGCGGGTTTCGGGTCAATTGTTGGTGCCTGGGCGGCTGTGTGGGCAGGCCGCGCGGTCAGGCGAATTTGAGTTTGGCCGTCAGGGCGTCGATGATCGTCAGGACGCGCTCGCGATCTTCGCGGCTCATGTCCCGCAGGGCTTCGATCAGCTCACGTTCGCGCATTGAGCGCGCGGGGTCAGTGTCAATCAGATCAATCACCGAACACTCAAGCACGGCTGCCAGCTCTGAAAGTTGAGAGACGCGCAGGCGCTGCGGCTCGGTTTCCCAGCGTTGAATGGTTGGCGTGGCGACGTTCATTTTCTCGGCCAGAAGTTCCATTGACCAGCCACGCGCCTGGCGGATGGCCCGCAGGTTATGCGGAACCTTTTCACTGACTGAACCGTAGGCCCGGGAAGACTTCATGGGCACGACATTGCCACCCGTCGCGGGTCGCGGCGATGCCCGGTTTGGTAAATTTCTTCGATTTGTATCTTGACTGGTTTCGCAAATCATCGGCGTTAAATACACCATATTGGAAAATTCACAAGCCAATTGGGAAATTTGATGCCTCACGCTTTTCATTCCGCGCCCCGTCCTGTCGATCAAGCTGTGAACCCTCTAGAGCAATTGCGGCAGAAAAGAGGTTGGTCGAAGATTCAGTTAGGGCAACTTCTAGGCGTGTCCGGAACAACGGCCGGGCGGTACTGCCGGCGCTTGGATGATCGCGAATACCGGATGCCGCAGGGCGAGGCGGCGCGGCGCTTGCCCGCGGTCACCGCTGGCGAGGTGACGCTGGACATGATGATCGCCGATCCCGTTCGCGCCGTCGCCCGCGCCGCCGCTGTCGCCGAGGCTACACGATGAGCCGGCGCGAGGATCCCGCCGCCGCGATGGCGCGCATCACCGGACAGATCCTGCCGGCGCTGCTGGTGCTGGTGGGCGTTTTGATCCTGGCCAGCGGGGGGCGGTGATGAGCGCGCCCGATAAATCCCCGGTCTCGCGCCTGTGCGCCGCGATTGATCTGGCCGCGATCAGTGACCGGCCGACGCCGGAGCGGTTGATTACGCTGCGCCGCCGGCTCGATGATGTGGCGGGCGTCCTGCCCGCTGATGCGCCGGAATGGGCGCGCCATGTGTTTGATGGTCTGGTTGAGCTGGCGCGCTGCTATCTGGCGGCGCCGGCCGATGGCCGATTGCGCCGCTCCCTGATGAGCCTGCGCAATGCGGCCGCCTCGATCGATGGCCATCTGGCGATGTGGGACAAGCGGCCTGCGCGCGATGAGGCTTCGCCCTGGTGGGATCGATGAGCGGGATCCTCGACCGGCCCGATATCGCGGGGCGTCTCAATGCCCTGATGGACGTGCTGTGTCCGGCTGATTGGCCCGTGCGCCGGCGTGCGGCGGCCCGGGCGAGCCTCGAGGCGCTGGCGGTGATGGCGTGCCAGGCCGGCGCGGCGGGTGCCTCGATCACGTTGAGCCGGCAGGCCAGCGAAGCGACGTTTGAGATCTGCGCCAATCTGTGCCGCGCGCTCGAGCCTGGTGATCTGTCTGCCCTGACCCCGGAGCAGGCCTTTGGCCATGCCCAGGATCTGACCATCGCGGTGATCCGCACCTTGCAACAATCCAGCCAGCCAGGAGGCCCGGATGCGCGCCGCTCTACCCCTGAGTGAAAGAGTGTCGGCTGTGGTCGATGAATGTCAGCGCCTCGAGCAATCGATTGTCGCGCTGGTGGTTGTGCAGGTGGCGGGGCGGTTTGATGTGCCGGCGGCCGAGATCATGCGCACCTCGCGCGGCGGTCAGGGCATGTGGCTGGCGGCGAAGGCTCGAGCCCGCGATTGCGCGATCTCGATGCTGGTGACGGGCGCCAGCTGGCCGGGGCCGCGGGCCGGTGCGCCGTTTGGTCTCGACAAGCGCGCGGTTTCCAAGGCCGTCAGCCGCGTGGCCGATGCGCGCGATGAGGATCCGGCGCTGGATCAGTGGCTGGAAGCGTGCGAGCGCGCCTTGCAGGGGCAATTTGAATGAGCCGCGGCCCGTCGATCGAGTTGGTGCGTTCCGGTCTGATGGGCCGGGTGCGTGAGCTGGCCGATACGCTGGCGCCGGCCGATGCGCGCATCGATGGTATTACGCGCTGGTCGCTCAATCCGATGCGCAATGATCGCACGGCCGGCAGTTTCAAGATCGATATTGGTGGCTCGCATGCGGGCCGCTGGTATGAGTTTGCCGAGGGCATTGGCGGGGATCTGATCGACCTGATTGCCTATTGCCGCTGCCAGGGCGCCGGCTCCTATCAATCGCGCGAGGCGCGCGGCGCTGCAATCAAGTGGGCGATCGACTGGCTGGGCCTTGAGGGCGCGGATCCCGCGAAGCTGCGCGCCAGCGAGGCCGAGGCCAAGGCGCGCGCAAAAACCTACGAGGCCAAGGCGGCCAAGGATGACCAGGCGCGCAAGCGCAAGGCGCGCGGTGCCCGGGGTGACTGGCTGGCGGCGCCGTTCAATGCGTTCGAGCATGAGATCTCGCGGCGATACCTGGTTGAGGCGCGCGGGATCGATCCGGCGCTGCTGGCCGGCGTGCCGGGCGGGCTGCGCTTTGAGCCGGACGGGCCGCGCCAGGATCATTTCAAGCAGATCGATCCGGAGACCGGCGAGATCCTGCCGGCGATCATCACCTGCGCCGTTAATGGCGAGGGCAGGATCCGCGGTGTTCACCGGACATTTCTCGCTGTCGATGGCTCGGGCAAGGCGCCGATCGAGCGCGCCAAGCGCATGTATGGCTCGATCAAGGGCGCGGCGCTGCGCCTGACCAAGGGCAAGACGGGTTTATCGCCGGAAGAAGCCGGCCGGCGCGGCCTGAGCGGCGATGTGCTGGCGATCTCGGAAGGGATCGAAGACGGGTTTTCCTGGGCGATGATGGAGCCGGAGCATCGCGTATGGGCGGCCGGCTCGCTGGATCTGATCGGCGATGTGCCGATCCCGGCCTGCATCAGCCGGGTGATCCTGCTGGCGCAGAATGATCCGCCCGACAGCGTGGCACGCCTTGCGTTCGATCGTGCCGCGGCGCGGATCCTCGATCGCTTTGGCCGGCCGGTCGACGTGGTGCGCCCGGCTGATCCCGGCGTGAAGGACTGGAATGATTTGTGGTGTGGGCTGGACGAGGGCAAGGCTGATGAGTGACAAGGTGGAAGATCTCGAGACCGCGCGCAAAGCCAAGCAGCGCCGCGCCCGCGACCAGGTGCATAGCGAGAGCCGCGACAAGCGTTCCGTAGTTCGCGAACTGCCGGCGCGCGATCCGGTGCTGGCCGGCGTGGCGGCGGGCGATTGGGTGCCGGATGAGACCGGCATGCCGCCTCATTCGCCGGTGCGGCCGCTGGGCTATGATGGCGGGCGGTTCTATTTCCTCGACGGCCGCGGCATCGTGGTTGAGCTGGGCGCCAAGACCGGCAAGGGCGAGATCGACGCCCTGTTTACCCCCTACAAGAATTTCCCCGTATGGGCCTGGCCGCGCTTCTCCGGCAAGGGCAAGGAGCGCCATGTCAACGGCAATTTTGATGCCGAGCATGCGCGCCAGGATCTGTTTCGTGCTTGCGCGCTGGCCGGTGCCTGGTCTCCGACTGACCGCGTGCGCGGACGCGGGGCCTGGGCCGATGAGGGCGGGCGCCTGGTGCTGCACCTGGGCGATGTGATCCAGACGGCCGAGGGGCGCCGCGAGCCCGGGCTGATGGGCGAGCATGTTTATCCGGGCGCGGCGGCGATGGTGCGGCCCGGACCCTTTGAGCCGGCCGGGCAAGATGGTGTGGGCGAGAGCATGTTGCGCATCCTGGAAAGCTGGAACTGGATGCGCGGCCCGGTCGACGCGCGCCTGGCGCTCGGCTGGCTGTTTCTGGCACCGCTTGGGGGTGCGCTACCCTGGCGGCCCTATATCTTTGTCACTGGCGATCAGGGCTCGGGCAAATCCACCTTCATGCGCGTGGCGGAATTCATGCTGGGCGGCGGCATGCTCAAATCGGAGGACGCGACGGAAGCGGGCATCGCGCAGACGCTGGGCCATGATGCCTTGCCGGTCGCGCTCGATGAGCTGGAAAACGAGCATGATGGCAAGAAAGCCCAGGCGATCATGCGCATGGCGCGGCGCGCGGCCTCTGGCTCGACGCGGATCCGCGGCGGCTCCGATCACAAGGCGGCCAGCTTCACCATTCGCGCCTCGTTTCTGTTTGGCGCGATCATCATGCCGTCTATGGGCGAGCAGGACATGGCGCGCATGGCGATGCTGGCGCTGCGACCCTTCGCCGGCAAGTTGAAACGCAAGCCCTTCGATGCGGCCGAGCTGGCGGCCTATGGCCAGGCGCTGTTTGGCCGGGCGGTCAAGTGGTGGGAAATGGACGGTGGTGCGCCGCGGTTTTATGCCCTGCTGGATCTGGTGCGCGATGCGCTGATCGATGATGGCGGCCATGATGATCGCGGCGCCGACACATTCGGCTATCTGATCGCTGGCTATTGGGCGGCAACGTCTGACGATATGCCCGATGCGGCGGCCCTGGCTGATATCTGCGGGCCATTGGCCAAGGGCAAGCTGTCCGAATATGAAGGCATCAAGCCGGGCTGGCGCAAATGCCTCGACATGATGCTCGACACGCAGCCGCGCTCCCTCGAGCGCCAGGCGCATGGCTCGGTGCGCGAGATCCTGAAAGCCTGGCGCGATGATCGCGATGGCAATCAGGATCTGTTCGCGGTGCGCAAGCAGCTGCGCAAGGTTGGCCTGGCGGTGCGCTTCTTCAAGGGCAGTCCGAAAACCTATGATTATGCGCATCTGTTTGTGCCGCGGGCGCATCCGATGCTGGCCGAGTTGTTCGATCGAACCGACTGGCGCGCGCACAATCCGGCCGGCGAGGGCGGATGGACAAACGCGCTGCGCGGCGGGCCGACCGAGTGGATCCATATCGACAAATCGCGGATCGATCAGCAGCCGCATCCGGTGCGCGGCACGTCCGTGCTGATCGGCGAAATCGTGGGCTATCCCAAGGAGAGCCCGAAACACCAGGCAGACGAGGAGAATGATGATGAGTGACAGTCGCGGAGTTGTTCATATCAGGCGCAAGCTCGAGGAGGGCATCCAGTTCCAGCTCGAGGCGGCGCTGTCGGTGGGTGATATGCGCTGGATCCTCGAATACATCGATGCGGTTGAGGGGATCATCAGCCTGCCGCCGTCCAGCCCTACGCCGGGCATGCAATGGCCGGAGCCTCTGCACGTTAGGCGTGACCATGCCGAGAAGGCCCGGCGTCGGTTTTCCATCCTGCGCAGTACGGTTGTGGGCGCCGCGGCGGCGCCGTCGATTGCGCAAGGCTATCGTAGCGATGGCTCGCCGATCACGCCCTGGGGCGATGGCAATGGGCCGTGTCGTGAGAGCGGAGGTGGCGCTAATGGGGCCGCTTAAAAAAATCGAGGTGCGTGTTTCCTGGGCAACCTGGGCGCTGCCGGTTTTCGTTGCGCATAATGTGATGTTCGACGCGACCATGATCGTCATTGGCCCGGTCTCGATCGAGATTAATTGGTTTCAACCTTGGAGATGGTGATGCTCAACACGAAAACAGAAACCGAGGCGCTCGCGCTGTGGTGCCCGATGGGCCGGGCGCGATGGGGCGAAGTGGCGATCAATCGCCAAGGCGTTGATAGCGCGGCGAAGGGGACGTGTTGCCTGGCCAGTGCTTGCGCGATGTGGCGCTGGGCGGCGCCCGCAAATCCGGCGGTGGCGAGCAAGAAAAAAGCCCCGCCGAAACCGACACGGGGCTTTTGTGGTCTGGCCGGGCCGGTGGTCTAGGGCCGATCGCGCAGCCATTCGCCGATCAGCACTTCGACCGGGCCGGGGATCTCGCGCTCGCCCAGCTCCCAGCGGCGCACGGTGCGCGCGCCGTTCTCGCCCAGGTGCAGCTCGATGGCCAGCTGGCGCTGTGTGTAGCCCAGGCGTTGCCGGGCAGCTTTCAATTGATCAGGGCTCATGGCCCTGTCATTAGGGGCGAGCGTGTCCACGGTCAAGTCTCCCCTGTGTGAGCCGTGAGGGCCGCTACGACGCGATTGGCGGCGTAGCGGCCATTGGCGTTAAGGTGGCGCTGCCAGGCGCCCTGACTGGGTGCCCAGCGAAAGCCATTGCTCTTGAGGATCGAGCGGGTGGCGGTGTCGGGCTTGGCGGGGAAGATCAGCTGGATCCGGGCCTCGTCGGTGTTCTCGACGCGCTCGACGATGCCGGCGGCGGTGTGGATCTCGACCGGCGCCGCGGTGGGCGTGGCGGCCATCGCCTCGAGGCCGGCGAGGCGATCCTGATAGCGTTTGATATTGGCCAGGTTATTGGAGAGGGCCCAGGCTTCGAACGGGCGCGGGGCCTTGGCCTTGCGGGCCGCGGCGTTTTGCTGCTTGGCGGCGGCGTGCCAGGCTTCCCGCTCGGCGATTTCCTTGCGCACCAGTTCGATCGCGTCGGGATTGTTGGAGCGGATCGCTTCGCCCGGTGCGCCGTGCGGCCAGCGGATCCGCTTGATGCGCTTGAGATAGGCGGCGCGGTGGATCTTGATTTGCTGATACCGGCGATCATGGCTCGCATTGCGCTTTTGCTGGCGCGCGACGGGGAAATTGGCGGGCCCGGCGATCATCGAACTCATCAGATTGCCGTGACCCCTGACCCATCCGAGCATGTGCGCCAGGTGGGCGGTGGCCCAGCTGTCATACTCGGCCTCGAGGCGGGCGGTCATCTCGGCTGGTGCGCCGGCGATCATCTCGAGGGTGTCGGCCCTGGCGACGGCCAGCACGGCGGCAATCTCGCGCAGGGCAGAGGCGGCGCGGCCGGCTTCGCGATAGCTGATGCCGGTGAAGTATTGCGCGTAATCACTGGCGGCCAGGGTAACGCGCGGCTTGTCGAAGAATTCGACGGCGTAGGTCTCGGCCATTCGTGCGGCGTGGTCATATGTGGGGAACATTTGAAAGGTCATCGCATTTATCCTTGCGGTTGGCGGGCTGTGGCGCCCTGGTGGCGGGCGGCGTGTGCCGCTCGGGGTGTGCTAGGCGGTCGCGTTGTAGCGCTTGGCTCCAGCGGGAATAATGGCCAGGCTGGCGCCGCCGTCATTAGGTAGATTGCTATAGCGCGCGTCGGTGTATGGCGTCATGCCGCCGAAGGCGCTGCGGGCGGAAAAGCCACCCTGCGGCCGATCGTCTCGCTTGCAGTATTCCCCGATTGTTACCGCACGCACTCGGGGAAACCGGGTTTTGAATTCGGCCGCGGCCGCCTCGGCCGTCTTGGCATACACAACCTGGCGCGGCGGGTACTTCTTTTCGGCCGGGTTGCTGGCGCGCCATGTACGAGCGTAAAGCGTCTCGGTTTCGTCGCCGAGCTTGTAGACTTCGGGCGGGTCGAGGGTGATGAAGGTATTTTCCATGTGTGGGATCCTTTCGGGGTTGTCGCCTGATCTGGCGGGAGGGCGGGCGCCTGGGGCGCCCGCCACGCCGGCCGGGTCAGGCGTAAGAGGAATATTCCTTCGGCTTACCATCCCAGGGCGAGGCGCTCTCGAATTCTTCAATCGAGATTGATGGGTGGCCGCTGTAGTGGTGGATCTTGCGCTGGATAACCGGGGCGGTCTCGTCGGCTTCGCCGGGCATCGCGGTTCCGGTCATGTAACCGTCTTCGGTCTTCACGGTGGGCAGGGGGATGACCCAGGCGGTTTTTTCGGTGGCGCGGTGGACCTGGTAGAAATTGATATTGGTCTGATCATGGCCCCAGCTCGAGTAGAGGATCTGGCCGGCGGTAAGGGTGGTGGTGTTCATCGCATTTCTCCTTGCGGTTGGCGGGCTCGATTGCCCTTCTGATGCCTGTCTATAGAGGGCCATTGGCCCTGTCAACAAGTTTTTTACAGCAGCAGCTCGAGCTGGGTGGCGCTGGGTGCCTGGCGCCGCTCGCATCCGGGGATGATGTATTGATTGCCGGCCGGCGTGGCCTCGGTGACGGGCTTGGCGGCGATCGGGCGCGGCGGGTATGTCTTGCGCATAAAAACATCGATCAGGAGATCTTGATATTTGCCGGTCGCCGGATCCTTGTTGAGTTGCTTGAAATAGAAGCCGCGCGGGGCGTCGTATTTGCACAGCTCCCAACAGTCGCCGGCGTTGTTCGCCCGGTAGCGGTGCATCGCGTCGGCGCTGGAAAAGGTTTTCACCTCGTATTTGTTCGAGATGATTTTATCCCGGCCGCGCGGCAGTTCTCTGATCAGGTTGTGAGCGTTCTTCATCTCAATTCTCCTCGTCCATGATGTGCCAGCCGCGCAGCGGGCGGCCGTCCGGGGCGTAAACCTGGGCGCTGGTGGCGGCCAGCGTGGCGGCGATTGCGTTGAGTTCGGCGAAGGCGGCCGCCTGGGTGGCGTGGTGCGTGATGGCGCTGGCGCCGTCGAACCCGTCCGCGGTGATTGTGAATTGTCCGGGCATCAATTGATCCTCCAATTGGCGATAGGCGTTCTGTCATTGATCCGCGCTTGCGCGGTGGCGGCGGCGATTTTGGCGGCCAGCGCGGCCAGGATCGCGGCCGGATCCGGCGCTGGTTTTTGATGTGGGAAATTGTTTTGCATCTCGTTTTCTCCTCGAGCAAGGCGGGCTTGATTGCCCTTCTGCTGTGTATTTAAGGCGGGCCATTGGCCCTGTCAACCTCTATTTGAAAAAAAACTGCATGAGACGCGCAGCGGCTCATGTCTTCCCGATCTCGCCCTGGCGGCCGGCGTGAGCCGGACTGCCGCCAGGTCAAGCGATATCGAGCTTGCCGGGTGTGAGCGCAGCGAACGGCCGGCACCGCATCATCCCTTGCGCCCGGACCCGGACCCCAACAGGGCAAGGATTGCGGATTTCAGGTCGCTTGACCTTCTCAGCCCTGACCCGTAGGAAGGGAGATCAGAGAGCGCCGCCAAGCGGCCATGTCCCGCTCTTGTTCCCTACCGGGTCAGGGGGCGGGACATTCAAGCCTCTGAAATCACACCGATAATCACAGTTGTCCCGCTTGTCCCGCTTGTCCCGGCGATGGCTTCGGCCATGCAGGCGCACACATATATGGGCGCAGAAAACAGGGGGGACATACGGGACAAGCGGGACAAAGGTATTTTTATTTATATATATCAGTTACTTGTTCTGTCCCGCTTGGAAAAGTGTCAGCGGGACATGCGGGACATTGCCGATCCGATGAGGCGACCCGATGGTCGCACGCCTTACCCTCTGCCGCTGGAATGCTCGCCCGGTGCCTGGTGCATCGCTGGCCAGCGATTAAAAACCGGGT
>Ga0129324_10001472_pt1 | contig 15107 bp, 14 predicted proteins | sample CPBDNA_7_FD_96879 | JGI IMG/M metagenome (GOLD analysis project Ga0129324, IMG submission 96879) | Freshwater to marine salinity gradient microbial communities from Chesapeake Bay, USA - CPBay_Spr_15_0.2_DNA | ecosystem: Environmental > Aquatic > Marine > Coastal | place: USA: Chesapeake Bay... | reverse complement strand
GACATCGACGGTCCAGCCTGCAGCAGCAGCCCAACCGAGGTGGGTTTCCAGGATCTGACCAATATTCATTCGACCAGGTACACCCAGTGGGTTGAGAACGATGTCAACGGGGGTTCCGTCTTCTAGGAACGGCATGTCTTCAACGGGCAGGATCTTGGAGATAACACCCTTGTTGCCGTGACGGCCAGCAAGTTTGTCGCCTTCCTTGATCTTGCGCTTTTGAGCGATGTAAACACGCACCAACTTGGTGACACCCGGTGGCAACTCGTCGCCTTCATCCATGTCAAAGACACGAACAGCGATTATCTTGCCGGATTCACCGTGGGGAACCTTGAGTGAAGTGTCGCGGACCTCGCGGGCCTTCTCACCGAAGATTGCACGAAGCAAACGTTCTTCCGGTGTCAGTTCAGTTTCACCCTTGGGTGTCACCTTGCCAACGAGAACGTCGCCGGGGACAACGTCTGCGCCGACCCGAATGATTCCGCGATCGTCGAGGTCTGCGAGGAGTTCCTCAGAGACGTTCGGAATGTCACGCGTGATTTCTTCTGGGCCGAGCTTGGTGTCGCGGGCGTCAATTTCATGTTCTTCAATATGAATTGACGACAGGACATCGTCCTGAACCAAACGCTGGCTCAGAATGATTGCATCCTCGTAGTTGTGACCTTCCCATGACATGAATGCCACGAGTAGGTTCTTTCCGAGTGCCATTTCGCCTAGGTCTGTTGAGGGACCGTCAGCGAGAACTTCACCGGCTTCAACGCGAGCGCCACCGGAAACAATCGGGCGCTGATTAAAGCAAGTACCCTGATTTGAGCGACGGAACTTTTCCAGTTTGTAACTTGTGTAAGTGCCGTCGTCGTTGGCAACTTCGACGAGGTCAGCAGAGACTTCTTTGACAGCGCCAGATTTTTCAGCAACCACAACGTCCCCAGCGTCGTACGCCGCACGGAATTCCATCCCGGTACCAACTAGTGGCGCCTGTGCCCGAAGCAACGGGACAGCCTGTCGCTGCATGTTTGATCCCATGAGCGCACGGTTTGCATCATCATGTTCCAAGAAAGGAATCATTGAAGTTGCGACCGACCACAATTGACGTGGTGAAACGTCCATGAAGTCAACATCTTCAGGCTTGACGTATTCGACTTCGCCGCCCTTGACTCGGACGACAACCCTGTCGTGGCTGGTCATGTTGCCGTCGGCATCAATTGCTGTATTCGCCTGAGCAATTACGTGCATGTCTTCTTCGTCTGCCGTGAGGTATTGAACTTCATCGAGTACACGGCCATTGACTACCTTGCGGTATGGAGTTTCGATGAATCCAAAGGGCGAAATGCGGCCATAGGTTGCGAGCGAACCAATCAAGCCAATGTTGGGACCTTCAGGTGTCTCAATCGGGCACATACGGCCGTAGTGAGATGGGTGGACGTCTCGGACCTCAAAACCTGCACGTTCACGTGAAAGTCCACCTGGTCCAAGCGCAGACAAACGACGCTTGTGGGTAAGTCCCGCCAGTGGATTGGTTTGGTCCATGAACTGCGAGAGCTGTGAAGTTCCGAAAAACTCCTTAATGGAAGCAACAACCGGACGGATGTTAATCAGAGTCTGAGGTGTAATCGCCTCCACATCTTGAGTGGTCATGCGCTCGCGCACGACACGCTCCATGCGGGACAGACCCGTACGAATTTGATTCTGAATCAGTTCACCGACGGTACGAAGGCGACGGTTACCAAAGTGGTCGATGTCATCTGTTTCGACAACAACTTCACCACGTGGGGTTTGCATGGTCGTGTCACCTGCGTGTAAACGTACGAGGTACTCAACGGTGGAAACTATGTCCTCAATTGTCAAAGTACTCTGCTCAAGTGGCAGCTCGAGACCGAGCTTGCGGTTGACCTTGTAGCGACCAACCTTTGCCATGTCATAGCGCTTGGGGTTGAAGTAGAAGTTCTCAATCAGGTTCTTGGCATTCTCCAATGTGGGGGGTTCGCCCGGACGCAACTTACGATAAATATCGAGAAGTGCGTCGTCTTGGGTCTCAATGTGGTCCTTGTCAAAGGTAGCCATGAAAGTTTCGTACTGGCCGAAACGTGCGCGGATTTCATCACTTGACATTCCGAGTGCCTTGAGAAGAACCGTGACGGGCTGCTTACGCTTACGGTCAACTCGAACTGCTACGAGGTCTTTTTTGTCAATTTCGAATTCCAGCCAAGCGCCGCGACTCGGGATGATCTTGGAAACGTAGACGTCTTTGTCGGTTGCCTTATCCACTGATCGTTCGAAATACACACCGGGTGAGCGAACGAGCTGGGACACAACAACCCGCTCCGTGCCGTTAATAACGAATGTTCCCTTGTCAGTCATAAGCGGAAAGTCGCCCATGAAGACGGTCTGGGACTTGATCTCGCCAGTTTCATTGTTGGTGAACTCAGCGGTCACGAACAGTGGGGCCGCGTAGGTGAAGTCCTTGTCCTTGCACTGCTCCACCGTGTACTTGGGTGGCTCAAAGCGGTGATCGCGGAAGGAAAGAGACATCATGCCCGCGAAGTCTTCGATGGGGGAAATCTCTTCAAAGATTTCAGTCAGACCCGAGACCTGTGGGATTTCGGTATTGCCTGCTTTGAGAGCTGCGGCAACGGCCTTCTGCCACTTCTCGTTACCTAGAAGCCAGTCAGAACTAGCGGTCTGCAGCCGGAGTAAATCGGGTACTGCCAGGGGCTCGCGAATTTTCGCAAATGAGGCCCGGTGAAGGGATGGGGAAAGCGGGGTTACTTCGTGGGAAACCAAGAGGAATCCTTCCAGTGCGCGGCGGGCCTAATGCTGACATTCCATATGCTGACATTCCAATTGGCCCCTCAATGTCAAATCGAAAAGACCGAGTAGCCGGAAATACCGATAAGTCACCATGGGCTAGAAAGTTGGAAGACAGCGCAAGGCAGCAGCATACCCGAAGGGGTAAACCGCTGTCTAGCGGGGTCCCCGGCAAGGGCCCGCTCAGCGTGAGCCACGCAACCACCGATTCCCTCGATTGAAATCCCTCTGGGGGCCGACAGCAATTGCCCAAATCCAGTTAGGATCACGATCCTCGTAATCGGAAGTAAAGCAAATAATTACCCGAAATCCCAAAAAGGTCAAGTGGGGCGCGGATTTTTGGGTGCTTGTAACCAGATTGTGACGTCGATCCACACTCGTGAACATGTGAAAATTACCCTCGAGTTATGAAATGCGCTCGCAAAAAGACACTCCATAAAACAGTTGTGGGGCGGTGGGCCGGTTGGCCTCCGCCCCACAACGAGATTGTGCAGGAAATATTTAAACGTAATTACTTGACCGTAACCTTGGCGCCAGCGCCTTCGAGGGCTTCTTTTGCCTTGTCCGCTGCTTCCTTGGTGACCTTTTCGAGAACTGCTGTTGGTGCAGCCTCAACGAGGTCCTTGGCTTCTTTGAGGCCAAGGCTGGTGAGCGCGCGAACTTCCTTGATCACTGCAATCTTGTTTCCACCATCAGATTCAAGAACTACCTCAAACTCGTCTTGTTCTGCGGCGCCGCCAGCGTCGCCGCCACCGGCAGGGGCTGCAGCAGCCATTGCCATTGGTGCAGCCGCTGTTACATCAAATGTCTCTTCGAATGCTGAAACGAATTCAGACAGTTCCAAAAGGGTCATTTCCTTGAAAGCATCCATTAATTGATCGGTGCTCATTTTAGCCATTGTGGCTTTCCTTTCGATAAATCCGGCCGAGGGCCGGGTGGGCCTTTAGCCCTCGGTGGTTTCTTCTTCAGTTACAACTGCTTCTTCGACGATTACATCCTCGACGACTACTTCTTCTTCTGCTATCGGTGCTTCTTCGACCTTTGCCGGTGCAACCGCACCTGGTTCGGACTCGAGTTTGCCTTGCAGCGCCGCAATTGTGCGAGCTGTCTTGGAAAGCGGTGCCGCAAAGAGTGCAGCAGCCTGTGACTGCTTCGCCTTCATAGCGCCAGCCAACTTCGCCAGCAATACTTCACGTGATTCAAGGTTGGCAATCTTGGTGATCTCGGCTGCAGACAAGACCGCGCCGTCCATGATTCCGCCCTTGATTACAAGTGCTGGATTGTTCTTTGCAAAGTCGCGAATACCCTTCGCAGCGTCAACAGCATCTCCCGAAACGAATGCAATTGCACTCGGTCCTTGCAGGAGTGAGTCAAGACCTTCAACACCAGCATCGCGTGCAGCAATCTTGGTGAGGGTGTTCTTAACCACAGCGTAGGTGACACCTGTTCCAAGTGAACGACGCAATTCCTTCATCTGCGCAACACTTAGTCCACGGTATTCAGTGAGAACTGCCGCATTTGATCCACGGAAGTACTCAGCGATCTCGGCAACCGCGCTTACCTTTGTAGGTTTTGCCATGTTGCTCCTTTCGATATAACCCAATAAGAAAACGCCCCGGCGCAAGGCGCACGAGGCGTGAGGTTTCAACCGAAGCGAAGCCTTACAATTCGTTCCCCTGCGCGGGCCGCCCACTTAGTGGGACCTTCAACCAATCGCTCCGTTGGGAGTTATCGGTGACCTGCGGTCTCTGGTGTAAGGGAACTTACCGGAACAAATGCACCGACTCACCAGCGGGTGGCAAAAATAACATCCGGGACAAAAGATTGTGGGGCCGACCCGAAGGTCGACCCCACAATTATGGAACTGGTTGCTAGCGAGCCAGAAGTGGCTTCTTAAGCGCCGCTGGCTCGAACAGGCGGTCGTTGCTAACCCCTGGTGTTGCGTAAACGAGACGCTTGGCGGCAACAATTTGCTTTGCCGTCTTCGCGTTCACCATCGCGTTGAGAGCCCGAACGGCACTCAAGGTTTGCTCTGGTGTGTAGACGCAGTGACCAACACCGGAATTGCCCAGTGCAGCGATGGAGAGTGCTGCATCAGGTGCTTTGCCTCCTGGGGCGAACTTGGTCCAACCGTCAACAGGTGGGATGGTGTAGAAGGCAGCGCCCTTGAACAGGCCGCGTGTCTTCTTGTTCATCTTGTTGTACGACTTCTGCATTGATGTGAAGAAATCGCCCGTGTTACCGGCAGGGACTGTCGCATCGTAGGTAGTCGTGATCATCAATGTTGGAACGCTGTAGATGCCCTTCGGTGCTGGCAATGCGTTAACTATTGCCACAGACTTGGGATTGGCAGCGAAACGCTTTGTTGCATCACCACGTGAGGCATCAAGTGCGCCCAGCATTGAGTTCAACGGGTCGGTAATGACCGTCGTTGCGTTCAATACGTCACCAAATTCACCACGCTGCTCATCTGAGAGCAATTTGGTGTAACTGGTCTGAACGTTGTCGTTGAAGTTGGCATTCTCAGAAGCGGCGAAACCACCGATAGTGCGAACTCGAGCTTCGAGTTCATAGCGACCGAGGATTCCCAGTGCCGCTGCACCTCCAACGTTTTGCAACATTGCAACCGCAGAACTAGCCCCCGCGGACGATGGTGAATAGCCACCACTGAGTGCGCCCAATGTTCCCAATTGAGCAAATGCTGGGTTCACAGTCTGGCCGTCATATACGTTGCTCACGGGTGGTAGCCCTGCCATAAGTCCACCGAGAAGATTGGACTGACCGAGCGGGAATCCGACTGGCGTTACCGGTGTTGTCGCTGCCCCACCAAGAACCGTAAGAACAGTTCCCAGATCGGTGAGAGCTTCAACATAACCCGCGGGGCCGGCCGAGTAATTGGCAACCTTGAGGGTCGGTGCAACAAGCGTCTTCCACGTGTAGAGCAGCGTCATAGCAGAGCTGAAGGCCTGAATGGGTCCCTCAACCACACCACACGAAGGTAGTGAGCCAGCAATGCGCTTGGGGTATTTCTCAGCCAGAGTCTGAGAGATCAAACCACCGAGTGAGTCACCCCAAACAAGGATCTTTTTGGCGTTGGGCACGGCACCGGAATTGATCAAATTGATCATTCCTGCCCCAGACTCAACACCCTCTGCCGTTGCCCAGCCCTGCCTTGCGTAACCGGTGCCAGCAAGGGCGTAGCCCTGCGCCAACAGGTTTGAGGCCACGGTTGCCGTAGGTGCAACGTCAGCCGAGTTTGAACCGATGTAGGCAACATCGCTACCGAAGACTGGCGCGAATGCTGGGTAACTGATTCGGGTGTAAGACGGACTAGCCGGCAACCCAAGTGGTGTGGCCAGCGCTGCGGGGACCGGGGTCCCAATGCGATAGCCGTGTGAATACAACAACACTGTGCCATTGAAATTGTCTGGCATTTTGATGGTGTACGGGGAGGCCCCGAGGGAACCGCTAAGGGTTCCCTCGCAGGTTGCACCCGGTGCGCACGCATCTGCTGCGCTCGCAGGGGAAACGATCGGAGCACCAAGGGTGATCAGGCTCGCTGCCGCTACTGCCGCTACACCGCGGCGCATAAATGTGAATTTCATATTTTTCCTTTTCACTTATTAAGTGCGCGTATTAAGGCAGCAGCTTCTTGGTTGGGGGGGCTGGACGATAGGTGATCTTCTTTGCAGCTCCCGAAGAGGAACTGGTAGCAACCATGACGTACTTGGTCAAACGCTCCGCGTCAGTGTTCGCGTTGTACTGGGCCATGTAGTAACCCGTAAGTCCCTGATGGGACTTGGCGTTTACAACAAAGGGAACAACAGCTGCGGAACGGAAGGTCTTTGACTTTGTTTGCATGGCATTGATGAGGCCCTTACGAGTGAGATTCTTCCCAGCCGCTTTAAGTGCCTGCGCCAATACGTACGCCGTGTTGATTCCGTAGTAGGTGTAGAAGTTCCATTCCAAGTCGTTAGCGCTGGCAATAGCCTTCATTTGACTGACATAGGCGTTTTTTGAGTCCTGTGCAGGAACGATGAAGTTAGGGACGTAGATTCCCTTCATCAATGCACCTGTGCTCGCGCCAAGTGAACCCCTAAGGACTGAGGGATCAGTTCCTACCGAAGTGATCATCCATGTAGGTGCAAAGCCTGACCTGGCAGCAGTTCCTAAGAGCTGAGCAGTCGCTGAGGTCACACCGAAGAAGACGACTAGTTCACAGCCGGCTGACTTCAACTTGGAGATTTGGGCTGAGAACGGTGCAACCTGCTGTCCTGAGAAGTAGGAGGTGGTTGTCTCGAACTTTGTGCCGGCGGCATTGAAACCAACCTTGGCGTTGTCGCCAAATTCACCATCCTGGTAAAACAGGCACTTCTTTTTAGCGTTCAGTGCTGGGTCATTGGCCATGTAATAACCCATGACTTTTGATTCCACAATGTAGGAAGGGAAGTAGGGGAATGTTGTTGGGTACTTCTTCGGATTGTCGAAGCTGGCTCCACCCGTGTTCACAAAAATATCGGGGATGCCACGGCGGTTGAGATCCTGGACCACCGCTGAATGCGTTGGAGTGCCCAGTGCGCCGTACATGGCAAAAATTTTGTCGCGGAGGATGAGCTGGCTAGTACCCTTCTTGGTGAGGGCTGGGTTGTATTGATCATCGAATACGCGAAGGTCAATCTTGCGCCCATTGACTCCGCCATTTGCATTGACGTAATCAAAATAGGCCTTTGCGGCAACCGGAATATCTTTGTACCCGGGAGCAGCTGGTCCAGTCAACGGGGTTGTGGTGCCAATAACAATTTTGTTATTGGTGACACCTGGGTCGGCCGCCTGAGCGGGAATTGCTGTGGCAAATGCAAGCGCCGCAGCGGTACCAAGAGCAACCGAGCCGGTTGCGAATTTGAATCTCACGAGTTTCTCCTCCAAGGAAGGGCACACCCAGAGTCGCTTACCACAAAGGTAAACGTTCCGTGAATGCCATGTGTCCTAAACACTAACCGGGCAAATGAACCTGTGCAAGGTAATTGTATAAAAAAATTCCTGAAATCACCTTAAATGGGACAATGAAAAACGCTTGCAATCGCAAGCGTCAGCTCAGAGGTGAACGGCTTTTGCCTCGGGACTTATCGATCCATGATCGCAGCGTTCCCGTCATACCTCCGGGTGCCGCGAGAACCACGGCGACGACGAGGAGCCCGTAGAGCAAGTTGGGTGCGTTGTTCGTGATCTGATCGGGCCAGCCACGCTCCCCCGCAAGCCCGTTAACCAATTCTGGGAGCCACACGATGATTAATGCGCCCAAAATCGCTCCGAGGAGTGAGGACCTTCCGCCAAGCACAATTCCCACGAGTAGTGAGAGGGATAATCCCAAACCAAATGCACCTGGTCCAACAAAACTAAGGATTTGAGCGAAGACTGCTCCCGCAAGAGCCGCAAAAAGCGAACTAACAACAAATGCCGAGACTTTTGAACCTGATGGTGAGATTCCAACGACAGCTGCTGCAATGGGATCGTCGCGTACCGCTTTCCACACCCGACCCTGTCGCCCACGAATCAAGTTCAGGGCGGCAAAGGCAACAAGACAGGCAACGGCAATCGCCATCGAAGCTTGCCACTGCTCAATGATAAATCCGTCATCTAGCGAACCAGCGCTATCCGTTGCGACAGTTCCTGAATCAACACCTGAGTCAACACCTGCGTCAACAATTGGTTCCTCTGACGGTTCGGGGCTTTCGAGTCCTAAATCCCCACCATCAGAAAAGTCATCGAGCGTAAGAAGGTCACCCTCGGTCAACAGATCTTCAGCTTCTGCGTTCGTATTGGGGTCAATGTCTTGGTCGAACTCATCGAACTCTTGGTCGAACTCTGAAAGATCTAACTCAGCATATTGGTCTTCATCGACTGAAATGCTCGGATCCAGTCCGGGGTCTGCGCCGGAATCCGTTGTTTCGTCCCCCAGTTCAGCAGCACCAGCGGCCGCCGAATAGCCACCTGCTGGGTAGGGGACGGTGAGCATGAGACCGTTCTCCCCGCCAAGGAGTTCGGGAAATCTATTTGTGATAGCCGGTACACCGACGGCAAGTCCCAGCGTTAAACCTGCAAGGTATGGACCCTTCAGGCGCGCTGCTAATCCGCCAACAATCCCACCAATCAGGATTCCGCCTAACCCGGCAAAAACCATGGACCAGACAGCGTTCCACTGCCAACCAAAGATAGGAACGGTTTGCCAGTTCATTGAGGTCAATGCGAATACGTAGCCACCAACCGCCATCAAGGCCCCGTTTCCTAAAGAAACTTGACCTGAAAGCCCCACCAAAATTGTCATGCCAAACATTGCTGTGGCGTACATGGCAACTAACGCGAGATAAGAGCTATAGAGCGGGTCGATGTTGTTGTTGAGAAGTAACAACAACAGCCAAACTGCTCCAACAATTACGGCATGCCAGACAATTCGATTGCCAGGAAAGGATCGAAGTTTTTGGGCGTTGCTCACCTTGCCCGTTGTGCTATCGACGTTGCTCATACAGACCTCGATCCGTGATGGCTAAAGACACCATCAGGTTTAAGTAGGAGGTTCAGCGCGAGCAAAACAAGCGCAACGACGGGCGCATTGCTGGCGTCGGTGTAACCAGTAACCAAGGAGATCACCAAACCAGTTCCAATACCAAATGTGACCGCGCCGATTAGCGAATCCAATCCACCGATAACTGCGGCGGTGAATGCAAACACAAGCAGAATGTCGAAACTGTTCGGGGAGATAGTGGATACCGGTGCGATGAGAACGCCTCCCACGGCACCCGTTGCCCCGGCAAGGGCCCAACCTGTGATCAGCATCCGGTTCACGCGCACACCTGAGAGTCGGGCAACCTCGGGGTTGAAAGCCGATGCCCGCATTGATAGACCCAGTGACGTCTTGGTAAATAACAAGGTGAGCCCGATAACCAGCGCGGCCGTGACAGCCAACACCAGAATGTCATAAAGGGAGATAGGCCAGATTCGACCAGCAAATTCCAGACCTGCATTCGAGACAGGCGGTACAAACCCTTCCGGGTCTCCGCCCCAGATCATGCCGGCTCCCGCTTGCAATGCAATGAGAACACCAAACGTAGCGATGATGGCGCCGGTTGTGTCGCTGTTCTTCACCGGACGAATAACTAGGAAGTAAACAATGGTGCCAAGAACGAGACCTGCTCCCATAGCGACAGCAAGTGCTAATAGCCAGTTCCCCGTTGATTGCTGAACAGTCAGTGCAATGTAGGTCGTAAACATGGCTTGACCAACTTGTGCAAAGTTAACCATGCGAGTTGATCGCCACACCATGACAAGTGCCAATGCCATCAGTGCAATGACGGCACCGTTGCTAAAGCCGCCAAGTAGGAAGTCAATGAAATTGGTCATGACTCAGTACCCCAAATATGCATGTCGAAGTTCTTCATCGGATGCGATTTCAGCCGCTGGGCCGGACTTAACAACTTCACCCAGGTTGAGGACCAAACCCGAACGGGCAATCCGAAGCGCGACAGTGGCATTTTGCTCCACGAGAAGAACAGCCAATCCGCTATCCCACGCCATCCGCGCAACAAGTTCAAGGATCTGGGTAACGATCAATGGGGCCAAGCCGAGTGATGGCTCGTCTAACAGGAGGACCTGCGGACCAGTCATCAAAGCGCGGCCGATTGCTAACTGTTGCCGCTCACCGCCGCTAAGCGTGTCCGCACGCATGCTCCGTCGTTCACTGAGTACCGGGAAGAGCGTGTATACGCGTGTCAGTGAAGCGTTGCGCTGGGCATGGGAACGCCACATTCCGCCCAACTTGAGGTTGTCCTCAACTGTCAGTTCCGGAATCGTTGACCGCCCTTCCGGAACAAGAGCGATACCCATCCTCACGATGTCCTCGGGCTTGCGCCCGCTAATAACTTCCCCATTGAAGGTGACCTGACCAGATTGAGGCTTCTCCAGCCCAGCCAGGGTTCGCATTAAGGTCGACTTACCCGCACCATTAGCACCTATCACTGCGGTGACACTGCCGTGTGGCACATCAAGAGATACATCTTTCAGCGCTTGCACCGCACCGTAGCTCACGGAGAGCTTCTCAATGTGCAACATCAGGCGTCGACCTCTGTCCCCAGATAGGCGGCAAGTACGGCCGGATTTGTGCGTACCTCATCTGGACTTCCGACTGCAATAACTTTGCCAGCGTCAAGAACCCAAATCAGATCACACACTTCCATGACCAATTCCATGTGATGTTCCACCAAAAGAACCGTGCGTTCCGGTGTCCAGCTTCGAATCATCCGACCTAGTTCTGCCATGTCTGCAGCGCTGATGCCGCCGGCAGGTTCGTCAAGTAACAGAACTTTCGGGTCCGAAATCAAACTTCGGGCGATCGCAACACGCTTCTGAACGGGATACGGTAACTCTCCCGGGTAACGATCAGCTGCATCAGCAATTCCAAACTCAGCCATCACTTCCAAGGCCTCGCCGCGCAATTTATTTTGGGCCGAATCGGCCCACGGTGCCCCAAACGAGTCGGCAACAATTCCACTCTTCACGCGTGATGAGCCACCCAGCATTACATTTTCCAGAGCTGTGAGCGAGGCAAAGAGTCCAACTCCCTGCAAAGTGCGCGAAATCCCCAACTTGGTCAAATGGTGGGTTTTGATGTGCTTGAGTTTCTTGCCATCAAATCGCACATTGCCTTCGTCTGGGGTTAAAAAGCCACTCATAATGTTGAACACAGTGGTCTTACCGGCACCATTGGGACCGATCAAGCCGGTGACAGCGCCTTCGGGGACGCCAATACTCACGTCATCGAGGATTTTAAGGCCACTGAGGGTGATGCTGATATTTTCGATCGCGAGTAACGGATGCGTCAAGGGAAGGACGTATTTCACGTGTGTGTCTCATCCCCTCGTGGTGTCGGCCGAAAAACGCACTTCATATTAACGCGTAAGTCTGCATTTAAATGCCGAATTGGTCAATGCGAATCGCAATTGTTATTCGATTGGTTTTTACCTAAACGAATGAAGCCCGCGCACCAGACGGCGAACGGGCTTCATTGAAAAGAAAAAGTGACCTACTCTTCTACGGTAAGAAGTGAACGGGTCCGGTTGGGGTCAATCTGAATTCCTGGTCCCATGGATGAAGACACGGTCGTCTTCTTGATGTAACGACCCTTTGACGAGGATGGTTTCAACCGCAGGATTTCATCCAGTGCCGCTCCATAGTTCTCCACGAGTTGTTCGGGTGTGAAAGATGCCTTCCCGATGGGAAACTGGAGATTGGAGTGCTTGTCAACGCGGAATTCGATCTTTCCGCCTTTGATGTCTCCAACAGCCTTTGCAACGTCCATGGTGACTGTGCCAGTCTTGGGGTTGGGCATGAGGCCACGTGGCCCAAGTACCTTGCCGAGCGTTCCCACTTTGCCCATGAGGTCAGGAGTACACACAGCTGAATCAAACCCGGTCCAGCCTCCGGCAACCTTCGCGATCAGATCGTCAGAGCCAACAAAGTCTGCTCCAGCCGCACGGGCTTCGTCAGCTTTTTCGCCGCTTGCGAAGACGAGTACGCGTGCCGTCTTTCCGGTGCCGTGCGGCAGGTTGACGGTTCCACGAACGAGTTGATCTGCCTTACGTGGGTCAACACCCAGTCGCATGGAGACTTCAACGGAAGAGTCAAACTTGGTGACGGATGTTTCCTTAACCAGTCGGGCTGCCTCAATTGGCGCGTAGAGATTTTCTGCGTCAATCTTTTCAGCCGCTGCCTGGTATGCCTTGCTGCGCTTCATATCTGCTCCTTCGTTGTCTGCAGGAATTTCCTGCGTGCAGGTTGTGGTGTGCGAGCCGCGCTGGCTCTCCCACGTATTGCCTGACTTACTTGTCGTACTGCTGATTAAATTATGCGGAAACCGTGATTCCCATTTGGCGTGCTGTTCCTTCGATGATCTTCATTGCGGCATCGATGTCATTGGCATTGAGGTCTGGCATTTTTGTTTCAGCGATTTCTCGCACCTGTGACTTGCTGATGCTGCCCGCTTTAACGGACTGTGGTGTTCCGGAACCCTTTTCCAAGCCCGCAGCCTTAAGAATCATGCGGGATGCTGGTGGAGTCTTCAAAATGAAGTCGAATGAGCGATCTTCATAGACCGTAATTTCGACGGGGACGATGGAGCCCTTTTGTGCTTCGGTTGCAGCGTTGTAAGCCTTGCAAAAATCCATGATGTTCACACCGTGCTGACCCAATGCCGGACCAACGGGTGGAGCTGGGTTGGCTGCGCCTGCAGGAATCTGAAGCTTGATCAATCCAGTGACTTTTTTCTTCTTCGGTGCCATTGTGTTTCCTTCTTGTGTGTGGGAACTTTCGCTGGGGGTTTAACTGAAATTAGTTGTTTGCGTCAATCTGGCTAAAGGCCAATTCGACGGGGGTTTCACGTCCAAAGATCTCGACCAAACCTGTGACTTTTTGGCCCTCAATATTGATTTCTGAAATGATTGCATTTAGCGTTGCAAATGGGCCGTCAACAACGGTCACCGAGTCACCGACATTGAAATCAACGCTGATAGGAGCAGCCGAAGCCAATCCACCGCCACCCTTGCCACCTGCCGAGGCAGCTGCAATCTGCTTTTCTGGGACGGGAGCCAGAATTGCAATCACTTCGTCGAGAGCGAGGGGCGAAGGTGAGTGTCCGTGACCCACGAACCCGGTGACGCCCGGTGTGTGTCGAACCACACCCCATGACTCGTCGGTTAGGTCCATGCGGACAAGCACGTATCCCGGAAATTTATTGCGGCGAATTTGCTTACGCATTCCACCTTTGATCTCGGTAACTTCTTCCATCGGTACTTCAACCTGGAAGATGTAATCCTCCATATTGAGAGTCTGGCTGCGGGCCTCCAAGTTGCCTTTGACTTTGTTTTCATAGCCCGCATAACTATGAATCACGTACCAGTCACCAGGTGCAACACGCATGGATGTTGTGAATTCTTCAAGTGGATCAATTTCAGCCTCTTGCGCCTCGGCCTCAGCCACAATCTCTTCCGCCTCGGCAACAACGGCGATTTCTTCTTGTGCCTCTTGCTCGTCCAGTGCGATTTCGTCAGCGACTATTTCAGCAACCACTTCTTGGGCGAGTGCCTCGACGCTTTCATCGCTTTCGGGTGCGTCAGGGGCGAATGGATCCACCGGGATCGATTCGTTCTCTTTCGACACGTTCTCTTTCGACACGAGTTGCTTGCTCCTTTAGATACTTTTGACAGTGTGTGAAGTCTTTTTCATTTCCGGCTCTACCCAAAAACGAATAGCACTCCCCTAGTGAAAACAAAGTCGTACAGGGCGATTATTCCCGACATCAGCAATATGAAGAAAACTACGACGATCGTGTAGTTAACCAACTCGTTTCGGGTTGGCCAAATAACCTTGCGAAGTTCAACTACAACTTGACGAATAAACAGTGCCAGCCGTGAAAAAATGTTCTTCTTTTTCGCGCCAGAGCCACCGCTGTCGCCTGAGGGCTTCGCGTCGGTGTCCACCATGTTTACTCCACTCGAATTCTTGTCGAACTATGTCTTCTTCGTCTTGCGGTAAAACGCGGTTCCGTCGTGCATTTTTCGCCGGCTTGCACCGGTTCGCAGGGCTGGAGGGACTTGAACCCCCAACCCCCGGTTTTGGAGACCGGTGCTCTACCAGTTGAGCTACAACCCTTTAGTAGGCATGCTTGCGCTAACACCTACTGCGGAGAGAGAGTCTACGCTCTGCCCTACCCCTCACATATGGGCGGGGCGGACTGCATTGCGTTCTCCTGACATTATTAAGCCATGGCTACCTCCAAGGCTCCCGCGAATCAGGCACCACGCAATCGAATTTCGGCTCGGATTGGGGCCATCTCCGAATCCGCGACCCTGGCGGTCGATGCTCAGGCCAAGGCACTGATCGCAGCTGGACGTCCGGTAATCGGTTTTGGAGCGGGAGAACCTGACTTCCCCACCCCCGACTACATCGTGGAGGCGGCCGTAGCCGCTTGTCGCGACCCCAAATGGCACCGCTACACCCCCGCCGGAGGTTTGCCAACGCTCAAAGAAGCGGTTGCGGTGAAAACGGCACGCGATTCAGGCTTTGAGGTTTCGGCGAGTCAAATTTTGATCACCAATGGAGGGAAACAGGCCCTCTATAACGCATTTGCCACCATCCTTGATCCAGGCGATGAAGTCATTCTGCCGGCCCCCTACTGGACGACCTACCCGGAATCGATCATTTTGGCTGGCGGAAAACCGGTGATCGTAATGACCGATGAAACCAGCGGT
>Ga0129324_10001471_pt1 | contig 15121 bp, 18 predicted proteins | sample CPBDNA_7_FD_96879 | JGI IMG/M metagenome (GOLD analysis project Ga0129324, IMG submission 96879) | Freshwater to marine salinity gradient microbial communities from Chesapeake Bay, USA - CPBay_Spr_15_0.2_DNA | ecosystem: Environmental > Aquatic > Marine > Coastal | place: USA: Chesapeake Bay... | reverse complement strand
TCATCAGAATCAATGTTACTTGAGTACGATGCAACACCCGAAAACTTTGTTAGGTCAATCCTAGCATTCGGAACAGACCAAGAAATGTATGAGCTAGAAACCTCAATACTACTACACCTAGGTGCATCAACTTCAGCACTGTACTACAACCAAAGCAACAATCTAAGGAAATAATATGCACTTCATTTTCACAACACCATTTGAACTAGATCAGGTTGTCTTCAGAAAAGACTCAAAAGGAGCGGTACAAAAGGTAACAATCACTGCTATCGATAAAAGGTACCAACTCAGTGCAGATAAAAGGGTAATCGATAGTATTGATTATCAAGTAGTAAATTATACAGATAAATTTGTAACATGGGTACACGAAGAATCACTATTCGCAACATCAGCAGAGGCATTCGTATGAAAGATGAACACACAGCTATCGAAAAGAAAATACGAAAAGAAATGAAGTGGCTACTAGAACTACTAGAGACACAACAGCAAGTACCCTTCGTATCTCATGACAAGAAAGAGGAAAAGAAATGGATCAAAAAGATGCACAAAGCAGCTATTCTAATCCACAACTACTACAGCATACACGAGAACCGTTTGTAAGTTTTAGCCGGAACCTAATAGTAACCACCAAGGAAAATCTATGAAGAAAGTTTACGTAACCTGCGTCTATGAACTAACGTACAATGATCATGTTAGTCGAGATGAAATCATCCAAGAATGCGAAACAGCAGCTCGTAAGAGTGGCATCCTATGTGAAGACTACCGAGACAAATTTTATGTTGTTGACGTAGAACACTATGCATCAGGAGCTAAAGTTGAGTAAATCACAAAAAGATTGGGATGAGCACTACATGAAGGTAGCAGAACTGACAGCACAAATGAGTCAGGATACCCGGAAGGTAGGTGCAATTATCGTAAAAGAGAATAACATCATTTCATTCTCGTATAACGGTACGCTCCCAGGTACTGATAACACAATGCGGGATGCCAGCGGTAGAACACTACACGCGGTACTCCATGCAGAAACACAGGCTATCGCAAAGGTAGCTAAATCTACTCAAAGTACCGTAGGTGGCACAATGTACACAACACTAAGTCCGTGTATCGAGTGTGCTAAGATGGTCGCTCAAGTAGGTATCGTTCGGTTAGTGTACGGTGAGCAGTACAAATATACAGAAGGTGTCGAGTTCTTAAAGAAGAATTCAGTGTATGTCAATCAGGAAATCTCCCATAATCTACTAGCTGACCCGAAATGGTTAGCTAAAACAGGACTATAAATGGAATTCTTTTTCATTCTGGCAAGCGTATGTACTATCGGTTATCTCCTAGAGCAACGGAAGAAAGACCGAGAACAAATAAAAACTCAATTCGCGATTATCTCTGATATGATGCGAGAGTTGTCCGAGCTAGGTTCACCCAACGTAAAGGTAATTAATGTCCAATAACAACTACAATATTAAGGTTCAGGTAAACTCATTACTACCTATCGAAAAGGAAGTTAAGAAACTATTCTTTGATATCCTGAACGATTATGTAGAGCGTTTCAATGCAAAAACCGTGATCACGGACACAAAACTAGCAATATGTCTGATAGAGTACAACGAGAACTCAGCTGAACAAGGTCTAGCTTGTTACCCAGAAGACCTAGAACAGCTAAATCGAGTACTAGTACAGATACGAGACCCCGCTTTAAACGGATGGGAAGGGAATCCATCAGTGATCCTGTTCTATGTTGGAACCATGTGTCACGAGTTCGTGCATGTGTGCCAATACCTAACAGGTCGTAAAGGTTTCCCAATCAAAGGTGCCAAATACAACAAGAAAGATCCAAGAGATTCCTACTTCTTTAATCCTGTAGAAGTAGAAGCACGAGCCTTCGAAGCAATATACACATCGTTGTATGGAATGAAACTAGTGGAGAAGTTACTATGCAGCGACCCAAGCTAAGACTCGGTTTTGATATCGAGACGAATGGATTCCTACCAGAAGTAAATAAAATCTGGTGTTTAGTCCTTGTAGATGCTGATACTGGAGGGGTATTTAGGTACTCCGATTATGATGATAGTCTTGATAGCCTAGCTGCTGGCCTAGAACACCTAAGCACAGCTGATATCGCCTTCGGGCATAACGTAATCGGTTATGACTTGCCTGTACTGAAACACATCCTAGGGTTCACACTACCAAGCACCGTAAAGGTAATTGATACATGGATCTTATCATTACTTGTTCAGTATAAGAGAGCACATAAACACGGGTTAGAAGGATGGGGATCCAAACTAGGATTTCCAAAGCTACCGTTCGATTCTTTTGATCAGTACTCTGAGGAAATGCTAACGTATTGTGTACGAGACGTAGAACTCAATGTAATCGTATACAAAGAGCTTGCTGTAGCTGCTTCTAAGATCATCAAGAAGTACCCTCTGTTCGCTAAGGGTATGGAAGTTGAGATGGAATTCGCTGCTATCGAGTCAGACATCCGAATCAAAGGGTGGAAGTTCGATATGGATGCAGCAATTAAGCTACTAGACGAAATCGAATCTAAGATGTCTGCAATTGAAGATACCTTAGAACCACTAATCGGTATGCAATGTGTAAAGGTAGATAGCAAAGATGAATTCAAATCACCAGCATGGCGTAAAGATGGTTGCTACACCGTGGCTACTGTTAAACACTTCGGATACACACAAGAAAGTGGTCGCCAAGAACGTCCAATCGAAGGCCCGTATACCCGTGTTGCTTTTGAACAAGGCAAAGTGGGCCAGCTAGAAGTAGTCAAAAGCTACTTGTATAGTATTGGTTGGGTTCCTGATGAATGGAACGTAGTTAAAGTAGGTCGTGAGTGGGTTAAGACAGGCCCAAAGATCACTGAATCATCACTAGTAACGCTCGGTGGAGCAGCACCATTGATCAGTGAATATTACACAATCAGATCTCGTCAAGGGATTCTTAAAGGATGGATAAAAGATGTACAGTCAGAAGCAGATAAACGCTTACACGGCAGGATGTGGACTATCGGGACTCCTACTTTTAGATGCCGCCACGAAGTTGTTGCGAACATACCATCAGTCGATTCAGTCTACGGAAAAGAAATGCGAAGCCTTCTTATTGCCGAAGAAGGATGCTCCATTGTAGGTGCTGACTCAGCTGGTAATCAGATGCGAGGTCTATGTCATGACCTTAAGAATGATGAATTCACTAATGAGGTAATCAATGGAGACGTACATCAACGGAATGCTGATGCTCTGGGTTGCAGTCGCAAACTCGCCAAGCCTTTTCTTTACGCTTTCTTGTTTGGGGGCGGTGCAGGTAAACTCGGTAGCATCCTCACTGGAACAACAGATGCTAAAGTGGGAGCAGCTGCGAAAGAAAAGTTTGCCAATTCGATTCCCGGAATGAAAGAACTAATCACAACACTTGAAGAAGAGTTCACCAACTCAGAAGCAGCCTTCGGTAAAGACATGGCATTCATCCGTGGCTTAGATGGTCGTGTTGTGTTTGTCAGTTCTAAACATCAGGTACTAAACTACAGGTTACAAACCACAGAGGGTATCACCTGTAAGGCAGCTATCGTATGGTTAAAAAAGAAGCTAATCGAAGAAGGAATACATCATTATTTTTCGTTACATTACCACGATGAATTCGTTGTCGTATGTAAGGATGAAGATGCCCATCGCGTCGAGGAGCTATCGGTACTGGCATTCACAGAAGCACCAAAAGAATTCGGTGTAATGTGTATGAATGGTGCATCACACTCAGGAAAGAATTATGCAGAAGTTCACTAAAAGATTACTATACTTTATATTTAGCCCTGTTATTTCATTGTTAGATGACAGGGTAGAACAACGAATAATGGAATGGGTATACAAATGATTGAAGAAGAAGAACGGTTTGACATGGCTATCATTGATGCAGATAGTATTCTGTACCAGATAGCCCATACAACCACCTCAGAAGCCCTATGTAAGAAGTATACTGATAGGAAGATCGAAGAGATCATGGAAGCTACATCAGCTAAAGCAGGAGTTGTACTGGTTAAAGGTCAGAACAACTTTAGGTTCGCAGCTGACTTGGAATACAAAGGTAATCGTAAAGATACCATTGATCCTGATGTACGAGAACGTATCAACATGCTATATGAGCATGTAGAAGATATCGCTATGCAAGGGGACAACGGTGAAGCGGATGACTATTGCGCTATCATAGCACAAACATGCCGTGATAACAATCAGACATATATCATTTGCCACATCGATAAAGACTTGAATTGTATTCCTAGCTACCATTACAATTTCAAGACAGGAACCACAGGTCTGTGGACTCCAGAAGAATCCTATCGATTCATGTTCAAACAATTCCTGACAGGGGATGCCGCTGATAACATCAAAGGTATCAAAGGTCTTGGGCCAGTAACAGCAAATAAAATAGTAGATAACGCTCAGGTAGACAGGCTTTGGGATACAGTTGTGTCCACATGGCAGGAAAAACAAGGCGCTATCTGGAAAGATAACTTTGTAAAGTGCGTAAACTGTATCTACATTAGACAATACGAAGCAGACCTACGTGTACTAACATTTGAAGAACTAAAGGAAAAACTAGCATGGAAGACTATGGCCACTGGATTGCTCTCACTGAGCGACCGTCCGGAGCTTTCGGATTCATCTACGCAGTCTTCGGGCCAACCGGAAGACAGTACATCGGAAGAAAGCAACTAACAAGTGTCACAACAAAACTACCAGCAGGTAAAACCAGACGAGTTAAGTCATACAAGGAATCAGACTGGAGAGGATATACCACCTCATGTTCTGAATTACTGGCTGACATTAGCAGCTATGGAAAAGATGCCTTCACCTTCGTTATATACGATTGGTGTATGGGAAAGGGCATACTTACTTACCGAGAGTGTCAAGAGCAGTGGGGAAACGAAGTCCTCTCGCGAGTCGAGACACCTGATGGAGAGCGTTTGTGGTATAATGGGAACATCGGAGCAGTAAAATTTCTTAAACCAAAATGAAGCAATACAAAGAACAACCTCAACAAGAAACCCCTGAGTTCGATGAACAAAAGGGAGACAACCGAAACAAGTTTAATGAGAAACAATATGTGAATGAACGAAAGAAATCCCGTCGAGAACAACTCGAAGACCTTATCGATGACCGTTACTGGAGTTAACTATGTCAAGATGGCTACATACAGCCTGTCCTAAATGCCCTAGCCATGATGCATTCTCTTTCAAAGAGGGTGATGATTATGGCTATTGCTTTTCTTGTTTTAAAACAGCACCAACAGACCCCGATGCTATCCGGGTTGACTCATTCAAAGAAGATTATTCAATGCACACACTAACCGAGATCCAAAACTATGATACACGCGGCTTTAAAGAACGAGCTATCACTAAAACTGTTGCAGCCCATTATGGGGTTAAAGTTTCTTATGCAGAAGATGGCACTGTCAGCTCTCATTTTTATCCATACACACGAGATGGCGCGGTGGTGGCATACAAGGAACGGACTCTACCTAAAAAGTTTACAATACACGGAGACTTCAAGGGTGTACAACTCTTCGGGCAAAACGTATCAAGTGGTGGTAAGCGGATTATCATTACAGAAGGGGAACTTGACGCATTGGCAGTCAGTCAAGCCCAATACGATAAATATCAAAGATTCTATCCGGTAGTAGCCTTACCATCAGCATCTGCAACGGCGATGTTGTTAGAGCAACGTGAATGGTTACGTTCATTCGATGAAGTTATCTTGATGCTTGACATGGATGAACCCGGTCAGAAAGCAGCACAGACAGCGGCACGAATCATCGGCTATGACAAAGTTAAACTAGCAAAGCTACCTGAGAAAGATCCATGCGATGTATTAGTTAAGCATAGCTCACAAGCCTTAATGAGTTGTATCTTTGATGCTAAAGAGTTCTCACCTGCAGGAGTAGTTAAGGGTGAAGCAATCTGGGATCAGTTCAAGCTACGCCAAGATGTAGTCTCAGTACCGTATCCAGAATGTTTATCCAGTCTCAATGACAAGCTACTAGGTATGCGTATGGGTGAGATCGCCCTATTCGCTTCGGGTACAGGCTCTGGTAAGAGTACTGTCATTAAGGAAATCGTATTGGAAGTCTTAGATAAGACACCTGATATGGTGGGTATGATCTCACTGGAAGAATCAGTAGGCGAAACAGCTCAGAAGTTTATCGGTATGCAACTGCGTAAAAGCAATACAAGCAACGATAGCACTGAGGAAGAACAGTATGCAGCATTCCAAGCAGTGTTCGGTGATGAGCGATTAATCGTACTTGACCACCAAGGTTCTGTTAGTGATGACTCACTGGTAGATAAAATCGAGCACCTATGCTTGATGGGTTGCAAGTATATCATCCTAGATCACATCACTATTGCGGTATCTGAAGGTGCTAAAGGTAAGACAGGTAACGAAGCAGTTGATTCATTCATGTCTGACTTACTGAAGATCACAAAGAAACATAACATCTGGTTAGGTGTTATCTCACATCTACGTAAAGGGGAGAAACCATTTGAAGAAGGACATCTACCAACTATCGATGACATCAAAGGCAGTGGCTCTATTAAGCAGATTTCCTTTGACATCATCGCATTTGCCCGTAACATGGTCGCGGAACTCGAACAAGTTAGGAATACCATTAAGCTGCGAGTTCTTAAATCACGATTCACCGGGCGTACTGGTGATTGCGGAGCCACCAAGTACAATACAGAGACAGGCCGTCTCGAACAATTAAACATTGCTGACTTTGAATAAGGAAAACTATTATGTGTTGTGAACCCGCAGGAGCAGAAGGTACTCCAAATGATGTATGCAAAGATTGTGGTTGCGATGTTGTTGATGGAATCTCGACAGAGATTTGTGGATACTCATCTGAAGAATGCGAGCACTGCTACCGAGCACCTTGTGATGGCAGTTGCTAAATAATTAAGGACAAAATGAATCCAGCACAATATCTAACAGAACGCGTAGCTAAAGTAATAGTAGACTCTGATAAGATATTCAATGAGGGTGCGAGATTACTTGCTCACTACCCTACATGGGAATATGAGATTGATAACATCGTCAATGAGTCATGGGATACTTTACTTAGGTACTGCATCCGAAATAAAAGCACTACATACAGTGCATCAGTTAAACTTACTTTCGCGAGTAACCTAATTGGTGCTCGTATTGCACGCTCCATTGGTATCGATGATACGAATATCAAATCAACACTTAGCCTAGGTGATCTCCTAATGGAATCATTCTTGCAGGATGGTCTGATTGAGATTTTTCGAGAGTACAATGGACACAAGGCACCCTACATGGTGAAGATGAAGGGTGATGTTGACAGTGTTAAGCCTACCTTAATTGGTACAGTGTTTGAACCACCAGAGCCTATCATTGGTTTAATCTCACCTATTACCAAGGAACCATTCATCAAAGGATGGACTAACAAGAAACTATTTCATCAATACTTAGATGCTAGGTTCATCAAGTCACTGGAGACTCTACGTCAACAGCCCTGGGAGATAAATCTACCTGTACTAGAAGCTATGAAAGCTAATCCACCAACAACTAAACTTGAGTTAGTAACTGTTGATGGTGAGATCATCCAGCTAGATGTGACTGCACAGCATAGCATTAAGGACTTACCTAAAGGAGTTCTGAACATTGATCGTACAGTGTTCCTAGGTAAGGCAGACCCTAAACTACAGAAGCTACTGTCTAAGTACTATGAGTATCATCAGATCATTCGTAAGGCAGATGCAGTACTAGAGCATGGTCAACCATTCTATCAGGAAGTCTCATGTGACTACCGTGGACGAGTGTACTACGCAGAATCATTCCTTGAGTTCCAAGGCAGTGACAATGCACGTAGTCTATTCTTGTTTCACAATAAGAAAGAGATGACTGAGGTAGGCTATCGTTGGTTGTGTATCCATACTGCTTCTTGTTACAACGAGTCATATACCCTTGATGAACTCAAAGATATGAAATGGTTGAAGACAGACTACGTTGAGTACCTGAAAGAAGAAGGTCTAGATAGTATCTCTCTTGATAAGATGACTCTAGATGACCGTGCTGAATGGGTCGAACAGAATCTGAGCAATATTTGGTTTGTTGCTGAAGCTAATCAGCCGGATCCTAAAGCTGAGAAGGTATCTTCGTTTCTAGCTTGCTGTATTGAGATCATGGAATACCAGAAGCACCTACTACAAGGTACACCTTGTATGAGTGGCTTTCCAATCCCTATCGATGGCAGTAACAATGGCTGGCAACACCTAGCAGCTATCAGTAAAGACAAACAAGCGGGTGGTCTGGTATCACTTACACCATCAACCATCCAGAAAGACTTCTATGTAGCGGTAGCTAAAGAGTTAATCACAATCATGCCTGACTGGTTTGCAGAACGAAATATCCCCATGAAGCATATCCGAAAGGGTATCGCTAAACGGGGATCAATGACGCGAGCATACTCAGCTGGCAAACAACGTATCGCTAAGAACATGTATGATGACTGTCACATGGAAGGCTTCACAAGTAAATATAGTATAGATGAGGCACAATGTGATGTGCTTGCAGGAAATCTAATCAAGGCTATCAATACTGTTTGTGCTGGCCCCTTAAAGACAACAAAATACTTACAGAAGATTGCTGAACACGAACTCAATAGTGGTAGGCTCAATCTAGAATGGCATACACCAAGCGGTTTTCCAGTAATATACAAGGCTTATCTACAACATGAACGTAAACAAAGAGGTACCATCAAAGGTATCGAAGGTAACAAAGATGGGAGGGTTACTCACGTCGTTAAGGTGGACTTCGTTAACAAAGAGGGTGATAAAGTACCTTGTAGACGGTCGTTCGCCTCTGGCATCAGTCCCAATGTTGTTCATAGCTATGATGCTGCTCACATGGCAAACACTATTGTATCTTTCAATGGCTCTTTTGCTGCAGTTCATGACAGCTTTAGTTGCCATGCTGATGATGTTACGTTCTTACAAGAAGTAACTAAGATGACCTTCATCGCACAATACGATGTACCCAACTCATTCGAGTTAATCGAAGAAGCTTTAATGCTAAACAAAGATTCATTTCAGATGGATCAACCACAACTCGGGGATCTCGATGTCAATGACGTCAAGGACTCTGAATATTTCTTTTGCTAATTAATCGGAACAATAAATGAATTCATACCAACAACTAATCGCCAAATCACGTTATGCCCGTTACCTCCCTGAAGAATCTCGTCGTGAGAATTGGGATGAAACTGCCCATCGTTGGGTTACTTTCTTTAAGAAAGAGCTAGCTGATAAGATCGATACAACGGACTCAATCTGGGGTATCCTCGAAGACAGTATCGGAAATCTAAAAGCACTACCATCAATGCGGGGAATTATGACCGCTGGTGAGGCGCTAGACCGTACCCACGTAGCTGCATACAACTGCAGTTACTTACCTGTTGACCATCCTCGTGCATTCGATGAGTCAATGTACATCCTACTATGCGGTACTGGAGTAGGCTTCAGCTGCGAAACACAGTACACACAGAAGTTACCTGTTGTGCCTCAGTTACACCCATCAGAGCATGTCCTCGTTGTCGACGACAGCAAAGAAGGCTGGTGTACCTCATTCCAAGAGCTAATCAGCTGCTTGTACAAAGGTATTATCCCTACATGGGATGTATCATTAGTCCGTCCTGCAGGAACACCACTGAAAACCTTTGGTGGACGTGCAAGTGGCCCTGATCCGCTAGTGTCTTTGTTTAATTACACTGTTGATAAGTTTACTAAAGCTTCAGGTCGTAAATTAAAGAACATCGAAGTGCATGACATCATGTGCAAGATCGGTGAGGTAGTTGTTGTTGGTGGTGTTCGCCGTTCAGCTATGATCTCTCTTGGTGACTTGTCAGATGCTGATCATGCTACCGCTAAAACAGGTGCATGGTGGGAAAAGTCTGGAGAGCGTGCATTAGCTAATAACTCAGCAGTGTACAACTCTAAGCCAGCTATTGGTGAGTTCATGAAGGAATGGTTAGACATTTACAACTCTCATTCAGGTGAGCGTGGTATCTTTAACCGTGAAGCATCACAGAAGCAAGCAGCTAAGTGGGGTCGTCGTAGTGCTGAAGTAGACTATGGAACTAACCCATGTGCAGAGATCATTCTCAAGCCATACCAGTTCTGTAACCTATCTACCATTGTGGTGAACTCAAAAGATACCTTCGAGGACTTACTCCACAAGGTACGCTTGGCAGCTATCATGGGTACTATGCAATCAACACTAACAAAGTTCCCTTACCTACGTAGCATCTGGCAAGAGAATACTGAGTCAGAGCGCCTACTAGGTGTGTCCATGACTGGTATCTTTGATAACCCTATTCTCCGTGGTGAAACTAAGTTATCTCTTGAGCATGTACTCACTAAGCTACGAGATACTGCTCGTGAAACCAATGAAGAGTGGGCTGAAATCCTTGGCATCAATGCATCAGCTGCTATCACGGCAATCAAGCCAGAAGGAACTGTTAGCCAACTAACACAAACTTCATCTGGTATTCACCCCGGGCATGCACCGTTTTATATTCGTCGTATTCGTCAGGATAAGAAAGATCCACTCACTCAGTTCTTGATTGAGCAAGGTGTACCACACGAAGACTGCGTAATGAAACCTAATGACACTACCGTGTTCTCATTTCCACAGAAGTCACCCGGCTTTACCCGTAAGGACTTAACTGCATTACAGCATTTAAATATCTGGTTGGCATATCAACGTCATTATTGTGAACACAAGCCCTCAGTAACTATCTCAGTGAAGGATCACGAGTGGATGGAAGTTGGTGCTTGGTTGTATGAGAACTTCGATGAAGCTACTGGTATCAGTTTCTTACCTGATGACGGTGGAACATATCGTCAGGCTCCATATGAAGACTGTACAGAAGAAACATATAAGCAGATGGCTATGGAAGTCCCTGTTATTGGCTGGTCTCAGTTCACTGAGTACACAGACACAGTTGAAGGTGCTCAGATGCTAGCTTGCAGTGCAGGAGTGTGCTCACTATGAACGAACAATTAGAACTCCCTTTAGAAACCGTAGAAGAATATCTCGATAAGATGAATAAGCATCAACGAGTGTATCTCTTTGAGGAGGCTAATAAAGTACGATTAATTATGGATGAATATGAACAAGAGGCATACGACGAATAGCCGGAGCCTATTAGAGATCATGTAGATAGCTTAGTGATAGAGCAGAGTCCCTTATAAGGCTTTGACCTAGGTTTGATTCCTAGTCTACATACCAACAAACAAAGGAGTAATATGAGTAAAGGCAGTACCCCCCGTCCAGTAGATCCCCAGAAATACAAGGATAACTACGAGCGTATATTTGGTAAAAAGAAAGAGGAGAAATAATATGAGTACACCCCAAGAGTTAGCACAATTAGCATACCTTGAAGCGCATAACAATTACAAACAAGCTGTTGGTACGATTGACGAGTTCACAGCCTACGATGTATTGATGCAGTCACGAATTAATGTTATTAACTCAGTAGAGTTATTTGTAGCCGAGGCTAAAACAGAAAATGAAGCAGCTCAAGCAGCACGAGACCTAACTTCAGGTATACTGTAAAGGAATACAATGAGTGATACACTAGTACAACCATTAATGCAACTATTCGCAGATAACTTTGTTGTCTACTATAAATCGCATGGGTTCCACTTCAATGTAGAAGGCCCAACATTTAGCCAAGATCATGGGTTACTAAATGAAATCTATGATTTCCTTTGGGCATCCCACGATGATCTTGGAGAACAAATTCGTCAATTAGATAAACCAGCACCTAGGAGCCTCAAAGAGATTTTAGATCTCAGTGATATCAAAGAGTCAGTTAAGGCTCGACTAGACAATAAAGATATGCTGGTTGCCTTATCTGCTGACTTCGATGACCTACGTGAAGATGCTCAGTTGCTATACGATGCGGCTGGCTCTTGTGGATGCGGCGGTTTAGAAACACTAGTAGGAGACTACCTTAAAGCATTATCCAAGCTACATTGGAAAGTAAAAGCAACAATAGGAAAGAGTTTTAAATGAAAAGTTTTAATACACAAGCCCTTCGAGGTAATCAACAGTATGACGATCACCAATTCAAACAAGACATGATTGATACCCACGGTATGGTCATTCCAGACCACTTACTTTACAAGCCTGAAATGAATGACTACGTTCTAAACGAGATTTATAAGCAGTCATGCCGGGAACTTCAAGATCAAACCAATCCAAATACAAGTGCAAACTACACAGCTAAAGAAGCTATGGAACATGCATCTGAGCTACGTTCAACAGCTAAAAAGAATATTAATAATCTTCAAGGCTAAACAAATTAAAACCCCCATAGGAGTAATCCTATAGGGGTTTTTTTTTAGAACATGAAGTAAATTCCACCGTTCTTAGCTTTAGCTGCAATAGCGCTTTCTTGTTTTTGTTTATTTAATTTACCCTGCACAGCCCAGGTAGTTGGGAGGAATGTACCTCCTGCTTTACCCTTACCATACAAAGTAACATTCATAAATGCTTTCACTAATGAGACAACTTTAGCTGAAGGTAACGCTTGGTTATCACTACGACCCTCTTTGTTAATAATAAACCCTGAAGCATCTGACTCGATATACTTAATAAACTCTTGTTGTTCAGGACTCAAGCTCCATCCCTTGCTTTGGTTCTCTTTTAAGTAACCGTACTGACGATCAATAGCAACAGTCACACCGTAGTATGGGCCATTCTTACCGATAACAACTTCAGATTGCTTATTCAGGTCATCACGACCCTCCTGCATCTTAATGTTAAAGTCCTTAATGAGGTTACTACGAACATCCCATGCCATAATTTTAGGTAAGGCAATGTTGTTAGCTGCATACATAGTCTGCAATAGACTATCGGAAGCCACAACAAAGTTATCAAATACGGGTTGCTGGAATAACATCTCACTAGGTTTCTTACCACCATTAACAATCTTCATTGTCTCTGCAACAAGGACTGACTCACGGTACTGACCCAATACAGGGCCAACTTGGTTCATAGCAGCAGAACCGGGGCCGGGAACTAGTAGCTTATGCTCTCCAGTTTCCTCATCCATAACAGTCTTAGGCCGTGCTGGTGCCATAGGGTCTAGAGTACGTTTAGTACCTGGAACACTACGGGTATCACCGGAAGCACTACGCAATGTGGTATAAGTACCATCTTCTTTAGGCATATAGCTTCCGATACTCATAGGCTCATGCCAATAACCTTCGGGTGATGGTACCTTATTAAGCATACCAAGAGTAGCAACAATATCTTTGGGTAATTGCTGTTGCCACGAATCCATAGTATCAGATAGTGATGCACCGTAGATAGCATTAAGATCATTAATCATACCTTTAGAATCATTACTATCATAGTAAGGGGCAAGCGCATCCCGGAATTGTGGGTTCTTGGCTAAGAACTTACGAGCAGTATCATGGTGGAAAGACTTAGGCTTACCGTAGTCAGTCTGTAGTAGAACACCTTTACCAAACTCATCTGCAAACTTAGTACTCTTATTAGCTTCCAGTAGTCCTGCCCAAGCCTCACGAACAGCGAACCGATCAGTACTGATAGCCTTCTGAACACCTTGCTTGTAAGCTACTTCTAAGAAGAACTGACGAGGGTTTCCTGAAGGAATTGTGTTAGCTAAACCACCAACCAACGTTGGGTTGTAAAGAATACCAACACGCTTAAGCACTTCAACATCACCATCATCATTAGCAAGGAAGGTACGACCAGCTGAACTCATATCAATCTCAGTAGTAACCCGTGGAGTAAATGCCAAACCATTCTTCTTAGCATTCAAATAGTTATTAGCATCCATATAAGCCTGCAAGCGATATCCCCAATCCTTTTTACCAGAAGACGCGATGAAGTTATTCAACACACCCAACTGTTGTGGGGTTAGGTTAAGTTTTAACTTAGTCATGTCAAGGTTAATAGCTGCAACAGCGGATGTACTCTGTGGTACAATGCTTGAAAGCACTTGTCCAATGATAGCTGCTTGAGAAAGGAACTCAGGGGTGACTAGTGAGGCTAAACCGGGAGCAGTCAATGTGTGAGTCTCAACACCAACTGTTTTACCTACATCAAGTACGTGTCCCATAGTAACATACCAAGCAAACTCACGTTGTGTCGGTGTTAAACTCATATCACCATTGCGAACCTTAGAACCAATAGAATCAAAATGATTTTGAGCTACTGATAAGGGCAATCCGGTTAGGTGGTAATTAGTACCACCGAAATTTACAGGTGAGCTAATGCTATTAATAACAGCACGAGTCATCAGATCCCGTTGTGCATTAATATCTTCTGAGTCGTTATACATACGGTGAACAGCGTAATCTTCCCAATACTTTGAGTAACGGGGTACTGATTCAGAAACGTTCTGACCATAGTAGTTATTTAACTTGATAAGGCCATTAGCTTTAGTCTTAGTGGAGTTCTCATCATCAGCAGCAGTGAAACCAAGTAATGCCTTAGTACTGGATAACCCTTGAATCGGTTCTCCTGCGCGAGCACGAGGATGGTTTGGATTAACCTTTTGAGGTGGTTGGCCGGGAATTGGTGCTGGTGCAGGATAAATTTCATTGATAGCTTGACTAGAGAATAGAGCAGCAAAGAATGATTTGATAGGGCTAGTTAAAACACCTACGCTGCCAGCAATACGCTTGGCTTCTTTCATTGTTGCGACACGAGTGTAACCTGTCTTTTCTTTATCTCCTGTACGAGTAGTACGACTAGCACCAACGTATTCACCAGTATCTGTAACCGGAACTGATTGACTACGTCCACGAGTTAAGTCACCTACTTCACGGGACATGTTCCGAGCAGCCATGTAGAACTTCATACCCATCTCGGGGCTAAGTCTAAACACTTCATTACCAGACGTCTTGTCAGAAACCAAATAGCCCTTATCAACTAATGCTTGTGTGACGCTAGCTCCAAGAGTACGCGCACTGATATTAGTTTGTTTAGGTTGTAATGGATTACCTTGTTGGTCTACGTTACCCATCTGATGGAGTTTCATAGCGGAATTACCTAGAAGACCATACATA